>Ga0172372_10006803_pt1 | contig 15523 bp, 24 predicted proteins | sample LakKiv5m_2_FD_114544 | JGI IMG/M metagenome (GOLD analysis project Ga0172372, IMG submission 114544) | Freshwater microbial communities from Kabuno Bay, South-Kivu, Congo - kab_092012_9.5m | ecosystem: Environmental > Aquatic > Freshwater > Lake | place: Democratic Republic of the Congo...
GGAAGCGATGCTAAATCGTGCCGAGGATGACATATATTATTACGAAGAAAAGATTTCGGAATTAGAAAGCAACCTTTGGAATGCTGAAGAACAACACGAAATGGCAACATATTTACTTGACAATGAATTGTGGTATGTAGAAAATAACGAGGATAATAAAGATGAAAACTAACTACAAGAAAATGTATTCCGATCCAACGGACAGATTGCTTGCTGAAATTTTAGACTTGTATATTGCAACACAATTCGATCAAACACCAGATAATCCAGATGTCCAGAGATTGATTGCCCTTGAAGATAAATTGAAACGAATAACCAGTAAACAACAAATAAAGGAGCCAATATGATACAGAATGAATTGCAGGAAACCTTTTTCCACGGTCTAACGAGACAAGAAGTAATAGACCGCATCATTGACTTTGAACTTGAACATGACATCATGCCAGATTGGCGTGAAGTGCTTGAGTATGGGTTCACTGGCTATCATTATACCGATGATGAAGTGCTCAAGGAATTATATCTGGAGTATTTCACCGATGAAGAATTGGAAGAAGATCCAGACCATGTTCCAGCAGATTATATCCCGATGGATGGACATGGAAACCCCATCCAAAATGATTATGAAGGTGGTGCACAATGAGTAACCACAGTATAAAATATCTTATCGGACTGCAGAACCTCAAAAACAAATCATTCAACGATGCCATCCAACGCTTAGTTGATACTCTTCCAGTCGATCAAAAGCCCGTGCAAATGGTTTACAATGACGCCGGTGAATTGGTAGATGTGCGAGATTATGTGAAGACAATGAACGAACCACAAACAAAACCTATCGGTTTTTTACAATAACATTTTAAGGAATAAACAACATGACATTTCTAACGCCAATCATTCTCGGTGTGCTTATCATAGCCACCCTTGCCGGTATTGGTTACATCGGTCTTTCAATCTATGATATATTCATCCGTAGAAACTTTGAAGACTTTGAATCAAGCCAGAGACTTTATGCCATATACAAGATATTCAAAGTCTCGGCCATCCTTGCCCTCATTCTTTCAGTATTGGAACTATACCTATGACCGATATTATTGGATCCATTCTAATTGGTATTGCACTTGTCCTAGTTTGGGCAGGTGTTACCGGTATATCAAATTGGACTTATGGAAAATGGGAATCTTATCGGTATGCCAAATGGAACGATAAGGACTTGAAATTTATTGAACATATCCTACGGAGAAATAAACGATGAAAGTGTTTGTGCTTTACAATCAAAGATTTTGCGAAATTCGTGGAGTATTCACCACACACGAATTGGCAATGGAAAATGCAGAATACGGAACAGACTTTGTATTCGAGTGCACTCTTGACGAGGTATTTGTATAATGCATCGCGTTGAAATAATCAACACACTCATACGAAGATATGGATATGCCACCTATCTTGAAATCGGTGTTCACACAAAACAAAATTGCTTTAATCATATTATTGCACCATACAAAACTGGTGTAGATCCGGGATATGAAAACAATTCGGAAACCTATGATTATCACATGGAATCGGATGCCTTCTTCACATCACTAAAAGCGGGTGAAACAGAATTTCCAAAAGACATGAAGTGGGATATAATTTTCATTGATGGTCTTCACCTTGCAGAACAAGTAGAGCGGGATGTTCTTAATTCGTTGGAATATCTCCAGAACGGTGGAACAATTGTTATGCACGATTGTTCGCCACCAACGGAAATAATCGCTCGGGAAGAATACCAAAACCCATACAGAAAAAATTTGGTTTGGTGGGGTAATCAATGGGGTGAAGAAACCTGTTGGTGCGGAACTACATGGAAGGCATTTTACAAATTCCGTCATACCCGCCCGGACTTGGCGATGTGGTGTGTGAACGATGATTATGGTGTTGGAATTATTCAAAGGGGTGAACAGTCTCCCGCACCCGCAGATAATCCGTATTATTCGTTCAAGGTTATGAATGATAGGCGTAAAGAATATCTTAATCTAATTACGCCAGAAGAATTTATGAAATTATTTGGAGGTAATGATGTTTTGGAATAAGCCAAAGGTGTGGACAGAGGATTCACCGAGAACGGTGGATTTTATATTGGACACGGTTCTGTGGTTGATTGGATTAACTGTCCTGAATACTGTGTTGATTGGTATGATACTGTGGATGATATTTAGCAAATAAGTGGTGAGGGATGTTTCAAACTCAAACGAAGTTTGAAGTGGAAACATACCGAACACATATAATGGAGTAACATATATGAAGAACGATAAAACAGGCGGCGAGCGACTGACGAATATATGGATTGGGGTTGGCATCTTCAACGCACTTGTATTCATTTTTCTTTCCGGCGACTTTATGAGAGCGATAAAAGGTTTTCTAACTATATTCGGAGACTGATATGAATGATATAACTGAATTGCAGATATGGTCTTGGATTGAAGAATGTGATGACCAACTCAAACAATTACAGAACGCAAAAGATTTTTTATACCGTGCTTATTACGAAAGAGATTCCATACATTATTCCGTTGAAGAAAATCTGCGTGATAAATTCGGTGAAAGAATACGAGAATTAAAAGCTAAGCGTGAACTATTGTGGAGAATGTTGGAACAATCAAAGACAGATGATTTGATAGTGATGTTTGACCATCAGTTTCCGGATACTTTGGTAAATCAATTACCAGAAGATATGAGAAAAGAGTTTTTCAGTTTCGTATATGAAATGTGATTAGAGGTCCGGTGGCGTAATGGCAGCCGCACAAGACTTAAAATCTTGGGGAGAGTAAACTCCGTGCGGGTTCGAGTCCCGCCCGGACTACATCAATGGGTAGTGGTTTTTTAATCACTACCCATATTTATTTATACAGTTAATTGTTTTATTATTATAGAGGTTTTATCATGTTGGATACCTTAAAAACATTTACCCCATTATTAGTTCTTTCCGTGATTGCCATTGGTGCAACATTTGGGGACGGTAACTTCAGCACATTCGCAGTAGGACTTTCAAAGTATGCACTTGCTGTTGGAGCTGCTTGGTTTGTTGATTCATTTTTAATCAAGGAGGTGAACTCGCGTGAAATACTTGCTCAAAACCCTATCGCTTATTCTATTTGGTTGTTTGGTAACGTCATCACTGCCGCTCTCTGCTTCTCAAACAGTTGAATTGACAGACGGTGAACGCGTTAGAAATATTGCATATGGTTTTGTTGGAACAAAAGAAGTAGGAAACAACGGAGGATTTTGGGTTACAAAATTTTTGAAATCCGTAGGCCTTCGACCAGGTAATCCTTGGTGTGCAGCATTTGTTTCATTCTGTCTTGATAGTGCCGACATAAAAACAATGCGTGTTCGTTCTGGATTGGCAAGACATTTCATATCCAAGAACAAGACAATCAAAGCAACAAAAGTTTTACAATCCAATATGAAGATACCGATGGGTTCGGTTGTAGTTTGGCGTAGAGGAACAACTACATTTGGTCATGTTGGTTTTGTAGACAAGTGGGAAGGTAAAAGTGGAACTACAATAGAAGGTAACACTACTTCCGGTAAAGGTGGAAAAGAATGGGATGGTGGGGGCGTATGGTATCGTAAGAGAACGATAAATCCATATAACCATTTCCGAATTACAGACTTTGCTCTGTTAGACCAACTATAAAGTTAAGGTGAGTTTCGGCTCACCTTTTTTATTTTGTGCTTGGTTCGTATGAATAGATTTCGTATATTTGTTTATGTTTTAATAATAGGTTTCAATTATGTCACATCAAGCACAGAGAGATTTTTGTTCTCGAATAAAATCTTTATATCCGGAACACTTCAAAAATAATAAAGTATTAGACATTGGTTCTCTTGATATAAATGGGAACAATAAATTCCTATTCAATAATTCTGAATACATAGGATTGGATATTGCAAACGGAAACAATGTTGATGTTGTTTGTATATGCCATGAATATGATGCACCCGATGAAACATTCGATACAATAATATCAACAGAGGCACTTGAACACGATATGTATTATGAGAAAACAATACTGAATGCAATTCGTATGTTAAAGACTGGTGGTGCACTTATATTAACTTGTGCTAGCACATTTAGACCAGAACACGGAACACCAAGAACCGATGGTTCATGGGCAGCTCCTCTATTAAAAGAAGTATCGAGTGAGTGGGAAAACTACTATAAAAATTTGGATGAAGATGATCTAAAAAATATACCTGGTTTTGTTGATACATTTCCATATGGTATCTATGAATACAATCATAACAAAATGGATATGTATTTTTTTGGAATAAAGAATGGTAAACAAAAATAAATCAAAAGAAGTATTTGATAAAATACATGGCAAAAAATTAAACCTTGTGAAGCCAAAAAATGATACTCAATTAAATGAAACTAATCAGATACAAGAAATACCAAAGATAAACATAATAAAAAATGAATCGGAAATATGTATAGTTCTTGCTCATATAAAAACAGAAAAACAAAAGGAGTTATTGATTAAATGTTTATCTTCGATAAAAATAGAAAAGATACTATCTTGTAATTCAGTAATAGATACCGATATTCAACTATTAACCGATTGGTGTATTTATGATAAAAAGAATGAATTACTGTTAAGAAGTGAATACGATGATTACAATGTTAGATATTTTCACTGGAAGCGAGATGAAAACGGTAAAATAGAAACAAGGGATCAGGAATTTGAACATGGATATGCTGCATATAACTTGATAAAAAATGGATTACTATTTGCAAAATGTATGGGAAAAGAAATATGCCATATAATAAATTATGATTATATCATTTCACCAAAGATAATAGAAGATAATTTCAAACAATTAAAAGATAATGATATGGTTGTTATACACAATCCAGCCGAACTTAATTCATATCTAACTTCTTTTTTTTCCGGAAGAGTGGATTCACTACTAAAATTTTTTAAGTTCTATAAAAATAAAAAGGAATACTATTCACACATTGAAAATAACAAGTTCAATACATTTATCATAGAAGGAAAATTTTGGAACTTTTACAAAAATAGTGGTGATAAAATAATAAAAAAAAATATAAAAGAATTAACTGATGATCCAGATACAATTATAGATGGCCACTCGGCACCTGTTTTTGATGTAATTAGTGAACCAAGATTTTTGTAAAAGGAGTATACTATGGAAGCAATTAAAACTATCAAAGAAGAAACCGTCAATGAAACTAAATTAAAATTGATGGGATTGATAACAGAATTAGACCGTGAAATTAGAGTGATTGAAAATAAAATTGAAGAAATTAAAACAATAATCTATCATTTGTGAATTTACCACATATTTATTAGTGTTATGTTTTAGTGTTATGAGTTAGTGTGTTATGAATAAGAAGATGGGCAGACCACCACTAATACTTACCGAATCGCAAGTTAGATATGCAATGCAAAATAGTTTCGGTAATAAGGATGCTGCCAGATTTCTCAAAGTAGATTATAGAACTTACAAACGATGGGCACAACAGCACATTGATAGTGAGACTGGTAAAACTCTATTTCAATTGCATTCAAAACTTGGTGTTCCACTTACAAGAGAAAAGAAAGATGATAAGTGGAATGGTAAATCGTTTGATTGTAATAAAGGTTACAAAGAAAAGTTAGAGGATATTCTTGACGGTAAATATCCTGCATACGAAACAAAGAAGTTACGAAAAAGATTATTACTATCAGGATGGATTCCGTGTGTTTGTGCCGCTTGTGGTTGGGATGAACCGAGAATGACTGATGGTAATTATCCTTTACTCATAGACTTCATTGATAATAACTGGCGTAATTGTAAGTTAGACAATCTGCGTCTGTTATGTTTTAATTGTTATTTCAATCTTGTTAGGACACCATCAACATCGTATCAAGGATGGACATACGGAACAGTATCAAAAACACCTTGGTATGGCGAGAAACGCCCAAGAGACGGCAGATACCGTAGAAGATTGGAAGAACGTATCAAACAACAAGAACAAAAGAAAAAAGAAGAACAAGAAAAATTCTTTGATTGGGATGAAACTCCTGACGAAGAATAGATGTTATATGTGTTTATCATTTCACAATTATTTAATTGGAGGTTTTTATGGAAATCGGTGGATTAAAAGAAGTAATCCCTTTGGAAGACAGAGTTCTTATTAAACCGCAAGAAGCGGAAGAAGTAACAAGTTCTGGTATTATCATACCTGATACCGCAACAGAAGGAGCAGTTAGAGGAACCGTAGTTGCTGTTGGTCCTGGCAAGTATTCAGAGAATGGAACACTCATACCACTAACAGTAAAGGTAGGTGATGAAGTTTTATACGGAACAAAATACTTCGGAACAGAATGTATTTTTGATGGTGAAACATTTATCCTCGTTCCACACGGAAACTTATTTGCAATCTTAAAACGAAAAGAAGAAGAATAAATTATTAAAATTTGGAGGTTATACGAAATGTCAAGTAAAAACATATCTTTTGATATTGACGCTAGGTCTTCACTAAAAAGTGGTGTTGATAAACTTGCTGATGCAGTCAAGGTTACACTCGGACCAAAAGGAAGAAATGTTATCATAGAACAAGAATATGGTGTGCCGTTGGTAACAAAAGACGGTGTAACTGTTGCTCAAGAAATAAAGTTAAAACACAAAATTGAAGATCTTGGTGCACAAATGGTGAAAGAAGTTGCATCCAAAACCAACGATGTTGCTGGTGATGGAACAACAACAGCGACTGTATTGGCACAAGCGATATTCCGTGAGGGATATAAGAATGTAACTGCTGGTGCAAATCCTATGGATTTGAAAAAAGGAATTGATTTGGCAGTTGGTGAGATAACTCACCAGTTGAAGAAGATTAGTAAAAAGGTAGAGGGTAAACAAGAGATTGCCCATGTTGGAACTATATCCGCTAACAACGATGATTCAATTGGAAACCTTATTGCAGACGCAATGGAGAAGGTTGGTAAAGACGGCGTTATTACCGTTGAAGAAGCAAAGGGAATTGAAACATCAGTTGATGTTGTAGAAGGTATGCAAATTTCAAGAGGATTCCTTTCACCATACTTTGTAACAAACGAAGATACAATGGAAGCTGTTTTGGAAAATCCGTATGTTCTTATATGTGGTAAAGACATTTCAGGCATCAGAGAAATACTTCCAGTTCTTGAAACTACAGCACAAGCCGGTAAGAGTTTGTTAATAGTTGCAGAAGAAGTGCAAGGTGAAGCTCTTGCTGCACTTGTGGTGAATAAACTTCGTGGAACTTTGAAAGTTGCCGCAATACGTGCTCCAAGTTTTGGTGATAGAAAGAAAGAAGTATTGGGAGACATTGCAACACTAACAAACGGAACAGTTGTTGGTGAAGAACACTCTGTTAAATTGGAGAATGTTAAACTTGAACATCTTGGAACTGCTACAAAAATTGTAGTTGGTAAAGAAGACACTATCATTGTTGAAGGTGGTGGTGACTCCGAAAAGATAAAGGCAAGAATATCCGATATTAAGTCTCGTATCAAGAATACCGATACCATCTTTGACAAAGAGTTTCTACAAGAAAGACTTGCCAAATTATCAGGTGGTGTTGCTGTTGTTAAGATAGGAGCGGCAACCGAAGTTGAAATGAAAGAGAAGAAGGCAAGGATTGAAGATGCTCTACATGCAACAAGAGCGGCTGTTCAAGAAGGTATTATTCCAGGTGGTGGAGTTGCTTATATCAAAGCACTTAACATGATGGAAAGTGTATACACAGATAATGAAGACCAAGAAACAGGTGTTGCAATTATCAAGAAGGCGATAGAAGAACCTATAAAACAAATACTGTTAAATGCGGGACTTGAACCTTCTGTGATAATTAACGAGATAAAGAAACATCATTTGGAAAGTGAAGAAGAAACGGATGCATTTGGTTACAATGCCAGATTCGAGAAGTTTCAAGACCTATTGGAAGCCGGTGTTGTTGATCCAACAAAGGTTGCAAGAGTTGCATTACAAAATGCTGCTTCAGTTGCAGGGTTACTAATAACAACGGAGGCAACTATAACGGCAAACGATGACGATGACAAGGAGAATAATAATCAACAGAACGGACAGATGATGTTCTAATAAATGGAAAATCCCACTCATTTTTTGGGTGGGATTTTTTCTATTACATATTTATATTTATATTCATATTTAAGTAACATTTATATTATATCAAAATGGCAATACCATCGTTATCATCATTATTAAAACGTAGAGACTTATCTGGAGTTGTTAGTGACACCATATCATATCTATCACTACAACCACAGAAAAAGGTATTGTTCCTCACCACATCAACGCGCTATCCATTTAACACACAATACGATAAGGGTGGTGTTGAAAATGAATTACCGAAATCAACAGAACTTGCCCTATTCATAAAAGAAAGTATAAAGAATAAATCAGAGTGGATAGATGTTCCACAATTAAAGATAGTTCCGTGCGAGGGCAATGTATCACATAAAACTGGTAACAGTTGTGGTGTAATGGATGCGGTATTAAAAGATAAATCAAAGAATCCAACCGGTTATCATAGATGCTGGGCATCGGTAAATGAAAAGTCAGACCAACTATGGCAGATAAGTAAAGAGATATTCAAAGCAGATATTGTTCTTTTCTTTGCATCGGTTCGTTGGGGACAAGCAAATTCTGAATACCAAAAGTTAATTGAAAGATTAACATGGATAGAAAACAGGCGTCATACTTTGGGTGAAAACAATATACTCGAAGGTAAACAAGCCGGATTTATTTGTATAGGACAAAATTGGAATGGTGCAAATGTAACTCAAATTCAAAAAAGTGTATTAGATTATTATGGATTTGAAACTCCAGATAATCTATTTTGGAATTGGCAATACACTACTGATTCAAATGATGAATCACAAGAATCTTATCAGGCATCCGATAAACAATTTCATATGGATTTAGGAATACCTTATATTGATCCGGAGAAACTATGATTAAACTCAAAGATATATTGAATGAAGTATTTGGTTTAGGGTTTAATATAAATGTTCCGACCAGTAATGTTATTCGTTTGGGTAGATCCCCATCGGGTAATATCTTCTTAAATTTTACACAAAACTCAATACGAGAAGGCCGTTCACCTGCTGGTGATATTATACTAACCATTGATAATGACAAGGTTAGATTAGGTAGGTCTCCATCTGGAAGAGTTATAGCAAGATTGGTTGGTTCATTTGTTAGATTAGGCGAAGGATATACCGGTAAAGTTTTAGCAAACATTGATTCTTCAAATAGAGTTAGAGAAGGGCGTTCACCATCGGGTGATATACTTGCAACTGTTATTGTTGCTAAGGCAGAAAGAACAAATGTTAAAATGGCAGCAGCCGCAGCAGCTGTTTATCTATACACTAAAAATGCATTGAGGATTATGGAATGATGAAGTTAAAAAGATTATTAGAAATGTTTACCGAAGATAAAAAGTCTTCACGTGAAAGAAGAAAAAGATTTCGTATGGTAAATGAAGGTGGTGAAGTTAGTTTTGAATTGGATGCAAAAGAGTTTAGTGAACTAAACAAAGTTGCTAAGAAGTTTGGAGCAGACTTGGAACCACTCGTAGATATGGAATTACAAGAAAAGGAAAAGCCGGAATATCTTAAAATGACATCTTCGGAATTAGAAGAAGGTGGCTATGTTGTTAAGATAGACAAATCTATATTCGATGGTCTTGAAGAAATCATAGACTTGGGAATGACCGCAAAGAAATGGTATGAGGATATGAATAACAAAATCATGGATGCAATGAATGAATCCGATGGTTGTTTATTTCTTATTCTTCTTGGTATATTCGCATCATTCAGTAGATTATCCGATAACTTTAAGTTGGCTTCACAAGTTTATACTGGTATTAAAAAAGACTTATCAAATCCTGAAACAGAAAGACAGTTACTTGCAATGATTAAGTTACCGAGCACAGAAGTATATCAACGGATTAAAACAAAGAATGAATTTAAGAATCTTGCTACAGTTAAAGGTTTCATCAAGGGAAACAAAAGTGTTCCAACTGTTTTACCAAACATATTAAGAACACTCAAACTATACAAAGAAAAAAACTACAACTTTCAAAAACAAGATGTTGCAAAAGAAATAGGTAAACATATAAAACCAACAACAGGTGAATTGTTAGACACGAAAGTAATATCATCAGAAAAGATATTGGCATTCTGTTTGAACCTAATAGATCCATCCTACAAAACAGAAAGTGGTTGGATGCCAGTTACAATGGATATTTGGATGGCAACATTCTTTTATCCTCAACTATCAACCAAAGAAAAACGTAAACTACTTGCAAAGAATGCAAACTATGTTTACCTTGCCAAATTAACACATGAATTGGCACAGAAGTATAACATGGAACCATTGGAAATGCAGGCAATCATTTGGGTTGGTAAGATTAGAAAAGTAAAAGGCGATAACTACTTATCAACCTTTGACCAAGCAATTCAACACAACATGGATAAGTTCAATATAAAAATAGATGAACTAAAAGAATCGAATAAAGTCTTTGAAGAAATAGTAAGTCTTATCGGAAGTAAGGCATTCGGTTAAAAAAGTAAACCCCTCGATTTCGAGGGGTTTTTTATTAGAAGATGTCTTGTTTCAAATCTGTTGTAATTATATTCAAAAATTCCACACCCTTTGTAGTTAATGAACAATCGTTAAATCGTATTCTGTTTTTAATACCCGTTACAATATCATAATCATATTTGCGTCTATCTTTAATCTTATGTAGTTTAAGTAATACCCAATCTATCTTTTCCAAAACATCTTCTTTTTGTTCTTGTGAATTGTATGGAGTATATTCCGTATAATTCAAATCCGATACATCATCTATTTCTAAACTACTAAAAAACTGTTCTAACATTTGTATTAACCCATGAATATCTTTGTGACAGAAGCACCATCGGTTGTTCTATCAGCTTCAACTGCAAATGTAAATTCAGAACCACTATTACATTTGAAAGCAATTTCATTGTAAATGAAATCCGAATCCATCGGTTTCGATCCAACTGAACCTTTGTAATCAGAAAGACAGAAGATTGTTATATTGTAGTATGTTGCAATCTCACCACTCTTGCCTGCACTTGGAGTTATTTTCAAACCAATTATCGGGATTGTTTTTGAGGAGTTAAAGTAATCAACCATATTCTTTGTGTGATTATCTTCATACTTATCACGTGAACCGTATTTGATAATTACTTTACCATTGTATTTTATTAGAGGAACATCTATTGCACCACCAAAAATTGCTTCCGCATTTATTTGTGTTGCAAATTTTACCAAGTTTGTTATAGCTTGTTTTGTATTTCTCTTGTTAGTTTGTTTCAAATAATCTTCAACCATTCTATGTAACATACTAATTGCAATAAAGTTTGCATTTGACATCAACATATTTTTAAGTTCTTTACGCGTGAATGTTAGTGGTTTTGTTCCATCAAATAAAAGTTTACACTTTGATTTGTTATTCGATGAACCACCGGATTTTTCCTTTGCATTTTTTACTCTCTTTATGATAGATTCTATTTCTCGCATCTTATTTTGGTAATCTCTATTCTTTGTTTGTATGGATTCAAACCTCAATCTAAAAAAGTTCTTGGTTGAGTATTCTGATACGGTCTTTTGAAAGTCAGTAAATACAGTATTATATTTCTTTGTATTGTTATTAAATTTTGAATACCAATTCAATATCTTATCTCTAAAGCAAACACTTACTTGTATTGGTTCATCTTCACTTGCTTCGGTTATTGGTTTACCTGATGCATTGAAGTATTCTACAATTTCTTCATCAAATGCCTGTAAAACATCTTCTGCATCTTGTTCCAATTCTTTTACTTCAACTTGAGCATCGGCAACATATTCACTTGATGGTGCGAACACATCAGTTAATTCATCTTTGGCACCCTTAACCCATTCTGTAAAATCTGTTGCATATTCTTTTGCCTTCTTTATTACTACAGATCCAGCATCTTTGACTTTCGATACTGCAGATTTGAATAAATCCATAACACCTTCATTTACTTGTTCAGAAACAGATTCATTTGACAATTGGGATTCTTCACCAAATTTATCTATGAATAAGGTTGTTACTTTACCAACACGACCTTCTAGTGCCTTCAAACTAACACAGGCCATTATTGTTTTACCGTCACTTAATTTAATAAGAGAGTCTGCATCTGGTTTCATTCCTTTTAACAAATCACCTTGAAATGCATCTTGAACTTTACCGGGTCCCCAAAATAAAACAACATCTGCTGTAAATGTTTTACTTTTCTCATTGTATTTAGAAACAGACTTTAACTTAGCATAGAACTTCGTTATATTAGCATGAATGAATCCTGATGCCGGTTTGTCATTATACAAATCCTTTAACGAAGGTGCACCAGGATCTATTGTTCCACCAATAACTATTTTGTTAAAGGTATCGAATGCCTTTTGATCATTCCGTATTTTTTTAAGAACTTTCAATAACCACTCTTTGCCCTGTGAATCCCAATCATAAGGTTTACCAAGTAGGGTAATCATATCTTCAGCAGTTAAATTACTCTTTGATGAAACTGCAAATATCAATGGTATAGTCTCGAATACTTTTGTTTTGTTTGGTAGTGACTTCCACGACTGTTCTATGAATCTTTCATTTGCAGTCATTTTAACAGTTGCAGGTGCTTCCTTTAACTGACTTTCCTCTAATGTGTCTCCTTCTGACAATACAACTTCTTTCATCAGTTTAACTAGTGATAAATTATTTCTTTTCATTTCAAATTACTCCAAGTATCTTACCAAACTTTGTTGTGTATTTGATACGGTCTTGTAAACCATTTGTTCCACCGTTTATTCTCTTTGTTAATTCGAGTATAACAGTTTCAGCCAAACCTTTATCTGATATTGTATTTAGTTTGTTCTTGTGGAAAAACCAAGCGGCTGAAAGTAATGGATATTTTTTAGCTACCAAATCTGGTTCAAGTATAATGTTTTCATTCACAAACTTATCAAACGCAGTGTAATTACTTTTACCAGTCAATTGTATGTAACCTCTGCCTCTAAACTTCCATCCTTCATGTGTTCCCTCTGCACCATTACCCATTCTATCTGCATATACTCTTGATGCAATACGCTCTGGATTTCTGGCATACGCTTCAGCGAGACCTGGTTGTTTGAAATACTTTGGGAATGTTGCAATCAAACCTTTTGTAGAATAGTTTAGGTTTTCGGTAATGAACTTAAAATTACCGCTTTCATGTGCGCATTGACCCAGGAAGTGTGATAATCTTGTTGGTGTATTGATTTGAAATGTATCTATAACCGATTGTATTTCCCCATAAACACTATCTGGTATTTGCCCTTTTAATTTAGTAATATCCATTTGTATCACTCCTTGTTAGCAAAAAACTCTGTTACATGAAGCTTTGCCCAATCCTCTGGTGTATTTTTCCATCCATTCTTTCTTAACTTTTCTAACATAGAAGCAACATCTTCTGACTTGGCTTCCTTTTCATTTACACTAAAAAAATCCCATTCGTGATGAACAGCACTTGTATATCTCGGATTGTTGGCAAGTCTATTGGTTAATACTTCCTCTTGTGCTTTGGGTGAAAGTTCAATACCCAAATCCTTAAATATATCTTCTTTCAGTAATACTTTACGGAAAATATCTTGTAGCTTTCTACCTTCTTTTACCAAATCTTTCATATCAATCACCTGTCCATGTTGTTACTTTAATTGGTATCGTTATATTGTTTCCCTTTTGAGTTGGTCTACCTGGATAATGATCGGTATTATAGTTGTCTAATAAATCACATATCATTTTAGCAATTTTACCAGCATCACGCATTAAACTATCTGCATTTGACATTGTATTTGCACTGGATGCCTTGATACCGAATACCATTGTCATAATATATTGACTTGAACTCAATGATTTTACATCATCATTACTGGATTCTATTTTCAATAATGTCAATACAGGATGATTTATTTTATAGTGTTTATCCAATTTTGACGGTGACATTTCTGATTTTTGTCCTAATGTATCTATCGGTGACAGTTGCATTGGATTTTCTTTAATGAGTTTGTTCTTAAACCTGTCTTGTAGCTTTCTACCTTCATTTATCAAATCTTTCATATCATTCTCTTTATGAATAATAAATACCACATATAAATATGTATCAAAACCAAAATAAACAGAAATCGCCAGACATAATCTGGCGACTTCGTAACTCCATTAACACATGGTTATTGAGATTATTCTACTACAACCCAATTTGTTCCGTTGAACCAAAGTGTTCTTGATTGGTTTGGCCACAATGTATAATCAAGTGCAGTATCTGTTCCCCATACGGAATTTTTAATAGTAACCGTGTTTGCAGTTGAACCATTAAATACTGTTACAAGTTGACCAGATGAAGGTGATGTTACAGTTGCAATGTCATAATCAACAGCAACACGACTTACTACCCATCGTGAATTACTTGCCAATGATAATGGTGCAATGGTGTGAATAGCAACACTACTTGTTCTATGTTGTGGATTAACTTCCCATGTGATACCGTTTGTTCCTCTTGTGGCATAAGAACCAACTGGAGCAGACTGTCCACCTTCAAGAGCAAGTAAGTTAATTGCACCTCGTTGAACATTGCGTGATGCCACCGTTGAATCCACCAGAAAGGTAGCAGTATCGGCCTTAACAGAACGAGCAGCGTTTGTAGCAAATGCAGATGTGGAAGCAAAGTCAGCATGGTCTGCATCATAAGCAAATACCGATGTATCTGCAAACTTAGCATGAGTTCCATTTAAGGAATAATATGATGTATCCGATTTAGCAGAGTGGGCAGCAGTTGAAGCGTATGTTGCCAAATCAGATAGTGTTGATTTCCCAGCTGCACGCGAAGTATCTGCAAACGCCGATGTATTTGAACGATTACTCACTCTTGTTGAGTCTGCATAGTTTGATGTAAGTGAACTGTTTGCCGTAACTGAATGAGCGGCAGACTTAGCACTATCTGCAATCTTTGCCTTATTAGCAGTTCCAGCAACTTTTGCCTCAGCAGCTTCCAAAGAATATGTTGAGAGTAATGAATACGGGACTGAACGAATTTGCAATCTACCAAGTGAAACACCGTTCACATAAGCATAAACAAAAAGTTTCTTACCGTAGTTATCAATCAAGATGTTATCTGCAACATTCTCAATAAGATAATTGATGATACCGTTATTAACTTCTACATCAACATTCTCACGATACCAAAGAGCAGTTGTGTTAAGATGTGATGTTTCATCGAAAGTGCTATCTGCAATATAGATAGAAAACTTCGAGTTAATGTCTGTTCCAGCAGGTGTGTGTGCCTGATACTGAATGTTTGTTCCTGCAAATGCATTGACTGCAATCAAAGTAAAGATTGCCAAAAATACTTGTCTCATTTTTTCCTCATTGTTTAATTGAAAATAACTTTTGTTGAATAAC
>Ga0172372_10006804_pt1 | contig 15523 bp, 16 predicted proteins | sample LakKiv5m_2_FD_114544 | JGI IMG/M metagenome (GOLD analysis project Ga0172372, IMG submission 114544) | Freshwater microbial communities from Kabuno Bay, South-Kivu, Congo - kab_092012_9.5m | ecosystem: Environmental > Aquatic > Freshwater > Lake | place: Democratic Republic of the Congo...
CCAAAATAACGTACTCTTTTCCTAAAAACTTTGAAATGGTTTTGGTTTTTGCGGGAGATTCAACAATCACAAGATGTTTGGCCATAAGGGGGAATTATTAAAATAAGGACATCCTATTTGTCAAACTAAAACTACACTGGGTACACCCTATTGTCGTGATAAATGGATTGATGATCTTCATAAGATAGACAAGAAACAATCAAAAAATAAACCTTCAAAGCGCTGTTATCCCATTAAAAAATTAGAAAAAAGGTCACTATCATTTCCTTCAAAAAAACTTGTTCATCAAAATCATTTAAAAAGTGTTTTAAAAAGGAATTCTAGGGTTTTTAGAACAAGCAACACACCATACATGCAAAATATCGGAAAAAAAGAGGGCCCAATCTGATGACATTGGATTAAAAAGTCTTTGACATGAGGATGACTAAAATACAGTGCCGTTTCTAATGGAAGTCGACCTAATTTGTTTTTTTGATGAATCAATTTATGATTTTGCTGATATTGCCTCATGACGATATCCAAATGACCCTTAGACACTGCCAAATGAAAGGCCATATTACCCTCTTTATTTTGAAGACAAAGTAATTCAGGGTTCTGTTCACACAGAAATGTCATGGCGTCCAAATGTCCTTGCCTTGAGGCCAAATGCAAAGCCGTATTGCCCTCTTTGTTTTGAAGACAAAGTTCAGGATTCTGTTCACACAGAAATGTGATGGCGTCCAAATGTCCTTTTTCTGAGGCCAAATGCAAAGCCGTATTGCCCTCTTTGTTTTGAAGACACACTAATCCAGCGCTCTGTTGACACAAAAATGTCATGGCGTCCAAATGTCCTTGCCTTGAGGCCAAATGCAAAGCGGTATTGCCTTCTTTGTTTTGAAGACACACTAATTCAGGGTTCTGTTGACACAGAAATGTCATGGCGTCCAAATGTCCTTTTTCTGAGGCCAAATGCAAAGCCGTATTGCCTTCTTTGTTTTGAAGACAAAGAAATTGAGGCGTTTTCTGACACAAAGAGGTCAGTTGACGAACGTCCTCTAAAGCCTTTTCAAGTTTATAAAAAGGAGGTTTGAAAACAAATGTCCTGGCCGAAGAAAAATAACTTTCTTTTTTTCTTGAAGGGGGCGAGTTTTTTATAGGGGAAGAATTTGGATCTTGAACGTTTTGACCAGGGTGTTGCGTGGGAGATTTTTGAGGAGATTTTTGACCAGAAAAGAGACGTGGTTGTTTTTTTTTAAAAGAAATTGAAAAAGGAGGTGTGATACGCATAAAAGGTTTCCTCAGTGCAGTCATGTTTTTCTAAAAAGATCTCAGGGAATGCAAATAAAAAAATTAACCCTGAAATGAGTCTCTCAGGGTTAATGAAAAAAACAAAATAGTCAATTAAAAAAGTTATTGAGCCAAGTTCACCAATTCCCCATTTCTATACACTTGAATAACCAAATCACCTGTCTCATTTATAACCAATTGACCTATCTTCTTATCCTCAGCATTCAAAAGAGAGATATTTAAAGGAAGGGAAGAGTTAGAAGACAGTTCAATAACTGGGGTATGAAATGCCTGGCCTGCCGCGGTCAAAGAAAAGCTAATTTGAATAGTTGAAGAATCTTTATAATTAAAAACTCTAAATGGCGATATAGATGCAACAGCATAAACAGCATTGGCATTATCTAAAAAATTTATTTTGGATTTTGAAACATCAGTATAAGTAGAGTCTTTGTCGATATGGCCGGAGTCTAATGTTACAAAATAATCGGTTTCTTCAGATACCCTGCGAATGTGTTTAACTTTATCCAAAATTTCAAATTTTAATTCCCAATGAGAATTATTAAAAATTCCTGTATTTGCTTTGGTTGCGCTATGGATAAGCTGGTAAATTTTAATCAACAGGGTCTCGTTTTCAAACTCATAATAAATCTGTATTTTCCCTTCAGGCGTTGTTCCTACAAATGCGGTTCCGGGAATCACCGTCCCATCGTATTTTCTAAAATCAGAAGCACCGTTGAATTGAACCGGAAATTCATAAGCAATATCATCTATAGAAAATGATTTGACAGTAAGGTCAGATGGATCCGCCAAAAGATTTAATTGGGACTTAGGAACAGATTTAACAATAGAATCTACAGCGATGGAATTAAACGCTTTGCCTTCCTTAAAACTCATAATCTGAAACGATTCAATAGGGTTATTGGCAACAGGCTTTTCAACCGTTGTGTTAGAAACAGGATTTGAGCAGCCATAAGAAAAAATAAGAACGCTTAAAAAAAAGAGGGCATAATATTTTATTTTCATAGTCATTTTCCCTATTTACTTAGATTGAATTCTAAGAACAGTTTGGCTGGTTGAAACCGGTACTAATGCCGGTACCAAGGGTTGTACCGAAGGCATTCCTGAACTGCCAAAATCGGAAATATTAACTGAACGACCCAGAAAAGATTGTAAAGCAGCTATTTCAGAATCTGAAGTGGTTAACACATCTGTCGCCCCAGAGCTGGTTGAACCAGAACTGCTTGAGCCCGAATCTGCTGCGCCAGAGCCACTTGAGCCCGAATCTGCTGCGCCAGAGCCACTTGAGCCCGAATCTGCTGCGCCAGAGCCACTTGTGCCAGAATCTGTCGTTCCTGAACTGGTTGAACCTGAACTGGTTGAACCAGAGCTACTTTAACCTGAACTGGTTGAACCAGAACTACTTGAACCTGAACTGGTTGAACCAGAACTGGTTGAAGAACCATTATTTGAAGACGATGCCGTATTGTCCGCAGACACGCTAGAAGCGGCCTTTCCACAAGCAGACAAAAGCAAAACGCAAGGTAATAACAAAGAAACAACTATATTTTTATAAATCACGATAAACGCTCCTTTATTTTGATTAATTTTGAATATTTAAAAGCAATGGATTTAAAAAAATGTTTCAACTTCAAAAACCCCAGAATCCCCCTTTTTTAAGTTTACTAATAAAGTTATCGAAAATAGACTGAAAATGATTTTAACGAATTTTCTTGATGTTTTTTTAATTTATTTAAGAAAGAATTTCTTAAATTGAGACTAAAAATTTAGAAGGAAAAATTTAAAAAGTCAAGTTTTTTTTAAGAAAGAAAAAACTTAATATTAAAGCCTCTTTCTAGGTATAAAAAAGCCCCTTGAAAGGGGCTTTTAAGAGATTAAAAATTAAATTAAAAACTAGAAAAAATAAACCCCTGATACAGAAAGCGTCTGTAATTTACCACCGGATACTGTACTTAAATAATCCGTTAATGCTGTTTCATAACGAAGATCAACGGCAAGCTTTTCCCATTCATAACTTAGTCCTGAAGCAAGCCCGCATTCAAAAGTATTGACGGCTTTTGATGTTCCTTCTACTGAAGCAGAAGCTGAAGCACGAGAGGAGCCTGATGAAAGAGATGCTGAAACCTCTATTTTCGCTGTACTCGCTAAGGCCAATGACACATATGGACCTGCATAAGCACGAAATCCATATGCCTTAGAGAATTGATAATTTAAAAGTAATGGCACCTCTAGGACAGCAGAACGAACTTCTAGAAGAGTAGACTCTCGATAAGTAGCAGATTGTGAATTAGATAACTTCACTGGTCCAACGTTTAAGATTGTTTGTCTTAAAGCCTTTGAAATGAACAGCAATTCAGAATGAATTTGAAATTTATCATTGAAAGACAAAGGATAATAAGCAGATTTTACACCAAGAGAAATCCCTGATGCAGATTCAGGAGAAAATCTTTCTTCATAAGAATCTTTCGGTAGTAACCGAGCTGAAAAAGTGGAACTGGCAAACCCTACCTTAACACCAAAATTTTCCTTCCTGGCACCAAGTTTTAAGTTTATTGCAAAAAGACTTGAGGAAACCAACACACTTAAAACAAAGCCCAATAGCATTGCTTTTTTCATAATAAACGCTCCTTTATTTTGATTAATTTTGAATATTTAAAAGCAATGGATTAAAAAAGATGTTTCAACTTCAAAAACCCCAGAATCCCCCTTTTTTAAGTTTACTAATAAAGTTATCGAAAATAGCCTGGAAATTGTTTCAACGAATTTTCTTGATGCTTTTTGATTTATTTAAGAAAGAATTTCTTAAATTGAGACTAAAAATCTAGAAGGAAAAATTTAAAAAGCCAAGTTTTTTTTAAGAAAATTTATTTCGATTTTTGATATTGCTGCCAAGCATCTGGAGTAAAGGTTTGAACAGCCATGGCATGTAAATGGGTATTAAAATCTTGTTTTAAGGCATTAAGTACCTTTTGATGCTGTTTAACCAAGGGTAACCCTAAAAAAGAAGCGCTAACCACAATGGCTTGAAAATGCTGGCCATCTTGATTTGGATCTGCCACATAAACTTCTGCATCTGGAATATGAGATAAAATAGAGCGTTTTAATTGCTCAAGCATGGTTTTTTTTCAGCCAGGAAATGATGTCATCAGATTCATAAAGGGGTTTGCCGTCTATCATTAAACAAGGGACTTGCTTTTTACCCCCAAGTGCCAACAACTCTTTTTCAAAAAGGGGCGTGGTCTTAATGTCTTTTTTAGTCATACCGGATATCCCTTGAGCCTTTATAAAAGACAATACCTTTTGGCAAAAAGGACAAGATTCAAAATAATACAATTCTAACGTCATAAGATCGCACTATATTATAAATTCTGAAGCTGTTCAATTTCTTTGGCAGCAGCCATACTGGCCACTCTTGCCAGCAACACATAAGTTCTCATTTGCTCATCTGTTTCTAAAAAAGCAGCATCGTCTGAAGCCATAAAAGAAGAAAACGTCATCCCTGAAGAATTCAAATTCTCCCTGGTATTTTTTTGAGCATTAAGCCTATAAAATCCCCCCAAAAAATGATGCCCAATACTATATAAACAAGGTTCTGCCACCTGCTGATTCACGCGCAATTGGGTAGGAATGCCTTCTTGAATTAAAAAATGATGACTATGTCTGCCGCCCTTGCCTTTGTCTAAGTTATTTCTAGATTTTCGATTCAATGTCAAAATGTCCTCTGGAAATTCAATGGCTTGAACACCCATGCCATAAGTCCCGGAATCTGATTTTAAAAACAACAACGGCTTGTCCTGAATACCCTGCTTTTGATACAGCACTTGAATGTCTTGAAACAAAGACACCGCCTCTTGATAAAGACGATATCGGTCTGATTCTTCATGAATATCCACATCTGAAACAGACCTAAAAAGACAGGTCCATTGCTGACAAGACAGTCCCAACTTTTCTGAGATGGTTTGGAAAAGTTGGTTCATAAAACTAAAATGCTGAGACTTTCGCCTAAGATACCAGCCCGCAGACATGGATGGAAAAATAGGAATAGACCATTTATCTAATAAATGAATAGGGCCTGTACTTAAATCATTGTTTAAAATCACGGCATCAAACTGAGACTGTTTTGAGGTGTCCAAAACACGTTTTAAGCAATATAGCTTAACCTGCCGTTGAGAAGCCGTTTGCAATTCAACATACCCCAAGTCTTCACAAAAATCTGGAGGATGGGTAAAAAAAGAAGCCAGTAACACATCGAATCCAGCTTCTTGTAATAAAGTTTGTAAAACCAGAACATTTTCTAAATACCAAACATTACGGGTATGTTCTTCTGTGATTAATAAAATACGCTTGGGCGTCAACCCATGGTTTGTTAAATATTCTTTGAAAAGAAGAGACGCTTTTTGTAATGCATCGGGTTGCAAATTGTTGAACCCTGCGGGGTACAAATTGGTATCAACCACCGCTGTTTTAAAAGCAGACTGCCTAATGTCTACTGAGGTGTATAAGGGATACTGTGTAAAAGGGAGTATTGTCTCTAAATAGTCAAAAATTTTTTGAAACGTTGAAAATGAAAGCATGGACAATTAATGTTTAATCAAAAAAAGAAAGTCATCGTTCATCAAATTTTAATAGGAATAGCCACAAAAGGAACGTTTGTTAAACATAAACGTTGCTGTAAAGCAAACACCGTGTGGTTATGTAAAAATCTGGAAAACATGGTTTCTTCTTTAAAAACCAAAAAACCACCAAAAAACATGGCTTTGGGAAATCGAACTAAAATTTGTGGCACCAGAACCAAGACTTCCTGAATAATATCTGTTCCAAACCCGTAATAGCCGTCTCCATAATACCCTTTTCGTTGAACATAGCCTACGTAGCGCTTAACATCAGATTCTATCTTTTTACTTAAATTTTCGATTTCTTCAGCCCCTTTAAAATTACCCGCATCAACCACCCCAATTTGAACAAAAATAAAATTTTTATATAAGCCCCCAAATTGATTCAAAATGGTATTCAAGGTATGTATCCCAATGCCATCGAAGCCATTTACAAATAACACTGCCGTATGGGCCTCAGAATCTTGAGGAGAAACAGCATGCAGAGAAACCCCTTGTTCATAATCTTCAGGCAAACCCTCTAAACGATATTGCTTGTGAACCTGAAAAATCACTTTTGCAGTTTTGTAATAATGACGCTTAATAATGAAAGCAAAAAAAGCAAAAGAAAGGGTAATAAACATGGTAATCCATCCCCCTTCTTCAAATTTAATCACAGTCACCGCAATCAAAATAAACAAACACAAACATAACCCTACCCCATTGATACAAAACTTTTTAAACCAATCTCGAACAACAGCTTTTTTTAACCACCAATGCCTCACCATCCCAAGTTGAGATAAAACAAAGGTGATAAAGACATTAATGCTATATAAAACAACCAAGAATCGAACAGAACCATGGGTTAAAATAAGCATCCCCAAGGCCGCAAGGCCCATAATGACTATGCCATTTCTGGCCACGAAACGCTCGTTTAACAAAGCAAATCTCGTGGGAAACCAACGGTCAATGGCCATGCTGGCCAAAATACGAGGACCATCCAAAAAACCTGCTTGTGCAGCAATGAAAAGAAGAAGGGCTTCAGATAACAAAGTCACCCATAAAAAAACAGAACCAAAAAATCCCCAATGAGACGTAACACTTTCAATAAGAACCGCATTCAACGTTTTACCAGGCACATGAGAGACCTTGAATAACAGATAGGCCACCAACAAACCAAAAACCATAAAAGAAAGAGATGTGGCCATATACAACATGGTACGCTTTGCAGTTTTAACCTTAGGCTCTCTAAGTAAACTAACCCCGTTGCTGACCGCTTCAATGCCTGTATAAGTACCTGCACCCATGCTGTAAGATTTTAATAAAATCATCACCAACCCCAAGGTTCCTAACTCACGCCAAGCAAAACCCACATCTCTGGATGTGGTGGTCACCACAGCAGGTAAATCACTGGAATGGGTAAAAATGGCATAAACAATAAGAAAAACATGGGTAATCAAAAATACCATGAAAATAGGAATCAAGGGTTTAACTGTTTCTTTAACCCCCCTTAAGTTCATTAAGGTCAATATCACGATTCCTAAAAAAGCAAAATGAAATTTAAACGGATGAAAAGAAACAGGCAAAAAACTAAACAAAGCATCAGAGCCACTGGCAACAGAAATGGTGATGGTCAGCACATAGTCAATGACCAAGGCACAGCCAGAAATCATGCCAATAGAAGGATTAAGCAGCTTGCTTGCAACCATATATCCGCCTCCCCCATTGGGGAAAAGCTCAATAATTTGAGAGTAGCTATAGCTAATAATAAAAATGGTAATGGCGGATGCCAAAGCCACAAAAATACTTAAATAAGGATGTTGACCCAACGCCAAAAACGCTTCTTCCGGACCATAACAAGAAGACGAAAGACCGTCGGCACCCAAACCTACCCAGGCAAAAAATGCAATTAAGGACAACCGATGATAGACAGAAGGGTCTGTCAAATTTTGTTTCGATGTTGAAAAAAAACCTTGTACGCGTTTAATCACTTTATTAAATAGTGATTCAATCACTTCAAAAAAATTCATAACCTATCCTATGACTTAAGTAAATAATGACCTGTCACGTCTTTTTTTTAAAAAAAGCGTACTGATACATACCCCTAAAACAATCACGCTGATTAAAATAAATAAAAATAAAATAGGGGCTTTTACAGATTTAAAAATCACCAAAGAAACAATAAAAAACAAAAGCAAAAACGGAACTTCATTTAAAACCCTTAAAAACCTCATAGAGTAATACCCTAATGTGGCCATTTTTAATCGAATAAGATTTAAATAAAAGGTATACCCTACCAAAAAAACCACGGCAGCCAATTTAACTTGCATCCAAGTTTGAGAAAGAGCACCCAAAAGGGTCATCAAACTAAGCCCCGTTACAAGCGTCACCCCCATCGCAGGAAAAATAATAATGTACATCACCCGCTTTGCCCCCTTGATAAATAAAGAAGACATCGACATAGGGGCAGCCGCCTCCTCTTTCAAAGAGGATTGTTTGTTAAAAACGTCTTTCTGATAAATAAAAAGCCGACCTAGAAAAAAAAGGCCGGCCATCCAAGACACCATAAAAACCAAATGAAATAGTTTGAGTAAATTAAAAGAAATCATGTTACCAGAAGAAAGAAATTTAAGATCTTTCTCTGTCCCGTAATTTCGCAAGTAACCTTAAAACTTCAACATAAAGCCACACCAATGTCACAAGTAATGCAAAAGCGCCGTACCATTCCATCCATTTTGGGGCCCCTGTTTTGGCACCTTGCTCAATCACATCAAAATCCATAATTAAATTTAAAGCGGCAATCGCCACCACAAACACACTAAATCCAATGCCAATAATCCCGCTGCCATTAACCGCAGAAAATTGAACCCCAAAAAACCCTAAAACAAACTGAAGCAAATAGAAAATCATCAACCCACCCATGGCAATCATCATGCCAAATTTGAACTTTTCAGTGGCTTGAATAAGGCCTGTTTTATAGGCCCCCAACATGCAAAATAAGGTTGCAAATGTCAAACCCACAGCCTGAATCACCAACCCAGGATATCTGGCTTCAAAAAGGGTTGAAATGGCACCCAAAGCCAACCCTTGAAACACCGCATAAACAGGCGCTGTATAAGAGACCCACTCTTTTTTAAACATCGTCACCACAGCCGCAATAAGGCCACCCACAACCCCTACCATTGCCCACAAACCCAAAGAAGCAGGTTGCGCTCCCCACAAAAAAGACGCTACTAAAATCAGAATCACCAAAAGAATACCTGTTTTATTCACAGTACCTTGAATGGTCATTGAATCAGAGTGAGAGTAAGGCAAGGACTCTTGGAAAACATTTAACGCAGGATTAGCTGATCTAAACATAATATTTCTCCTTCCATTAATAAATAAACCCATGTTAATTATTAAAAAACGAAAACACTGTATTAAAAAAGCATACTCTTGGTCAAATGAATTGGAGCAATAACGTGGTGATGATTCTCTTTTTATGCTTTTTGGCGATTCTATTTTGGTTAATACACCAAGACAATCGAATAAAAGATGGCATTTACAGGTTTAATGCCCCGGCAACTTTACCTGAACAATCGTTTTCAGTGATGACGTATAACTTGGGATTTGCCTGCGAAGATCAAAAAGAATTGTCTTTTGAAAAATCTACCTGCTTAAAAAACTTAAGTGCTATTTGCGAAACGATTAAAACACATAACCCTTGTATTTTAGCCGTTCAAGAAATTGATATTCATTCCAAAAGATCTGGGTTTATAGACCAAATCCAATATATTCAAAAAAATTGTGGATACCCTTATGTGGCTGTGGCCATCACTTGGAATAAAAAATGGGTTCCCTACCCTTTTAAATTAAACCCCAAATACCATTGGGGGAAAATATTGGCAGGACAAGCTATTTTTTCAAAATATCCCCTCATCAAGCAAGACATCACTGTGTTTGCAAAACCCAAATCAAACCATGCGATCTATAATTGGTTTTATTTAAATAGAATTGCGCAATCTGTGGTCATTGAGCTTGAAAACAGCAAACATATCACCTTGATTAATACCCATTTAGAAGCCTTTGACAAAACCACCAGGCAAAACCAATCTAATGTCCTTTCAACACAACTTAAAACAAGCTTGAATCATCCCTTAATTTTATGTGGTGATTTAAATGCCATCTATGGGTCTATTCATCGTAGTTTCAGATTTGAAGATGAACCTAATGTTGATTATAAAAACGATACCACTTTAAATAATTTCATAAAATTACCTTGTTTTAAGGAAGTGTTTTCAGACAGTCGTATTATGGATAAAAACCCGTGCTTTACTTACCCCTCAAAAAAACCCAACCGTCAGTTGGATTATATGTTTTACACCTCAGCACACCTGGAATTGCAAGAATCCGCTGTTTTAGACCCGGCAAAAGGCTCTGACCATTTACCGGTCTTATCAAAATTCAAGTTGACGCCTTGCTGAAAACTTCCTCGAAAAAACGATTAAAGGGTTTTTAGGACGAGAAAGAATCCCTCCTATGTAAAAATTGTAAGGCTTTTTCTGATTTCTCGGCTTTATAGTTTCAGCACTTTCAGTCTCTGCAAAATAAGCCCTATCAAAAGTGTGTCTAGGGATCTTTTCTAATTGAGCTTTTAACTGAGTAGAGAGTGTTAAACAAAGAGAAATCGTATTCCGTAATATCATACGCCTTAATGTTGGATAGCCAGAAATCTCCTGGAAATCTGTATCCAAATGAATTTCCTCTTCATGAGAAAGTGAAGGCCCTGAAATGTCTATTCTTTTTATCGCGTCTTGCAACAATGTGTCCACTTTTTTCAAGCATAGAATCGTAGATCCTGTTTGAAGATTGTCTGAAGAATTTTCATCAAAATTATCGTGACTGTCTTTAACATTTTCGGATTCTAAATTTTCAGGCTGCAGGTCTAATATTGATTTCAGTTTTTGATGACTTTCGGTAAATTTTTGAAGAGCCTCAGTTAAAGACCGGGTAAGATTTTCTAATCGACTTGAAGTATCCCCTTGTGTAAGAAAAGATGAAGATCGAATAAGCTGTGGAGATTTACTAAGGTAAATACCAGGGTTACTAGAAATTTTTTTATTCAAAGCATTTCAATATATTCATACAACCCTAAAATTATAAAACAGGGTTAGCAATGGCTGGATCAAGAGATTTTTCAACCAAAGAATTCTCTGTATTAAAAGGCGTCGTGGATAAATTTTCAGAATGTTTTAAACCCTGATCTAACCATAATTTCACATACACCGTACTTCTACCCTGACCACACGTTCTTAAGTATTTTTTTTCAACCATATCCACCAATTCTAAATGGGCTGTTTTGTGAGACACTGAAAACAAATGCCTATACTGCTTATTGCTAATAGACCCCTCTTTCTCAAGAAAAAGCAAAGCCTTCGATTGACGGTGATTCAAAGGATGTTTAACTTTTAAAGAATAATCTGAATCTGATTGAATGAACTGATTTGCCAGATCAGCAATTTCAGAGGTTAATTCATGTAAATCTTCTTGGTTTAAATCAATGTCCTCTGCCTCTTTTAACGCCCCATCCTCATAAGAAGGTTTTTTTTCTAAAAGGGCTGACTTTGGATAAGCCCCCTCCATCACATAACAAGTATTATTAAAATAATAAGGTTTTTCTTGGCCTTCTGGCACAGAAATGACCATCACCAATTTCTCTAATCGATTAATAAAAGACACTTCCAGGTGACAAGAAGGTTGAATGAAAGACTCACATAAAGAATCCACCTCTTCTTTTGAAAAAGAAGTACCAATCAAATGAAAATTACGGTTGTCCATGCCTAAAAAAATATAACCCCCTTTATGATTCAACATGCCAGAAATGGTGGGACCCATGTCCGTCACATGAGAGACTTGGGGGAAAAATTTTAAATCCGAGCTTTCTTTTTGCCGAACATAACTTAACAATGTTATCCAATCCATGATTTAGCCTCATTTAAGTTGGGAGTTTTACTCTAAAAAAAGTGATTAAAAAAATAATCACACTAAAAATCATTCTACAAATTTTAAAAATAAAAACAAATATTTCAGGGATTTTTTTTAATCAAATAAAAAAACTGTAAAAATCATTTTCAAAAATTGAAGACCTGTTTTTTGATGAATAGTCACACATTAAAAAAATAATCTCAAAAAATCATGAAATAGGACTATTGACGCCAAGAATTAAAATCTTGTAAGTTCCAAAATAAGATGAAAATTTTAATCATTGGTTCCGGAGGAAGAGAGCACGCCATTGGCATGGCTTTAAAAAAAAGCCGTCATGCAAATACCTTATTTTTTGCACCAGGAAACGCAGGAACAGCCCAGATAGGTCACAATGTCCCTATTTTAGACACACAGCTTCATCAATTGTGTAAATTCGCAAAAAATGAAGACATCACGTTGACGATTGTAGGACCAGAAACCCCTTTAATCTTGGGCATTACAGATTTATTTGAATCCGAAGGCTTGGCCATTATCGGGCCAAATAAAGTAGCGGCACAGTTAGAAGGATCAAAAAAATGGGCCAAAGAAAAAATGAAAGCCTATGGCATCCCCACAGCAAAATCAGAAACGTTTACAAGTTATGACCCAGCCATCGCTTATTTAGAAAAAGAAAAGACCTACCCTATCGTCATCAAAGCAGATGGCCTTGCCGCAGGAAAAGGCGTAACGGTGGCCCAATCATTTACTGAAGCTGACAAGGCCTTAAAAGATTGTTTTATTCACCATAAATTTAACGATGCCGGGCATGTGGTGATCATTGAAGAGTTCATGCCTGGAGAAGAAGCCTCCGTCTTTGCGTTGTGTGACGGACATCATGTGCTGGTCATGCAAGCCGCTCAAGACCATAAGCCCATTTACGACCATGACAAAGGGCCTAATACAGGCGGCATGGGCGCCTATTCTCCAGCCCCTATTGCAAGCCATGATCAAATTCAAGAACAAATTCAAAAACATGTTTTTGAACCCTTACTAGAAGGATTCAAAAAAGACAAAATTGTTTATAAAGGCGTTATTTTTGCAGGACTCATGATTCATCAAGGACATGTCAAAGTGGTGGAATTTAACGCCCGATTTGGAGACCCAGAAACCCAATGTCTTTTACCCAGATTAAAAACAGACCTACTGGATCTTTTTTTAGCCATTACCGAAGAAAAGCTATCTGATTATCAGCTGGAATTCACTTCTTCTCATTGCGTGTGCGTGATACTAAGCTCAAAGGGATACCCTGACCATTACGAAAAAAACAAAGTCATCCAGATTCAAAAAAATCATAACCCGCGTTGTCATTTAATTCATGCAGGCACCCTATTAAAAAACGGAGAACTTCAAACAAACGGAGGACGGGTCATGGGCGTGTGCGGACTAGGGGCTTCATTAAAAGAAGCCATTCAAGTTGCCTATGAAGGGGTAAATCAAGTTCAATTTGAAGGATGTCATTACAGAACCGATATTGGAAAAAAAGGATTAAAACAGTTTTAAAGTTAACCATTCAAAAAAATTACCCTCTTGAAAACACTTACTGAAAATCAAAACATTTCTATTTAAAAAACCATACTGACAAGATTAAAAAAGCCTTTTTCATTTTAAGGGTTTTATATTGTTGGATAAGCAATTTTACAGATACCTATTTCGAATATCATAACCAGGGTTATTTAAAAAGGACGGTTTTTTCATTTTTAAACTTAAAAACACTGTTAAATAAGGACGTTTCACTTTTCAAGAAAATAGGACCAGGTTTTATAAAAAATGAATTCAAAAGCCCATTATAACCTCGGTTTCGATTTAAAAAAGATACTCCCCTACTTAAAAAACAGCTTCATTTTTGACGACACTAAAATTTAGTAAAGTTTTTAGGGTGTATGAAGTTAAATCATTTAAAAAAACATGTTTTTCTAAACCCTAAATGCAGCCTTAAACTTAAAGTCAGAACTTAACCAAGATAAGTTGATCTTCACCGATTTTAAAACTAATCCCTTCTCAAAAGTCTAAAAATATCTTAAAAACAAATAAAAAAATGAAGATAAAAATTTCATTTTAAATTTAATTAAATATTCATTTAAGGAGATTGTCATGGACCTTACTGCCATTAAGCATCAAATTGAAACCGAGATTAAAAACAACGCCGTTGTCCTTTATATGAAAGGGAACAAAGACCAACCCATGTGTGGATTTTCAGCACAAGTCATACAAATTTTAAACCATTTAAAAGTAGAGTACATCACCCGAAATGTCTTAGAAGATGATGCACTAAGACAAGGCATTAAAGAATATTCAGACTGGCCAACCATTCCTCAGCTTTATATCCATGGCGAATTTATTGGCGGCTGCGACATTACAACCGCACTTTTTCAAAACGGAGAGCTGGAAAAAAAATTAAACCCTGCCACATAAATGACAGACGTGGGCAATGGGTTATCCGCTGAAACTGCAGGTTGGCAATTTGGCGGTAGGGTCCCTGAAAAGTTTTTAAGCCATGCCAAACAATCTATCCCTTTATACAGCTTGGGGCATGATTTGATCCTAGAAATCAGTGATTTTTTTATACAACCCCACAGCGTTATTTATGATTTGGGGTGTTCCACAGGGCAGTTGTTGTCTTTGCTTTGTAATAGGGTTTCTAGTGAAAAAAATGTAGAATTTTTGGGAATAGACGCCGAAATAGACATGATTGATTATGCAAAAAAGCATCATGCGCATCCTTTTATTTCCTACATACACCAAGATATTCGATTGTGCTCCTTAAAAAAAAGCAATCTCATCATTGCCTACTATACGCTTCAGTTTATCTCTCCTGAGTATAGACAAACCGTCATTCAAACCATCTATGATGCCCTAAATTGGGGGGGCGCTTTTATTTTATTTGAAAAAGTAAGAGGGGCTGACGCCAGATTTCAAGATATTCTCACCACATTGTATACAGAATTTAAATTAAAAAACGGGTTTTCAGCTGAAGAAATTCTAAGTAAAACAAAAAGCTTAAAAGGGGTACTAGAACCTTTTTCAACACAAGGAAATCTAGATTTATTAAAACGTGCGGGATTTCAAGACATCATGAGTATCATGAAGTACATGTGTTTTGAAGGGTTTTTGGCCATTAAATAACCCTTTATGTCTATTGGTAAAAAAATTGTCCCTTGGTTTGAAAAACACAAAAGAACACTTCCTTTTCGAAAGCAAATACCCGATCCTTATGAAGTATGGATTAGCGAGATGATGTTGCAGCAAACCCAAGTAGACACGGTGATTGATTACTTTAATCGGTTTATCACTTTATTTCCTGATATTCAAACGCTGGCAAATGCCAGCCAACATCACGTTTTAAAAGCGTGGGAAGGGCTGGGCTATTATGCCAGGGCCAGAAACCTTCATCAGGCAGCAAAAATGATGATGGAGAAATTTAAAGGCGAAATGCCCAAAGACTACGATGCGTTACAAACGCTACCAGGCATTGGCCCTTATGCAGCAGCGGCTATTGCCAGCATTGCATTTAACAAAGAAATTCCTGTGGTTGATGGGAACGTATTGCGTGTATTCACACGATATTGGGGCATTTGCACAGACATCAGACTAGCAAAAGTAAGAGATGAGTTATTTGAAAAACTATTGCCAGAAATAAAAGG
>Ga0172372_10006806_pt1 | contig 15523 bp, 19 predicted proteins | sample LakKiv5m_2_FD_114544 | JGI IMG/M metagenome (GOLD analysis project Ga0172372, IMG submission 114544) | Freshwater microbial communities from Kabuno Bay, South-Kivu, Congo - kab_092012_9.5m | ecosystem: Environmental > Aquatic > Freshwater > Lake | place: Democratic Republic of the Congo...
GAAGTGCTTCATGCCGTTCGGAACGTCCGTGGTCAGGAACCACGCATTCGTGTCGGTCAAGAAGTGGTTCACCGTGTAACCGCCCGGAATCGACCCCATCGCCTTGAGAGCGTTGATGTCGTTGTCGGCAGTGGCTACGCGGAGTTCCGTATCGAGGAGACGCTTGGCAGTGAACATCAATGCCGGGGGCACGATGAGCTTACCGGGCTTCGCCGCGATGAGGAGACCACGCTCGTCCGTCCAACCAGCGATCTGAATAACCGCCGCCTCAAGCGAAGTTTCGTTGAGGTCAGAAGCCGTCAGACGGTTGCTGTTGGTACCACCCGAGACCAGCGGATGCGAGGCCGAGAACAGAGCCTGCCCGTCGCCACCAGCATAGGTGGACGAGAAGCCATTGTTCAGGACCGAAGCCGCCTTAACTTGCTTCGTGTACGCCATAGCGCGAGCAAGAGCCTTCGTATAACGCTTGCTGAGCGAGTCGTACAGGTTGTCTTCAACCGCCTCTTCCGTGATGGAGAAGCCGAGAGCAATCGTCTCGTGGTTGTAGCGAGCAGTCCATGCTTCCTGCGCGTTGTCATACGCAATCGCAGCACCTTCGGCCTTCACCGGAGCGGCGCTGAAACCAGAAAGCTTGGTCTCTTCTTCGAAGGAACGCTCGGAGGTCTCAGTCTCGTAGATCTCCTTGTGCTCTTCGCCATAGGTCTTGTACTCAAGGCCGAACAGGGCATTCAAACCCGGAAGGAGTTCCTTGAGCAGTTGTGCACGTGAAATAGCCATGTCTTAGAACTCCCCTATTAAATGCCAGTCGGGTTGTTGTAAGCGTGACCACCCAGAACCAACGAAGTATCGGAAATATACGGAGCATTGAATTTCACGATAACTTCGGGGTAGTAGGTCGTACCGCTCGAAACAAACGCCGTGTCTTCGACCACATCAACGATGCGAACCGGCAGTGAAAGAGTCGTGCTGGCCGAAGAGACCAGAAGACCCTGCTGCGAATCGCCCGAAGAGGTATCCAGCGTATTGGCTACGAGAGCCACGTTGTTGCCAACGTTTGAATACGTGAAACCGCCCGTGGTCGAAACGACAAGCGAAGCCGTCACACCCACAGCCTTGAACAGGGTGTTCGGGTCATCAGCCACGTACGCAAGAATATACGTATTAGCCTTGACCGAAGTGCCCGAAGTCCACTGCTGCGAATAGGTCGGCTGACCCGTCACAGAAGAAACAAACGTGCAACCCAAGAACACGCCAGCAAAGCCAGCGGCAGGGGGAGTCGTCGTTTCCGTACACACAACAATGGTGCCGTCCGATGCGAACTTCACCGGATCGCCAAAGCCGATGCTACCAGCACCGGAAGCGATACGCCGCTGACGAGTCGAACCGGCAAACACCTGCCCACCGATCAGATTGATCGGCTTCAAGCCATACGGCTTGTCAACAGTAGGATATGCCATTGATCACTCCAAAAAGATGAATTTATTTACCCTTGCCAAACGAGACCGTCGTCTTTCTCTCGTTAAAGAGTGGCATACGTTCGTCGTTCAGCCTCATAAAGTTGTTATCTACGGACTGGATCTGAGCCTTGGCTTGCATGGCGTAATAATCGTCACGCTGCTTCATAAGCTCTTCCGGTGCCTTACATAACAACAAGCCTCCGATCTCAATATTCCCTTTGTATTTGGAATTTGGATCGGCGTGATGCATCAACTCCGGATGATCTTCAGCCTTTACAGGCTCCCAACCTTCACGGAATTTTGCGGAGGTATTCTGTGGGTCAGCCTGACCCATAGTACTGGTCCGGATATATCGAAAGACCCAACCCGGCTGCGGCGCAGGGGCCGGTAGCGTCTGAGGCGGGGTCCATACTTTATTGCGCTGCGCGGATTCCCGATTTTCGAGTTCACGTGCGAGTCTATTCTCAGCCATTTTAGTTAATCTCCAGTTTCATTAATTCACGTGCGTACTGTTCATTGCTCAAGCCAAGTTTCTTGGCAATTGCAACTTGAGTCGGTGTCAGGCGGACCTGACGCGGCGCGGTTCCCCGCGTGACCGGAGCCACTACATTGGCTGGTTTTGTGCGAGCGGGCTTTTCAGCCTCCCTCGTTTGAGTCGGCTTTTCTTCCTCTACTTCTTCGTTGAAGTAGTCTGGGAAACGCTTCCTCATCGTCGCGTTAACTCGGTCGTAATAATCGTCGCTACGCGGATCGACTCCAGACCGGACCAATTTTTCATGCAGTCCCAAAGCGAGGGCGGTCATTTCCTCGTCTGCACCAAACCACGGATTTTTCTCTTTCCATGCTTCGGCCTTCTGGTCGATAGCAGATTGAGATGCCGGGGGCGCTTGGTACTGTTGGGTCGGTTGTACTCCTGATCCCTCTTCTTGTAAAGAGGGTTTAAAATTCTCGTACTGTTTAATACGAAGTTTGGCTTCCGTCAGGGCTTCCTGTGCATCGGTAATTTTTTCCGCATCTCCAGCTTCGTACGCCTGTTTCAGGCGCTCCTTGGCTACTGCCAAATCATTATTAGCAGCCTTGGAAACTTCTTGGATATACGCTTTTTCGCCATTACCCAACCGCTGTTTAAGCTGTTTAATTTCCTGCTCACGGATAGTGGCAAATCGAATAGCTTCCTCGCGTTCACGCAAGGCGGCTTCCTTAGCACGACGCTCGTCATGCCAAACCTTTTTCATCTGCCCAAGACGTTTTTTAACCTTGTCGGAATATTCATCAAGGTCGTCATTTTCTAGCTCGTCCACCATCTCCTTGGGCAGCGGCTTACGACCCCGGTCTTCGGGAGGGGTATCGTCCTCAACCTTGACCTCAATATCGTCAGTAACTTCTTGCTTAGCTTCGGGTTTTTCCTGTTCGTCAGGAAACTTAAATTCTTCGCGTTCAACAGCCATGTTTATTTACCTCACGCTCTGCGGATTCCACGGGGGTCTTCGACCACCGCTTCCACCGTGTCGTCGTTAATGATGCGGAACTCACGCCCGTGGATCACCACACGGGTGCCGGAATAAGGACGAGTCAAAACAAAATCCCCCTCCTTGCACCACGGACCGTTGGGAAACCGATCTTTATCTTGATAGCAAAGGTCGCCCAGTTTTACGACGAACAAAACCACCGTGGTCTGCTCCTCGACTCGCTTGGTGTCCTCCGCTTTTAGCAGCCCTCCCTCAAACTCCTCCTCTACATGCGGAACCGCACATAGCATCCGGTAGCCTTTCGGCTCTGGCAGGAGTTTGGCTTTAGCAGCCTCTTCCTGCGTTTTTTGAACGTCGATATTGCTCATTCTTCATCGATCCTTTTTGCAAGGTCTTTGATGTGATTCTTTGCAAGGTCGAGACCCTGTAACGCCCCGCAAAGTCGTTTGTATTCACCCTCGTCCAACTTACCTTGGATCAAGGTTTCAACGATCAATGTGCGCTCCTCTTGGAGTTTCGAATCCAAGTATTCAAGAGCGTTGGAATAGCCCATTTACTCCTCCTTATTGACAGGCATGACTGGTTTAGCTACCGCCTGTTTACGCCGAATGTCGGCATCGTCTTGCGCCTTGCCTATATCAAGACCAAGGCGTACTCCTTCAATTTGCTGCTTGGCAGACAATGCAGCCTTATCTTTCTGAATATCGACGCCGAGACGCGCTGCCTCAAGCTGCTGACGCCCAGAAATCTCTGCCTTGCGAAGCTCCAACTCGTCGGCCTTGGCCGCAGCGTCCATGATGTCTTTCTGCTGCTTGCGTTGAATCTCAGCCTGTTGCATCTGTGCTTCGATCTGCATCTGCTGCGCTTTGGTCTGCGCCTGAAGCTGCTTGATCTGCAAGTCCATCATCTGCATCTGCACAAGCGGGTCTTGCATCTGCTGAGCGTTTTGTTGCATCTGCATTTCTGCGGTGTCCTTCTGGAGCACCCGTGCGGCAGCGGCTGCTGCCAACTGCGACAACTGCGCCTCAAACTCAGGCGGCAGGTCGTACTCTTCACGATCATCTTGCGGCAAGGGCGGCAACGCCGCGCCAAGCTGTTTCTCAATCTCACGGCGATACTGGAACGCCACGTGCTCCATGATGTGCGCCTGAAGTGCAGCCGTAATCTGCTGCGCCATCGGGTTCTGCCCGATCATCTGAGCAATCTTCGGATCTTGTCCAAGCGCCATGTGGATAGAAATATGCGCTTCGTGATCTTGATACATAAACGCTTTGAGCGGCTTACCCGTCATCGCATCCATATTCTCAGTAATGGGATCACGCGGCTTGGAGTCACTCGGCAACGGCACAAGCTTGTCCGCATTCTTGATACCCAGCGTCTCGATCATCTGCCGATGCAGATAAGGCAAGTCATAAAGCTGCGGAGCCGTTTGGGAAAGCTGAAGGACGGCTTGATACTGCACCACCTTCTGCGACATCGTTGCCGCATTCGGATCGGCTACCGGAATGACATCGACATCATCGTAGTCCGACTTCTTCGCGCTAGCCTTGCCAACCTCTGGCTCGTAGCTATATTCGTCTGGCGTATTATCTCGAATGATTGCAGCAAGAAGCTTGAACTCCTGCTTCATCGCGTAATAGATACGCGCCTGAATTGCTGTCATTACCTTCAGAACGCGCTCCAACACGGCAAGCGTAGTGCCAACCGGAGCCTGATTGGACATGTCGCTAATCTTGAGATCAGACACCGCAGCAAAACGGCGTCCTTCTTCAACGATCTTGTCCATCAAAAGCGATAGCGTCTGACTCGGTTCCTTATATGGCAGCGGCAGAATATTGTCGCGGATCGCACCTGACGGTACGTCTACATCTCGGAATTCTCCGGGTGCAATCGGTGTATCATCTCCCTTAACTCGGAGTCCTCGGGATTTAAGTCCGCCGGGCAGGTTACTAAGGGTTCCTGCATCGACCAGTTGGCGAAGGAGCGACGTTGCAGCTTTACTGTGTCCCCCAATAAGGTGAATAAGTCCGAAGTAGTAAAATCCAAATCCCGGTATGTACCCGTAGTGGACGAAGTGCTGCCTCTTTGTCTTGAGCTTGTCGTCTTCACGCCAATTTCTCCTAATTGCAAGGACTGTCCCCGTACCCTTCTCTATCGTCACCACGTAAGGTAGTGCGATTCCCGTCTCGTTATTATCGTCATCGACATCCGGATAACCCGGCAGATCAATGTTTACGTGCATCTCCAAAAGCTGGAACCGGTCGTCCATCGAGGCACTGAAGCCTTGATCCTCGGCCTTTTGCTTCTCCACTTCATCCATCGTGCGAACCGGATCACCCAAGTCGATGTCCCGGTAAAAGCCTGCATATTGCAGCTTGATCAACTCATTCTTGGTCTTACGCATCCGATGCGTAACACGATCCGCTGACTCCAGATTCGGTGCACCGTAAGGCACGATGATATCTTCAGCAGGAATATAGACCGCAGTTTGCCGATCCAATGACGGGTCAAAGTACACCTTCTTGAAGGCGTTACCCGCCAAGGCCATGCTAAGCAACATCCGCTCATGCTCTGGGCGGTACTCCTTCATCACCTCGGTCAACTGATAATTCATGTCATCTGCGACACGGATCGAAGCGTCTTTCTTCTCGGGGGTTTCCTTGCCAATAATCTTGGTCTTGACCGGACCCATTGCCGGGAAAGTCTCGATAATGGTCTCAGACTGAAACTTGACTGCGCTCTCCATAAGAAGCGGGTGGAACACACCACACGCACCCGGCCACGGCTCAGTCCTTTCTTCGTATCGAATGCCTAGAATCTTCAGACCTTTAATGTAGGTATCCAGCCAATCTTTGCGAGAAGCCAAGTCCTGTTCGTACTGGCCGATGAGTTCGCCTGCCAAAGAGCCAAGCTCCCCCTCACTCATAAAGTCAGCAAGGTTGGCGTCGAAGTCCTCTGCACGAGGTTCTTCTTTACTCAACTCAATCATCATCCCATCAACGCCGATGCGAACCTCTTCAGGGTCCACGATCTCAATCTCAATCGGCTCGGGGGGAGCAAGAGCTTCAAGACCCAACGGAGCCTGCATCAAACTTTTATCAACAGCCATCTAAATTCTCCTAGTAATAGCCTTCACGCTTGCGCTTAAAGTAGCGCGTAGGCTCCGGTTCATCACTTGCCAGTCGCAAAAAGCCGCCCCGTCGATAGCGAAGCAACGCTTGGGTCATTGAGTCCACCAAGTCGTCATGCTCGCCAGAGGGGAAACTCGCCACTTCCTCGACCAGTTCCTCGGCCCAGTGAGTATTAGGAACCCAAACCCGTCCGGATGCAAACATGTCCGCAACCGCATTTAACCGTGCAATCTTGTCGTTTCCCTTGGAAGGGGTGAACTCCTGCACCGGTATACCCATGGCACGAAGCTCAAATATGAGGGGACTGCCCGCTGCCTTGGCTTCAATAATGATGCTATCGGGGTTCCAATACTTAAACTCTTCGTACGCCGCTTCCTTTAATTCAGGAAACTCCATGCGCTTCTTAAATGCATTGAGGAGGATGATATTACTCTGCATTTTTCCCGTGTCGTCAGGATGCTCAAACACACCCCACGTGGTGCAGGCTGAATAGTCAGCGCGTTCTGACTTGAGAAATGCCGTATCCCAAGACTGGATTGTGTAACTACAGAAAGGCGGTCCGTCTTTATCCCAGACCTGCCACCATTCACGCTTAACTATGGCTGATACGTCAGAGGTCGGCTCTTGCTGATACTGAGCCATCCATTTGCCATTCGGCAGTTCCTGCCGCAGCGCCTCAAGCTCTTCAATAGCCCAGAACTCAGGCCAAAGTGCTTTGCCGGAGGGTAAAATAGCCGGGAACTCAATGACTTCCCACTCTTCTCCGGACCTTTGGGCCGCTGCTTTGAGCACTTGCCCTGTCAAATCCTTCTTACTCCACCGCGTCATGACGACAACGATGGCTCCGCCCGGCTGAAGACGCTGACGAGGCCCGGATGTGTACCACTCGTAGGTCTTGTCGTAGATCTCGGGGTTAGTCTCGGCTAGGGTTGCCTCTTGTTCCGAGTGAGGGTCGTCAATAATGAGGAGATCAGCACCTTTACCCGTAACTGCACCACCAACACCGATTGCAAAATACTCTCCTGCATAGTTAGTGGCCCACCGGCCAGCAGCTTTAGAATCAGCTTGTAGTGCAACTTGCGGAAATATGTCTTTATAGCGGTCGGAATCCACCAAATTACGTACTTTGCGTCCAAATCCCACCGCCAATTCTGCTGTGTGAGAGGTCTGAATGATCTTTTTGCCCGGAAACCTGCCTAAAAACCAACTCGGCAGCAAATAAGACGCAAATTCTGACTTGGTATGGCGGGGTGGCATATTAATAATGAGCCTTTTGACCTCCCCATTAGCCACTTTCTCAAAGGCACGAGCCATTTTCTCGTGGTGCCTGCCATTAATGAAGTTGGGCCACACGTATTTAACGTAAGCCATGAAGTCTGCGGAGGCTTTTTCCTGCGTTCCGACCTTTCTTGCCTCGGCTAGTAGCTGCCCAACCTTCTGCTGAAGCTCGGGGGGCATCGTCGCCAGACGTTTTTCAACGTCAAGAAGGAGTGCTTGATCCACTATTGATGCCCAGTTCGGTATCTAGGTCTATTTCTGCAAGGCTTGTTGGCTTTTCGTCTTCAACTACAGCGTATTCGCCGTCATAAAGCTCCAAGGTTTTGCGTAGTTCAGTCTCAATGTCCTTGACTGTACGCTGGGTAATCGTGACATCGATGCGGTCTGAGAACAGCCCAACCCCAGAGATCTTTCCCAGCATCTCCAAAGCCTTTAGTCGAGTGCGCGCATCTGCATCCGCAGAGTCCAATATCAGCTTATTGGTAACGTAATTACGCAGCCTGCGATGTACGTCCAGTACTTCCCGATCAAACTCGGAAAGAATTGCGTTTACGTGCTTAATTGCCCCCGGCGTTATGTCTTTTGCGGGGGGTATGGTGTTTGTAGAGACCGCCATGTGGGATTCGGCACGGTCAGCATCCGTAACTTCGACCTGAAGCCCATGACTCTCCAACTCCTCAACTGTGTTGAGTAGAGCCTCGGCTTTTGCGCGGAAGTCGTTTAGCTCTTCCGGAGTTGTATCAAATGGGAACGGAATCCCCAGTTCTGGCGTTGCAACAACCGGCATAACGGTGCCTGTGATGTCGTTGCGCGGAATATACAGAACATTTTAAAAAATACAAATATACCCCCGGTAGGTATGGAACCAGATTAAGTGACGGGGGGTGTTTATATATACAGGGGGTGGGGGGTCGTCTGGACCGATTTTAAAAAATGGGAATTTGATGTGCAGATCATAGAGCAATACAGGCGCGCGGGACTCCGAATGCACAGCGGGGGGCGGCGGGGGAGTGGGGTGCTCGGTTTCGTAAACAGATGTTTATACTTACAAAGTCACAAACAGTTGACTTTCCTGTAAGAGTGTGCCATACTCTTATCACGGTAAGCGATATGGGTCGCGCCGAACTAGAGGGTAGGTTATGTGCAACGCATTAGTATCCGTTCAATTCCCGCGCTATGAAACGCGCGTAACTGCAACGCCGTCCGGCAAAGTCAAAACCGAACAACAGCAAGTAGGTTTCGATTGTGTAAAAGTCCGTTGCGGATACGCGCTAACAGAATCGGAAAAGGCTAGCGGATATCGTAGCGTCGACCCGTATGGGCGCGCTATTCGGTGCGATGAACATGCCTATTCATAAACAACTGTTTACACAAGAGGTATGGGTATCATGACAAAGTCAGCAGTTATTCCCGAAATTTTCGCAGCAGTCGGCGCGGCTATCGACGCCGAGAACAAGGCAAAAGGCAAGTGGATTGCACTCAAGGTGCCAGTTGCTAAGCACTACGCAACCCGCGAAGGTTTTGTTGCGGTACGCGCCCAATTTATCGCGGACTACATTCTGCCCAATATGGGCAAAGATGATGCAACGGGATTGCCTTGCGTCGATTTGATGGCGTTAGAATTGCCGCGCAAAGGTACAAAAGTCTATAACCAAAAAATCGCGGAGAACGCCGCCTATGAAAAAGAGCATGCCGCACTCCGCGCGGCTCGCATAATTGTCAATGCAAAGTCGGGAGAATATTGCACTCGAGTGGAGAACTACACTTTCGGGGCTGTCGAAAAACCCGCCGATAGCACTCCCCAAACCCCCGAGACAAAGCAGTCTAAGTTGCTAAAAGCAGTTTCGGCGTTACTCGAAAAAGTTCAAAAAGACGAAGAACCGACTTACAACCACAAAGAGGTTGTGCGCGGGTTGCAGATTGCCGCGAAAGGTTTAGCCTAACCTAACCCGTCCGGCTTACCCCGCAAGGTGCATGCACCTTGCGGGTTTTTTTTTGGTTTGTCAAGCCTTTTTTTTTTAAGGCAACTATCATCCCGAGGGCGCAGCGTCCACGCAGCGGCCATTCCATGTTTCAAATGTTTCATTATGTTTCATCATGAGGGAACAGACCTAAGTCCTTGATTTTATTAGGATAACTACCCTTATTTTATATAATGTTTCAATGTTTCATTAATTTATACCCCCCTAGGAAATTTTAACTTTTTGCGCTCACGCACCCTGCTCAAAGGGGCTAATCCGCGAGTGCCTAAAACGCATAAAAAACACGAAACTTGGGAACATCGGAAATTTAACGCCGTAACACGTTGATTCATATAGCCCCTGCACAGAAATTGTCCTAAAAAACTGACCGAAACTTCTGAAACATTACGTTTACCGCACACAACGAACCAACATGTAAACACATGTTTATAGATGATTAGAGGGGGCAAATACTTGACATTGTTGTAATAGTTTGATATAATGTATCTACAATGGGAACTACGCGAAAGAGACTTGGACGTTGTGGGTATTGCGTAGCACTACATGAGGTTGAACGTCCTGCATCACCCGTCCGCGTGGGGGCGGGTGTAAGAACAAGGTTAAGAGCCACCCACGCTTTTATAAACACCTGTTTACATCTTTATGGGAGTGCATCATGACCGAAAACGACAAGGCACTATTCGCCGCTGCCATGCAGGGGGTCACGCCCACCAAGCAAACCGACCGCATACCTTATGCGCGTCCGACTCTCCATCTGCCTAAGCGCAAACCCACTAAACCCACACGACGCACGTGGATCGACGCCTACCCCGCAGCGTTCTGGTCGTACAAAGGCTGATTCATAAACACCTGTTTACAGGAGTGCATCATGAGTGAGTTCTGCTGCATCAAGTGCAACGCACCAGTCAATCCCGCCCGTTGGGAACTGGGCTACAACATCTGCATGCGTAAGGAGTGCGCGTACCCGCCACCGACCCGCACCATTATTGCCCCGCACAAGCAGGGTTACATGGCCTACAGCGCCGACGCTGCGCGGGAACTGCTACGGCATCTAAACAAACGAGCCAATTCATAAACACATGTTTACAGGAGATACGACGATGATCCTGCCGCCCCGAACCAAGTTCTACGGATGGGATTACCGCAAGCAGCAGGAACTGCGAATGACTGGCAAGGAGTGGCATATCTATGCCAAGCGTGACGATTTCAAAACCGAACGAGGTTCAGACGCAGCGTGGGGTAACTCATGCGAAATCTGGCTCGACGGCACCAACCAAGCCCGCAAGGGCAATTCATAAACACATGTTTACAGGAGTGCATCAGATGGCAAGCATCGACTGGGATGACGACAACGAGTCTGGCCTGTACGAACCAGACGACTACGAGATCCTGCAAGAACTTTACACGCAGGAGCGGATGGCAAACGAGTTCCTGATTGACCGACTGAAAGCCCTTGCTTCAGCGCCGCCCGATGCAGCGTTGCTAGGCATCCGCGAGATCCTGCAAAACGGCTACATGTATTTCGATCAGCAAATCTCATGGGACAGGCCGAGCATCAAGAGTCTGGTACCCATGCCCACACAACTGGACATGTTTGAGGAGGAATATCCGTGAAAACTAAATTCACATACGAGGAAGTCAAAGCGCACTACGAGTCCATCAAGCCCATCCGTGGGCGGGCCGTGGAGATTCGACCCTGCGGTAGCCGCCGCAAGGACTGGCAGCAGATCGTCAAGCACGACGACGGGAGTTATTCGTACAGTCTGTACCAGACCGACTGCGTAACCTTCAAGCCCGACGACACCATCATCATATCTGCCAACTACCCAGACCGAGGCGTAAACTGGCACACGCCATGCACAGGCGAGTTCATCACGGCATGGTCGCCGTTCTACGCATACAAGCGCCACAACGTGTTGTGGGTATCCATATATAACACCAAGGTGCCGTTGGTGAAGCCTCTTGTGATCAAGTACGTGCGAGAACGTACCGATGTGTTCACCAATCCGTACGAACCAGAGTATCAGAAGTACTACGTCAGGCAGATCAATCGGGCAAGGGCCAAGGAATCCCGTAAAGACTTTGAGCCGTTCCTGCGTTGGCTAAAGACGTTCCTGAGCATGTCGGACGGGTGGGTTAATTTCGAGACCCTCGAAACAGTTCGCAAAGATTTACCTAAACTTGTTCGTGCGTTCGATGACCCGAAAGAGATCATCCGTGACGTGCAGCGGGACGTTACCAACATAGATAACTACCTTGCAATTCTCGCTAACTTGATTGAGCGAGCAACGGGGCAAGCCTATTACGAGATGCGTCAGGCTACAACTTTGAATCCGCAAAACTCACGATGGGCGCGAGACTATCGGTTCAAGTACGAGACGCTGCGTAAGCATCTATACAAGCGACACGACGAGGTGTGTCCTGAAATCTTTGATGCTGTGCCTGTCATTCCCGATGACAGGGAGCGTATGAATGTGATCAAGCAAGGAGACGCAGCGCGCCAATACATAAAAGGCGTATTGACTTGACTTTAGTGTAAACATTGTTTATAATATCTCTAACAGTTTGGTAAACAACAACGGAGTGCAACATGTTATCTACAAGTATTTCATTGGAAGAGTTCGCGTTGTCGGTCGCCACGGCAGGCAGCAAAGTCTGCTTCATAGGCGAGGGCGAGATGGGTATTGGCAAGTCAGCCATGCTCTACAAGATTGCCGAGATGCTACCGACACATATCCCTGCGTACATCGACTGCACGTTGCTCGACCTTGGTGACTTTGCGTTGCCGTACACGGTCGAGGAAAACGGCATGAAGGTGACTAGGTTCGCGCCAAATGCTCGATTCAGATTCCACGAGGGCAAGCCCGTCATCATCATGCTCGACGAGATCGGCAAGGCTATGAAGTCGGTCAAGAATGTCCTGCTTACTTTGATGAACGAGGGGCGCATTGGCGATCATTACTTGCCCGATGGCAGCATTGTGTTCGGCACCACTAATCTAATGGGCGAGGGCGTTGGTGACTTACTTGAGCGGCATGCCCGCAATCGTGTGTGCATGGTACGCATCCGCAAATCGACAGCCGACGAGTGGGTGGACAACTACGCTATCCCGAGAGGGTTACTGCCCGAGGTCATCGCATGGGTAAAGCAGTTCCCACATTGTATGGCAGCGTTCGATGACCCATCCGCACGAGATAATCCGTACATCAATCATCCGACCAAGGCAGGGCAAGGCGCATGCGTCACTCCGCGTACCTTGGAGAAAGCCTGTTACATCGCACAGCATCGTGGTGTGTTGGGCAACAACGTGACTATTACTGCGTTGGCGGGTGTCATTGGCGAGAGTGCAGCGCGGGACATGCAAGCGTTCTTCATGGTCGCAGACAAGTTGCCGACATGGGATGCCATCCTCGCATCACCCGCTATGGCTAAACTTCCCGATGATGCTATTGCCAAGTGCATCTGTGTGTATGGCGCGATCACTCGCGTCGAGAAAGATACGCTCAGTAAGTGGATGACTTACTTGCAGCGCATGGACAAAGAATGGCAAGCCCTGTTTGCCAAGTCGGTGATGAAGTCTCCGAAGCAAGCGTTCTGTGTGATGAACAAAGAGTTCAAGGACTGGGCGTTGGCTAACGAGTGGTTGTTCTGATCTATAAACACATGTTTACAGGAGTGCATTGTGAAACGCAAAACAAAACCGAAGTGGAAACTAGAGTTCTTAACTGAGAAGGAATTGCGTGGGTGGGTTGGCCCACGATGCAAGGAGCAACAAGCAGGATGCGTAGTTTGTGCTGCATGGACACGGTTTGATCTGATCAATCACATGCGGTGGGAAGACGCTAACACAAGAATCAAAATACAAAATGCGAGGAACGAGCGATGAAACTAACTGCTGAACAACGAGTACAACGAGCGCATGTCGCGCTCATGAATGATCCAAAGTATTGCCTGTTCTCTGGCGTGTTCATGTTGGGCAAGGTCGAGATACGAGACGACATTCCCACGGCATGCACCAACGGACGCGATGTGCTGTACGGACGCAAGTTCGTAGACAAATTGTCCGAGCAGGAACTGCGTGGTCTGATTCTGCACGAAGCCAAGCACAAGGCGTTCAGGCATCTCACCATCTGGGATTACTTGTACAAACAAGACGGACGACGCGCAAACATGGCGTGTGATTACGTCATCAATCTTCAGATCCACGACTCTGATCCCGAGGGCAAATTCGTCAAGTTGCCGAAGGGTGGACTGCTTGATGAACAGTTCCGTGGCATGGATACACCGACCGTGTTCAAGTTGTTGGAAGGCAAGTGCGGACGCAAGGGCAACCCCGAGGAAGGTCAAGGCGGCGGTGAGTCGGATGCTGGGTTGGATGAGCATGACTGGGAGGGCGCACAAGAGATGACGCAATCCGAGCGTGAGACTCTGGCTAACGACATTGACCAAGCACTACGACAGGGTGCAATCCTCGCGGGCAAGATGAAAGGTAACGTGCCGCGTGAGATCACCGATGCACTGACACCGAAGGTTGATTGGAGACAAGCGTTGCGGGACTTTGTTACGTCGCATTGTGCCGAGCGTGATGAAAGCACTTGGCGCCGACCCGCACGTAGGTGGATATCACAAGATGTTTACATGCCATCAAGTATCTCCGACACACTGGGTCGCATCGTGGTGGGCATCGACATGTCGGGTTCGATTGGTACTGACGAGATCGGTCAGTTCCTTGGCGAGTTGAAGTCTATCTGCGAGACGGTCAAGCCCGATGGCGTGGATATCTTGTACTGGGACACACAAGTGTGTCGGCACGAGCCATACGAGCGCGACCAACTGGACTCGCTGCTGCAATCCACCAAGCCCGCAGGTGGTGGAGGTACTGATCCGCAGTGCATCCCCGACTACATCAAGGCCAAGGCAATCAAGGCCGAGTGTGCGGTGGTGTTGACCGATGGTCTTGTATGTTCGTGGGGCGAGGGTTGGTCGATGCCGCTGCTGTGGGGCATCACTACTCAGGGCATCATGGCGCAAGTCGGCAAGTCGGTAACAATTCAATGATATCGACGAACAACATAAAAGAAGCGCCACAACGACGCATTTGGTATTTGGTGGAGACACCGAGAGACTGGCCTAGGAGTTACAACATCATGTGCGAGTATTCCATGAGGCATGATTTGTTGTCGTGTCAGAGAGTGATAAACAAAGAGCCACTAACAATGGCTGAAGCAAAAGCATTTAAGAAATTACTAACAGGAGTGCAATCATGATTCAGAACAGTGCTGTATTGGTTGATCTTCATATCAGTGTGTGGACTGCGCGCAAGATGGATAGGCGCGTGTCAGAACAAGTTGATGTGAACCACAACACCAAGGCCCGAGCAGGTAACTACCACAAGAAATTACTTGCAGGCACCGAGGCGTTGGACTCGCTGCAATCGGTGGTGGGTGCCACACGCCAGTGGCATTACGAGAACACGTTACCGTGGGCCGATAACGGGCAGCGACTGCTATCGATGAAGAACTTCTTTGACTACAAGTCAATCATGGGGGACTTCAGACGGCAGTTTGACGAGGCGGGTGAGAACTTTTGCAACCAGTATCCCATCCTTGTGTCGGCTGCTGCGTTCACGTTGGGTGATTTGTTTAACTCAGGGGATTATCCGAGCGTTGAGCAGGTACGTTCCAAAAACAAGTTTCACGTTGTGTTTAGTCCTGTTCCCGACGCTGGCGACTTCCGCGTGGACATTCCGAACGAGTACCGCGAGGAGTTGCGGAAGATATCCGAGGAGCGCGTGACGCATGCCATGAAAGATGCTTGGGATAGGCTTCACGACTGTTTGGCCCGCATGTCCGAGAAGTTAGCGGGCGATGAGAAACAAGTATTCCGTGACTCGCTTGTGACTAACGCCATAGACCTGTGCGCTACGTTGAGCAAGTTGAACGTGACCAACGACTCCAAGTTGGAGGATGCACGACAGAAGTTGGAACGTGCGTTGGTAGGCATTGATGCCAGAGAGTTACGCAGGAGCGACGACACACGCAAAGATGTGAAGTCGCGTGTCGATGAAATCTTGGGAATGTTTTAGGAGGTGTGAGATGGATCTTGAGACGTTGATGTGGAAGATGTACCGCCGTGGCGTTGTTCACGGTGGTGTGGTTGCCGTACTCACGGCAGCAATCTACCTGATTATGTAAACACTGTTTATA
>Ga0172372_10006807_pt1 | contig 15521 bp, 17 predicted proteins | sample LakKiv5m_2_FD_114544 | JGI IMG/M metagenome (GOLD analysis project Ga0172372, IMG submission 114544) | Freshwater microbial communities from Kabuno Bay, South-Kivu, Congo - kab_092012_9.5m | ecosystem: Environmental > Aquatic > Freshwater > Lake | place: Democratic Republic of the Congo...
GGTCAGACTGTTTTTGGCAGCGTGCAATCCGGAAAGTTGTTTGCAAACCGCACCACCGGATTTGTTTGTCTGGCGGCCCTACAAAATCAGGCGACCAACTTTATTGTCCGACAGGCTCCTAGGAAGCTTTGCCTGAACTCAGAATCGTTACTTTGCAAATTGCCTAATTTACGCACTTTAACCGGGGGGCTGCCTTGACTAAATTGGAAACATCGAAATTGTTCAAATTAAAACAATGGCTGACCCTCCCCGAAGCAGCCAAACACCTTTCCGTCATTTGCGGCGAAGAGGTGACAATAAGCGATATTTTACGATTGGGGTTAGATAAGCATCTGAAACTATCCGTTTATTTTGTCAACAAGACTCATGCCATACCTGGAAATATTGTTAACTTTGACGACACTAAGTTATCTGGGTTAACCGTTGATAACTTACCCGAAGAATTACAATGGGATTATTTACCCATTTCTGGGGTTACAGCATTAATGAGTTTAAAAATTTGTGCAAATCAATATCTAAACATCCAAAGAAATGAAGTCGTTACAATAGAAGGCGTTTGGGATTTGCCCATGCTAGCAGTCTGTCGGACTTAATCAGTAATACATTGATTTAATTAAATATTTTTATTATTTCAATAATCATAAATCACAATAAAATCAATTGGTTAGGATATAAAGTCCGACAAGCTGGTAGTTTGGCTCAAATCGTTTATAAATTTATCGTTTTCGCCATCGTATCATTCAGCACTTGCGATTTATGCCCGGTAGATAGATGCGTGTAGCGGTCGGTGCTGGCAAGGCTTTTATGGCCTAATATTTCGGCAATTTCTTTCATTGTCCTGCCATCACGCGCCAGTGTCGAAGCGGTGTCATGGCGCATGTCATGCCATAGGAACTGTTGGATATTTGCCGCTTTCAGGCAATTCGCCCATTGCTTTTTGTAATCAAAAGCCTTGTTGGGGTCAGTGCTGGATGGAAACAGCAAGCCGTTGCCGATTTCCCGATGTTTTTTGATTTCGTTCACAATAACGCTAGGAATCGGGGTGTGGCGAGGCGTTCCGTTTTTGGTGTCAGAAAGTAATGCCAAGCCCTTTTCGAAGTCTATATCGTTCCAGTGTAGCCGATCCAGCTCGCCTTTACGCATTCCGGTAGTGAGTGCCATCAGGACTTTTAGGTAAAACTTGCCGCCGATGGCTTTAGCCGCTTTCAGCAAACGGGGTTTTTCTTCCTCGGACAGGTAGCGGACGATTTTGTTATCGACTTTCAGGGAGCGGACGCGCTTGCAAGGATTGTCATCCAGGTATTGCTCCAGAATGCTGCCATCCTCCTGTTGCAGGGTGGCATAGTCCAGAATGGCGGACAATAGAGTTTTACCTAAGCGGTGCTCCCACCATAAAACCAATCTGGCGCGATCATGGTCTTTGCCAGTCCACCACTTCATATATTCATCGGCTAGGCGGCTGAATTTGACGGTGCAGGGTTTGATGCCTTTGGCTTCGTATTCTTGTGCATCCAAAACGGCACGGCTGCCCCAAGTGCGGGCATCTAGCTTGCGTCGGAAGGTTTTGGTTTTGATGCCTTTACCGGATTTGGTAAGGATGGTGCGGTAACGGGTTTCGCCGTTCTTTAGGTCAACTTTGATGATGTGGAAATTTAGCATCTGTGTATCCTCGTGTTGAGGGCAATAAAACAAGACTACTATTAAAATCACTGTAGTCGATGGTTTAGTACACAGTTACCAAAGCTTTTTCATCCTTAAAAAGCCATTTATTTCAAAGTGTTAAGTGGTGGGTCGCATGCGATTCGAACGCATGACCATCGCATTAAAAGTGCGGTGCTCTACCGGCTGAGCTAGCGACCCAACAAAGATTGCCTATTATAATGATATTTTCAGATATTGCAATATTTTTTATTGATATTGTGTAGGATCTATTATTCCCGCTTCAATAAAACCGGCTGTTCTTAAGCGGCAAGCATCGCAGACCCTACAGGCGCGGCCTTGTTCATCGGCGGAATAACACGAAACGGTATGCTTATAGTCCACACCCAACGCGATGCCTTTTTTAACAATTTCCGCCTTGCTTAGTGATATAAGCGGTGTGTGTATGGTGAAATGCTTGCCCTCGACACCTGCCTTAGTCGCCAGATTAGCCAATTGCTGGAAAGCTTTGATAAATTCAGGTCTGCAATCGGGGTAACCGGAGTAATCGATGGCATTTACACCGATAAATATGTCTTGTAGTTTTAAAACTTCGGCCCAACCCAGCGCAAAAGACAAGAAAATGGTATTCCTTGCCGGAACGTAGGTAACAGGTATGCCTTCCTGTAATTTATCGGGCACGGCGATGTGTTCATCGGTTAATGCTGAACCACCGATTGAACCTAAACCCAGTTTAATGATTTTATGATCTTCTACCTGATAATCCTTAGCGATTTGCGTAGCGGCGATGAGTTCGGCGTTATGGCGTTGGCCGTAATCAAAGCTTAACGCATAACAGGTAAAGCCTTGCTGTTTTGCCAGCGCAAGTACGGTAATTGAATCTAGTCCTCCCGATAGAAGAACAATGGCTTTTTTTTGCATGCAGTGCTTATTTGCCTTGGGCGTCGTCCCAAAGCAGTTTATGGAGTTGGATTTGAAAACGGACGGGTAACCTGTCCCGGAGTATTTTTTCAGCGAGTTCTGTGGGATTCTGCTGGCCCATAACGGGTGAAAACAATATTTCGCAACAATCGGCCAGCTTATATTCAGTCAACGCCGCTTTTGACCATTCATAGTCTCCAGCATTGCCGATCACGAACTTGACTTGATCTTTACGATTTAAATAACGGATATTTTCATAGCGATTTTTACTGAGCTCTCCTGAGCTTGGCGTTTTAAGGTCCATAACTTTTATGACGCGGGGATCAACCTCGGCTATATCAATCGCCCCGCTGGTTTCCAGCGAGACAATATAACCGTCATCGAGCAATTGGGTCATTAATTTAAAACAGGCAGGTTGCGCTAAAGGCTCGCCGCCGGTTACCGTGACATATTGACAGCCGTATTGCCGGACTTTACGAATGATCGCATCGAGCGTTGTTTTTTTGCCACCGGTGAACGCATAAGCGGTGTCACAATAGACGCATCTTAACGGGCAGCCAGTAAGCCGGATGAATACGGTGGGCAAACCGACCGTATTCGACTCACCTTGCAGCGAATAAAAAATTTCTGTTATGCGTAGTGAATCCGGCATCAATTACTGATATTAAGCAACAATAGTTTTTTTGATGCCAGACGAGCGGCGGCCGAGTCAGGAAAATCGGTGGTAACGCGCGTGAAATAGTCACGCGCCTGATCTGGATGTTTCTGGTCCATTTCCACATAACCCAGTTTTAATAATGCATCGGGTACTTTTGCACTGCCGGGGTATTTTTCGACGACATCGTTAAATGCCTTTCTTGCAGCATCATTATCCTGGTTGACACGGTAGGCTTCACCTAACCAATATTGGGCATTACCGGCCAGCCCGCCCGTGGGATATTTGCTCAGATAAGCATTAAACCCGGCTATCGACTGGTCGGTGTGCCCCGTTCTAAGCTCAGTATAAGCCTGCTGGTATTCCTGGTTTTCGGTATCCGAAACTTGCGCGGCGCTGGTTTTCGGCGCTACGGTTTCCGATTTTTCCGATGAACCGGCTTCCGGCGCCGGGGCATCGGATGTTTGTGCATCAATAGGCTTGTCTTCAGGCTGGCCGGCTGAGCCTGTGGTATCCGTGCTTTCAGGGCTTACCGGGGCTTCACCGCCCGCAGCTTTGTTTTCTATTTGTTGCAGGCGTTCATCGAAATCGGAATACATTGAAGATTGATGCTTTTTTAACTCGGCAATAAGATTGGCCTGCTCCTCTACCCTACCCGTCAATAGCTGCACTTCAGATTGCATCTGCTCAAGGCGAGCAGTCATTTCGATGAGCGTATTTGTTGACGGCGAGGCAGCCGTGACGTTATTGATGGGTGCTGCCGATGGCGGGTAAGCGGAGTTATCAATAACCTCAGGCAATGCATAAGCATTCAAATGACTGCTGCAATACACACACAGCAAGATAAGGAAGCGATGTTTCATTAATTTACCTTAGTAATCAATCTCTACACGGCGGTTTAGTTCCCAGGCCGCTTCATCATTGCCGAATGCCGCCGGTTTTTCTTCGCCATAACTAACTATGCCTATTTGGCTTTCTGAAACACCCTGGATTTTCATCATACTGGCAACCGATTTTGCGCGCTGTTCCCCTAGTGCAATATTGTATTCACGCGAACCCCGTTCATCACCATGTCCTTCGAGGGTGATATGTTGCGACGGGTTTGCCAGCAGGTACTGTGCATGGGCGGCAATAACCGGGACAAAGTCTTGCTGTACCTGGCTGCTGTCCAGCATAAAATAGATGGTGCGTTTTGACAAAGGATTGCTTGGATCGCTAAATTCAGGGCCGAGGTTGCCGGCACCGCCACTGCCTGAACCATACATGCCGGAACCGCCCATTTCCGAGCCATTGATGCCGGAACCGTTGTTTAAACCGCTGGTTGAAGCGTCATTGACGCCCGCTTGGCTGCCATCAAGCAAACTGGCGTCTTTGTCTTCTGTGTCAGCGCAAGCCGTCAAAATGAGTGTGCTGATAGCCAGCGCTAATACTGTGTTATTCAATTTCATTTTTAATTTCCAAAGTCAAGTGATTGATAAAACAGGTAAGACTAAAAGCTAGGGCGACCATGCGGGCTCCCGAACTTCACCGCTATTAAATACCAGTTTTTGCTGCATTTTACCATCGATTGAGACCGCCGATAAGAAGCCCGTGCCGCCTTTTTTGGAGGCATACAGGATCATGCTGCCGTTTGGCGCAAAACTGGGGGACTCATCGGACGGGCCTGAGGTCAGGACATTAATGGCCCGGCTTGCCATATCCATGATGGCAATACGATAACTGCCGCCATTGCCGTGTACCATAGCAATATTTCTGCCATCCGGTGAAAAACTGCCGCGGGCGTTATAATCGCCGGTAAAAGTCAGTCTTTTTTCCGAACCGCCCTGGCTGGAGGCAATATAGAGCTGTGGTTTGCCGCCTCTGTCCGATGTAAAGATAATGCTGCCGCCATCAGGAGACCAAGCCGGCTCGGTGTCAATCGCAAAGTTTTTGGTTAATTTAAGTAAGGAACGGCTCGCCAGAGTCAGGACATAAATATCGGGGCTGCCATCTTTCGACAAGGTTAAGGCAAGACGGGAGCCATCTGGAGACCAGGACGGCGCACCGTTGATGCCAGGAAATTCCGCGACACGCTCCCGTTGGCCAGTTGCCAGGGTCTGGATATAAATGGCTGCCGATTTTCTTTCAAAAGAAACATAGGCAATTCTTTTTCCATCCGGCGACCATGACGGTGACATCAAAGGTTCTGCCGATGAGGCAATCGTTTGCGGGTTAAAACCGTCGGCATCGGCGACTTGCAATTGGTGATTAGCTGCACCGCTGCTGGTTATATAGGCAATCCGGCCACTGAACGCACCTTTTTTACCGGTTAGTTTTTCAAAAATCAGGTCACTGATATGATGGGCGGTTCGGCGTAAATCCGCCTGTGACGAAGCCATTTTATAGCCTAATAATTGGCCGCCTTTATAGACATCAAGTAACTGGAACTGGACATCGTATTGACCGCCTGTATTAGTGACGCGCCCGACCACCAGGTAGTTCTGGGCCAAGGCTTGCCATTCCTTAAAATTAACTTCCTGTGCACTACTGGGCCTGCTGGTCATAGCCTGCTCAGCAAGCATGTTAAAATAGCCGCTACGTTCCAGGTCTGCATTGACGACGGCACTGACGTCAACGGATGCGCCTGTTGACGCAAAAGGTACGACGGCGACAGGTAGGGCGCTTTCCATACCTTCGGTAACGCTAATAGTTAATTCAGCATGACTAGGTACTATGAAAAGTGAGATTAGTCCCAGAAACAATACCCTTTTAAAAAAATTCATTTATTTTCTCCTGAAACTTACAAAACTTTTTGGAAGATTTGAGATATGCATTTCGACAGTTTTTCTATCTTAGGATTGAAATAATCCTGTCCACCTTAAATCATTTAATCAATAACTGGCCCTGTTAAAAAGGTCATTGAGGGCATAATTTATCATTTTCAGCCAGGCATAAATTAAAAGACCTAAATTGCTTAGCAAACAATTCCTTATCATTGGGTACCCGTAGAGGAGATGCTTTATTGACGGCATTTTCCGCCGAACGGTCAAAAATTTCATCACCGCTGCTGGACATAACGGTTGCATCAATAACCGTACCGTCCGACATCAAACGCACTTTTAGTATGCATTTTAACCCCTGGGTATTGGAAACGGGGCGTATCCAGCTATTGTTCACTTTTTTCTTAATAGCAGCAATGACTTCTGCCAGTTCAGCTTTTTGAGCTTCTGCTTTCGCGGCAGCTTCCGCTTTGGCTTTTTCGGCGGCCTCTGCTTTAGCCTTCGCGGCGGCTTCCGCCTTGGCTTTCTCGGCTGCCTCCGCTTTAGCCTTCGCAGCCGCTTCCGCCTTGGCTTTTTCGGCGGCCACCGCTTTGGCCTTCGCAGCGGCTTCCGCCTTGGCTTTCTCAGCTGCCTCCGCTTTAGCCTTCGCGGCGGCTTCCGCCTTGGCTTTTTCAGCGGCCTCTGTTTTGGCTTTCGCGGTGGCTTCGGCTTTAGCTTCCGCCTTGGCTTTTTCAGCGGCCTCTGTTTTGGCCTTCGCGGCGGCTTCGGCTTTAGCTTCCGTCTTGGCTTTTTCGGCGGCCTCCGCTTTGGCCTTCGCGGCGGCTTCGGCTTTAGCTTCCGTCTTGGCTTTTTCGGCGGCCTCCGCTTTGGCCTTCTCGGCGGCTTCGACTTTGGCTTCCGCCTTGGCTTTTTCGGCAGCCTCTGTTTTGGCCTTCGCAGCGGCTTCGGCTTTAGCTTCCACCTTGGCTTTTTCAGCGGCCTCTGTTTTGGCTTTCGCGGTGGCTTCGGCTTTAGCTTCCGCCTTGGCTTTTTCGGCAGCCTCTGCCTTGGCCTTTGCAGCCGCTTCGGCTTTAGCTTCCGCCTTGGCTTTTTCAGCGGCTTCAGCTTTAGCTTCCGCCTTGGCTTTTTCAGCAGCCTCTGCCTTGGCCTTCGCGGCAGCTTCGGCTTTGGCTTCCGCCTTGGCTTTTTCGGCGGCCTCTGCCTTGGCCTTCGCGGCCGCTTCGGCTTTGGCTTCCGCCTTGGCTTTTTCGGCGGCCTCTGCCTTGGCCTTAGCGACAGCGTCGGCTTTGGCTTCCGCCTTGGCTTTTTCGGCGGCCTCTGCCTTGGCCTTCGCAGCCGCTTCGGCTTTGGCTTCCGCCTTGGCTTTTTCAGCGGCCTCTGCCTTGGCCTTAGCGGCGGCTTCGGCTTTAGCTTCCGCCTTGGCTTTTTCGGCGGCCTCTACCTCGGCCTTCGCGGTCGCTTCGGCTTTAGCTTTTTCCTCAGCTGCGGCCTGTTGCTTCTCTAATTCAATTTGTTCTGCTTCAGCTTTTTCAATTTCCGCCTGTTTTCTAGCTTGCTCAGCTTCAAGTTTGTCCTTAGCCGCTTTGGCCTCAGCGGCTTCTGCTTGTTTAACCGCTTGCTCTTGCGCCTCTATTTCCGCGGCATCGAACATGGTGGCGTGGATAATTTCCGGCGCGGGTTTTCCTGAATCCTGTTTTTCAGGCTTTAACAAGGCGCTTAATGCAAACAAACCTAATAATGCAAAATGCAGGGTTAATGCCAATATAAAAGGGCGAGTATATCGCTTTTGCTTGTCCATCTAACTTATTGTTCGGCAGGCTGAGTCATTAACCCTACAGTAGGTACGCCGGCATTTTTCAGTGCAGCCATGACGGTAACGACTGCACCATAATCCACGCCTTTATCGGCATTAATTAAAACCTTGGTTTTCGGTTTATCAGTCAATACCGCAACCACCTGGGCATTGATTTCTTCAGGCTGCACGGGCGCATCATCCTGGTAGTCGAATTTTATGTAATATTCACCATTTTCTTTAATTGAAATGACGATAGGCGGATTACTTTCACCTTCCGTTTCCACGGTTTTCGACTCCGCTTCAGGAAGATCGACGTCCACCCCGGTTTGCAGCATCGGTGTCGTAATCATGAAAATAATCAGCAATACCAGCGTGACATCGATATAAGGGACGACATTGATTTCCGCCATCGGCTTCCTGCGGCCGTTTTTTCTGCTGATATGGCTCATTTGCTGTGCGCCTGTCTTTGCAGTAAGACCACGAATTCTTCGACAAATAATTCGTAGCGGCCCGTCAGCCGATCCAGGCGGGTGGAGAAACGGTTGTACGAAACCACGGCGGGTATCGCGGCAAACAGGCCTATCGCCGTGGCAATCAAGGCTTCTGCGATGCCGGGAGCCACTTGAGCGAGCGTTGCCTGCTTGACATTACCCAACGACATAAAAGAATTCATAATACCCCAGACGGTGCCGAACAAGCCGACATAAGGGCTGGTAGAACCGACGGTGGCGAGAAACGACAGATGCTCATCCAGCCTGTCCAGCTCGCGCGACAATTCGATACGCATCGTGCGCTGGGCGCTTTCCACCTGCACCATAGGCTCCACATTACCGCTTTGGCGCATGCGCGAAAATTCCTTGTAGCCTGCTAGGAATATTTTTTCTATGCCTTCCGGTTCAAAATCTTTGGCCGATAATTTCCTGTAAAGATCGGCCAAGGCAATGCCGGACCAGAACTGTTCTTCAAATTCGTCGGTAATTTCAATGGCCCGATTGAGTTCTTTACGTTTGGAAAAAATAAAGGTCCATGAGGCGACGGATGCGGTCGCCAATATCAGCATGACGAACTGGACGACAAAGCTGGCTTCGGTAATCAAATGAAAAATAGATAAATCAGTATTCATGCTTTAACTGCTCTAGTAAGTATTTAGGAATTGCTTTGGGGCGCATCGTACCTGCATCCAGGCACGCAATGCGGATGATGCTCTTACATAACACATCATTGCCTCGGGTAATTTCTTGTGCAAAGGTCAGGCTGGCATTTTTAGCCATAGTGAGCTCCGCGCTGACTTGTAATTGTTCATTAAAACGGGCAGGTATTAAATAGTCAACCTGCACCGAGCGCACGACGAAGAGTATGCCTTCCTTTGTCAACAGTTCGTCCTGCTCATGGCCCATTGCCCTGAACATTTCGGTACGGGCGCGCTCAAAAAAATTCAGGTAATTGGCGTAATACACCACGCCGCCGGCATCGGTGTCTTCATAGTAAACGCGCACCGGCCAGGTGAAGGACATAAGCTCTAGCCAAACAAATCAGTGGAAACACCCAATAATCTCGGCGGCTGCAAACCAAAATGCAAATAAGTGTTTTCGGTAACGACGCGCCCGCGTGGGGTACGCATGATAAAGCCCTGTTGCAGCAGATACGGCTCCAGCACATCCTCAATCGTACCGCGTTCCTCGCTGATGGCGGCAGCCAGCGTATCGAGACCGACCGGACCGCCGGCAAAATTTTCTATCATCGCCAATAACAGTTTGCGATCCAGCGCATCAAAACCGTTACTGTCCACTTGCAGCATATCCAGCGCCTGCATGGCGATGTCTTCGCTGACAATACCGTTGCCTTTGACTTCGGCATAGTCGCGCACGCGCCGCAATAAGCGGTTGGCAATGCGCGGCGTACCGCGCGCGCGTTTCGCGATTTCAACCGCACCTTGCGGTTCCATGCCTATGCCCAGCATAAGCGCCGAACGCTGGACGATACTGCAGAGTTCTTCTATCGTATAAAACTCCAGGCGCTGGACGATGCCGAAGCGGTCACGCAACGGCGAGGTCAATAGCCCTGCCCGGGTCGTCGCTCCGACCAGCGTAAACGGCGGCAGGTCGAGCTTGATGGAGCGCGCGGCCGGCCCTTCGCCGATCATCAGGTCGAGCTGGTAATCTTCCATCGCAGGATACAGGATTTCTTCGACAGCCGGACTCAATCGGTGGATCTCGTCGATAAACAGCACATCATGCGCTTCCAGGTTGGTCAACAGCGCGGCAAGATCACCCGCTTTTTCCAGTACCGGCCCCGAGGTCTGGCGAATATTAACCGCCATTTCGGCCGCTATTATATGGGCTAGCGTGGTTTTGCCCAAGCCGGGCGGACCGAAAATCAGTACGTGGTCGAGCGCCTCGGCACGCATCGTCGCCGCTTTGATAAAAATCTCCATCTGCGCGCGTAATTTGGCTTGACCGACATAATCCGCCAGGCGTTTCGGGCGTATCGCGCGATCCTGGCGCTCTTCATCGGTATGGTTACGGGCGCTGATCAGGCGATCGCTTTCTATCACTTAACGGCCCCCTGCAAGGCTTGCCTGATAATGTCTTCACAGCTAAGATTGTCGGTATTGATATGTTGCACCATTTTATTGGCGTCCAGCGGTTTGTAGCCTAACGAACACAAGGCGCTGATCGCTTCCTGTTTGGGATTGCCTGCAGCGGATGCGGTTGTCGGCGTTACATTATCGGTCGCCGACGGTTTCGCTTCCGGCAGGCGGTCGCGCATTTCGATAACCAGGCGCTCGGCGGTTTTTTTGCCGACACCCGGCAGGCGCACTAAAGCCTGGGTGTCATTATTATGGATGCAATGATGAAATTCTTCCGCGCTTTGCCCGGACAAAATGGTCAGCGCCAGTTTCGGGCCGACGCCGTTAACCTTGATTAAGGTCCGAAACAGGCTGCGGTCGGCTTCGGCGGCAAAACCGAACAGGCTGTGCGCATCCTCGCGCACAACCAGGTGCGTATGCAAGGTCACTTCGGCGCCGATTCCGGGCAGGTTATAAAAGGTGGTCATCGGCGCTTCCAGTTCATAGCCGACGCCTTGCACATCCAGGATTAACAAGGGCGGCGCTTTGTGCACCAGCTTGCCGCGTAAGAAGCCGATCATTTCAATAAACCTTGTTGTAAGCGCAAAGCGGTTTGTTGGTAATGCGCATGGCAAATGCCTATGCCTAGCGCATCGCCGGCATCGATTTGTAATTCACCCTGAATGTTTAACAGAATTTTCACCATATGTTGGACTTGAAGTTTATCGGCATTACCTTTACCGGCCAAAGCCTGTTTGACTTGCCTCGCGGCATATTCGAACACCGGCAATCCCGTTGTTTGCACCGCGCAAATCGCAGCACCGCGTGCTTGCCCGAGCTTAAGCGCCGAATCAGCATTTTTGTGCATGAAGACTTGTTCGATGGCCATGACTTCGGGCTGATAGCGTTCAACCACTTCCACTACGCCGTCAAAAATCTGTTTGAGGCGGTCGGGGAAATAGTCGGCTTTAATCCGGATACAACCGCTGGCGATGTAGCGATACCCGCGGGGCGACTCTTCTATGATGCCGTAGCCGGTTAGTCTTGATCCGGGATCTATGCCTAAAATACGCATCAGTGATTAAAACGCCGAAAGGCTTCGTTATGCATGATGTTGTTGAGATTCTTTCCTAAAATCAGGCAGCCTACCTGTTTAAAATGATGCGAAGTGCTGGTGCGCGATACCCTCTGGAGCAATGTACGCGCCCGACTTCAATCCAGCCCTTCCATAATTTCTTCGCTGATATCCGCATTCGAGTAAACATCCTGTACGTCATCCAAATCTTCGAGCCGGTCGACCAGGCGCAGCATTTTCTCGGCGGTTTCGGCATCGAGCTCAACCATCGTCGCGGCCTGCATCGTCACTTCGGCATTATCGGGCGCAAAACCTGCGGCGACCAGCGCGTCTTTAACCGTCAGGTAATTTTCCGGTGACGTCATGACATCGACGGAACCGTCATCATTGGTGATGACATCATCCGCACCGGCTTCCAAGGCCATTTCCATCAAGGCGTCTTCGTCTACCGACGGCGCGTAACTCATGATCCCTAGCTTGCTGAACATATACGCAACCGAGCCGTCCGTGCCCAAATTGCCGCCCGCTTTGGTAAAGGCATGGCGGACTTCGCCGACAGTGCGGTTACGGTTATCGGTCAGGCAGTCGACAATCAGCGCCGTACCGCCCGGACCATAACCTTCGTAGCGGATATTTTCGTAATTCACGCCTTCGAGCGCGCCGGAGGCTTTTTTGATCGCATTGTCGATGGTGTCGCGGCGCATATTGGCGCCCAATGCTTTGTCTATCGCCGTCCGTAATGCCGGATTACTGGCGGGGTCTGAGCCGCCGGTCTTTACGGCGACATTAATTTCACGCAGCATTTTGGTGAAAATTTTGCCGCGCTTGGCATCCTGCCCGGCCTTACGATGCTTGATATTAGCCCATTTACTGTGTCCAGCCATTGTTTCTCTCTAAAAGAACGATTAAAAATTGGTAACTACTAAGCTATTAGAACAATTGAACACTGATAAACAGAGAACATAAGATTTTTCCTTGAGTTATCCGTGCTTATCATATTTATCTGCGTCATCTGCGTTCCATTGTATTTAATGGCTTAATGGTACGCGATGTTACCCTAATTAATTGTTTTTTATACTCATATCCAGCTTCAGCTCTTTGGCGGTCTGCGCTTTCAGCATCTCGATAAGATCGTTTGCCGCGCTTCCTGAAGGCTGTCCATTGCCGCCCATCTGGATTTCCGGCACCCATTTTTGTTTCTCTATCGCTGCGGCGTAGCGCATATGTACGGTTTTCCATGCTTCGAGCTTAGCGGCTAAGGCGCCGTCGGCGCTCATGACCAAGCGTTTGTATTCGCTGTCACCCTCGCCGCGCAGGATTTGTTCCTGTTTATACGCTATCGCGGCCAGCCGTTTCTGTTCGGCCTCAAGTTTTTGTTGTTCGGCGACCAATACCGCTTTCATCGCTTGCGTAACCGCCACTTCCTTGTCTTTTTCGGCATCGACGACCGCCTGGATTTTTTCCTGTTCCTTGGTGTAACGGTCAACCATAACATTTCTCTTACCCTGCTCTTCGGCAGTTAGTGCTTCCTGGCGCGCCCGTTCGGCATCCGCCTTGGCGGTGATAATGCCCATAGTCGCTTCGCGTTTACGCGATATTTGATCCAGTGTTTTCTTTTCGAAATCCCAATCGGTAATTTGAAAGCCGTTCACTTTAATGCCGTACATCTTGAAATCACTGGCATGCTGGATCGGTAAGCCGTCTGCTCCGTATTTAATGACGGGAATATTGCGTGTCATGTGTTCGTTGGTGGCTTCCTGTTTTTCCACGATGGATTTTAACTCGGTAAAAAACTTCCCCGAAGCCACTTGTTGTTCAGCCCACTGCGTGAAGATGCCGCGTTTTTCCGCATAGGCTTCTTCGGATGTCATCAGGCCGGCGGTTAAATTCATCGATTCTTCAGCGACAGTCCTGATCAGTTTTTCAGCGACTGCGGTTTTGTTACGAAAATCTTTGTGCAGGCGTATCATCGTTTCAACATCATTAGGTAATGCAAAACGGGCTTTGCCGAACACGGTGCCGGTGCCGCCATCCTGGTAGCGAACGGCGACACCGGTCGCTTTCAGGCTGCTGGCTCCGGTTTTACCCGCTGAATCGGCCTTATCGAAATCATAAGTGATGACATCCGCGTAGATTTCAGTATTGCCGAAGCCCTTGAAGTAGATGCCGGGCGTGAATTTGACGAATAAAGCCCCCGTCGGATACTGGACGACGGTTCTTTCCCCGGCATCGTTGATGCCGAAGCACAGGTTGATAACAATCAACGCAGCCACGCCGATGGCGACATAGCCCATATTTTTCAGCACCAGGTTTTTAAGTATTTCGTCATTCATCGCAGTTCCTCATGGCTTGTTACAAGAAGAGTTCACAACATCAGGTTTTTTTACTGTTGAATTTCAGCCTGGCTTAAGTATTTAAAATATGCGCTAAAACCGGAAACAAACTGGAGTCCGCAACAAAAATATCGGCCTGCTCGCGCACGATAGCCCTGTCGACGACGCCGCCGAAACCGATCACATAAGCACCGGCCTGCTTCGCTTCCATATCCGTTTTGCCGTCGCCGACCATAACCAGGGAGCCGCACCGCGCCAACAAACCGGCGACAATCGCTTTGCCGCCCGTTCGGGCTAACGGCGAATCCCGTTCGTAATCGCGGTAACTGCCGTCTGCATTAAAATAAATATCGACGGCGTGCACATGGCTTTCAGGCAGGCCCAGCGCATGCGCCAGCGGCAGAATGGCCGCCCGCAAGCCGCCGCTGATGATATGGACTTGTTTGCCTTGCGCCGATAAAGCCCTAAACACGTCATTAACGCCGTCAACGCGCTGGTCAATGTATAAATTCGCAAGCCAGGCTATGCCGGCCCGGTCCGGCCTGATCAGCGACAGGCGTTGCTCGTAAACGGCTTCCAGCGGCACAATGCCGTTCATCGCGGCATCGGTCAGTGCGGACATCGCTTCGCCCAAGCCCGCCCGCCTGGCAAGTTCGTCTATACCTTCTATTTTGCTTAAGGTGCTGTCGCAATCGAAGCAGATGATGTCAAAACTCATAGGTTAATCTGGAGCACCTGGTGTACGGCGGCAATATTGCACAATTGTTGCACCAAATCATCGCTGAGCGGTGCGGAGACGCTGATGACGGCCATCGCCTGCTGTTGCTCGTCGGCCGTGCTAACCTGCATGCGGGTGATATTGATGTCGGCATTGCCCAGCACGGTACTGATTGCCGAGATAACGCCGGGCTTGTCATCATGCCGGGTAACCAGCAAGGTGCCTTCCGGCACCACTTCGATGTCAAACTGGTTGATGCAGACGAGGCGCGGCTGGCGACCGCCCAATAAGGCGCCGGACAGCGCAATGGACTGGTTGCCGAAATGGCCGGTCAGCTTGATCAGCGAGATGTAATCATGCGATTCATGCGTAACCGATTCAGTCAGCACGATACCCTGGCGTTTGGCGATATTTTCGGCGTTGACGCGGTTGACGGGTGTCGAAAACCGGCCGCTTAAAATACCGATCAGCGCGGACACCGATACCGGGCGTACCGCGACTTCGGCCGCGCGTCCGAACAATGCGACTTCCACGCGTTCCAGCGGCTGTGTCGCAAGACCCGCCAGCACTTTGCCGAGAATGGTCGCCAAGCTCATGTATTCGTGCGATTTTTTCAATTCTTTGGCGGACAGCCTGGGCAGGTTCAACGCGTTAATCGCTTCGCCGGTTTTCAGGAAGGTGACCGCTTGCTTCGCAATCTCGACACTGACCGCGACTTGCGCTTCAGCCGTCGATGCGCCCAGATGCGGTGTAAACACGATATTGTCCAGTTCCAGCAGCGGCGAACCGGCAGGCGGCTCGTTTTCATAGACATCCAGCGCCGCGCCCGCCAGACGGCCGTTTTTCAGCGCATCGTACAGTGCCGCTTCATCAATCAGGCCGCCACGGGCGCAGTTGATGATCATCGCTTCTTTTTTCATCATGGACAATTGCTTGCCGCCGATGATGTTACGGGTTTTTTCAATCAACGGGCAATGCAGGCTCAGGTAATCGGCGCGCGAGACCAGTTCATCGAGGCTGACCGACTCCACACCCAA
>Ga0172372_10006808_pt1 | contig 15521 bp, 14 predicted proteins | sample LakKiv5m_2_FD_114544 | JGI IMG/M metagenome (GOLD analysis project Ga0172372, IMG submission 114544) | Freshwater microbial communities from Kabuno Bay, South-Kivu, Congo - kab_092012_9.5m | ecosystem: Environmental > Aquatic > Freshwater > Lake | place: Democratic Republic of the Congo...
AAGCAGGCGAAAGCCGGCGAAGGAGATCGAACGACGATGGAAGGCTCACACATGTCACTGGCCCTTGCGCAGATCGACGCTGGCGACGCGAAGAGCACCGTGTTCTTCATCCTGCTCGCCCTCGCGGCGCTGCTCGTCCTCGTGGTGCCGACCGCTTTCGTCGCCAGCCGCTACCGCCGCTGCCCGTCGAACCGCATCCTCGTGATCTTCGGCCGCGTCGGCAGCGGCCGCGCCAGCCGCTGCGTGCACGGCGGCGGCACGCTCGTGTGGCCGCTCATCCAGGACTGGGCGTATCTCTCGCTCGAGCCGATGGTGATCGACATCCCGCTCTCGGGCGCGCTGTCGCTCAACAACATCCGCGTGAATGTGCCGTCGACCTTCACCGTCGGCGTGTCGACCGATCCCGTCCTCATGAACAATGCGGCGGAGAGGCTCCTCAACCTCAACAACAACCAGATCCGCGACCAGGCGCAGGACATCATCCTCGGCCAGCTCCGCCTCGTGATCGCCACGCTCACGATCGAGGAGATCAACAAGGACCGCGAGAAGTTCATGACGCTCGTGAACGCCAATGTCGAGCAGGAGATCAACAAGATCGGCCTCGAGCTGATCAACGTGAATGTCCGCGACATCACCGACGAGAGCGGCTACATCGAGGCGATCGGCAAGCGCGCGGCCGCGGAGGCGATCAACCGCGCCAAGGTCGAGGTCGCGCAGCAGGAGCGCGACGGCGCCACGGGCGAGGCGCTCGCGGTGCGCGAGCGCGAGGTCAGCGTGTCGAAGGAGCTCGCGGAGTCTGAGCAAGGAAAGAAGGCCGCCGAAAGCCAGCAGCGTGCCGCCGTGGCGGCGCTTGAGGCGCAGGCGGTCTCGGCCGAAGTCGCGGCGCAGCGCGACCGCGAGGTCAGCGTGGCGCAGCGGCAGGCGGAGACGATCGCGGCGAAGAAGACGGCCGAGCAGGAGCAGCGCATCCGCGTCGCCGAGGCCGAGGCGTCGGCGGTGACGGGCGAGAATCTCTCGCGCGCGAAGATGGCCGAGGCGGAGGCGCAGCTTGGCGAAGTGCAGGCGGAAAGCCGGCGCCGTCGTGAAGTCGCGGCAGCGAAGGCCACGGAGGCGATCCTCATCGCCGAGCGCGAGGAGGAGCTCGCGCGCATGGCCAAGGACCTCGTCGCGCCGCAGGAGATCGAGAAGAAGCGCATCGAGATCGCCGCCGCGGCGGAAGCCGAGAAGCGCCGCATCGAGGCGAAGGGCGAGGCCGACGCCGTGATGCTCAAGTACCAGGCCGAGGCGGAAGGCGTGCGCAGCGTGCTCGAGGCGAAGGCCGACGGCTACCGCCGCCTCATCGAGAGCTGCGGAAGCAACCCCCAGGTCGGCCCGACGCTTCTCCTCATCGAGCAGCTCCCGCAGCTCGTGGCGGAGCAGGTGAAGGCGATCTCCTCGCTCAAGATCGACAAGATCACCGTGTGGGACACGGGCACCACGCGCGATGGCCGCAACACCACGAGCGACTTCCTCGCAGGCATGGTCAACAGCCTGCCGCGTCTCCACGAGCTCGCGCGCCAGGCGGGCATCGAGCTGCCGTCTGCGCTCGGCAAGGTCAGCGACCGCCCGGGCGGCGTGATCGACGGCGTTGCCGACAGCGTGGCCGACAGCGTGGAGTCGAAGCCGAGCAAGCCTGCGTAAGCCGACGCGTCAATCCCCGCCGCTCTTCGTGGCGACGGCCACATCGACGAGCATTCCCGCCTGCAGGAACGCAGGCGGATTCTCGATCGCGTAGATCACCTGCATCACTCGGGTGTCGATCCGTTCCGCGTTCTCGCCCGTGAGCGTCTTCTTGGGCTGGACATCGGGCACGATGCGCACGAAGCGCAGCCGCACCTGCAGGCGGCTTCCGCCGCGGATCGTGGCGACCGCGGCGCCACCCTGGTCGAAGCGCCAGCTGTCGAGCTCGTCGATGTCCGTGCGGACATGGAGCGTGTCGATGTCGCCAAGCCGCATGAGCGCCGTCGCGTTCGGGCCCGCGGCCTTGTACTCGCCCACATGCGCGTCGAGCTTGAGCACCGTGCCCGCGATCGGCGCGCGCACGACGAGGAGCTCGCGCGCGACCTCTGCCTCGCGCACCGCGCCCTCAGCCGCGAGAAGCTGGGCCCGCGCCGTGTCGACATCGGCCGCAGCCGCCCGCGCCTCGCCCTCCGCGACGGCGAGGTCCTCGGGGTAGACGCCGACCCTGACGCGCGCGAGCGATGCCTCCGCCTGCGAAAGCTGCGCGCGGGCGATGGCGAGGTTCGCCTCGAGCGTCGGCTGTTCGTTCGCCGCCGTGCCGCGGTCGCTCACGCGGAGAAGCCGCTCGAGCCTGCCTTCCGCGTCGACCACGGCCGCGCGCCGCGCGTCGACGATGGCCTCGGCCTCGGCGATGTCCTCGCCGCGGGGCTGCGCCTTGAGCTGTGCGACGCGGGCCTTCGCGGTCTCTGCGCGCGCCTCCGCTGCGAGGACCTGCGCGCGCGCGGCCGCCACCGATGCGCGGGCAGTCCCGAGACGCGCCTCCGCCTCGCGGGGGTCGGTCTCGATGAGCGGATCGCCCCTCTCGACGCGCTGCCCCTCCGCGACGAAGACGCGCGTCACGACGCCTCCGACCTGCGCGCCGACCTGGATCGTCTCGCTCGCGGGCTCGACGATGCCCACGCCCGCGACGCGGTCCGCGAACGGGATCGCGGGCGGCGCGATCGGGGCTGGCCCCGTCTTCGGCGGCGTGTTGAAGCGCGCGACGGCGACCGCCGTGAGCGCGAAGCCGCCCGCTGCGAGGATGGGAAGGGCGACGAGGCGGAGCTTCATGCTGTCTCTCCTGAATCTGCGGGGGCGCACTGCCTGCCGCGGGCGACCCTGTCGACGACTCCGTCGTCCATGTGGGCGATCGAGTCCGCGAGGTGGAAGATGCGGTCGTCGTGCGTGACCACCACGACCGCGCGGTCGGGGCGGCGCGAGCGGTCGCGGATGAGCGTCATCACGCGGCGGCCGAGCTCCGCGTCGAGCGCGCTCGTCGGCTCGTCGCAGACGAGGAGCCGCGGGTCGTGGATCAGCGCGCGCGCGATGGCCACGCGCTGCTGCTGCCCGCCCGACAGCTTGAGCGGCGCGCTCTTGCCGCGGCCCTCGAGGCCGAGCGTCGCGAGGAGCTCGGTCGCCTTGCGCACGGACGCGGCCACCGACTCGCCCTTGAGGACGAGCGGCACGGACACATTCTCCGCGACCGAAAGCTGCGGCACGAGGTTGAACTGCTGGAAGATGAAGCCGACGGTGTCGCGGCGCCACGCCGCGAGCCTGTCGCGCCGCAGCGTGCCGAGGTCCTGCCCGAACACGGCGAGCTCGCCCGAGTCGCGAGAGAGGAGCCCCGCCAGGATCGAGATGAGCGTGGTCTTCCCGCAGCCCGACGGGCCGACGAGCATCGTCAGCTCGCCCGCGGGGATGTCGAGGTCGACGCCGCGCAGCGCGCGCACCGCGTACTCGCCCTTGCCGAAGGTCTTCGCGACCGCGCGCAGGCGGATCGCGGTGCCCGCGGGAGAGGCTGTGGGGATGGTCGCTGCGGTCGGCATCGTTCGTCGCTCTTCACGCTGCGTCGCTCTTCGTCGCACGCCTTCGGTCACGGGCCCTTGAAGACATCGGCCGGGTCGAGCCGCACGACCTTCCACATCGAGATCACGCTCGCGAGCACGCAGATGACGAGCACCGCGCCGGCCGCGATCAGCGGGATCTGCCACAGCATCTTGAACGCGAGCTTGCCGCCCGCTGCGTTCAGGCCGAAGGCGCTCACGGCGCCGAGCCCGATGCCGAGGCCGAGCACGCCCGCGACGAGCGCCTGCAGCGCCACCATGCCGAGGAGCCTCCAGGTCGACGCGCCCATCGCCTTGAACGCGCCGAAGTAGCGCAGGTTGTCGAGCGTGAAGTTGTAGAACATCTGCCCCGCGATCGCGACGCCGACGAAGAAGCCGAGCGCGATGGCGATGCCGAAGTTGATGGGAATGCCCGTCTCGCGCATCCAGTAGCCGAGCGTGCGCATCGCGTAGTCGTGGGGCGGAAGCGCCTCGAGGCCCGTCTCGTCCTTGATGCGCGCGGCGAGATCAGCGGGGTCGATGTCGGGCGCGGCCTTCACGAGCACCGAGCTCATCACGCGGCGCGACGGAGGCGCGTAGGTGATCGCGCGCGAGTAGGTCGTGTAGATCGTCGGCGCGGCCACGAAGGTCTCCGCGCACCTGACGAGCCCGACCACGCGCGCGCGGCGCTCGTTCAGCTCGATGATGTCGCCGATCTCGACCGATCGCTTCGGGCCCTTCGGGTCGAACACCTGCCCAGGCGCGGGAACGGCGCCCGGCGCAAGCTCCGCGGGGAAGCGCAGCTGCTGCTGGCTCGACTCGACCTCGACCATCACGGCGTCGGGGAGGCGCAGGTCCGCGAGCGAGCCCGCCACGATCTCCGCGGGGCCGCCCGCGAGCGTGTCGTCGTCGATTCCGACGACATCGCACACGCGGCGCGATCCGTCGGGAAGGGTCGCGACGAGAAGCCCCTTGTAGAGCGGTGCGGCCCATGCGACGCCCGTCACGCCCCGCACGCGCTCGAGCGTGGTCGAGCGCAGCGGCTTCGGCTCGTCGACATAGGACTGCGTGGGGTCGAACACCCAGAGGTCGACATGCCCGACCTCGCCGATGAAGGCGAAGGTGCGGCTCATGAGGCCGACGAAGATCGAGGACTGCTGCGCGATCAGGAGCGACGCGAAGCCGAGACCGAGGAGGATCCCGTAGAACTTCGCGCTGTCGCCGAAGAGCATCTTGATCGCATAGCGGAACACGCCGACTCCCTCGCCTCCCGCTCTTGCGCGGCCATCGTGGCCGCGCGACGCGGGGCGCGCAGTGTATGCGCGCCGCACGGGCGGCGTCACCGCATCCAGCGCACGAGGAGCACTCGGCTTGCGAGCGCGATCGAGCCGAACACGGCGAATCCGACGCCCGCCGCGAGCAGCACGCTCACGAAGACGCGCTCCGTCTGGAAGTTGCGGAGCGCTGTCGTGATCATCACGCCGAGCGGCGCGTTCTCGCCGCCTGCGCCCGCGAGGAACTCGCCGCAGATCGTGCCGATGGTCGCGAGGCCCGCCGCGATCTTCAGGCCCGTCACGATCGACGGCACGGCCGAGGGCAGCGCCAGCTTCCACCAGGTCGCGAGCCTCCCCGCGCCGAGCACGCGGAAGAGTTCGTCGAGGTTCGCGTCGCGCGCGGCGAGGCCCGAGACGGTGCTCGCGATCACGGGGAAGATCGCGACGATCGCGGCGCTTGCGACGATCGCGGGGCGGCCGTAGCCGAACCAGAGGACGAGAAGCGGCGCGATCGCGACGAGCGGCACCATCTGGAAGAGGAGCGTGAGCGGATAGACGCTGCGCTCGACGGTGCGCGAGAGCGAGATCGCGCTCCCGAGGACGACGCCACCCGCGGCCGCGATCGCGAAGCCGAGGAGCGCGCTGCCCGCCGACTGGAGCGCGCCGCGCAGGAACGGCGCGGGGTCGTCGAGGAAGGCGCGCGCCACCCCGAGCGGCGAGGGAAGCACGAAGTCCTTCAGCTCGAACGCCCACTTGACGGCGCTCCACGCGAGGACCGCGATCGCAACGGCGACGATCGGTCCGACGACCGTGAGCGCGCGGGAGGCCGTGCGGGGCGGCGGGCTCATCGCCGCGCCTCCTCGATGGCGCGCAGCATCGCTTCGCTTCCCGCGCGCACGGCGGCGCCGAGCGCCTCGCCCGTCCAGAAGCGTGCGTCGCGCGCGCCCGCGGGCGTGGCGATGTCCGCCACGATGCGCGCGGGCCGCGGCGAGAAGACGACCATGCGCTCGGCGAGGAACGCGGCCTCGGGAAGCGAGTGCGTCACGAGCACCGCCGTGAAGCGCTCGCGCTCCCAGAGCGCGCGCAGCTCCATGTCGAGCTCGTGGCGCGTGACCTCGTCGAGCGCGCCGAAGGGCTCGTCGAGGAAGAGCTCGGTGGGCCGCGTCACGAGCGCGCGCGCGAGCGACGCGCGCATCTTCATGCCGCCAGAGAGCTGGTGGGGGAAGCGCTCCGCTGCGTCCGCGAGGCGCGCCATCTCGAGCGCGGCGTCGGCCCGCGCGAGGCGCTCCGCGCGCGCGACGCCCGCGAGTTCGAGCGGCAGCGCCACATTCTCGCGCACGGTGCGCCACGCAAGGAGGCGCGGCTCCTGGAAAATGAAGCCCGTGGATCGCGCGGCATCGGCCGCGCGTGCGCAGGCCCCTTCGTCGGGCGCGTCGATCGCCGCCGCGAGGCGCAGGATCGTGGTCTTCCCGCAGCCCGAGGGCCCGACGAGCGCGGTGAAGGATCCGCGCGCGAACGCGAGCGACACGCGGTCGACCGCGTGCACCGCGCCGAAGCGGCGAGAGACCTCGCGAAGTTCGATCGCTGCTGGTGCGGATGCGTCGGACATGCGTCGGACGAGCACCTTACACTCTCCCCATGCACACGAAACATGCCCTCCTTCCATGGGCCGCGGGCATCGCGGCGGCGCTCGCAGCGGGACTCCTCGCGGCGTGCGACGGATCGAAGCCCTCGAACCTCGCCACCGAGCTTGCGCAGGGCGGGTCGGGCGTCGACGACCTCGCGCGCGTCAAGCTCCAGCTCAACTGGGTCGCTGAGCCCGAGTTCGGCGGGTTCTACGCAGCCGAGCAGAACGCGCTCTTCGCCAAGCACGGCCTCGAGGTCGAGCTGATCCAGGGCGGCCCGGGCGTGCCCGCTCCCCAGCTCGTCGCGTCGGGCAAGGTCGACTTCGCCATCGTCTCCGCGCCGCAGCTCGTCGAGCTGAACGCGAAGGGCGGCGACCTCGTCGCGCTCTACGCGGTCTACCAGGGCAACCCGATGGGCGTGATGGTGCACGAGTCGTCGCCGTTCGAGTCGCTCGCGGATCTCTGGGCGAGCGACTCGACCGTGTCGATCGAGCAGGGCCTCGCCGACTTCCGCTGGCTCTCGAAGGAGCATCCGGGCGGCAAGCTCACGGTGGTGCCTTACTCCGCGAACCTCGCGCAGTTCGCGGGCGACCCGAAGCTCGCGCAGCAGTGCTTCGTCGTGTCCGAGCCCGTCACGCTCGGGCTCGAGGGGATCAAGACGCGCGTCTTCATGATCGGCGAGAGCGGGTTCGATCCGTACAACGCGATCCTCGTGACGCGGCGGCCCTATCTCGAGGAGAACCGCGATGCGTGCCTCGCGATCGTCCGAGCGAGCGCGGAGGGCTGGCGCGCCTATCTCGACAACCCGAAGCCGTTCAACGAGACCATGGCCCGCCTGAACGCGGGCATGAGCGCGGAGGCGATGCACATCGGCGCAGAGCGGCAGCGCAACCTGATCGAGAACGACGAGACGAAGCGGATCGGCCTCGGCGGGATGCGGCGCGAGAAGTGGCAGCTCCTGCTCGATCAGCTCGTCGAGCTCGGCGACCTCAAGCCCGATGCGGCGGGCGGGCTTCCCGATCCCGATGCGCTCTTCGTGTGGGACACGCAGGCGGGCACGGCGCGGTAGACGGCGATGCCAGCGGCGCGGCGCACGGTCCTGCATGTCGACATGGACGCGTTCTACGCGTCGGTGGAGCAGCGCGACGATGCGCGGCTGCGCGGAAGGCCCGTGCTCGTCGGCGGCCGCGAGGGCCGCGGCGTCGTCTGCGCGGCAAGCTACGAGGCGCGCGTGTTCGGCTGCCGCAGCGCCATGCCCATGTCGCAGGCGATGCGCCTCTGCCCGCACGCGGCCGTGGTGAAGCCCGACTTCGCGCGCTACACGGAGGCGTCGCGCGCGATCCGCGCGATCTTCGAGCGCTTCTCGCCCGAGATCGAGCCGCTGTCGCTCGACGAGGCCTTCATCGATGTCACCGCGTCGCTCGAGCTCTTCGGCGGCGCGCGCAGGATCGCGGAGTCGATCCGCGCCGCGGTGCGCGACGAGCTGCGCCTGACCTGCTCGGTGGGCGTCGCCCCCAACAAGTTCGTCGCCAAGATCGCGAGCGACCTCGAGAAGCCCGATGCGCTCGTCGACCTCGACCTCGGTGCCGACGAGCTCGCCGCGCGCCTTGCGCCGCTCAAGATCGAGCGCATGTGGGGCGTCGGGCCCGTGACGGCGCGCGCGCTGCATGATCGCGGCTACCGCACCTTCGGCGACATCCAGCGCGCGGGCGAGCGGCAGCTCGTCGCGGACTTCGCGGAGTCCGGCCCGCACTGGTGGCGCCTCGCGCACGGGGTCGACGACCGCCCCGTCGAGACGGGGCGCGCTGCGAAGTCGGTGGGCGAGGAGGAGACCTTTCCCGAGGACATCTCCGACCGCGCTGAGATCGAGGCGAAGCTCGTCGCGCAGGCCGACGAGGTCGGCCGCCGCCTGCGCGCGAAGGGGCTCTTCGCGCAGACGGTCGAGATCAAGATCCGCTTCAGCGACTTCGAGACGCACTCGCACGCGCGAACGCTCGCGACACCGACCGACCACACGCACGAGCTGAGGCAGCACGCGCGCGAGCTGCTCGCGAGCTTCGCGCGCCGCGAATGGCGCGCCGTGCGGCTGTGCGGATTCTCCGCAAGCAAGGTGACCGACGCCCCTGGGCAGCTCGGCCTCTTCGACGGCGACAAGCGCGACAGGCTCTCGAAGCTCGACGACCTGCGCGACAGGATCCGCGACCGGTTCGGATGAGCGGCGTGTTCGAGCGGCGGGGTTCGAGCGGCGAGACTCGAGCGGCGAGATTCGAGCGGTCGCCGCTGCGGCGGCTCCCTTTGGTGCTGATGAAAGCCCGGGTGCCCGCATGCTTCTGCATGCGGAACGGCTGATGCCAGCCGTCGACTCCGACGCGAACGGTTCCGCGGACTTCGTCCACGGGCACCCTTGGTTGTCGACTCCGACGGTTCGAACCATCCGACACGACACGCACGGGTGCCCTTGGACGAAGTCCAAGGAACGGATGGCGTCAGCCGTCGACTCCGCCACGAACTGTGCCGCAGACTCGCTTCTGCGCGAGTCGTGACTCGAGCTGCGCCCGCTCAGGCGCGCGTGTCGAGCAGCTTGATGAGGTCCGTCGCGGTGGCGATGCCGAGCGGCGTCTCGTCGGGCTTGCCGCGCTCGGTGACGATGATCGCCTCGAGCCGGGGATTGTGCGTCCAGCGCGAGAGCGCCGCGTCCGCCGTCGCGTCGCGCGGCACGATCGCGAACTCGTCGCGGCGATGGTCGCGCGCGAGGACCTCGCCCACGCGCACGCCCGCGATGGTGCAGATGATGCGCTCGCCCTCGTCGCCGTGGGCGGGCCCCGCCGCGTCGAGCGCGCCCGCAGGGGCGCGCGGCACGGCGCGACTCGCCGAGAGCGCGCACGCCTCGATGTCGTGCGACGCGATCCAGCGCAGGATGCCGCTCGCGGTGAGGAGCGCGACGATGCGGCCGTCGCGCGTCACGGGAAACCGCACGAATCCCTTGTCGCGCACGAGCGCGAGCACATGGCCGACGCGGTCGTCGATCGACACCGTCACGACCTCGCGCGCGGCCAGCGCACGAAGCTGCACGGGCTTGCGCAGCTCCTCGTCGATCGCCTCGAGCTGGGTCACGGTCGTCGCCGTCGGCACCGCGATGTACTCCGAGTGCCCGAAGCGGTTGTGCACGAGCGCGTTGCGCAGCTCGCCCGCCTCGAGCAGGAAGTCGAGATGCCTTCCGAAGTGGCGGCGCTCCGAGCAGATCTGCCGGACGCTCGAGGCGAATCCGCGGCGGTGGCCGTCGCGCGAGTTGTCGAGGAGGCGCTGCATCTCGCGGTCGATGCGGTTGTAGGCCGCCTCGAAGCGGTCGATTCGGTCGCGGTCGGCGCGCGTGTCGACGCCGTTGTCGCGCGGTGCGTTGGGCGCTTGGTCGGTCATGGGGCCACTTCCATCGGTTCGGCCTGCCGTGGCTCGGCCGCGCGCGCGCGCAGCGACTCGAAGCGTGCGCGGAGCGCCTCGCCGCCGAGATCCCGATCGAGGGCGAGGAGCTGGTTCACGCGCGCGACGATATCCGCGCGCGGCGATTCCCGCGCGGAGTCCGATGCCGCGAGCACCTCGAGCTGACCGAGCTGGCCGCGCCACCACCAGCCGTCGCGCTCGCGCGCCGCGATCGGCGCGAGCGCGCGGAAGCGGTCGAACGATTCGTCGAGCGCCTCGCGCGTGCCTGCGTTCCGCATCGACTCCGCCGACGCCCACTGAGACGGACGATTCGCGGGCGACCGCGCGAGCGCCTCGCGCGCGGCGGCCGCGGCCGCCGCATGGTCGCCTGCGAGGAGCCCGAGGAAGGCGCGCGCCGTCGGAACCACCGCGTCCGCGCCATCCGCGGGCGCGGCCGCTTCGGCGAGCGCCACGAACGACCGCAGCGTCGTGGCGACCGAGGCAGAGCCCTCGCGCGGTCGCCCACGGTCGAGCGCATCCGCCGCGCGGTTGACGAGCGCTGGGAGAAGCGTGCGCGCGTGCGCGCCGATCGCGGGAGAGCCGCGTGCGAGGGTGACGATCTCGCCTGGCGGCTCGGGCCCTGTGTCCGACGATGCCGCGAGATCGAGCCAACGGAGCGCGGCGCGAAGCGCGATGCGGCGCTCCGCGTGCGTGTGACCCGCGACCGACTCGGCCGACGGCGCGAGGAGCGCGAGCGCCGCCTCGAGTCTCGCCGCGGCGATGCCTGCGCCATCGCGTGCGCGTGCGGACTCCGCTGCCACGAGTTCCTCGCGCGCGGCGAGCGCGCGAACGAGCCATGGCGGCGCGGCCTCGGCGACTTCGCCTGCCTCGATGGGCCGCGGCTCGGCCGAGGTCCCCGGATCCTCGATGAGCTCAAGCTCGATCCGCCACGACGGCGCCGCGGCGTCTCCCTCGAAGCGCCTGCACGCAAGGCGAAGGGCGTCGACGAGCGCCGCATCCTCGGGCGAACGCGTGCCATCCGCCGCGGCGCTGCGCGTGGAGACGGCGGAGAGCGCGCGCAGACGCCGCACTTCGAGCGCGATCTCGAGCGCGCCGCGCGCCGAGGGGAGCGCGTCGAGGCGTTCGATCGAGTCGAGGATGAGCGACGCGGCGCCGTCCGCGTCGCCTGCGCGGAGGAGCATCTCGGCCACGCGCATCGCGACGGCCGGGCCGACGCGTGCGTCGCGCGCCGCGGCGAGCAGCGCCTCGCGCGGCAGCGGAGCGGCTGCGTCCCTTCGGAGGAGCAGGTGAAGCGCAGTGATCGTCGGCGGACTCGTCGTCGTGATGGGGAGTGCCGCGACGACCCGCGCCGCACGCAGCGCCGCGACCTCGACAGCCCCGCGCCCCGCGCGATCGATCCAGCGCTCGATGGAAGCCGCGATCGCGGCCGCGTCGCCACCTGACTCAGCGCGCGCGCGCACCTCTGCCGCAAGCGAGAGCTGCGAGAGGAGATCCGTTCCCGAGCCCGCGCGGGGCGCGTCGCCGCGCAGTCCGCCATCGCGCCAGAGCTCGACGCGCGCCACGAGCGCCGTCGCGGCGTCGCCGCTGCGCGCGGCCGTCGCAAGAAGCGCCGCACGCTGCGCCGGGTCCGCGGACGACCGGGCCCGTGCGAGCGCGAGCACCTCGGCGAGCGCGCCAGGTGCGGCGATCGTCGAGCGCGCGGCCTCGTCGAGCGCCGCGCGCGCGGCGGCGATGCCCTCGGCTGCGCGTGTGTCCGTCGCAAGGCGCGCGAGGTCATGCTCGAGCAGCGCCGAGAGCCCGCGAAGGACCTGGACGCGGAACAACCGCGCCTCGTCGGCTGGCCCGTCAAGCACCTCGTCCGCAAGGCGCACGCGAGCCAGGACGGAGATGCGCAGCGCCGCGTCGAGCTCGGCCTCGGAGGGAAGCCCGACGGCGACCATCGCATCCAATGCGGGCGCCGCGAGCCGCCGCAGCAGGAGATCCTCCGCGGACTCGAGCAGGACCTCGGTCTGCAGCGCGCGCGTGGGCTCGGCGGCCTCGCCGCGCAGCCTCGCGAGGAGCGCGCCACGCGCGGACTCGATCGCGTCCTCGGCCTCCGCGAGTTCCGCGGCAGTGGCCGCAGCGCGCCGCCGCGCCACGGCGTCGAGCGCGTCGCGCGCGCGGAGGGCGACGACGCCCATCGGGTCGGAAGCGCGCGATACGCCAGCGAGCCGCAGGATCTCCTCGAGGCGCGCCGCGTCGGACGACGCCTCCGCCGCGCGGATCGCGCGGAAATCGCGGACGGCCTCGCCTTCGACCGCGGTCGACTCCGCCGACTGCGGCGATGCCCGCGGCGCGCCCTCTGCGCGCGTCGCGCATGGCGAAGCGACTCCCGCAAGCGCGATCGCAACGCAAGCGGCCGCAGCGCGCGTGGGCGTCATGTGGCGCCTCCGAACGCAACCGAGCGGTAGCCCGCGCCGACGACCGTGTTGAAGACGCGCACGACATCCTCCCACGGCACATCGCCATCCGCGGAGATGCGCACGGGGTGCTCCGCCGTCAGCGCGCCGCCGTCGCGGCCCACGCCGAGCTTCACGCCGTCGCCGAGCATCGCTCCCTCGAGGAAGCGCGCGAGCGCAGCGAGATCCGCGGGCCTCTCCGCGCCGCGTGCGCGCGCGAGGCCGAGCGCGCCGCCCACCGAGATCGATGCTCCGCCCGCGCCGCGCGTGAGCGTGATCCGCAGCGGCTCCTCCTCGAGCGCAAGCCGCTGACGCGCGGGCGCTGCCGCCTCCGCGGCGGACTCCGTGCGGAGATGTCGCTCGTTCACTGCGAATCCCGCCGTCAGCAGGAAATAGATGAGGAGCTGGAACACCACATCGATGAGCGGCGTGATGGACAGCACGGCGCGCGCGCGCTGGCGCGGGTCCCGCATGCGTGAGCGGTGGTCGCGCTCCTCACGAGCCATCGCGCGCGGACCTCCTCTCCTCCTCGACGACGAGGTTGAGCCGCGGCAGCGCGTCGCCCCCCGCAAGTCGCGCCGCGGTGGTCGCGGCGCGCATCGCCGGCTCGACCCAGCGGTACTCGGTGGCGCGGTCCGCGCGGAGATGGACCTCGAGCCGCGGATTCGCGCGGTACCCGTCGGCGAGCGCGCGCGCCACGCCCTCCGCTCCGTCAGGGTCCGCGGGGTAGACGACGCCGTTCAGCGCGTAGCCCTCGGCCTTGCCGCCGTCGGCGGGAACGACCTGCAGCACCCAGCGCGCGTCGGCGTCGGGCTTCGCGGCGGCGCCCGGCGCCACGCGCGCCAGCTGCATCGCGATCTGGTCGCGGCTCGTGATTCCCGACACGAGCGCGAAGAACACGACCAGCAGGAATGTGACATCGATCATCGGCGTGAGGTTCGCCTCGATCGAAGTCGTGCGCTGGATGCGTCGATCGCGCGCCATCGCCGTTCACGCCTCCCGCGGCTGCTCGGCCGCGCCGCGCGGACGGAGAAGCGACACCATCTCGTCGACCGCGGCGAGCGCCTCGTCGGACACGGCGATCGCGCCGTTTCGGACGAGGGCGTATGCGCTCAGCGCGGGAATCGCGATGAGAAGGCCCCAGAAGGTCGTGATGAGCGCCGTGCCGATGCCGCCCGCGAGGATGCCGGGATCGGCAGCGCCGCCCGTGGCGGCGACCCCCTGGAACGCGACGATCATGCCGTAGATCGTGCCGAAGAGACCGATCATCGGAGCGACCTGTCCGATGACATTGAGTTTCTCAAGAGATCGCAGTCGAGCAGACAGAATTTCATCGGCGGCCTGCTCCGATGCGCGCAGCATCGCCTCCGCGCCGCTGTCGGCGTGGTCGAGCGTGCGCGAGACGATGCGCGCGAGGTCGCTGCGCCCGCGGCCCGCGGCCTCCGCCGCGTCGCGCCGCCTTCCCGAGGCGAGGAGCGCGCGGAGTTCCTCCGCCTCCGCGGCGGGAAGCATGTCCCTTCGCCTGTTCGAGATCGCGGCCGCCGCGATGAGCACGATGTTCACGACCGAGAGCGCGATCAGGCCCCAGATCATGGCGCTGCCGATCCACTCGATCGAGCCGTCGCCGTTCGCCGCATAGAAGAAGATCCGTCCGTTCATGGGCTGTTTCCCTCCGCGTCCCCGACCCCGCGCGCGCCCGCCGACGGTCCGCCGAAGCCCGCGTCGTCGCGACTGATGAACCTGTATCCGCCCGCGCCGAAGTGCGCGTCCGCGAGCGCTGCGAGCGCGCCTCCCGGGTCCTCCTCGAGGAACTGGATGCACTGGATCGTGGCGCGCCGCGCGCCGCTGCGGGGATCGCGCGGGTTGAGCGCCTCGATCGCCTCGAGGAGCGCGGCGCGGTCGAGTTCGTGCCGACCAGGGCCAGTCACCGTGGTCGAGAGCAGGAACACGCAGTCTGCGCCCGAGCGGAGCGCGACGCGCAGCGCCTCGAGCGGACTCGAGCGCCCGCTCGGCACCACGCCTTCGCGCAGCCATCGCACCGCCTCCCGCGTCGCCTCCGCGGTCGCGGGCCGAAGCGCTGCGTCTCCGCCGAGCGCGACCGCGCCGTCGCGGCGGAAGCAGACGACCGTGAAGCGCTGCGAGGGCTCGAGCCGCGCAAGCGACCGCGCGACCTCGTCGACGATCGCGGGGAACGACCCCGCCATCGATCCCGAGGCGTCGACCACATACGCGACGCTCGTCGCTGTGCTCGCGACAAGCCCTGCGAAGCTCGCGCCGCGCCCGACGATCGGCGCGTCGCCGGCGTCGCCCGACGGGGACAGCGCGCCGAAGCGGCGCGCGATGGCGTCGAGCGCGGGGTTCGAGGCGTCGGAGTTCTGCTCGAGCGCGCGGAGGCGCGCCGCGAGGTCGTCCGTCGCGATGGCGGCCTGCGTCGGCTCGGGCGCCGATGGGGAGGTTGGCGGGGCGGTCGGCGGAGCCAGGGCGGGGGCAGGGTCTGCGAAGTCCGCGACAAGCACGACGGGCGCCTTGCCCTCGCTCTCGCGCGACGCGACGGCCACGCCCCACGCTGCGCCGAGGATCGCGGACGCGATGCCTGCGTGGACGAGGAGCGACACCAGCATGCCCTTCGCGAGAAGGCCTCGCAGCCGCGCATGCGGAAGAGGGGAGTCATGCCGCGTGGCGTTCGCCGTCTGCGCCATGGGCCATCCGTCCTCGAGGCGGGTTTCCCCTCGAAACCGCGCAGACACTCCATCGCCTGCGCCGAAGGTTCCGAGTCGGGGCGCAGTGTAGGACTTTCGCGTCGACGGTCGTGCGGGTCGCCTTCCTGCGCGTGGCTACTCGTCGGCCCCGTCGTCGCCGCCACGACCCTTGAAGATGAGTCCGTCGAGGCTGAAGCGGCCCGCGCCAGCCGCGGTGACCCACAGCGCGAGCACGAGGAGGCCGAGCTGGCTCAGCGCGAGGGTGCGGGGCATGGCGGCGGCGGGGTCGTCCGGGCAGCGCAAGGGCGCGATCGCGGACCACGCCGCGTGCACGGCGTCGGGATGCAGCGCGGCCTGGCTGCTGACGCTGTTGCGCGTGGCGGACGGCGGCTTGAGCCGCCCGCCGGGCGCGCCGAGGTCGGCCGGCCTCGCGCCGGAGAAGAGGCCCAGCCGTCCGGCCAGCAGG
>Ga0172372_10006809_pt1 | contig 15520 bp, 10 predicted proteins | sample LakKiv5m_2_FD_114544 | JGI IMG/M metagenome (GOLD analysis project Ga0172372, IMG submission 114544) | Freshwater microbial communities from Kabuno Bay, South-Kivu, Congo - kab_092012_9.5m | ecosystem: Environmental > Aquatic > Freshwater > Lake | place: Democratic Republic of the Congo...
ATCTTCATGACACACATCCCCTACCGCGGCTCGGGTCCGGCCATCAAGGACCTGCTCAGCGGCGAGGTGGACGTGATGTTCGACAACCTGCCCTCGGCCATGCCGCACATCCAGTCGGGTGCGCTGCGGGCCTTTGCCGTCACCAGTGCGGTGCGCTCGGCGGCCCTGCCCGATCTGCCCACGGTGGCCGAGGCCGGCGCATTGCCCGGGTTCGAGGCAAGTTCGTGGTTTGGCTTGCTGGCCCCCGCCGGGACACCGGCCGATGTGGTCAGCCGGCTGCAGCAGGAAACCGCCAAAGCCCTGGCACTGCCCGCGATCAAGGAACGCCTGCTGGCGCTGGGCGCGAATCCGGGCGGCAACACCCCGGCCGAATTCAGCCGTCAGATCGATGCGGAAATCACCAAGTGGGCCGGCGTGGTCAAGGCATCGGGAGCCCGCGTGGACTGATGTTCACGACCGCTGGCCCGTCAGTGGCCAGCCGCCCGATCAGACGCCCCAGACGATCTCGACCTGGGCCTGCTCGCAGCGCTGCATCATTTCGATGAAGGGCACGATCCGGTGGCGCAGGGTCACCGGGTCGAACTCGGGCGCGGGCTCGCCACGGGCCAGGGCCTCTTCTTTCAGGCGCTGCTGCTCCGCCGCCTCTGCGTCGGCGGCGGCGCGCAGGACTTGCGCGGCGCCGCCCATCTCGGCCGGCTGGATGATGCCGGGGCCGGACGGATCCTTGCCCAGCGCCTGCAGGATGCGCTCCCCATGCGGCTTGAGCATCACCAGATCACCCGTCTCGCGGGACTTGAATCGGAATATCGACATACGCACCTCCAGAGTGGTTCGGTCCCATTCTTGCACCGCTGCCCGGTCCGGGACACCGATGGCGTCAATCCGCCGCGGGTAAACCCGATTGGCGGCATTTGCTTCATGCCTAAACTAATAAGGCATGAACACTCCAAACCCGGCGCTGCGGCGCATCCTGTGCATCGGTGGCGGCCCGGCGGGCCTCTATTTCGGTCTGCTCATGAAGCGCCGCTTCCCGGCGCTGGACGTGACCGTGGTCGAGCGCAACCGGCCCTACGACACCTTCGGCTGGGGCGTGGTGTTCTCTGACCAGACGCTGCAGAACCTGCGCCGGGCCGACCCCGAGACCGCGCAGGCCATGCAGGATGCCTTCAACCACTGGGACGACATCGAGGTCTTCTACAAGGGCCGCAGCGTGCGTTCGGGCGGCCACGGTTTCATCGGCATCGGCCGCAAACGCCTGCTCAACATCCTGCAGGACCGCTGCAACGAACTCGGTGTGCAACTGGTGTTCGAGACCGACGTGACCGACGACCAGGCGCTGGCCCAGCAGTACGGCGCCGATCTGGTCATCGCCAGTGACGGCCTGAACAGCCGCATCCGCACCCGCTACGAAAGCACCTTCCAGCCCGACATCGACACCCGCCTGTGCCGCTTCGTCTGGCTGGGCACGAAGAAGACCTTCGACGCCTTCACCTTCGCCTTCGAACAGACCGAACACGGCTGGTTCCAGGCCCATGCCTACAAGTTTGACGCCGAGACCTCGACCTTCATCGTGGAGACGCCGGAGCCCGTGTGGAAAGCCCACGGCATCGAGGACATGAGCCAGGAAGAGGGCATCGCCTTCTGCGAAAAGCTGTTCGCGAAATACTTGGATGGGAATGCCCTGATCAGCAACGCCAAGCACCTCCGCGGTTCGGCCAACTGGATCCGCTTTCCGCGCGTGATCTGCCACACCTGGGTGCACTGGCAGGAGCACCCCCACGCTCCGCCGCTGCGCGGGTCGCTGCCCCCCAAGGGGGCTGATCCGGCTTGGGGCGGCCCGGCGCCGGATCACGTTCGACGGGTTCCCATCGTGCTGATGGGCGACGCCGCCCACACCGCGCACTTCTCCATCGGCAGCGGCACCAAGCTGGCGCTGGAAGACGCGATCGACCTGGCCGATGAGTTCACGAACAACGCCGGTGCCGACATGGCCACCGTGCTGCAGGGCTACGAGGCGCGCCGCAGCGTCGAGGTGCTGAAGATCCAGAACGCCGCGCGCAACTCCACCGAATGGTTCGAGCACGTGGACCGCTACACCGGCCTGGAGATCGAGCAGTTCGCCTACTCGCTGCTCACCCGCAGCCAGCGCATCAGCCACGAAAACCTGCGGCTGCGCGATGCGCAGTGGCTCGAAGGGTATGAATCGTGGCTGCAGGAACGCGCCGGGGGCCGCAGCGTCGGCGGCAAGCCCACCCCGCCCATGCTGCTGCCGCTGACGGTGCGCGGCTGCACACTCAAGAACCGCATCGTCGTCTCGCCGATGGCGCAGTACAAGGCGCAGGACGGTGTGGTTGGCGACTGGCACTTGATGCACCTGGGCGCGCGCGCCGTGGGCGGCGCGGCACTGGTGATGGTCGAGATGACCAGCCCGACGCCCGAGGGCCGCATCACCCCCGGCTGCCCCGGCCTGTGGAACGAAGCACAGCAGGCCGCCCTGGCCAGCATCGTCGACTTCGCCCACCGTGAGGGCGGAGCCAAGATGGGCCTGCAACTCGGCCACAGCGGCCCCAAGGGATCGACCCAGCGCGGCTGGGAGGCCATCGACGAACCGCTGCCAGGCGACAACTGGCCGCTGCTGTCGGCCAGCGCCGTGCCCTATGGCGAACAGAACCAGGTGCCCCGTGCCATGACCCGCGCCGACATGGACGCGATGACCGCCGCCTTCGTCGAGTCCACGAAGCGCGCCGCCGCCGCCGGCTTCGACTGGCTCGAACTGCATTGCGCCCACGGCTACCTGCTCTCGGCCTTCATCTGCCCGCTGACCAACCAGCGCAGCGACGCGTACGGCGGCTCGCTGGAGAACCGCTGCCGCTACCCGCTGGAGGTGTTCAGCGCCATGCGCGCCGCCTGGCCCGCCGACCGGCCCATGAGTGTGCGCATCTCGGCACACGACTGGGCACCCGGCGGCAACACACCCGACGATGCGGTCGCCATCGCCCGCCTGTTCAAGGCCGCGGGTTGCGACGTGATCGACGTGTCCTCCGGGCAGACCACGCGGCAGGCCCAGCCGGTCTACGGCCGCATGTACCAGACCCCATTTGCCGACCGCATCCGCAACGAGGTCGACATCCTCACCATGGCGGTCGGCGCGATCAGCGAGGCCGACCACGCCAACAGCATCATCGGCGCCGGCCGCGCCGACCTCTGCGCGGTGGCCCGCCCGCACCTGGCCGACCCCGCCTGGACGCTGCACGAAGCGGCCAGGCTGCAGACCCGCGCTATCGACTGGCCCCTGCCCTACCTCAGCGGCCGCGACCAACTCTACCGCGAGATCGCGCGCCAGCAGGCCCAGCAAGGCGCCGTCGTCACGCAGGACCCCGCGGAAACCGCATGAACACCTCGACCGACACCCTCGACCTTGAAGCCCGCGCGCACAGCGAGCACGCGCAGGAACTGCGCCTGTGGCTGCGCCTGCTGGCCTGCTCGCAGCTGATCGAAAAGCGCGTGCGCGCCGGCCTGCGCGAGCGCTTCGACACCACGCTGCCGCGCTTCGACCTCATGGCCCAGCTCGAACGCCACCCCGAGGGCCTGAAGATGAAGGAGCTGTCGCAGCGCCTGATGGTCACCGGCGGCAACGTCACCGGCATCACCGACCAGCTGGTGGCCGAAGGCCTGGTCGAACGCGTGGGCGTCGAGGGCGACCGCCGTGCCTTCCTCGTGCGGCTCACCCCCGAAGGCCGCGAGACCTTCGAGCGCATGGCCATCGACCACGAGCAATGGATCGTGCAGGCTTTCGAAGGGCTGGGCCCGAAGGAGCTGGACAGCCTCTACAAGCTGCTGGGCAAGCTCAAGCAGCACCAACTGGACCTCGAATGAAACACCCCATCCCCGACCACAACCCCATGCGCGGCCAGTACCGCGCTGTCGCCGCCGAGCAGCCCGCCCACTTCGCGCTCAGCGTGGCCGACGGCGTGGCCACCGTCACGCTCAACCGGCCCGAGCGCAAGAACCCGCTGACCTTCGACTCCTACGCCGAGCTGCGCGACTGGTTCCTCGGCCTGCAGCGCGCCACCGACATCAAGGCCGTGGTGGTCACGGGGGCGGGCGGCAACTTCTGCTCGGGCGGCGACGTGCACGAGATCATCGGCCCGCTCACCAAGATGACCATGCCCGAGCTGCTGGCCTTCACCCGCATGACGGGTGCGCTGGTCAGCGCCATGCGCGCCTGCCCGCAGCCCATCGTGGCCGCGCTGGACGGTGTGTGCGCCGGGGCCGGCGCGATGATGGCGCTGGCCTCGGACCTGCGCCTGGGCACGCCCTCGGCCACCGTGGCCTTCCTGTTCACGCGCGTCGGCCTGGCCGGTGCCGACATGGGCGCCTGCGCCCTGCTGCCGCGCATGATCGGCCAGGGCCGCGCCAGCGAACTGCTGTTCACCGGCCGCGCCATGAGCGCGCAGGAGGGTCAGGCCTGGGGCTTCTTCAACGCGCTGCACGAGAGCGAAGCCCTGCTGCCCGCGGCGCACAAGCTGGCGGCGCAACTCGCCCAGGGTCCGACCTTCGCGCACGGCATGACCAAGACCATGCTGCACCAGGAATGGGCCATGACGCTGGACCAGGCCATCGAGGCCGAAGCCCAGGCCCAGGCCATCTGCATGCAGACGCAGGACTTCCGCCGCGCCTATGAGGCCTTCGCCGCCAAACAGCGACCCGTGTTTGAAGGGGACTGAAATGGTCGCCTTCGAACACCCCCATCCGCACGGTGCGCTGGCGCCGACCGCGCACCTCGAACTGCCCTTCTTCGACGACGCGCACCGGGCGCTGGCCAACGGACTGGTGGCTTGGGCACGTGAACAGCACGTCGACGAGACCGACGACCGCGCCGCCTGCAAGGAATGGGTACGCCGACTGGGCGCGGCCGGCTGGCTGCGCTACTGCGTGCCGGAGGCCCATGGCGGCGCCCTGCCCGCGCTTGACTCGCGCGCCCTGGTGATCCTGCGCGAGACCCTGGCCTGGCACTCGCCACTGGCCGACTTTGCCTTTGCCATGCAGGGCCTGGGCAGCGGCGCCATCACGCTCGCCGGCTCGCCCGACCAGCAGTCGCGCTACCTGCGCGCCGTGGCCACCGGGGAGAAGATCGCGGCCTTCGCGCTGAGCGAACCCGGGGCCGGCTCCGACGTGGCCGCCATGGCCCTGCAGGCCACGCCCGATGCGAACGGCTGGCGGCTCGACGGCCAGAAGACCTGGATCAGCAACGGCGGCATGGCCGACTTCTACGTCACCTTCGCCAAGACCGACCCCGGCGCCGGCGCGCGCGGCATCAGCGCCTTCATCGTCGACGCGGACACACCGGGTCTGGACTGCAGCGCACACATCCAGGTGATGGCCCCGCACCCGCTGGCCACACTCCGCTTCGAAGGCTGCACCGTCGCACGGGACGCCCTGGTCGGCACGGTCAACGGCGGCTTCAAGCTCGCCATGCAGACGCTGGACATCTTCCGCGCCTCCGTCGCCGCTGCCGCGCTGGGCATGGCGCGCCGGGCCCTGGCCGAGGCGGTGCAGCACGCGAAGACCCGCCAGATGTTCGGCCAGACCCTGGCCGACTTCCAGCTCACGCAGGCCCGGCTGGGCGAGATGAGCGCCCTCATCGACGCCGCGGCCCTGCTGACCTACCGCGCCGCCTGGCAGCGCGACCGCAGCAGCACCAGTGGCGCCGGCACCCCGGCCTACACCGCCGCCGCCGCGGCCGCCAAGCTCACCGCCACCGAGAACGCGCAGAAGGTGATCGACATGGCGCTGCAACTGTTCGGCGGCCGCGGCGTGCAGGTGGGCAACGTGATCGAGCACCTCTACCGCGACATCCGCTCGCTGCGCATCTACGAAGGGGCGACCGAGGTGCAGCTGCTGATCCTCGGCAAGCACGCCCTGAAGGCCTGAACCGGAGACCCGCATGACCCGACATCCATCCGCACAAACCGATCGCTTCGTGCACGACCGCCTGCCGCCGCGTGAACAGTGGCCGGATCTGCGCTACGACCGGCCCGAGCTGCAGGCGCTGCCGGCGCAGCTCAATGCGGTGCGGTGGTTGTTCGACCGCGCTTTCGCCGCCGGCCACGCCGACCGCCCGCTGTTCCGCAGCGACGAACGCACCCTGACATATGCGCTGGCCCGCGCCGAGGTGAACCGCATCGCCCAGGTGCTGGCCGGCATGGGCCTGCAGCCGGGCAACCGCGTGCTGCTGCGCGGCGGCAATTCGATCGCGATGGCGCTGGCCTGGCTGGCGGCGGTGCAGAGCGGCCTGATCGCGGTGGCCACCATGCCGCTGCTGCGCGCCACCGAGCTGAAGGCGATCATCGACAAGGCCCGGCCGGCGGCTGCGCTGTGCGACGTGAAACTGCAGGATGAGCTCAAGGCCGCGCTTGCGCTGAGCCCGGACACGGCGAGCTTGCCGCTGCGCCTGTTCAACACGGGCGATGCCGCCGTGGCCTTGCCCGATTCGCTCGAAGCGCTGGCCCGCCACGCCAGCGACCAGGCCGCCCCCTGCCCCACCAGCGCCGACGATATCGCGCTGCTGGCCTTCACGTCCGGCACCACCGGCAGCCCGAAAGCCGCCGTGCACACCCACCGCGACGTGATCGCCGCCTGCGAAACCTGGCCGCGCCACGTGCTGCGCGCCACGCCCGAGGACATCGTCATGGGCTCGCCGCCGCTGGCCTTCACCTTCGGCCTGGGCGGTCTGCTGGTGTTCCCGATGTGGGCCGGTGCGTCGGTCTACTTTCCCGGCATACCCTACACGCCCGAGGCCATGGTCAAACTCATCGGCCAGGTCGGCGCGACCATCTGCTACACCGCACCCACCTTCTACCGCCAGATGGCGCCGTTCGCCCGGCAGCACGGCATCGGCCGCCTGCGCATCAGCGTGAGTGCGGGCGAAGGCCTGCCCGACGCCACGCGCCAGCTCTGGAAGGAGGCCAGCGGGATCGAGATGCTCGACGGCATCGGCGCCACCGAGATGTTCCACATCTTCATCTCGGCCGCCCCCGCAGACGTGAAGCGCGGCGCCATCGGCACGGTGGTACCGGGCTACGAGGCGAAGATCGTCGACGAACAGGGCCGGGAACTGCCACGCGGCCAGGTCGGCCGTCTCGCGGTCAGGGGGCCCACCGGCTGCAAGTACCTGGACGACGCGCGCCAGGCCAACTATGTGCAGGGCGGCTGGAACTACCCGGGCGACGCCTTCCTGCAGGACGAGGACGGCTACTTCGTCTACCAGGCGCGCACCGACGACATGATCATCACCGCCGGCTACAACGTCGCCGGGCCCGAGGTCGAGGCGGCCCTGCTGCAGCACCCGGCGGTGGCCGAGTGCGGCGTGGTCGGCCGGCCCGACGACGACCGCGGCATGGTCATCCTGGCCTACGTGGTGCTCAAACCCGGTCAGGCGGCGGACGCGGCCCATGTCAAGGCACTGCAAGACCACGTCAAGCACACGCTGGCGCCCTACAAGTACCCGCGCGAGGTGCGCTTCGTCAGCGCCCTGCCCCGCACCGAAACCGGCAAACTGCAGCGCTTTGCGCTGCGCAAGATGGCCGCTGGGGCCGCCGGCTGAACCTGAAGCGAAGAAAGACCCCTCCCATGCAATTCCTGCAACCTCCCGGCTGGGCCACCCCCAAGGGCTATGCCAACGGCATCGCGGCCAAAGGCACCCTGGTGTTCGTCGGCGGCCAGATCGGCTGGAACGGCGACCAGCAGTTCGAGAGCGACGACTTCATCGCCCAGACGAAACAGGCGCTGCAGAACGTGCACGCGGTGCTCGCCTGCGCCGGCGCTGGCCCCGAGCACATGGTGCGCATGACCTGGTACATCACCGACCGCGACGAGTACAACGCCCGTCTGCGCGAACTCGGCGCGGTGTACCGCGAGGTGATGGGCAGGTGCTTCCCGGCCATGACCTGCGTGGAAGTCAGCCGGCTGGTCGAAGCGCGCGCCAAGGTGGAGATCGAGGTCACCGCCGTGCTGCCGGACGGGCAAACGCGTCGGACTTTTTGACACCGGGTGCGCACCACCGCCCCGGCCAGGACGGTTCGGCACGGTGCGCTCCCTCTGTGACACGTTGCAACACGGCGCACAGCGCGGAGTGGCACGGCGTATGCATGGCTTCGCCATCCCAACTGCACCGGAGCCACCCCATGAACATCCAACGCTGGTCCGCGCTCACCCTGGCCGCGGCCTGTTTCAGCACCGGCGCGCAAGCGGCGGTGGTTCTCAACTACAGCGATTTCTCGAGCACGGCGGGCTTGACGCTCAACGGCAACGCCGCCCAGGTGGGTGACGTCTTGCGCGTCACCCCCGCCATCGACGGCCAGGCCGGCAGCTTCTTCTCCACCAACAAGGTCTCCCTGGCCGCTGGCGCCTCGTTCAGCACCTACTTCAAGTTCCGGTTCACCAACCCCGATCTGGCCTTTTGTGACGGCTTCGGTTGCGGCGCAGACGGCCTGGTGTTCGTCGTGCAGACCGTGGCCAACAACGTGGGCGGCGCGGGCGGGGGCATCGGCTACGCCGGCATCGGCAACAGTGTCGGCATCGAGTTCGACTCCTGGTACAACCCCGAACTGGGCGACGTCAACAGCAACCATGTTGGCATCAACCGCAACGGCAGCCTGGGCTCGCTGACCCAGAAGGCGGTGACCGAGGCCGATTTCAACGGCGGCGACATCTGGAGCGCCTGGGTGGACTACAACGCCACGACCACGCTCATCGAGGTGCGCCTGACCACGGGCGCTGCGCGCCCGGCGGACGCCTTCCTGGCCTACAACCTGGATCTGGCCGCCACCCTCGGCGATACCCAGGCCTTCGTCGGCTTCACCTCTGGCACCGGCGCATCACACGCCAACCACGACGTGCTGTTCTGGCAACTGGCCGACAACTTCGAACCCATCGATCCGAACAAGGTGCCCGCGCCGGGGAGCCTGCCGCTCTTGTTGCTCGGTCTGGGGGCGCTGTCGATGGCGGGGCGGCGCCGCCGCAACTGAACACGGTGCGAGAAAAAAGCCGCCGCAGGCAGGTGCCCGCGGCGGCTTTTTTTTGGGGGAATGCCCCGCCCGATCACTTCACGCCCAGCACCTCAATGGCCACCCGGCGGTTGGGCGTCAGACACACGGTCTGCTCGGCCTTGGGCGGACGGGTGCTGCACTGCACCACCGGCTCGCGATTGCCGCGCCCTTCGGTACTCACCTTGTCGGCCTTGACCCCGAAGCCCAGCAACACGTCGCGCACCGTGTTGGCACGGGCGAGCGAGAGCGCATCGTTGTAATCGGTCTTGCCATAACGGTCGGTGTGGCCCACGAAGTGGAGGGACTCGATCCGGCTGTACTGCTGAAGGCTTTGTGCCACCTGCTGCAGACGCTCCAGACCGCCTGGCAGCAGGTCGCCACGGCCGGACTTGTTGAATTTGAACAGCGCATCGCCCAGCAAGGTGATGCTCTCCTTCTGGATCACCACCGGCGCCGGTGCGGGCGCGGGCGCGGGCGGCGGCACCACCACAGGCGCGGCTGCCACCACGGGAGCGGGCGGCGCACAACGGGCCGCCTCTTCGGCCGCACGGCGCACCGCGTCTTCGGCCATCGCCACATGCGGTGTCGCCTGGCGCCAACCGGTCTGCTCCTCGGCATGACCGGCACGCACCAGCCGCACCTCGGCGCAGGCCACTGTGCGGGCCGTGCACTGGAGGGTGTCGGCATTGCCCTTGAAGCCAGCCAACTGAAACCACAGGTCCTCGCGCAACCGGGTGCTGCGGGCCACCAGCGGTGTGTCATAGCCCGCCTTCGCCTGCTTGTCGGCCTCCAGCGCCCGCACGATCTTGAGGGATTCGTGCAGCGACTCCTCGACATACCCCGTGCGATCGTTCTCGTGGTACTGGGTCTTGGCGGTGTCCAGCCAGCATTGCGCCTTGGCCAGCGAATAGTTGCTCTGCGGCACGCCGGCTTCGTTGAGCGCGCGCAGGCGCTGCTGCACCGCCTCGAGCGTCTTGCGGTCCGCCAGAATGCGCTCGTCGGTGATGCGCGCGGCCTGCGGCATCAGTCCGGTGGACTGCGCCGCCGCCACGGGCTTTTCGTCCTGGGCGGGCCCACTGGCGCAGCCGGCCAGAGAGAGGGCAGAAACCAGAAGGGTCAGGGAGAGGGATGTACGCATGGCGGAGAGGCCCGCAGCGGTGCGGGCGAGCGGAAGGGTACGAGCGGGAACAGGGGCTTTCATGGGATGCGCCTCGGGTCAGGGGGTGGTCGAGGCGGCTGGCGTGAGCGTCTTGTTCACACCCGCGTCCTTGCCACGGAACAGGTCTTCGTCGAACTTGTAGCGCAGGCCCAGGACCCAGCCACGGTTGCTGTATTCGTTGGCGATGTCACGGTCATTGAACCCGCGCCAGTTGTAGCCCAGCGTGGCCCACAGGTTGTCCATCATCACGTAGCCGACTTCCAGACCGTAGGCGTACTGGCGGGCGCTGCCAGAACCCTGCAGCACGCTGAACAGCCCACCCACCGTCCAGCGGTTGGTGATGTCGTAGGTCACACGGCCACCCAACAGTGTGGCGCTGTAGCTGTCGCGCACGGTGCCCAGCAGCAGTTCGTTCACCCGTTTGTGCGCCACCCGGCCCGAAACCCACCAGGGCCGGCTGGGGTGGTAGTTGGCACGCAGGCTGGCAATGCGCACGTCGCGGTCGATGGCATCGGTGCCGCCCGCGTATTCGTTGCGCAGCTCCAGCGTGCCCAGGGCGTCAAACCGGTTGTTGTCCACCGGGCGGTAGGCAAAACCCAGCTGGAAGCGGTTCTGGCGCGTGTCCGACCCGCTCGCCGTGCGGGGCTTGACCTGGTTGAAGTAATCGCGCGCCAGCAGCGTCCAGTCGCGGTCGAGCTTGCGGGCCACGCCCAGCGTGACCAGGTGGTTGGTGTTGTTGTCGTCCTGGCGCCACTCGACGCGGCCGGAGCCCTTCCAGAGCTCGCTGCCGGTGTATTCCAGGCCCACACCCGCCGCCTTGGCGTTGCCGGACGAGGCGGTCAGGCGTTCGACGTTGGTGACCAGGCGCAGGCCGGGCCGCAGCATCCACCCGTTGCGCAGACCCAGCGCGGCTTGCACGTCTTCGCCCGAGGCGCTGTCGCGCAGGCGGTATTCGCTGTAGACCGAACCATCCTGCATGTACTGGGTGTCGATGCCGAACACGAAGGCCGCATCGACCGGCCCCACGCCCAGGCCATAGGCGCCACCAAACTCGCGGCTGCGCTCGTAACGGCCGTACACACGGGTCTTGTCGGCCACCGCCCAGTCCGCCCCCAGGCGGTAGAGGTTGGTGCCGTCGTCACCCAGCTCGCGCTGCAGCTCGCCGCTGAGGGTGAGGCGTTCGGTCATCTTGTAGGCTGCCCGCCCGAAAACCGAGGTGCGGTCCAGGTCTTCGCTCTTCGAGTCGATGGTGCCGAGGTTGGTCACCGAGCACAGCACCGGCAGGCCGGTCAACGGGTCGATGGTCTGGTTGCCGACCTGGCTGATGCCGAAGCCAGTGTTGTAACCAGGCGTGGCCGAGCCCGATGCGGCACAACTACTGCTGGTGGAGACCAGGCTGGCCGCGTTTTCCTTCACGACACGCACCCCGCCGCCCAGCGTGAGGCGATCGGTGACCTGGTAATCGGCGCCCAGCGACAGCGCCTTGTCCTCGTTGTCGACCGGGGTGCTGGCCCCCGTGATCTTGTCTTGCGACTGCAGGTACTCGGCATTGACCGACAGATGCGGCGTGACCTTGTAGGCCCCCGACACACCCAACTCGGTACGGCCGCCCGTGATGCCCGCCGCCGGGTTGTTGAAATCCTCGCTGGCCTTGGCCACATAGGCGCGGCTGCGCAGCTGTTCGGTGCTGTGGCGCAGTTCGACCCGCGCCGCCCCCCCGCTGAAAGCACCGCTCTTGCCATCGAAGGCGGTGCTGGTGTTGCTGTTGAAGCCGCTGGCGTCGTTGACCACGCTGCGCGTGCCGGCGATCTCGGCGATCAACTCGGTCTGCGGGCTGAGCTTGAGGTGCAGGTTGGCCCCGGCCACCGTGTACGGCGCCTGCGGGTTTTCGTCCTTCGCCACCGCCACGCCCAGGCTGAGTCTGTCGGACAGTGCCAGCCGCAGGTCACCGCCGTACACCATGAAGTCCTCGCCGCCCTGGTCCACCTCGTAGGTGATGCGGATGCTCACGGGGTTGAGCTGGTCATCGAAGCTGGGCACCGGCGCGCGGAACACGATCTGGCCACTGAAGGGCTCGAAGTCGTAGTCGCTGTTGCGGGTGAGCGCAGTGGTCTTGAGAATGACCGTGCGCTGGTGCCGGTCGCGCACCAGGATCTCGACCTTCTCCGAGCCGGTCACACCATTGGGGTTGGACACGCTGTAGGGCCCCGAAACGCCGCGCGCCGGGAACTCGTCCACCACCTGGCGCAGACTGTCTTGCGCCACAAAGGCGTTCGCCTTCACACGTCCAGCTTCGTAGCGGCCTTGCAGGCCGGTCGCCGAACGGCTGTACTGGCTCAGCACGCGGGCCGCGTTGTCATCACGCGTGCTGTAGTCGCCGTACAGCAGGAAACTGCGGTTGCGGTCCAGCCGCACATACAGCTTGCCCGTGCTCTGGGCATCGGCCCCGCGCACACTGGCGTCGCCATACACCGGGTAGAAAGCACTCGGGTCCACCTCGGCAAACAGCTGACGGTCGGTGTCCTTGTCCGAGTCGTAGGCCAGGGTCAGCAGATAGTCGCCACGCACCTTGCCCTTGAGGTACAGCGCTGCCCGCGCGCCCGCACGGCTGCGGCCACCGTTGAACTCTTTTTCGAACCCCTTGAGTTCGGTGTCAAAAGCATCGTCTTCGCGCACCGGCACGATCTTGGCGGGGTCGAACCGGTCGGAGCGCAGGCGCCCCTCGATCAGGCCGACGGCGATCATCTCGCGCAACTCGGGCAGATACCGCACCGTCACCGACTCGCTCACGCCCTTGACCGACACCCGCAGTTTCACCGCCTGGGGCTGGTACGGTGCGATCAGCTTGAAGCGCAACACGCCCTGGCTCACCAGGGTCTGCACCCCGGGCGCGATGCGGTCGACATCGCCCCGGTCAGCGCCGGACTCCGGCGTGGTGCGGCCCGGCAACAGAATGCGGGCGCCGCCATCGACCTCCACCGTCACGTCCACATCGCCGGTCACCGGCCGGCCGGCCGCATCCTTGAGCGTCACCACCACCTCGGTGCCCGCCACGCCGTCGGCCGGCAGGTTGTCACCCGCCACCGTCACGCCGATGGTCTCCACCGGCGAAGCCAGCCGCTGCAGGAACGAAGTGAACGGTCGGGGACCGATACCCCCCTGTCCGGCGGTTTCAAATGCGCTGCGCGCGTCGGGCGCATCAGCACTGGTGGTGTGCCCGGCCACCTGGGCCAGAGCCGCTGTGCTGAGCAGGGTGGCCGCCAGGGCCACGGGTGTCTTCTGGATCACGTGGTTCATCCGCCCGAAGGGCTGTGCATGCGGTGCGAAGGCTTTCATTGCGCAGCCCCCCCGGTGGCGTTCTGGCGGGCCGCGGGCATGATCTGCTGCAGCGGCGACTCGCCGCCGGGCTGTATCCGGTGTGCCGGTCCACGCTCGTTCTCGGGACTGGCATCACCAGCCTGGGCGCGGCGTGCCTTCACCTGATCGAGCACCTGCGGCGAGCACGAGCCCTCGACGAAGTCGGCACGGGCCATTTCGCCGCCCTTCATGTCGACAAAGAGGCTGTTGCCGTCACCGGCGTTGCGGTTGCTCGACGGCAGCATGCGAGCACCCTGCGGCAGGGTCTTGCGATCGACCTTGATCACATGGGTTTGCGGGCGCACGCCGCAGACGCTGTACTTGCCATCCGCATCGGTGACCACATAAGTGCCATCCAGCATGACCAGCCGCACCCCCGGAATGCCCAGTTCGCGCGAGCCACTGGCGTTGTTCTGCACGTGGTTGCCATCGCAGTCGCTGTAGACCGTGCCCACGATGCAACCCTCGTTGCTGAACACGCCGCCCTGCACCGTGACCTTGAATGCCGCGGTATTCGAGCGGAACACACGGCCGCGCGGATCGGTGAACACCGCCGTGGCGCGGTTGGTGCCATCACCCTGCTGCGAGCCCACGCCCAGGCGCACAAAGTAGCTCAGCTCAAGCGTCTGGCCAGGCGCCATCGTCCCGAGATTGAAGTTCAGCGCGCGGGTGCCCGCGCCGGCCGGATCGGCCAGCGTGGCCGTGCCCAGCCGCGCCGTGCCCGGGATGTAGCGGAAGCCGGCCGGCAGCCGGTCTTCGACCACCACCGGAGAGGCCGTCACCGCACCGTTTTGCACGCGGACGGTGTAGCGCAGCGAGTCGCCCACTTCGGCCACGCTCTTGTCCGCCACCTTGCTGACCAGGGGGCTGAACAGCGGATCTAGCGGGATGTGGTTGTTGAACACCTCACCCGGGGTGACGAACTGGAAGTTCAGCACCAGGTGGTACTGCGTGCCCGGACGCCCGTTGACGCCCACCGCGGGCGGTGTGGCCTGCGGCTGGATCAGCGTGGGCGGTCCACCCGGCACGATCAGCGTGCCCGAGGGCGCCGCCACGCCACCGAGCACGGCCGTGGTGTTGGTGTAACCCGCTGGCGCCGTGGTGACGGCCAGCGTGTAGTCACCCGCGGGCGGGCTGTTGATGAACAGGAACTGGTAGAAGCCCGTCGTCGGATCGGTCACGACCGTGTTCGAACCGCCCACCAGGTGGAAGGTCGGTGAAAAGCCGGGTGGCCCGCTGAGCTGCACCGTGGCGCCGCCGATGGGCAAGCGGGTCACCGAGTCGTACACCACACCCTGCGGATCGATGGGCAGGTTCTGCTCGACCGTGTTGTCGCCTTCGTAGAGCGTGATGTTCTCGATCACGCCGGCCACGGTACCGGGCAACGGGCTGGAGTTCGCCACCGTCACACCGGTGGACGGTCGGCCCCCTGTGGTCGTTGACGCCTGGTTGAACGGCGTCCCCATGATGACGTTGCCCGCGGGATCCAGGAAGCGCACCTGGTAGTTCGAACCCTCAAACAGGTTGTTGAACGCATACGAACCGTCGGCACCGGACGTGGTCGTGGCGATCACCGTGGCCCCACTGCTATTGGCCTGCAGCAGTTGCACCTGGTAGCCGGCCAGGCCGGGTTCGCCGGCCGTGTACTGGCCATCGCGGTTGGCGTCGTAGTAGACACGGCCCGACAGGCTGGCGGTGGCCGCAGGCGCCGCAGCGGTCTGCGTGCTGCTGTTGTTGTCCAGGTTGGCGTCGGCCACCGTAGCACCCGTGACCAGGGCCGTCACCGTTGCGCCGGTGGTTGTCAGCGGCACGCCGATGACCGCGCCGCTGGTCTGGCCCGGCGCCAGCGTCACCGCCGTCAGCGTCGTGCTCACACCGTTGACGATCACCACCGGGGTGAAGGTCACCGTCGTGCTGCCGTTGTTGGACAGCGTCACTGTCGTCGTCACCGTAC
>Ga0172372_10006811_pt1 | contig 15519 bp, 9 predicted proteins | sample LakKiv5m_2_FD_114544 | JGI IMG/M metagenome (GOLD analysis project Ga0172372, IMG submission 114544) | Freshwater microbial communities from Kabuno Bay, South-Kivu, Congo - kab_092012_9.5m | ecosystem: Environmental > Aquatic > Freshwater > Lake | place: Democratic Republic of the Congo...
CTTTGCGAGAGACCAACAGTCCCTGCACAAGGGATCGCGGTGAGAGCTGTCAACTGGCAAGCAGAACTGAAAACATCCCAATTCGCCCGAATTCACACCGTTTCGTCATCCCAGCTTCGCCCTCCCGGCACCCCTTTTTGCAAGTGCAAGAAAGTCAAGGCCATTGGGCAATCGCCCCCTGCAAACGCCCCGTCAGATCGACATAAGCCGCACGCCACATTGCGTTTGCGTGACTCGATCCGGCCGCGGGATGTCAACTGGCACTCGGAACCGAAATATCCAGATTTGCCCGTGTTCGCGCCATTTCACCATCCGAGGACAGGGCTCTGCTGCGATGCAACCCGAGCGCCCGAGCGATTCCATCGACAGGTTTTCTGAAACGAACAGTGCCGGGCTCCTCCCCGGCACCCTGGCTGCCTTCGGCAGCCACTCGATTTTCATGAGCGCCACGCCAGCCAACAGCCCACGCCAGCAGCAAAACCTGTTGATGGCCCCCAGCATCCCTCCGAAAGTTTCACACAAAATCTTCCTCCGTTTTTTTGATATCTCGCCTCAGGCTGCACTCTGAGTCCCGTCTGACCACTACACTCCTCATCCGCTGCGAACATCACAATGCTGACCCGCCGCTGGAGTCCCCCATGACAATAACGCTCTGCCTTCTCAAGTTCTTCTGCTTACTCGCAGTTCAGGACACCAGACGTGAGACGATCACTCCAGCACCCAACGTGCTCCTGATCATGGCCGATGACTTCCGCCCCGAAGCCGGCTGCTACGGTTCCCCCGCTCTGACACCAAACCTCGACCGCCTCGCCCGGCGGAGCCTCCTCTTCACGCACGCATATTGCCAGCAGGCCGTCTGCAACCCGTCGCGATCTTCTCTGCTCACCGGCAGACGCCCCGACTCGCTGAGAATCTGGAATAACAGTGTCCACTTCCGCGAACGCAATCCGGACATTCAGACGATCCCCCTGTGGTTCAAGTCCCATGGCTACCACACTCGCTGCATCGGCAAGATCTTTCACAACTGGCACACGAAAGTTCAGGGCGATCCGCAGTCATGGAGCGTCCCGGAGTTTCTGCACTATGCCAATCATGGTGATGACCGCGCTCTGACTGACGGACCACTGCCTGCCAACCTCGCCCGAACCACGTCCGGCTTTGGTTATTCCGGTCCCGGCATCTGCGAATGTCGCGATGTTCCCGATTCCGCTTACTACGACGGACGAGTTGCCGACGAAGCGGTGCGTGCCATTCGCAATTCGCCGGATCAACCGTTCTTCCTCGCTGTGGGCTTCTGGAAGCCACATGCACAGTTCAATGCTCCCAAAAAATACTGGGATCTCTTCGATCGCAGCAAACTGCCCCAACTGCTCAATGCCCGCCCATCCAATACGCCTGACATCGCCTTTCATCAAAGCACCGAAGTTCTGGGACCTGCCAATAACCAGAAGACTCCCGACACCTCACAGGTGGAAGAAATGCGCCACGGTTATTTCGCCAACATCAGCTACATGGACGCTCAACTCGGAAAAGTCCTCGACGCACTCGCAGAGTCTCCTGCCGCGTCCAGCACTGTGGTCGTCTTCCTTAGTGACCACGGCTACCACATCGGTGAACACAGCCTTTGGGGAAAAACTTCAAACTTCGAATACGATGCCCGAGTTCCTCTGATGATCCACGCGCCAGGAATGAAACATCCCGGTCATCAAACTCACGCCATCACCGAGCTTATCGATCTCTTTCCCACACTCACGGATCTCTGCCAGCTCCCTCAACCGCCGGGACTCGAAGGACAAAGCCTCACTGCTGTCCTGGCACAGCCAGATTCACCAGGTAAGCACTCAGCCCTCACACAGCATCCGAGACCCGCCTACTACGATCGCACGCCCTCGGGAAGCCCGGCCACGATGGGTTACAGCATCCGCACTCAGCTGGCCCGGTACACCGAATGGCGCAACTGGAAGACAGGCGCCGTCACTGATCGCGAACTGTATCTCGCCAGTGATCAGCCGGCTGAAACTCGAAACGAATCCAACAACCCCGCACATTCAGAACTTCGTGACTCGCTGGCCGAACTTCTCCGCCAGACCCACCCACCAACTGCTCACGAGTCCAACTGAAAAACAGGCTGCGCAGTCGCAGCCTGTCTCTCGCATTGCAGTCGTCGCCGGACAATCGTCTCAGCGGATCGTCAAGGTGGCTGTTGTCTCGCCACGACCACTGCTCTGCACACGCACCGAGGTCACACGCCGCCCCAGACTTCGCAGTCGGAACGAAAACTCTCCCTGCCCAGGAATGGTCAGGCTCTGAGTCACCGCGGCGGTTCCCAGAACAGTGCCCGATGCGGAATCGGATACGGTCACAACAGCATTCGCAGCGAATGGCTGTACCACGCCATCAATTCGCAGTTCGCCCAGAGCATTCCCGCGAAGTCGGGCTGTAGCTCGAATTACCTGGACCGTGTCAGCTCCCGCAGTTAACGGCACCAGTTCCGTCTCCACGCTGGTTGCGTACAGCACCCCCTGATGAAAGTAGCCAGCAGCCAGGACCGGAGTATTCACGCTGCGACTGAGATTGCTCGCAGGCATCGGAGTCCCCGCGATGCTCAGCACGACCGCAGGAAAACGCTGATCAGGGTTCATTCGACACGTCACTCCATTCACCACAAAACTCCCCGTCGTCGCGTTGTAGCTGCTCACGTTCCCAACGATGCTGTTTTCACCAAAGTCCACCATCGCTGCCGACATCACGTGTCGTGTTGTTGTCCCCTCAACCAACGTCAGCCCCTCGGCCGTCAGCGTCGCAGCTGAATACGGCGATTCACCGAGACCAGACTGAAAAATCGATCGCACACGTCCCGGCGCCGCAGCATCCAGCAACCTTGACAATGTGGCTCCAGTGATTCCCGTTGTCCCGTCAATAATCAGATCCGGCGGAATCTCACAGACCATTCCGCCCACCGTAATCGTCCTCGCCGTCGGGTTGATTCCCGTAATCGGCCCCTGCACTCCGGCCTCATTCAGTGATGAAGGCGGCGCCTGAGCAAACGCATGGCTTCCACACATCTGAAACACAACGCCACAAACCAGTGTCCACATCAAAAATTTCATGGAATCCCCCCGGATTTACCGGGAACTTCTCACAGGTGATACTCTGGCACCCGTTCAGAAAAAAGAATTTCACCCCTTCTGAACGTCTCACCATGCAGCCTCCGCGCCAATTGCCACTGTTGCCGGAACGCAGCATCGCTGAGCAGCACCCGGTGGATGATGCACCAAAGATGCCAGGCGACGCTCGGAAACGTTCGCAATGACATCCCTTCGCGAATGCCCTTAGCTAAGGCCGAAACCAGTAAAAAACCAGCAGAATGCAGGCCCGTTCAACGACTGGTCACCACCCGGCCAGTTCCCCTCGCCACACCGCAACCCAGCAATTGCCGGCATGGCAGACCCTGACGGTCAGGAGAACTCTGCTGACCACCCAGAATTTGCCCCGCTGCTTCACGGTTGACATTTCACAACGTCGCAATCGCCGCTGTGTTTCAGGTCCACACCCAAATGTTGACGCGCAATACGCGGCCCCATCAACAGTTGCCGAAAGTCCACACACCCCAAACTTCCCGCTCCCACCACTTTGTTAAGACTCCAAATGCCGACCGCCACTGAAATGACACCGGCTCTCCAACCGCCTAAAATTGCACTGGCACGGAAAGCCAATTCCCAACGGCACCGCCCAAACTCTGCAAAGGTCCCTCCTTGTCCTGGGTCCAGTCAAAACTCTTCTGGAAGATCGCCGGACTCTACGTCCTGCTCTCCGTCCCGGCCGTTCTCGGACTGGGTGCAACCCTGTACACCACACTCGATCGAAATGCCGCAGTACAGCACCGTCAAACAGTGCTCGAACAACTCAGGCTCGCCGCCGCCCCCCTCAATGGCTCCCCCAAAGACGCACAATTCATCGCAGACTTCCGCAAAACTCTTCCCACCGACCGCCAGATTCTGCTCCTTGATCAGCTGGGAAATTCCGCCGAATCCCCAAACTCCTCGCAAACCATAGATTTCACCCTCAGATCCCTGCTGAACGCCGCTGCGGCTTCCGGAATTTCTGTACGGACCATCCGCCCCAACGATTCTCCCCGCGAACTACTCGCGGCCTGCCGCCGCATTGATACCTCCCCCCCAAAAAAATTATTCCTGCTGATCACTTCCGACCCCTCCAGTGCAGAACAACAGGCTCGCCAGACCGCAACCGTCGCCTTCCACGCCACTCTGATCACCTGGGGACTGGGTACACTCTGCCTCCTCGTCGTCGCAGCCGGTGTCGTCTCCCCGCTGCAGGTGATGTCCCGGAAACTCCAGGCCTCCGTTCAGCGAGATGACCGCGATGATATGCTCCTGAATGTCTCCGACAGACAGGACGAAGTGGGTGACGTCGCACACGCACTCTACCAGCTGGAGGATCAACTCCAGGATCGTATCGTCGGTCTCGAACAGGCCGGACGCGACGCCGCTGCCTCCATTCATCTGCTCACCGCTGTACTCGATTCCATGATCGAAGGCGTGATCGCCATCGACCACGATCAACGCATTCTCTTTCTTAACCCCGGTGCACGCAGACTGCTCACCATCAGCGACGGAATCACTCCCGGACACAGACTCTACGAAACCGTCCGCATCCCCGCATTCCTCGACACCGTCGAGGAATCCCTCGCCAAAAAGCACGTCAGCACCCTCGAATACCGAAACCCCAGAGATCAGGCCCACCATCTCCTTGTTGCCATCCCCATTCAAAACTCGCCCCAAACCGGCGCCGTCGTCGTTGTTCGCGATATCTCAGATGTCCGACGTCTCGAAGCAATGCGACGAGATTTCGTCAGCGGTGTCTCCCACGAACTCAAAACACCTCTCACCGTGATTCAGGCCTGTACCGATACTCTCCTCGCCGGGGCACTCGATGACCCCTCAGCCGCCAACCATTTCCTCCGACAAATCGAAGAACAGTCCGAACGACTGCTCCAGCTCATCCTCAAAATGCTCCAGCTGGCCCGAGTCGAATCCGGCCAGGAAATTCTGCATCTGGCAAACGTTGATGCCGCCGCCATCGCCGCTGAATCGCTCCGCACCCTCCGCACCATCGCTGATACTCGCAACGTCCAGCTCACCCTCTCCGGACCTTCCCCACTGCACCTGCACACCGATCAGCAGGCACTCCGAACCATCCTCGATAATCTCCTCGATAATGCCATCAAGCACACACCCCCAAACGGGACCGTCACTGTGCTCCTCGCCAAAACGCAACTCGGTACCTCAATCACTGTCAAAGACACCGGAGAAGGCATCCCGGAACCACTCCTCGAACGCATCTTCGAACGCTTCTACCGCGTCGATCGAGATCGCTCCCGCGAACGCGGCGGCTCCGGACTGGGACTCGCCATCGTCAAACATCTCTGCCACGCCCTCAATGCTCAAATCTCCGCCCGCAGCCGACTCGGCGAAGGCAGCCAGTTCGAAATCCTTTTCAAATCATAGGCTCTGCAGGCCACTGCAGACCCAAACCAGTGCTCAGATTGACGACCGCCCATCCGTAACCTAAAGTTTCACCTGCAGACAGGCACAACCCCCAGCGGATTTCATCCTCTTCCACCTCAGGTCCCAAATTGGCAAACTCGGCAGAAAACATCCTCCCACAAGCCACAACTCCGTCCTTCCAGGAACTTGGGCTCTCTGAGCCCACTCTCCGCACCCTCCGGAAAATTGGGTACGAAACCCCCAGCCCCATTCAGGCAGCCCTGATCCCGCTCGCTCTCACCGGCAGCGACTGCATCGGACAGGCACGCACCGGCACCGGAAAAACCGCTGCCTTCATGCTCCCAACCCTCGAACAAATCGATCACCTCCAACCCGCCATCCAGGTACTCGTCCTCGCCCCCACCCGCGAACTCAGCGAACAAGTCTGCGCCGAATCCCGGAAACTGGCCGCCGGACTCAAAGTCCGCTTCGCACTCGCCGTCGGCGGCAGGCCCATCGGCGGCCAGATCGACGACATTAAAAACGGTGCCCAGATTGTCATCGGGACTCCCGGTCGCGTCATCGATCTCATGCGCCGCGGACACCTCAACTTCAACGATCTCTCCATCGCAGTGCTCGACGAAGCCGATCGAATGCTCGATATCGGATTCCGCCCGGACATCGAACGCATCCTCCGCTGCTGCCCCTCCGATCGACAGACACTCCTCCTCTCAGCCACCATGCCCCCCGATGTCCTGCGACTCGCCAGCAAGTACATGGTTAAACCTCAGTCTGTCGATCTGTCCGAAGACCGAGTCGTCGTGGATACCATCGAACAGTTCTACGTCACCGTCGATGAAGATCGCAAACTTCCACTCCTTATTCGTATCCTCGCCCGCGAAAAACCAAGTCAGGTCATCGTCTTCACTCGCACCAAACGCGGCGCCGATAAACTCCACGAAGTTTTCTCCAAAAGACTCAAATCAGGTCGCGTCGCCTGCATCCACGGAGACCTCCCGCAACGCAAACGTGATCGCGTCATCCGCGATCTCCGCGCCGGACAACTCAGACTCCTCATCGCCACCGATGTCGTCGGTCGTGGCATCGATATCAGCGGCATCTCACACATTATTAACTATGACATTCCCGAGTACTGCGATGACTATGTTCACCGCGTCGGACGCACTGGTCGCCTCTCCTCCGATCAGCAGGGTCGCGCTGTCACCTTCGTAACCCTCGCTCAGGGCGGTGAACTCACCAACATCGAAAAACGCATCAATACCGTACTTCCCGAATATCAGGTCGAAGGCTTCGAAGCATTCCGCCGCCGCGAACGCATCACCAGGAAAATCAACCGCTTCGGCGCCGGCAGCGAATAACCCCCGCCGACTCATGCTCGACCACACCACCCCATCCAGCACCTCACCCCCACCTGATGCCGCCCCCGAAAGCCCGCTGCAAACACGCCGACGCGCTCGCCTCGCTGCTTCCATCCCTCTGCTCTTCGCCTTCGCTCTCACCGCTGCCTCACTCCCCGCTCGCACATGGTGGGTCGCCGACGTCCTCGCTAACCTCCGCGTTCAGGCCTGCATCGCCACCACAACACTCCTCGCCGCCTATATTCTTACGCGACTCAAGATCCACCTGATCCTCGCCAGCCTCCTGCTCCTTTGGCACTCATCATTCCTCACACCCGCCTTCTTTTCCAACTCCGCCACCCCAGCCACCGACTTCGCCGCAAACAGTCGCAACCCAACCCCCACAGCGGAAATCTCCATCTGCGTCGCCAATGTTCGCTTCGATAACCCCCAGCACAACGTCATCGCCGACTCACTTCGCAATTCCCAGGCCGACGTGCTCGTTGTCATCGAAGCCAATCAAAAACTCCGACAAGCCCTCACTCAACTGCTCGGTTCAAACTATCCCCACATGGTGTGGGCTGATCGCGACCCCGGAGCATTCGGAATCGCTGTCCTCTCCCGACTCCCTCTCGCTAACTCCCGTATTCAGGATTTCGGGGCCCTCCAACCCAGCAACCCATCATCAAAGCTTCCTGCCATCACAACAGAGATCAGCACCTCTGCCGGCCCGGTGAACCTGATCGCTCTCCACTGCATGCCACCCATCGGACAGAGCAACTTCCAGCTCCGCTCCCGACAACTTGCCACCGCCACAAAAGCCGCTGCCAACCTGCCATCAGACAGCCGCATTCTTCTCGCGGGCGACTTCAACCTCACCCCATGGGCACCCGCCTTTCAGGACCTCATCAATGACTCAACACTGCTCAACGCCGCAACCGGACAGGGCATCGAACCTACGTGGAACGCAGGTCCACGGTATCCCTGCGGCCTGCTGATCGACCACATTCTCCACTCCCCAAACCTCGCTCGCATCGAACGCCTGATACTGCCCTCGCTCCACTCCGATCATCGCCCAGTCTTCGCCCGCTTCAGAATTTCAGCTCCTGCCCCGCAGCGTGACTCCGCAACGCCGTCAACGTCTCATCCGTACTCGCAGGATCCACTGCCCGGCAGGACTCCGTAAGTATCGCCGCCAACTCCGCCAGATCCCTCCGCCATTCCACCGGATCCAGTTGCGGAGGCTCCAGATCCGCAAACTCGCCACACAGCAAAATCAGCCGCAAACAGTGCCGAAACACAATTCCCTCCTGCTTCGTTAACTCCCGCGCCCGCACATAGCGATCAAAGTTCCCGCCAAATCGCAGCATGTCACCAACACACCATATGCTCCGCTGTGCAATCGTGCCCACACCCGGATAGTCGTGCTGAAAGAGCATTCGCATCCGGTCCCCAAGCGGCAATGGATACACCTTCTTCCGCTCCACCTCATCAAAATATCCAGTTAACTCCTGTGGCGTTACCAGCCCCAGCGACAATAACCGCGGATTCAGATAGTCGCTCGCCAGTGGCCCAGGAGGCATCTGCTCCGGCAGCGGCACTCGCACCATCACCGCCACCGATGACGGCATGTCCAGCACACTCTCAAGCAACTGCAGCCGCTCTTCATAGCTCGCACGATGCATCTGCTCCGCCAGAAATATTCCATACAGCGGATTAATACTCCGAAAACTGTTGATCAGCTTCAGAGGCTCTGAAGCAATCGCCAGTCGCGGCTGATAAAGTGGCTCCTCCACGCCCGCCAAAACAGGCTTTCTGCCCCCGGAAACCCCTGTCTTCCCCCCAGACTTCGCAGATTTCACGCCGCCCCCGACTCCACTCGTTCCACTCGTCCGCGCCTCCTGGATTAAACGCCCAAGCAGTCCAGAACCAGAACCAGAACCAGAACCGGAACCGGAATCCGCGGCATCAGAAACAGGCTCGCTGCCCGCCAGACTCGAATCGCTCGCCTTCCCCGTCACAAACTCTGCCCCCACCACCTCCGGAACCTTTGCCCCCTTATCCGCCGGCCTCAAAATCGCCGGTTCCTCCCCTTCAATTCCAACCCCAAACTCATCCTCAACAGCGGATGCAGACGCTGCGACAGAGTTCTCCAGCGGTTCGGATTCAACCGGATCTCCCACGCTCCCCTCCTCGGCGCCCACCGGAGGCAAATGCGTCGAGAGCCACCGTGACTGGGCCGCTGCGGCCGACCGCGAATCAATCACCGCCAGCAATTCCCGCGCAGAATGCTCCGCCAGCGTTGATCGGAAAACACCAGGCCCCGATTCGCCCAGGGCCCGCGCTGCAGTCGTTGCAGGGGAGGGCGGAGCTGGTTCCAGAGTGACAAAACCGGCCTCGGCCAGTGTCCTGAGCATTGAGACGAGCTGCCGACAGGCCGCTTCCTTCTCCGCTGGTTCCAGCAACCGCCGGTTAATCGCATCAAACAGAGTCTGCACTGTCCCCGAACGACGGATCAGAAAAGCCAGCAGTCGCCAGGGGAAACTGCCGCGACTTGCCAGACGCACCGGCGGTGCATCTCGCAACACCTGAAACTGACGCTCCGACCAGTACTGCACTCCCTCCCGACGCTTCGGCATTTTCTTTTTCAGATTCTTTTTTGCACGAATCAGGTGCGGGTCCCGAGTATCCTCGGGGATCTCATCGTATTTCTGCTGCCAGCGAAACAAACGCACGTCGTCCTCGTGCGCCACGGCAAACACATATCCCCGACTGTCAAACTGAGGACGCCCGGCGCGGCCGAACATCTGATGAGCACTGCTGGGGTCGATCAGCTTCATCGCACCGGGGGGACCCTTGAGCAGTGATGTCATGACAACGGAACGAGCCGGCAGATTGATGCCCGCCGCCAGAGTCTCCGTGCAGATGCAGACACTCAGCAACTTCTGCTGAAATAACTGCTCCACTACCCTGCGATAACGCGGCAGCAGTCCCGCATGATGAAGACCTATCCCCCGTAACAGAAACTGACGCAGCTTCCCTCCCGCACCAATCGACCAGTCGTGGCGGGAAATCTCATCGATGAGCTGTCGCTGCTGTCCGTCTGCCAGTAAGTCACGGCCACGCAGCTGTTCCGCAACACTCCAGCATTCGTTGCGGTTGAAACAAAACACCAGCGCCGGCGTGTACCGCTGCTGCTCCTCGCCACGCGACATCTCCTGCAGCTGGTCCGGCAGAAACTCGTCCGCCACCCAGCGAAAATCCAGCGGCACGCGACGCTCCGTGCTCTGCAGCAACCGCAGCGTTCGACCATGCATCCGCGAGAGCCACACTGTGAAATCTGTCGCATTGCCCACCGTGGCGCTGATCAACAGTAATCGCACGTGCTTCGGCAGCAGCCCCAGAGATAACTCCCAGACAATTCCACGCTCCGGGTCGTTGAAACTGTGAAATTCGTCCATCACCACCGCAGAAACTTCCTCGAAACTCTCCTCCTCCGGCGACAGCAGACGATTCAGCAGAATCTCGGCTACAACAACCAATATCGGAGCTTCCGCGTTCTCCCGGCGGTTCCCGGTCACCAGCCCCACCCGGTCAGCCGAAAAACCCCAGCGAACAGCAGCCTCCCGCAACTCCCTGTACTTCTGTTCCGTCAACGCGATCAGCGGAGTCGTGTAATAGGCTCGACGACCCGTCATCAAGGCCTCGAAAAGCGCCGTCTCCGCGATCACCGTCTTTCCTGTACCCGTGGGAGCACACACCAGAATGCCGTCGCTCGATTCAAACCACGTGACGATCGCCTGCTCCTGAAATGGATACGGCCGCCACGGCAACTGCTCCAGATACCGCAGCGCAATGTCCTCAGACGTCAATTCCTGCGGTCCCTCAACCATTCCGGATTCTCCCCTCAGCCGTCGCCTCTTTGATGCTTGCACCCAATACCATTCTCAACCAATTCCTCCGACGAATCAACCCGCACCGCCCGAACCGCCCGTTCCGAATATGAACATCCCCGCCACCTACAGTTTACTTTTGTGGCATCCGTGTTACCGTAACATCCTCCCACCTTTCAGAATCCCGGTCGAAACCGCGCACCCCGGCGCCCTCGACCCCGCAAACACACTCAGTCACCAGGGAAATTCCACACATGTCCAGCGCCACTCTGACACTCGACGGCAAATCCTGGGAACTGCCGGTGATCCGCGGCACCGAAAAAGAAACCGCCATCGATATCACCAAACTCCTCGGACAGTCCGGAGCCATCACCATGGACCCCGGCTTCAACAGCACCGGGGCCTGCAAAAGTGCCATCACCTTCATCGATGGTGACAACGGCATCCTCCGCTATCGTGGTTACCCCATCGAACAGCTCGCCGAACAGTCCGATTTTGTCGAAACAGCCTGGCTGCTCCTCTACGGTGAACTCCCGTCACCCGAACAACTTCGCGCCTTCCGCGCCGAACTCACTTACCACAGCATGATCCACGAAGATATGAAAAAGTTCTTCGAAGGATTCCCGCCAAATGCACACCCCATGGCAATCCTTTCCGCCATGGTCGCCTCCCTCTCCACCTACTACCCAGGCACCGAAGACGACCGCTCCGATGTCAACATCGTCCGACTCCTCGCCAAAGTTCGCACCATCGCAGCCTACGCCTACAAAAAGTCCATCGGACAACCAACCATCTACCCACGCAACGAACTCTCCTATTGTGCCAACTTCCTGCACATGATGTTCGCCGTGCCCGCCGAGGAATACAAAATCAATCCAGTGCTCGTCAAAGCACTCAATATGCTGCTGATTCTCCATGCCGATCACGAACAGAACTGCAGCACCTCAACCGTTCGCATCGTCGCCAGCAGCCGCGCGAATATCTTCGCCTCCATCTCAGCCGGAATCTGCGCCCTCTGGGGACCACTCCACGGCGGTGCCAATCAGGCCGTCCTCGAAATGCTGCAAATGATCCACGATGACGGCGGCGATTACAAAAAATATGTCATGATGGCCAAAGATAAAAACAGCAACTTCCGACTCATGGGCTTCGGTCACCGCGTCTACAAAAATTTCGATCCCCGCGCCACTATTCTCCGCAAAATGGCCGAACAGGTCCTCAACGAACTCGGCATCTCCGATCCACTCCTCGAGATCGCCCGAAACCTCGAAAAAATTGCCCTCGAAGACGACTACTTCGTCAGCCGAAAACTCTACCCCAACGTCGATTTCTACAGCGGTATCCTCTATCGCGCCATGGGCATCCCCACAAACATGTTCACCGTCATGTTCGCCCTCGGAAGACTCCCAGGCTGGCTCGCTCACTGGCGCGAACAACGCGACGAAGACACCAGCCGAATCTACCGCCCACGACAGGTCTACACCGGCGCCACCGTTCGTAACTACATCCCACTCGCCCAACGCCCCAACGGCTAACTCCCACACCCCCCAAACGCCTATTCCCATGACTCTGAAAATCGCTGTCAACGGTGCTGCCGGTCGGATGGGGCAACGCGTCGTCGCCCTCGCCCTGCAGGCAACAGATCTCCACGTCGCCGCTGCTCTCGAATCACCCAACTCACCCGCCCTCGGACGAGACTGCGGTGAACTCGCAGGGGCCGGACACTGCGGTGTCCCCGTCTCTCACGAACTCAATGCCCGCGTCGATGTCGTCATCGATTTCTCCACCCCCGCCGGACTCCAGAGCATCCTGCCCGTCTGCGAAACCCGAGCCATACCCCTCGTCGTCGCCACCACCGGACTCCCCGCCGAACTTCGCTCCGCTGTCCTCGCAACCGCTCAGTCTACCCCCGTGCTGATGGCCCCCAGCATGAGCACCGCTGTGAATCTTGTGATGAAACTCGTCAGCGATGCTGCCCGCATCCTCCGCAATAACTCCGACGGTGTCGATGTCGAAATCATCGAACGACACCACCGCTTCAAGGAAGATGCCCCCAGCGGCACTGCTCTCCAGTTCGGACGCATCGTCGCAGAACAAATGGGTCAGCAAAATCATGTCCACGGCCGAGAAGGACGCACCGGAAAACGTCCCGCCAGCGAAATCGGCTACCACGCCGTCCGCACCGGTGATAATGTCGGCGAACACACCATCATCTTTGGCCTTATGGGCGAAACCATCGACCTCACCGTCCGCGGACACACCCGAGACAGCTACGCACTCGGAAGCCTCACCGCCGCCCGATTCCTCGCCAACCAAAAACCCGGCCTCTATTCCATGGCAGATGCTCTCGGCCTCTAATCCTCGAAAAACGCCCCCCCGCCCCCCCCCGTCCCCACTCACACAACCCGCAAAGTCAACCGAATCCACCCATTTCCAGCAAATTGGTTGCCACCTCAGCTCTTCAGCCGATAAACTACGGTCAGCTGGACTCCCCCACGGCTTTTTCACGAAAGTCCTGTCGTGGCCACCGTTTCCGAACCACAACACGATCAGTTCGTCGAACCCGAACAATTCATCCGCTACCAACTGGCTGTCGCCCAAAGCCGCATCAAAACCACTGACCTGCTCACCGCCGCCTTCCTGGCCGCTCTTTTGCTCGTCAGCTATGTCCTGATCTTTACCCTCCTCGATCACTGGGTCGTCAGCGGCGGCTTCGCTCCCCTCACACGCGCAGTCTTCCTCGCCTCTGTCCTGCTCGGCTGCCTGTTCATCGTCTACCGCTTCGTCCTCCTCCGCCTCTCAAGCAAAGTTCACCCGGTCTTCGCTGCACGGATGCTGGACAGTCACAATGACGGACTCGACGGCAGCCTCACCGCACTCGTCGATCTCCAAAACGCCGGACGAGACCCCGGCGCCTCCATCCGCCGCGTGCTCGAAAAACGCGCTGCCGTCAGCCTCACACGCGTTCACGTTGACGAAGTCGTCGATCGACGCTGGCTCACCCGACTCGGACTCCTCCTCTTCGCACTCACTCTCGCCACCTGCCTCTACGCCGTCTTCAGTCCCAAATCCATCAGCCTCCTCAGACCATTCTCATTCGCCCACTCAAACGTCGCTACCGTCACTGTGCTCGACGAAATCCACCCGGGAAACATCACCGTCGCCGCTGGTACCGCCGTCGAATTTCAAGTCGATGTCTCAGGACAAATCCCACCTGAAGTCAAACTGCTCTTCACCACCAGCGACCGCCGCTTTGTCGATGAAACTCTCGACATGCAGAGCACCGATGACTCCGGTCGATTTCGCGTCACCATGCATGGCGAAAATAGCCGCGGAGTTCGCCAGAACTTCCAGTATCGCATCGTCGCCGGAGATGCCGTCAGCGAATCCTTTACCGTCAACGTCCGACAACCACCAAATGCTCGCGTGACGGAAGTTCGCTGCACCTACCCGGAATACATGAACCTCCCCGCACGCTCCGATTCCACTCCCGCCATCACTGCCTGGCAGGATACACACGTCACTGTCAGCGCCGAAGCTGATCGACCTCTCAAACATGCTGTTCTCCAACTCTCCAACGATCCCGCCTTCAACAGCAAAGGCGAAGAAGTCGCAGTCACCATCGATAACACTCAACTCACCGCTGCCTGGAACCTCACCGTACGCGAAGATGGTTCCACTCCCAAATTCTACCGCATCGCAGTCACCGACACCGAAGGTCAGGTCGATCCCCAACCCGCCGTACATCCCATCGATGTCCGCATCGACCAACCACCCAACATCCGACTGCTCGATCCATCGCGTGATCTCGAAGTCCCCGCTAATGCCATCATCCCGCTTCTCGTCGAAGCTCAGGACCCCGACTTCCTGCTCCGCAACGTCACCCTCCACTACGCCATCAATGGACAACCCGGCCAAGTCTCAGAATTCCTCTGGGACTCCACTGTCCACGGTAACGCGAAATCCTGGGCGGGTTCGTGGGAATTCAAACTGGCAACCCTGCGAATCAGCCCCGGTGACCTCATCACCTACCACCTCGAAGCCCGCGATAACCGCCCACCTCTCGGAAACGCCGCACGTACCGGTGACCTCCAGCTTCGCATCCAACCCCCAGCCACCAACGAACAACTCGAACAACAACTCAAACAGGACCGCGAACTGCAGCAACAACTGATCAATCGACAGCAACAACGGGAACAGGAACAGGAACAGCAGACAAGCGAACAAAACATCCCACAAGCAAACCCCAACCCACCGGCAGAAACGGCCCCGTCAACCGAAACCCCCGATCAGACCGATCAAACCGATCAGCCAGAAAAGTCAAACTCACCCGAGAACTCAACTCCGCCGCAGCGCGCTGAAGACGATGAAGCCCTGAAAAAGCTCATCGAAGCCGCGCAAAAAAGAATGCAGGACGACCCGGAGCCGACCAACGAACCAAACCCCAACGGACAGCCACAACCAAACGGGGACACACAGCCAAGCGGTAAATCAAACCCCAACGGCCAGCCGCAGCCAAACGGCGACGCACAGCCAAACGGTAAATCAAACCCCAACGGCCAGCCACAACCAAACGGCGACGCACAGCCAAACGGCAAATCAGATCCCAACGCCCAGCCACAACCAAATGGGGACCCACAACCAAACGGTAAATCAAACCCCAACGGCCAGCCACAACCAAACGGCGACGCACAGCCAAACGGCAAATCAGATCCCAACGCCCAGCCACAACCAAATGGGGACCCACAACCAAACGGTAAA
>Ga0172372_10006813_pt1 | contig 15514 bp, 11 predicted proteins | sample LakKiv5m_2_FD_114544 | JGI IMG/M metagenome (GOLD analysis project Ga0172372, IMG submission 114544) | Freshwater microbial communities from Kabuno Bay, South-Kivu, Congo - kab_092012_9.5m | ecosystem: Environmental > Aquatic > Freshwater > Lake | place: Democratic Republic of the Congo...
AAATACTTTCAACATCTGGGTTTTCAAAACTTTGCCTATTGTGATAGTGTAGGGCATCGACGTTACTGGATGGACCTGAGAAGACAATATTTTGAAGCGAGCATGAAACAAAAAAAGTGCTGGTATGACATCTTTCCCAAACAAATCCCCTCAAAAAAAGTATCCAGTTGGACCAAAAGCATGGAGGAATCATTAAAAGCATGGCTTGTCATGTTACCCAAGCCCATAGCTATTTTAACCTGTGATGATGAACAAGCACACCTTATCTGTGACACACTTAAAGTATTGAATATTGATGTCCCCGCTGATGTAGCTGTTTTGGGGATCGACAACGATGAATTGTTTTGTAAAGTTTCAACTCCACCGATAAGTAGTATTGATATCAATACCATACAGATTGGATACGAAGGTGCTGCGGCACTAATGAAGCTTATCAAGGGCGACCCTATAGCTCAGAAAAAACTCATTGCTCCACGAGGAGTCGTCACGCGTCAATCAACCGACACGTTTGCTACAGATGATGTCAAAGTCGCGGGAGTATTGCGTTACATTAAGACTCACGCAAGTAAACCCCTTACGGCAAATGATGTCGCCAAATCAATTGGAGTCTCACGAGGCACCATAGATCGTTATTTGCTGCGTGCTGTCGGAAACACGGCCTCTCATTTAATCCTGAAAGAAAAATTGACCCAAGTCAAAACTTACTTAAACACAACAGAGCTCACATTGGAAAAAATAGCTGAAAAGTCAGGCTTTGCTTCAGTTCAAAATTTAGTCAATGTTTTTCGTGAAAAAATAGGCATGACGCCAGGTCAATATAGAAAAAACTGTTGATCATTTATGATAACTATATACAAAATAATCAACTTATAATACAAAATATTGACTTAAACCTTGTTTAAGTTCTCCTATTTTTTTACTGAGATCATAAAATGCTGTTGACTTTCATGTGACTCACCGCTATCATCTCTATATGTAATAATAATATAAAAAAAATAATATCTTTACGGAAACATAGGTATTTGGATGAGGCGCAAGGATTTAATAAGTTTAGGATCAGCACTGATTCCAACTATGGGATTAGGCCTATATGCAAACGAACCTAAAATAGCCACAAAAAAAGATACAAATATTATCTTTGTGTGGCTGCCTGGCGGTCTGCCTCATATGGACATGTATGACATGAAGCCAGACGCCCCTTTAGAGTATCGCGGCATCTACTCTCCAATTAAAACAAATGTGTCGGGGATTGAAGTGAGTGAACTCATGCCCATGCACGCAAAAATAGCCGATAAATTTTCAATCATTCGCTCCATGCACCATGACTTTTCTGATCATGGCGGAGGCAGCAAAAGGTTCATGATGGCAAGAGATCCGAAAATTCCAAATGGGACCATCAACGACTCTCCAGCCATTTCAGCTGTTATAAAACAGCAACTGGGCGCATTGTCTCCCGAGGGCATGCCTACAGTCATAGGACTAGGCTACGGCGATATTGGAACGATGGGACCAGCTTGGTTAGGCCAAGCACATTCCCCGTTCCTAGTCAGTCGGGATCCAAATGATCCGAACTTCATGGTAGATAACATTGGCATGGATTCAAAACTTGAAGCGCGCTTAAAGGGCCGGCTGAATCTATTGAAAGGTTTCGATCATCTGCGCAGAGATCTTGATGCCAAAGGTTCCCTTCAGGCTATCGATAAATTCAATCATCAGGCTTTGGAAATGCTGACGAGTGAAAAAGTCAAAAATGCTTTCGATATCAGCCTAGAACCTGAAAAAGTTAGAGAAAGGTATGGGCGCAATGCGTTTGGTCAAAAGGGATTATTGGCAAGGCGATTGATTGAATCAGGGGCTCGTTTTGTAAATGTCAACTGGAGCGCACCTGGCAAAGCCCCTAAAGACTGCATGTCTAACTGGGATTGTCACGCCGTGAATTGCAACCTACATGAAGATTTGGCTTGGCGACTGCCGCCATACGACAAGGCTCTCACGGCCCTTATCGAAGACGTCTATCAAAGAGGTTTAGACAAGAATACCATGATTGTCGTCACGGGTGAATTCGGACATACCCCAAAAATCAATCAACAATCTGGAACTAGAACTGGAGTGATGCAACCTGGCAGAGATCACTGGCCACAAGCGATGTCTGTCTTAGTATCGGGAGGTGGCATGAATATGGGACAAGTCATTGGCGCAACTAATTCTAAAGGGGAGTATCCCATTGATCGCGTGATGACTCCAAATGATTTATGGGTGAATATGCTGCAACACTTGGGCATAAACCCAAGCGTCATACTAAGAGATGAACTCAATCGACCTATACCTGCATTGCCCTTTGGAAAAGCCATCAAGGAACTGCAAGTCAGCTAACCTTCATGAACAAACTTGTTTTCATTGCGGCCCTATGTTTGATCACGCCCACACAAGCTTGGACTCAAGTAAAATTAAACCTAGCGGCTTTGTCGGGAAAGTCGGACACCATTCACTTGGTCGGCAAAGATTCCTCCCAACAATTGGTGATAAGCGCGTTTGAAGATACCGTCATCAAGGACGTTACACGTGAATGCAAAATAATTTCCCAGCCGGAAGGTCTAGTTAAATGCACAGCAACTGGATTGATTACGCCACTTAAAAATGGCTCTGGAAATTTAGTCATTAGTTCAAAAGGAGCTGACGCTACAACCATTTCATTTCAAGTTAGTCAACTTGAAATTGAACAACCCTTGAATTTCTCAAATGAAATCATCCCCTATTTGACACAGGCTCATTGCAATAGTGGTGGATGTCATGGAAAGCAAGGTGGACAAAATGGCTTCAGGCTATCTTTACTCGGCTATGAGTCTATACAAGATTTTAATTACATCGTTAATGAGAATCGTGGTCGCAGAGTATCTCCAGCTGCACCTGAGCAAAGTTTACTTTTGCAGAAAGCAACAGGAGAAATCCCGCATAGCGGAGGTGTTCGATGGGAAGTAGGCTCTAGGCCCTATGAGGCCGTAAAAAGATGGATCGCACAAGGCATGCCTTTTGATCCAAATGCCGAGAAAAAAGTCGAGCATATCGAGTTGTATCCAACTGGACGCACCTACTCTCCAAATAGTCACCAACAAATTGTCGTTACCGCCGTCTACAATGATGGCAGCAAAAAAGACATCACACACATTGCCCAATACGAAGTAAACCAAGAAGAAATGGCTGAGGTGAATGGTGGTGGATTTGTAAGCTTTAAAAACCGCTGGGGAGCGGCATCAGTTCTAGTAAGGTTCAAAGAGCATGTAGCTATTTTTATAGGCAACATTACTTTAGGAGAGTCTACAGAAACTCCTTTATCCGAAAATTTCATCGATCAATTTATATTTAAAAAACTAACTCTATTGGGATTGCCTCAATCTGAAGTGTGTGACGACGCAACTTTCTATCGAAGAGTAAGTATCGATATATCAGGTCGTTTACCGAAAGTTGAAGATGTCAAAGCCTTTTTGTCAAGTAAGGATAAACATAAACGTGCAATTGTGATAGATAAATTGTTAAATGAAAGTGATTATGCTCATAATTTTGCCAACAAGTGGATAACACTTTTAAGAAACCAAAGATCAAGATACGATGGCGCTAGGGCAACGTTTGCATTTTATGATTGGATATTTAACGCCATGAATCAAAACATGCGCTACGATCAGTTCGTAAAAAAAATCATCACGGCATCTGGGGAATCAAGCGTCAATCCCGCCGTGATTTGGTATCGCTCCTTTAAAACAGACACCGATTTTATCGTTGAAGAAAAACAAAAAAGTGAAGATTTTGCCCAAATATTTTTAGGCGTAAGAATCACTTGTGCTCAATGCCATCATCATCCCTTTGACCAATGGAATCAAAAAGATTATGCCGGCTTGACTTCATTTTTTACCGGTTTAAAAATAAAATCAGATGTTGCAAAAGACGAACTCGTTTTGGTCAAAGAAAAAAAAATTTCTAGTTTTAAAAATACCCCGCCCACCTTACTAGGCGGCGCAGAGATTGTGAATCACAAATTAAAAGACCCTCGTTTTGAATTGGCAAAATGGGTTCAGCAACCAGACAATCCTTACCTATCAAGATCTTTAGTGAATCGGTACTGGAAACAATTTTTCGGACGCGGCTTAATTGATCCCATTGATGACATGAGAAAGACCAATCCGCCCAGTCATCCAGAACTGCTAGATGAACTTTCTAAATACTTTGTCAAAAACAATTTTGATCTCAAATCACTTATACGTCTCATCTGCAATAGCAAAACTTACCAATTGAGTTCCGACCCGAATCAATTTAATTTAAGTGATCATCAGAATTACTCCAGATATATTCCAAAACGATTGACAGCCGAAATGTTCTTGGATTCCATCAACGATATTACAGAAACAAAAGATTCGTTCTCGAAACAGGAGATGCAAAATACCCGAGTCATTCAATTGCCTGACAATTTATATACCTCAGAAATTAAATTTCTGCAAACGTTTGGCAGACCTGAAATGGACAGCGCCTCTGATTCATCGAGAAAGGAAGAGGCCACGGTCAGTCAAAGTCTGGCCATGATCAATTCCAACGAGATACACAAGAGAATTTCCTCACCAAGTGGTCTTGCCTCAAGAATTTCAACCTCAAATGAAGATATAAGTAGCACTATTGAACAGCTCTTCCTATCAGCTTTTTCGAGATACCCCAATGAGCAGGAAAAGAGTCTGGCTGCCAACCATGTCCAAACCAAAATCAACGATGCAAAAGAGGATTCTAAATTAAAAATAGCACATAAAAAAGAGGCCATAGAAGACATCTTGTGGGCTTTGATCAACACCAAAGAATTTATGTTCAACCATTAGGCCTAAACTATGAACGTCCTTAAAATAATTCTTATTTCAATTTGCTCCTTGCTCTTATTAAAAACAGAGCTTCTTGCGGAATTTCAGTCTCCCGAGCTGACTGAAATTTATCCAGCCGGTGCTTCCAAAGGGACAAGTTTACAAGTTAAAATTGTCGGTGATGCGTTGATAAATATCAACGCCTTGGTTTTTAGTCACCCCGATATTAAAGCTGAACGCGTTGCATTGCCAAACTCAAAAGTTTGGGATGAAGCAAGATACCTCGAGAAAACATTCAATGTGATCATTCCAGAAAATGTCAAGGAAGGATTTTACGATGTTAGAGTGTCAGGATACTTTGGCTTGTCCTCGCCGCGCTTATTCCAAGTGTCTTCAAATGTTGGCGGTTCTGAGATAAACTCTGAGCATGAGAACATAGCTAATAATTCCATTCCTACCGCAACAACATTGCCGCTTGAAGCCATTGCCAATGGCAAAATCGCCAAAAACAAAGCGGATTACTACAAAGTATCTTTGAATGAAAAGCAACGTGTTTTGATTCATTGTTGGGCCATTAGATTGGGCTCGAAACTTGACGCAACTTTATCCCTCTATGATTCAGATGGACAAAAGATAACTAGCAACAACGACTATGTTGGACGTGACCCGTTGCTTGACTTCACAGCGAGTAAGAAAGGCGATTATTATATTGCCGTAGCAGATCAAACTTGGGACGGCGAGACTGGGTTTGTGTATCGTCTCGTCACTACTGAAAAACCTTACATTGAAACCATTTTCCCTGCTGTGGCAATGATGGGAATGACCCACGAACACACCCTTTATGGTAGGAACTTACCTAACGCGTCCAAAACTGATTGCACTGTGGAGACCGGATCCATCGAAACCTTAAAGGTTTCGATCAAAGCTCCCACACAAGAAGATGACATTTTATTAGATGGCAATAATCCGCTATATGGTAGGTATGAGGGGTTTAACTATAGTCTGGAAAACTCTAATGTCTTTAGATTGGGCTTAACCGATCATCCAATTTTGATGGAATCCAAGCATGAAAAAGACACACTCGTCACTGTACCTTCAGAAATTGTCGGCACTTTTGATCATGAAGAAGATATTGATCAATATGTTTTTAGTGCTAACAAAGGCGATAGCTTATGGATTGAAGTGATTTCAGATCGTCAATTTGTAAAGTCCGATCCTTTTTTAATCGTTGAAAAAATAGATAAAAATCAGACGACAGAAATCCTCAACATAGATGACTTTAAGCAAGTAAAAACACAAGGCATGTATGATATTCATAGTTATGATGTCGGCAAAGAACTACTGATCACTTCAGATAGCCATTACCGTATCCTTATCGGAGATAACTTCTCAAAATTCGGGGTATTACAAAATTATAGAATAATACTATCCCATTCAAAACCAGATTTTGAATTGTTAACCTTCGTAGAACAATTCCTCTTCGAGGGAGATCGAAGAACAAAAGTGTACCCCGGCTCATTGCAACTTAGACCAAATGGGATTTTGCCCATTAGAATTAGAGCGTTTAGAAAGGGTGGAAATAGTTTTCCAATTCAACTTAAAATTGAAGGTTTACCCGAAGGTATCACGGCATACCCTGCCAATATTTTTCCCGGCGAGGAAGAAGCTTACCTTGTTTTGAAAGCAGATTCTAAAATCAAACCTTGGCAGGGAAATATAAAAATTTTCGGTTCAATCGAAGATGGTTCTAAAAAGATAGAGAGGGAGTCAATTGGGGCAACTTTAAATTGGAGTGGTTATGAAATCACTTATGGCTATACTCAAAGATTAAATGCCCGAAGAACACATCATATTCCCTTAAATGTTCTCGCCGAAGAACCTGAGGTGCCCATTTCTTTGGGGCAAAAAGATCCAGAAAAAATATGGGAATTCAAAAAGAATCAAAGAGTTGATATTCCTCTAGTCGCGACAAGGAAACTAGATACAAATGGAGCTGTGACCGTTATGGAATTTGGTGCCTCAGACAAACTATCCTTTCCTTTTAGAATTTTCATCAGCGCGGACAAAGAGATCAATTTAAGCGTTGTCTACAATCCTAATGCAAACAATCCTCATTTGCTCGGTGAAGGTTCCTTCATTCTTAGAGGCTGGGCAGACATCATGTATGAATCTAATAAACTAGGCTTCGATAAGATCAAAACCTCTCAATCTAAAATTGATAAAAAATTATCTGATTGCAATGATCTGAAAAAGAAGACAGATTTGGAATTAACGCGTCTTAGAGACGAACTTGCTCAGATTCCCACTGATTCAAAAGATGAAACTCATAAACATCGTCAAACGGAACTAAACGCCTCAATCGTTAATCTGAAACAGACCACAGACGCGATAGCTACAGATTTAAAAGAATTGTTGACCATTCAAACCGAGATACAAAAAGAATTCAAAGAGACTGAAAAGATCTCGAAAGAAACCAAATTCAGGGCCGGATTTTATTCACAGCCCCTCAGATATAAAATTATTGATGATGAAAAGAAGGTCGTTTCAAAATGAATCCCTGTTTCTTAAATTCAATCAAAAGCACACCTTTGGTTGTTTTCAGTTTTTTAGTCTTAACAGATTCTATCTATACGAGTGGCTTACCTGTTGCTGATTTAAAAATTGAAGCCGAAATAAATTTCAACAAAGACATTTATCCCTTTCTTAAAAGAAATTGTCTCGCTTGTCATAACGAATCTAAAGCAAAAGCCAAACTCATTTTAGAGACAGCAGATGATATCCGCAAAGGAAGTGAAAATGGCCTTGTCGTTGTGCCCGGTAAGGCAACCGAAAGTCTACTCTTCACCACCTCAGCTCATCTCGAAGAGGAGTTCATGCCTCCCAAAAAAAATAGCTCTAAGGCTGAAAATTTAACCCCCCATGAACTCGCCTTGTTAAAAGCATGGATCAATCAAGGAGCTAAAGGAAGCGGCAACGTCATTGCGGAAGCTCCTAAACATTGGCTTCAGGTCAACGATCATTCTCCTGTGTATGCTCTCGCCATCTCTCCAGATGGTCGCTATGCCGCAAGCGGTCACGGCCAACAAATTGATATTTACGATATTAAATTACAAACACACCTAACGAGCTTAAAAGACCCTGTGCTTAAATCTAGAGCTCACCAAGACTTGGTTCGATCCCTAAGCTTCGATAATGACGGCACTTTGGCAAGTGGCGGCTATAGAGAGATAAAGTTATGGCAATCTTCTGGGTTAAAGCCTAGGCCTTGTTCAGAATTAACATCAGAGCTTACAAAAGATCTGAGCACAAGTTTTGATGGCCATTGGAGCATCACTATTAAAAATGAAACCAATGAGCTCATAAAGTCAGCTCATACCTCTAAAGAACACAAAACCTTAAGTTTTAAAGATAAGATCACAAGCGCGATCATCCTAAACGATCAACTCCGAATTGCGATAGGCTATGCAAGTGGCAACATTCAAATCATCGAAACCCTGTGTTTCGACACACCCGCAGAAGTGGAAAAAAAATCATTCTTCCTCAAGGGTCAACCATCACGTATCACACATTTAATTTCAACCAAATCCTGTCTTTTATTGAGTTCAGATGATAAAGGCCGTATCGTTAATTGGGATTTAGATGCAAAAAAAGAAAAGTATGTTTATGAACATGGCGCGGGCTTAAAGCTTTTAAGCATCAGCGCCGATGGCAAAAGAATTTTATCTGCGCATGAAAAAAACAAGGTTCTCCTATGGGACGTTAACAATCCCTCAGTTCCACTAAAACATTTGCAAAGCGAAAAAAACCTAGTCGAGTCACTAAACTCCTTAAACATCGATAAGGATGTTGTAAGATCAAATATTGCAAGAGAGAACGCTGCTATAGTCAAATTTGAGGAAATGTCCAAAACTGAATTTGAATCTACAGAGTCTATTTCAAAATTATATGCTCTCAAAGAACTGGAATTAAAAGAGTCAATGGCTGAATTGAAAACTTGTCAGAACAGCGCCCAGTCTTTGAATCAAATTAAATCCATTCAGGCAAGTTCCAATCTGGTGACCAATCAGATCGATAAAAATATAGAAAATCTGAACTCTAAAATAGAAAAATTAAAATTAGCTATTACTGAGTTAGAAACAAAAATCATTTCTCTTTCCCTCAATAAATCGAGAGCACTCATTGTGAATAATCGAGTGTCTCAAGATTTGATGCAGTCAAAAATAACTAAAAAAGTTATGGAAGACTTAGACCTTAAATTGCAAGAACAAATCACCGCCATCAATGAGAAACAATCAAAAGAAGTTCCGAATTTAATCTGCGTGGAGGTCTCCTTCTCTCCTGATCATTTATTTTTTTCAGTCGCATATCAACACGGAGAGGTGCATCTTTATAAAAATGAGGATGGCTCATTTCTGGAAACTATTTATACCTTCAGTGCTTTAAAAAAATGTTCGTTTGTCAATTCTCGTGACTTAATCATGGAAAATGAATTAGGCCAAAAAGTAATTTGGCCGACACAGAGAGAATGGAGCTACTCACATGCCATTGGCGATGGAAAAGATGGATCTATATTGATAGATAGAGTCACCGCATTGGCGTTTAGCAAACCCTCAGTATTAATCAGTGCCAGTGGCAGACCTTCAAGAAAAGGGCAAATTAAGAAATGGGACACAAAGGCTTTAACATTATTGTCTGAAAACTTGAATGCACACCACGATATGATCTCGGGAATTCAATTTTCACCCGACAAAAAAGAATTCGTCACTTGTTCTGACGATGGCATTGCTCACATTTTTGATTCTGATTCTTTACTGAGAAAGAAAAGCTTAGAAGGTCATAGCCTATCATTATTAGATGTCGCTTGGAGCAAGGATGGTCGCTTAATAGCTACAGCTAGTGCCGACAAAAAAATCATCTTGTGGAATGCCGATTCAGGCGAAATACACAAAACGATTAGCGAAAATGAAAAAGAGATTTCTGTGGTGAAATTTTTGTCTAAAAATTCTGAAGATCTCATCCTTGCTCATGGGGAAGGAGAACTGACCGCAAAAAATAAGAAACTATCTGGCGCATTTGATTATATCTACACCGCCACCGTTAGTCCAGATGACGCTCTAATCTTGGCTGGCGGGAAAAACGGCTTGGTCAGAATATGGGATTCAAAGACGAACAAACTCTTGAAAAGTTGGGAATGAACTTTTCAAAGTAATCCTGAATCTGAATCCCGTCAAATTTGATGAGCATTTTTAATCATTGATCAGTTCACCTATCATTAAAATTCCACCTACATACCAAGAAGCACCCTCGTATTTCTTCGTATTCTTATCGTAATCAGGCCAATTGCTTTCAGATAAAATCTTGCGCTTGTCGAATACTTCATCGCTGGTTGAAACGTTTACGGTATGCACACCTTCACTCTTATCGTTTAAAACCGTCATCTGACTAATGCGATGATAACTGCAATACTTATCAAAATGATTAACACTATTTACTTTGCCATCTATATTGACATTAACGACTCCACAGTTAGGACCCCTTAAATCATAAAATGACAAATAAGATCCTTTGAATTTCAATGACAATTCCACCCCAGCATTTTCAGCTGCCCAAAGAATTGGCATTCTATTTTTAAAACTCTTGACTAGAGGATGAGTCTCAGGCAATTTTTCCCACCCTTTGCCTGGAAGAATTGCCTCAAAAGGCAGCATTTTAGCTTGCTCCAGATTATCTGCACGAAAAGGCACGCTAAAGTCATGCTTGCCTTTTTGACCAGCTTGTTTGATCGGCTCAAAAGATCTAACGATGGCTTCTAAGTACAATTGATGTCCCGTGTCAACATAAGGGTGCACACCATCTTTTGAAAAGTATACAACATCTTTATTCACATTATCAGAAGATACATTCAAATCATCTCCCGACACTTTGGTCATTTCAGATTTCTCACCTACCATCACCACTTTACCTTGCTTTACTAAATGAGCGACTTCTAAACCCATGTGTATGCTTGGAATACCGTAATGATCGGCCAATACATCCATTGCCGCTGCCGCATTTGGATACTTACCTTCTTGAAGGGTAGTGACCATGTTGGCTGTCAGAGTATAAACAAAGCAAATATCTATTGTCGCATCTGCCTTCCAAACTTTCCGCACAATGCCTTCCATGGCACGATGGATATTCTCAGGTGATGTGCCACCATCGTTGACTGCAAATTCTACAAATACGAGATCTGGCTTATATGGCAAAACATCATAATCCATTCTAAACACTCCTAACTCTGAATTGGTTCCACCTATAGCAGCATTGATCTCACTGATTTTTGCTTTTGGATACTCTTTTTGCAACCATTCTAAACTTTTTACTCGATAGCCCTTTTGAGCCGTGATGCTGCCACCAAAATAAGCAATTTTAACCTCATCACCTCGCTCTAACTTTTCAATGACATTTCCTAATCCCTTTCTCGGAGTGCACTCCTTAACGTCTGCCATCACCACCGAGAGATGAGTCGATAGTATCAATAAAACAACTACTTTAAATATTGGATTATACATCATTTTAACACCAGAAATTTCATGTAAGAAGAAAAAATCAGCTAAGTTAACTTATAGTAAGATTCACATCCTTATATCTACATAGTTTTGTTTTTCAAGGTACTAGAAAAAATTATATTTAAAAATAGTCTCAACTTGCTTGAAAGTTACAAATTACCGACAACTTAAAGTCAGAATGTGCCAAAAAAATATTCTATGCATGTACCACAATTTCTTTACGATTCCATCCGAGAACCGTTGAACTTACTTGTACCCGAGAAAAAAACTCAAGTAAAGATATTGATCAATGCCGTGAAAAAACCCGAACGTCGTTCAACTGCACGAGTTTGATAAATAACTTCTCCCGGTCCTAAGTATCGATTCACTAAACCCTCTCCCGATAAAACGGCATCCTTTAAATCAGAGGTGGCTTTAACCAATTCATAGTGAACGTCGGTATTGAAAGCCAAGACATAATTATTGTCGATAGCAATACCTTCATCCTTTGCTAAAGTTTTTCTAACAATAGCACCATGGCTTGAAATAAAAAGTAACCCATGGCCACTGGCGCGCATGAGAAAAAAACCTTTTTTAGCAATAACACTTTTAAATCCTTTGTACTCAGTCTTTATCTTTATTTCCGGACTACAAGCCAAAAAGGCGCCTTTGGTAAGATAATAATCGGATGTTGAAACATCAAGAGCTAAAATCTCGCCATTGAACTCTGGTGCAAGCGCGATGTTCTGCTCATCGCGTTTGGCGGTGAAAATGCTGGTAAAAAAGCTCTCGCCTGTCATGAGACTTTTCATACTGCCCATCGCACCAGGTCTTTCCAAATGACCTCCAGCTTTAGCTTTTATCTCAAAGCCTGTGCTCATTGAAAGCATCGAACCCGGTTGAGTGAGAATGCTCTCACCTGAGCGCATCGTTAAATTGAGCACCGAAAAGGCTGGACCATAATCGATGCTGTAGTCCATTTAATATCTGCGATAGGGACCATCAACCGAAGGACTCATGCGTTGTTTCATGATGTAACCTACTGCCGAGATACTGAGTAAAATGCCTAAAAAGATAAAAGTAGCCACCATGTGTGAAACGCCAAAAATAGAAGCAATGGCGCCAATGAGAATCTGATAAATCGCAACCATGATGAACCAGCGGATCATTTCTCCGACAAATCCACCTATGCCGCCACCACGGCGACGTCCTACTAAAGCTTGATTTAACATGAGGTTTTTCCTTTGGGTTTGGATCAATGCTGCTAAGGGATAAATTTAGTGACCAATGAATTTGCTCAATCGACATCATATCTTAAAACAAAGCTCGCTTTTGGTGCTCTGGACCCTCTTTTCTTTGTTTTTGGAAAACATCAAACCTCTCGTCGCATGGGATGGCGCGCATCATCATGGTGTTGATAGAAATCACCTTTATTTGGGCATCCTTAGCATTTGGAGTCATATTGATGTTAAACATGCGTTTAATAATGGATTAATGGCCCTATGGCTACTGCCGCAGATTCAACATCGGCTTGGCTTTAAAAAAGGATTTGGGCTTGGACTCATCTTAGCGATAACTTTAACGGCAGGTGAAGAATTGTGGCATCAGTGGAGTGCACTCACGCCTTCGTGTGGTTCTTCCGCATGGCTTTATGCTCATTTGCCTTTTTGCCTGTTTTGGGCCTACAAGAAACGCGAGTGGACCTCCCTCTATTTTTGGCTTCCTTTTACCTACTTAGTAGTCCTTGAAGATCTCATTTGGCCTTATTGGCAAAACAACTTAAACAGCCCGTCTAATTTCTATCACTTGGCAGGCTTTGCCCTCGGCTCATTGATATTGGGCCTTGTCCTAGCGGCAACTTATTGCTTGAATTCATCTTTATTAAGATACACTCGTTGAGTCAAATGTTATAATACATGATCTCAAAAAAGCTATTTGCCTGTTTATTTATTTTCTATGCCTGTCTACTACATGCAGACGTAAAGAGCTCAAATGGCAAAATTATTTTTGATGTCAATTCTGATGCTCAAAGCGAGGCCGTTTTAGACGTCAATGGCTTTGGCATAGGCACTCAGCAGGCCCAAGAAAAATTGCATGTAGCTGGAAATGCTCTTATAACCGGAACGCTCTCGATTGGGGGAACAAATTCTTCTGCATCAAATTTACAGGTCAATGGAACTTACGGGTACAGCTACACGACGATTAGCGACAACACGGTCTTGAATTTAGAATCAAGTGTTATTTTTTTAGATGCAAGTGCTGGCGATTTCAACATCACCTTGCCAGATGCAACAACGGTTTCTGGTAGAGAGTATCGCTTTAAAAAACAACAAGCTTCAAACACTGTACGCATTTTCGGCGGTGGCAATATCGATGGCAAAGCCGGCGTGGTGTTGAGTTCGGGTACTTTAACCACACCCTCACTGCAATTGATGAGCGACGGCATCGAGTGGAATATCATGGGATACAATGACATTGAGGCCACCCTAGATGCAAATTTAATTGGGTGGTGGACGTTTGACGAAAGCACTGGCACCGAATCTAAAAACTTAGCCTCATTCCTATATAAGGGAACATTGATGAACGGGTTGAGTTTTAGCAGCAATTCTGTAACTGGAATTTCTGGTCAAGCACTATCTTTTGATGGCATAGACGATATTGTTGAAATGGGCGATATTGATATTCCAAGTTCAAATTTATTCAGTGCCAGTGCTTGGTATCGACATTCTGCTAGTCAAATAGGCACTGATTCATTGGGTTATATCCTTTCAAAAGATCGCTTTCATGGCTCCTCTCCATACAATATTGCCATAGGCACAATCACACCCAGAGCTGTGGTGAAAGGCACGGCAAAATCTCATGGCAGCTCGACCAATGACAACCAATGGCACCACGTTGTTATGACCATTTCCGGAACATTGATGTCCCTATACATTGACGGCGCATTGTCTGGAAATGCTACCGTTGTTCATACCAGCAATAACGAAAATTTTGCCGTAGGTTCATCAGATGATACCCCAACCTACCGACCTTTCTTGGGTGAAATTGACGAAGTCAGACTTTATAATATCGCTCTAACACCGTCTCAAGTTTTGTCCTTATACAATGAATTGCAGTGATCCAATCAATACTGTGAGTGATAACTTTGGTTAAACAACTCTGTAGTTTTACCTCATCTTGATAAGCCGTGCCAATTCTGACGGCCCACACTAAGGTTTTGACATAAGCTTAACAAATCCCGATTCTACACCAACCATTAAAGATCATTTTCATTTTTTAAACTATGCCAAGATCGCTCTTGCGAGGACAAAACTAAGGCCGTGTCAATCAAAGCCAAATGGCTGTATGCTTGAGGAAAGTTTCCCAATAGTTCCTTGCTTTTAAAATCAATGTCTTCACTAAATAAACCTAAATGGTTTGAATAATTCAAGATCCGATCAAACAGGCCTTTAGCGAGCTCTCTTTCACCTATCTTGTAAAGACTTCGAATAAGCCAGAAGGTGCAAATGGTAAAAGATGATCTTGGTTTTCCAAAGTCGTCCTCATTGATGTAGCGATAGGCCAAACCTTCATTCATCAATTTCTCATAACTTTGATACACAGTGCTCACATAAGCCGGATCTGAAGTTTCTATAAAACCCACCTCTTCCATCAGCAAATTTGCTGAATCCAAATGCGGTTCACCATAAGATTGGGTAAACGCTTTCAATTGCTCATGCCATCCTTTCTCATACACATCCAATTTTATCTCATCTCTAGTTGCAGACCATTTTGAAGCGTAATCTCTTTGCTTGAGTTGATGAGCAATCTTAACGGCCCTATCCATTGCCACCCAACATAAAACTTTCGAGAAAGTAAAATGTTTCTTTTGAGTTCTCAACTCCCATATCCCCATATCGGGCTCTTTCCAATGGTTTTCCACATGCCGCACTAAAGTTCTAACTGCGGTCCATAAATACTCCAAAGACATGCATTCGTCTTTTCCAAATAAATGCAAACTCTGTTCAATCGCATCTAACAGTATACCAAAGATGTCATTTTGTTTCTGTAAATAGTGTCTGCGGATTTAAATAAAAACCATGTGGTGTAAGGTTAAAACATATTACAACATAGTCGAAGATTTATGCTTTAAAGAGGAAAGGTTTTGATATA
>Ga0172372_10006814_pt1 | contig 15510 bp, 8 predicted proteins | sample LakKiv5m_2_FD_114544 | JGI IMG/M metagenome (GOLD analysis project Ga0172372, IMG submission 114544) | Freshwater microbial communities from Kabuno Bay, South-Kivu, Congo - kab_092012_9.5m | ecosystem: Environmental > Aquatic > Freshwater > Lake | place: Democratic Republic of the Congo...
CAACTTCCGCACCGGCACCACCATCGCCAACAGCGCCACCATCCCCATCCCCACCAGCGGCACCATCTGCTTCCACGCCCACGGCACCACCGACCTCATCGTCGACCTCAACGGCTGGCACGTGGTGGGCTGACGGATGTCTTGACCGAACCAAACCAAACGTCCCCGGTACGCGTGTCACCCCCGATCACTAGTCTCCTCGAGAGGTCCCCATGCCGTCGCCCAGCCCCCTCCCGGTCAAGAGTCCCCACCGTCCCGTCCGGATGGTTCTCGCCTCGTTCCTGCTGTCGCTCGGCGTGCTCACCATCGCCACCCCGACCGTTCTGGCCTCCGCCCGCCCCGGAACCTCCCTTCCCGACACGTCCGGGCCGACCGCTCCGCGACTGGTGACCCTGGCCGACGCCTCGGCGCTGTCGACTCTCGTGGGCGAGGTGCGAGCCGCGGGGGGCGAGGTCACCCGCGTGTACGACGAGTTCGGTGGTTTCGCGGCCCGACTCACCGACGATCAGGTCGCCGCTCTCGTTGCCGATCCGCGCGTGCGTTCGGTCGAGGACGACGAGATCGTCGATGTCGACGGGCAGTCCGAGGGCATGGAGGCCGTGCCCGGTGAGTACGTCGTGAAGATCAAGCCCGGAACGGGAACCGCCGCCATGTCGTCGGTGCTCACCATCCTCGGCGACGACATCGTCACCTCCTATTCCAACGTGTTCCGCGGTTTTCACGCTCGCCTCTCCGACGTTCAGGTGAAGCAACTGGTCGACAATCCGGCGGTGGCGTACGTCGAGCCGAACTACGTCATGACGATCACCGGCGAACAGGTGAACCCGCCGTCGTGGGGTCTCGACCGCATCGATCAGCAGAACCTGCCTCTCAACCAGCTCTACATCGATCGCGCCACCGGTCAGGGCGTCACCGCCTACATCGTCGACACCGGCGTGGAGTCGCGCCCCGACTTCGCCGCTCGACTCGTGGCCGGACGCAACTTCTCCCCCAACGCCAACAACGCCACCGATCCCAACAACACCACCGATTGCAACGGCCACGGCACCCACGTGGCCGGCACCGTCGGCGGAACCTCCTACGGAGTCGCCAAGCAGGTGACCATCGTCCCCGTCCGTGTTCTGGGGTGCTCCGGCTCCGGAACCTCCACCAGTCTCCTCGGCGGTCTCGACTGGATCATCAGCAACCACACCGGCACCACGCCGGCGGTCGCCAACTTCAGCCTCGGCTTCAACGGCATCGCCCAGGCCATCGACGACGGAATCCAACGGGTCATCAACGACGGTGTGATCGTCGCGGTCGCGGCCGGCAACTCGTCGATGCCGGCCTGCAACTACTCCCCGGCCCGACAGGGCAACGCCATCACCGTTGGTTCCACCACCAGCACCGACGCCCGCTCGTCGTTCTCCAACTACGGCTCCTGCGTCGACTTGTTCGCACCCGGCAGTTCCATCACGTCCACCTGGTGCACCGGCACCGGGTGCGGCAACTACAACGGCGTGCGCACCATCAGCGGCACGTCGATGGCCACCCCGCACGTGGCCGGAGCGGTCGCCGTGCTCTGGAGCACCGATCTCACCCGTTCGGCAGCCACGGTCACCTCCGACCTCCTCGCCTCGGTCTCGCTCGGCAAGGTCTCCAACCCGGGATCCGGCTCGCCCAACAAGCTTCTCTACGTGAGTCCCGGCACCGGTACCGCGCCGCAGGCGCCCACCGGTCTCACCGCATCGGTGTCCGGAGGGGTCGTCACGGTCACCTGGACCGCGCCCACCAACGTCGGATCGTCGCCGATCACCGGCTACACCGTCTCGTCGTCCACCGGCGGCGGAACCTGCTCGTGGTCCACCGGACCCTTGACGTGCACCATCAGCGGACTCGCCCCGAGTTCGACGCCCTACACCTTCACCGCGGTCGCCACCAACCAATGGGGTTCGTCGGCCTCGTCGGCGGCCAGCAACGGCGTCACCATCACCACCACCAACGACTTCTTCGTCGGAGCCACCACCGTGACCGGTTCGTCCGGAACCACGAACAGCAACAATCGCTGGGCCACGGTCGAGACCAACGAGCCATCGCTGGTCTACTCCAGTGGCTCGGGCGGAGCCACCATCTGGTTCAGGTACGACGCGCCGGCATCCGGACCCCTCGTCGTGAACACCATGGGCAGCAACTTCGACACCGTGCTCACCGTGTATCGCGTGAACTCCGCCGACACGATCACCGGCATCACCCAGATGGGAGCCAACGACGACTCGGCCGGAACGTTGCAGAGCACCGTGAGCGTGAACGTGGTGCAGGGAACCCGTTACTACTTCCGCGTCGGCAGCTGGGGTGCGGGCCGCGGCGACGTGAAACTCAACTGGTCGCTCACGGCCAGTTGCGTGTCGGGTACGCCAACCAACGACAACTTCTGCGCCGCGGCGAATCTGATGCCCGGAAGCGCCGTCGCCACCAGCAACTCGGGCGCCACCGTCGAATCCGGAGAGCCGACTCCGTCGCTCGGCCAACTCGCCGCCTCGCTGTGGTGGTCCTACACCTCCGCCAACGACGGCACTCTCACCGTCACGGTCAACAGTTCGTCCGTTCCCACCGTGACGAGCGTGTTCAACGGCGCCACGCTGTCGTCGCTCACGCGTCCCCCGCAGTGGACCGACGCCGGCGGGACGACGTCCTACAGCACCACGCTCAACGTGGTCGCCAACACCCGCTACTACCTGCGTATCGGCTCGTTCGGATCCGCCACCGGCGCCTTCTCGTTCGTCGCCAACTTTGTGCAGGCGCCCGTCACCACCATTCCCGCCGCACCGGCCTCGGCCACGGCCATCGCCGGCGCGAACGACGGAACCATCGACGTCTCGTGGACCGCTCCCGCCGACGACGGCGGAAGCCCCATCACCTCCTACGCCGCCACCGTGTCTCCGTCGGGGGCTTCGTGCGTCACCGACGGGTCGGCGCGGGCGTGCACGATCTCCGGTCTCGTGAACTGGACCGGCTACACGGTCACGGTGGCGGCATCGAACGCCGTCGGTCGCGGTCCCAGTGCCGCGGCACCGGGAACCATCCGCCCCGGCAACCGCAACGACTGGTTCGCGAGTCCGCGGGCCTTCGTCGGTGTCTCCGGATCTGTCGACTCGCGCAACACCTGGGCGACCTTCGAAACGGGCGAGCCAGCTCACGCGCGCAGTGGTCCGGCGCGTTCGATGTGGTTCACCTATGTGCCGTCGGGCAACGGCCAGGTCGATCTCGACACCATCGGATCCAACTTCGACACCGTGCTCGCCGTCTACACCGGCTCGACCTTCGTCGACCTGCAGACCGTGGCCTCCAACGACGACGCCAAGGGTAAGTTCACCAGCGAGGTCTCGTTCTCGGCGACCGCTGGCACCACCTACCGCATCGCCGTCGACGGTTACGGCACCTCGTCGGGCAGCATCAAGTTGAACTGGCGTCTGCGCATCGCCACGCCGCCCGAGACTCCCACCGGAGTCATCGCGGTGTCGTCGCGCTCGCGCGAAGGCGACGTCAGGTGGGCGGCCTCGGCCAACCAGACCTTCCCCGTCTCGTCGTACACCGTCACCGCGTCACCGGGCGGGAACACCTGCGTGTGGTCGAGCGGTCCGCTGCGCTGCATCGTCACCGGCCTCACCAACGGCACCTCGTACACGTTCACCGTTCGGGCCGCCAACTCCGTCGGAACCAGCGCCGAATCGGCACCGTCGAACGCGGTGACCCCGCGCACCCTCAGTCGGGTTCGGGTGTCGGCTTCCACGTGGGGCCAGGACCGCAGCGACCAGACCGCTCTCCCACTCGACGGCTTCGTGTCGTCGGTGAACAGCGGCGAGGGAGCCGTGGTGTTCGTCGTCGACACCGGTGTGCGACCGCACGCCGAGTTCGGAACCCGTCTGGTGAGCGGCATCTCGATGGTCGGTGACGGCAACGGCACCAACGACTGCCAGGGACACGGCACCCACGTGGCGTCCACCGCCGCCGGTTCCGGGTACGGCATCGCCACGCGCGCGATCATCGTGCCGGTTCGGGTGCTCGACTGCACCGGTTCGGGCTACACCTCGGCGATCATCGGCGGTCTCAACTGGATCGCCGACTATCCGCTGAACGGCCGCCGCGGCGTGGTCAACCTCAGCCTCGGTGGCGGACCGAGCGCCTCGCTCGACTACGCCGTCGCCTCGCTGGTGTCGCGCGGATTCGTCGTGGTCGCCGCGGCCGGCAACGAGTTCGGACTGGCCTGCGACGCGTCGCCGGCCCGCGAGCCTGCGGCCATCACCGTCGGCGCCACCGAGCAGGACGACTACCGCGCCTGGTTCTCCAACTACGGATCGTGCGTCGACATCTTCGCGCCCGGTGTCAGCATCCTCGGTGCCGGCATCGACTCCAGCACCGACACCGCGGTGAAGAGTGGCACCTCGATGGCCGCTCCCCACGTGGCCGGCGCGGCCGCCATCGTGTTCACCGCCTTCCCCACCCACACTCCGGCTCAAGTGGTCGATCTGCTGGTCAACGACTCCACGAAGGACGTCATCCAGGAGGTCGGAACGGGATCCCCGAATCGTCTGCTGATGATCGCCGGGCCGTCCATGGGCATCCAGGAGACGCCCACCACGGTGCGCACGGTGAATCCGTCGCGACTCTTCGACACTCGCTCCGGAGTCGGTGGCGTTCCCGCCCGCAAGGTCGGGGGAGACTACGTGCTCGAGGTCGTGGCCACCGGTCGCGCGGGCGTTCCCGAGTCCGACGTCTCGGCGGTGTCGATGAACGTCACCGTCGTCGACGCCGAGGGCGACGGCTACGTGACCGTGTACCCCTGCGGCACCCGCCCCGAAGCCAGCAACCTCAACTTCCGCGCCGGCCAGATCGTGCCGAACGCGGTCATCTCTCCGATCTCGACCGACGGACGCATCTGCTTCTTCAGCAGTGCGCCGGCACATCTGATCGCCGACGTCAACGGATCCATGCTCGACGGCAACGGATTCCGGCCCACCACCCCGAGTCGCTTGCTCGACACCCGCAACGGCTCGAGCGGTCCGGTTGGTGCGCGAGGCAGCACCTCCGGCGCCGTTCTCGAGATTCCCGTGCTCGGAACCAACGGCGTTCCGTCATCGGGAGTGAGTGCGGTGTCGATGAACGTCACGGTCACCGACTCGTGGGCGCCCGACGAGGGTGGCTACGTCACCGTGTATCCGTGTGGCACCCGCCCCGAAGCCAGCAACCTCAACTTCCGGACCGGAGAGACCGTCCCGAACGCGGTCATCACTCCGGTGTCCCCCACCGGCACGGTGTGCTTCTTCGTGTACGGATCGGCGCACCTGATCGCCGACGTCAACGGCTCGTTCGAAGCCGGGCTCGGATTCGTACCCGTGACTCCGTCCCGTCTGGCCGACACCCGTCGTAGCGGAGCCGCCCTGTCGGCCCGCAGCATCGGCACCCAAGCCGTGAGCGGCGACTCGCTGACGGTGCAGGTGACCGGTCGAGCCGGCATCCCGGCTGGTGCCACCGCCGCCTCGCTCAACGTCACGGTTCTGGGTGTGTCGGCCCCCGAGGCCGGGGGCTACGTGACGGTGTATCCGTGCGGTACCCGCCCCGAGGCCAGCAACCTCAACTTCCGCGCCGGCCAGATCGTGCCCAATGCGGTGGTGTCACCGGTGTCGGCGTCGGGAACCGTGTGTCTGTACGTCTTCGGGTCGGCCGACCTGATCGTCGACGTGAACGGATACATCTCCCGCTGACCGGGCACGACCGAACTCATCGACCGGCCCGGATCGACCCGACCTATCGCCCCGCCCAATCGACCGACCCCGATCGACCGACCGACCCCGAGGGACTATCCGGCGGGGCCGGTACGGGTCTACTATCGCTACATGACCGGTGGGTCGAAGGCACTGGGAGGCGGAAATGTTGAAGCGTGACGTTCGCAAGCCGGTCCGGGGAGCCAACCCGTTGGAGGAAGCCGCCGAGCAGATGGTGGCCACCGAGTCTCCGGTTCGCCGTTCGATGACGGTGGGCCGAGCCGACGATCCGGCCGAGCATCAAGCCGATCGCATGGCCGAATCGGCCCTCGCCACGCTCGGAAGTTTCGACGAACGAGGACCGGCCGATGTTCAGCGCAGTGCGTCGAAGGATCCATTGGGTGGATCCGAGGTCGACCCCGGGGTGCAGAACGCGATCGATTCGAAGCGGGGCGGAGGCCAGGCGCTCGGCGCGCGCGAGAGCGAGGCGTTCTCGTCGGCGTACGGCGTCGACCTCTCGGGCGTGCGGGTGCACACCGACTCCGAGGCCGATCACCTCAGCCGTTCGCTGCAGGCCGATGCCTTCACCACCGGCAACGACGTCTTCTTTCGGGGCGGCACCTACAAGCCGGGGACGCCCGACGGCGATCATCTGATCGCCCACGAACTCGCCCACGTGGCCACCGATGCTCCCGGGGCCAGCCGAAGCCTGCATCGCTTCATGACTCAGGATCGCTTCTTCGAACTCACCTACCAGAGCATGTTCTCGTCGCGGAGCAAGGCCCAGATCGCCATCGGCGACATGTTGAACGAGTACCAGGCGCTGAAGGACAAGAAGACCGGACAGGTTCCCGAGAAGGACGCCGCGTCGGCCGTCGCCAAGATCCAGAACATGCTCCGGATCGCCAAGGCCTGGATCGCCGATCACGAGGACGAAAAGGGTGTTCCCGACGCCGACAAGCAGGCCCGCTACAACGGCTTCGTCACCTTCGTCAACACCGCGCAGAACGCCCTCGACGGCCTGAAGGCCAAGAACGCCGGAGCCGCCGAGAAGGCCGCCGCGATCCCCGCCGACGCGCGGGTCGACAAGCTCGAGAAGCACTACCTGGGTGACGGCGTGACGCTGTTCCAGCGCGCCGGTGCGATGCTCGACAAGCTTCTCGATCCGCCGGAGAAGGGCAAGGAAGACGAGTACAAGGGTCAGGAAGCCGAGTTCAAGATCGAACTCTCGATTCCCGTTCCGCCGGCCACCGTCGGTGGCTTCCTCGAGTTGAAGGCCGAACGCGACGAGAAGGGCATCGAAGCCAAGGGAACCATCGCCATCACCGGTGGTGGAAGCGTGGGCGTCGCCGAACTGAAGGGCGCACTCGGCGGTTTCGTGGCCGCCAAGGGCAAGGACGGCGCCCAGGTGGGTGCGCTCATCGAGTACGCGCTGTACCGCCGTTGCGCCGAGAGCAATCTGATCCCGTGGGAGGCCGAGGCTTACCTCTTCGGTGGAAGCGCCGACGCGCGCGGTAAGCGTCGCGCCGAGAAGCGCACCACCGAGACCGAAATGGCCGCGTTCGGCGCCGGCGCCGGCGAGGACGGCGACGACTTCTACGCCGAGACCGGCGCCATGGCGTCGCTCTCGGCCAAGGCCGGACTCGGTGACGTGGCCGAGATCGAGGGCGAGTTGAAGGGAACCACCAGCACCCGCACCGACCGCAAGTCGCTCGAGCAGGGCAAGGGTGTGGGCGGCAAGAACAAGCGCGCCGAGGGTCTCATCAACACTTTGTCGGGCGGCACCCGTGGCGCCCAGGAGAGCTCCGGACGCACCATGCGCGGTTTCTCGGCCAAGGCATCGGTCACCGTGCTCGGCGTGACCGCCGAGGTCGAATACAACGCGTTGTGGGGCGCCAACAAGGACGGCACGACGTCCAACATGAAGATCGAGAAGAACGAGATCGAACTGGCCGTCGAGGACGTGCCGATCGAGAACCTCGTCGGCGACGCCGGCAAGGAGATCATCCTGAAGGCCATCGATCAGATCCAGAAGGAGATGGATCGCGCCCCCGACGAGGAGGTCGATCCGGTCGCCGAGGCCCAGATGGACGCGATGATCGACGAAGCCAAGGGCTCGGCCGAGGAAGCCGCCCAGAGTGCCATCGAGGAGGCCGGTGGCACCTTCGAGGCCAGCGAGACCCTCGGCTTCAAGCTCGGTTTCGACTTCATGGAGAAAGAACTCACCTTCAAGATCACCAAGACCGCCGGTTACAAGGTCGAACTCGGTGTCGCCGAGGTCGAGGCCAAGAAGACCGAGACCCTTCTGAAGAAGACGAAGAGCTTCAAGAAGGAAGACGCGGGCAAGGGCGACGCCGGTAAGGGTGACGCCGCGAAGAAGCCCTGATCCGGCGCCCGCCGGGCGAACCGCAACGAACGACGCCCGAGGAGGCTCCCCATGACCGACGTGAACTTCGTGCACCCCGCCGGCGACGTGCTGGTGCGCGAGATCGAAGCCCGGGTCGACGACGGAATCGTGTCGATCACCGGTCTGGTGTCACCCGACGTGTGGGACCACATCGAACTCGAGGACGTCTTCGGATCGCGCACCCGCGTGCGTCGGGGTTCGCTGGCGTCGAGCGGTGACGTCCGCATCTCGGTGTCGGCGCCCGAGTCCGCCACCGGCCCCGGGGCCGGTCCTTTCGCACGGGACTGGTCGATCGACTCGGCGTTGCGCCGCGACGAGACCGCCGACGGCGAGGTCTGGATCGGTCTGGCCTTCGCTCCCCCGCCGCAATGGTTGGGGGCCGCATCCGGCCTGGAGGAACTCGGTCTGACCCGATCCGACGAGAGCGACGTCTCGGTCACCTATCGCGACGCCGACGGAACCGTGGTCGAGGTGGTGGCCGACACGGCACGCAAACTCGCCACCATCACGTGTCGGCGAACCGTCGCCACCCCCGACGAGGTCGCACTGGTCGAGACCCTGAAGGTGCTGAACGCCGTCAACGATCGGTTCGTGGCCGGCACCGCGGTGGTGGCGGGTGCCGATCTCGTGCTGAAGATCGGACTTCCGATTCCCGAGAACGGCGACGTCGCGGCCGTGCTCGAAGATCTCGCCTACGCCCTTCCCGGCATGACCGGCATGGTCGTCGACGCGGCCGGGCCGGTGATGACCGGAGAGAAGACGGCAGCGAATGCGATCGAAGAACTCTTCGGCTGACGCCTCCTCCGCGCGTTTCGCCGACGAGGCGGTGCGGATCCTCGTCGCCAACGCCACCGAAGGCGGACGAGCGTCCACGGCGTCGTTGTGGTCGATGGGATCCAAGGTCGTGCAGTCCGACGATCCCGTCGTGGCCCTCGCCAAGCGCGCGGGGTGCTCCGACGACGAAACCCTCGCCCTCGTGCTCTGCGTTCACGTGGAACGGTCGCTCGAGCGTCAGCGCGCGCTCGCTCCCCTGTCGCCCGACGGGGTCGGCAGCATTCGCCTCGGAATGCTCGAGCAGTTGCGCGACGACGATCACGGAGGGCTCTCGAGCGTCGCGCCGGACTCGCGGTTGCGTCGAGCCCGACTGGTGACCGTCACCGGCTCCGGCCCGTTCGCGTCGCGTTCGGTGCAGGTGGATCCGACGGTGATGTGGGGTCTCTTCGACGATCCGCGACCCGATCCCGCCCTCCCCGCCGGCTCGCGCCTCGTCGACCGGGACGGCCAGCGCGGTGACAGCACCTCGGTCCTGGTGGTCGGGGACGACGCGACCCGCCGACGCACGCTGTTGTTGCACGAGTTGACCGGAGGATCGGTGCTCGTGGTGCCCGATCCCATCGACGAACGTCAATGGGACGCCGCGGTGCGCGAGGCCACCCTCTCGGGCGCCGCGCTGATCGTCGAGTTGTCCGACACGTTGTCGGCACTCGGCACCCGCACTCTCGACGACGCCAACCATCTGGTGCTCGGTATCTCGACGGTCGCCGGCATCGACCCGGCCACGCTTCCCCGTCGCGCGTGGCGCGAACTGCAGGCACCCCCGAGCGCCGCTTCCGCCGAGGAGGTGGCCGCGGTACTCGGACAGGACTCTCCGCATCCCCTCACCGCCGATCAGGTGCGGCGCGTCCACGCCACCTTGCCACTCGTCGACGGCGACGTGCGACGCGCCGTGCGACGTCTGGCCGACCATCGCCTCTTCCAGTTGGGCAATCGCAAGACGCCGAGTCGCGGCTGGGACGACCTGATCGTCGACGACGAGTGCAAGGAAGAACTGCGCGACCTCACCAACCGCTACCGCTTCGCGAGTCGTGTTCGCGGCGTCGACGGAATCGGCCGCCACGTGTCCCCGGGTCTGCTCGCCGTGTTCGCCGGCCCGTCGGGTACCGGCAAGACCTTGGCCGCCGAGGTGATCGCCGGCGAACTCGACCTCGAGTTGGTGAAGATCGACCTCTCGACGGTCGTGTCGAAGTACATCGGCGAGACCGAGAAGAACCTCGAAGAGGTGTTCGACGCGGCCAGCGTCGGTGGAGCGCTGGTGCTCTTCGACGAGGGCGACGCGCTGTTCGGCAAGCGCAGCGAGGTGTCGGACGCCCGTGATCGCTACGCCAACATCGAGGTCGCGTACCTGCTCCAGCGCGTCGAGACGTTCGAGGGTTTCGTGATCATCAGCACCAACCTGGCCGGCAACGTGGACCAAGCCTTCCAGAGAAGGTTGCAGGCGATGATCGAGTTCCCCACACCGGATCGGGTCGCTCGACTCGCACTCTGGAGATTGCACCTGCCGTTGTCGGCCACCGACGGCTCGGTGAGCCACGACGAACTGGCCGACATTCCGATGTCGGGTGGCAACGTTCGCAACATCGCCGTGGCGTCGGTTTTCCTGGCCGCCGCCGAGGGACTCACCGTCGGACGCGAACACCTTCGCGTGGCCCTTCGTCGCGAACTCCGCAAGCTCGGTCGACTGGCCGAGGACCTTCTGGCCTGATCGCGCCGACCCGGATTCGTCAGGCCGGGCGGTGCAACACGGCTCGTTCCACGTTCACCACCACGATCTCGCCCTCGAGACCGGCCGTGCCGTCGGCGATCAACGAATAGGCGCGATGCTCGTCGCGCGAGTTCACCGTCGCGTCGATGGGCGGCCACAGCAACGTGGCCCGGGTGGTCCGTTCGACGTTGCCCCGTCCGGTCGATCCCACCGACGCGCAACGCACAGCCGACCCGCGAACCTCGACGCGAACCGCCAGAAGATGGGGCGCACCTTCGGGTCCGACCGTGATCAGATAGGCGAAGGGACGCCCGATCGTTCGTTCGGCCAACGCGTCCGGAACGACGCCGATGCTCACCGGCGCGTGCCCCATCCGTTCCAGTGCGTCATGTCGGCCGCCGGCAGTCGGTGCGCGGGCCGGAAGTCGTCGCCGGTGTAGTGGGCCACCGGGAACAGGGCGGTCTGGGTCCAGTCGTCCGGGATCCCCAGCAACGTCGCGATTTCCTTTTCGAAGAACAGGTGAATGGTGGTCCACGCCGTGCCGAGTCCGCGCGCCCGCAACGCGAGCATGAAGCTCCACGCCGCCGGAAGGATCGAACCGTAGGTGCTCGCCTGGGCCACCACCATCGGAACCGACTCCACGCGACCCTGGACGCAGGGGATGACGTGCACCGGCACCCGTTCCAGCACCTCGCCGAGGTACGAGGCCGACTCCATCACCTTGGGCATCACGTGCTCGCGGGGGTCGCCCGCCGGCAACGGGGGCGGATAACCCGAACCGGTCATGATCTCGGCTCCGCGGCGATAGGTCTCGGCGATGATCCGACGCTTTTCGGGGTCGGTGACCACCACGAAGGCCCAGTTCTGGGCGTTGGTGCCGGTGGGAGCCTGCATGGCCACTTCGATGCACTCCTCGACGATCGCCGGGTCGACCGGCCGGTCGAGGTCGAGGCGTTTGCGCACCGATCGCGTGGTGGTGAGCAACTTGTCGGCGGCGGCACGATCGATGGTCATGGTCCGACCCTAGGCGACGATCGGCACATCAATTCTTGACCACATTGGTCGGCTTTGGTCTAGACTCGCACTACTCGTCATCACGCTCGAAAGGCCGCACCATGACCGTCCGTCTCGGCGACACCGCCCCCGACTTCACTGCCGACACCACACAGGGTCGGATCACGTTCCACGAATGGCTCGGCGACTCGTGGGGAGTGCTCTTCTCGCACCCCAAGGACTTCACACCCGTGTGCACCACCGAGCTGGGTTACGTCGCGCGCATCAAGCCCGAATTCGACAGGCGCAACGTGAAGGTGATCGGACTCTCGGTCGACCCGGTCGAGAGCCACCTGCGATGGGAGGGTGACATCGCCGAGACCCAGGGAACCGCCGTGAACTTCCCGATGATCGGCGACCCCGACCGGCGGGTCAGCGATCTCTACGACATGATCCACCCGAACGCCAACGACACTCTCACCGTTCGAAGCGTGTTCGTGATCGGACCCGACAAGAAGGTGAAGTTGACCATCACCTACCCGGCCTCGACGGGTCGCAACTTCGACGAGATCCTGCGGGTCATCGACTCCCTGCAACTCACGGCCACGTACAAGGTGGCCACTCCGGCGAACTGGATCGACGGAGACGAAGTCATCATCGGTGCGGCCGTGACCGACGACGAGGCGAAGAACCTCTTCCCTCAGGGCTGGAAGACCGTCAAGCCCTACCTGCGGGTCCTTCCGCAACCCGGGCGCTCCTGACCCACCGCGACGTCTCCCGGAACCGCTCACCCGGCAGAATGAGGCCATGTCGGAGACCCCCACTCTGACGGCCGCGGCGGCGGTCGTCGACGCCCGAAAGATCTACGGAAAAGGTGACAGCGAGGTTCGCGCCCTCGACGGTGTCACCGTGTCGTTCGACGCCGGTCGCTTCACCGCGATCATGGGCCCATCCGGGTCGGGAAAGAGCACTCTGCTGCACTGCGTGGCCGGTCTCGACACTCTCACCACCGGCTCGGCTCTGATCGGCGACACCAATCTCGCCACGCTGAACGACAAGGCCCTCACCGCGTTGCGGCGCGAGCAGGTCGGGTTCATCTTCCAGGCCTACAACCTCGTGCCCACCCTCACGGCGCTCGAGAACATCACCTTGCCGCTCGACCTCGGAGGACGCGAGGCCGATCGCGAGTGGCTCGACCGGGTGGTCGATGCGGTCGACCTGCGCAGCCGACTCGATCACCGTCCGAGCGAACTCTCCGGTGGCCAACAGCAGCGGGTGGCCGTCGCCCGCGCGTTGGTGAGCAAGCCACGGATCATCTTCGCCGACGAGCCCACCGGAAACCTCGACAGTCGCTCCAGTGCCGAGATCCTCGGGTTCATGAAGCGGGCCGTGTCCGAACTGGGTCAGACCATCGTGATGGTGACCCACGATCCCACCGCGGCGTCGTACGCCGACCGCGTGATTTTCCTCGCCGACGGTCGCATCGTGGACGAGATGGTCGAGCCGACGGCCGACCACGTGCTCGATCGCATGAAGCGCTTCGGCTCCTGACGATGTCGACTCCCGTCCCCCGTCTCACCATTCGCGGCGTGCTCGCCCGCAAGTGGCGCATCGTTCTCACCGTGCTCGCGGTCGTGAGCGGTGTCGCGTTCGTGTCCGGCGCCTTCATCCTCACCGACAGCGTGAAGAAGGCCATCGACGACCTGTTCGACGAGTTGGCCGAGGGCATCGACATCGAGGTACGGGCCACGATCGCCTTCGGCGACGAGGCCACCGCCGATCGCGATCCGATTCCCGGCGACTTGGTCGGGACCATCGGTGCGGTCGAGGGGGTTCGACTGGCCGAGGGCAACCTTACCCGGGCCGCCACGGTCATCAAATCGGACGGCGAACCGCTGGCCACCACCGGACCGTCGTTCGGTATCGCGTGGACCGGTCCCGATGGTCTCGATGGTCGAACCTTGCTCGAGGGCCGAGTCGCCGAGGGCCCCGGCGAGATGACGCTCGATCGCGACTCCGCACGGCGGGCCGGCTACCGAATCGGCGACGTCATCACGATGGTCGGTCCGATCGGCAAGGGTGAGTTCGAGTTGGTGGGACTCACCGGCACCGGAGGCGAGTCCAACGGAGGCGGAGCCGCCATCGCGGCCTTCGACCCGGCCACCGCCGACGCCTTCCTCGGCGCCGAGGGTCTGGTCGACTCGGTGTACGTCGCGGTGAACGAGAGCGTCGATCGTGAGTCGGTGATGCAGTCGATCCGCGAGGTGATCGGCGACGACCTCGAGGTGATCACCGGCGAACAGTCCGCCAAGGAGACCGCCGGGGCGATCAACGACATCATCGACATCTTCGGCAACATCCTCCTCGGTTTCGCCGCCGTTTCACTCTTCGTCAGCGCCTTCCTGATCTTCAACACCTTCGCCATCATCGTCAGCCAGAGACTCCGCGAACTCGCCCTCCTCCGGGCGGTCGGAGCGAGCACCCGACAGGTTCGTTCGATGATCATCGGCGAATCCCTCGTGGTGGCGATTCTCGCCACGGTCATCGGGGTCTTCGCCGGAATGGGTGTCGCGGTCGGGATCGTTGCTCTCTTCAACGCCACCGGTGCCGCATTCCCCGCGGCGTCGCTCATCGTGTCGACGCGCACGATTCTGGTGTCGGCGATCGTGGGCATCGGGGTCACCGTCGCGGCCGCCGTCGTCCCGGCGTTGCGGGCCGGGCGCATCCCGCCCGTCGCGGCGATGCGTCCCGAACTCGGCTTCAGCGCGTTGCAGAAGAGCCGTCGACTCCTGGTCGGTGGAACCACCTTCGCCATCGGTGTTCTGTTGTTCGCCCTCGGCGTGTTCGTGCAACCCGGTGGAGCCAGCGGGACCATCGGCTTCGGGGCTCTCGGCGCGGTCCTCTTGTTCCTCGGCGTGTCGAGTCTGTCCACCACCTTCGCCGCCCCGGCGAGCGGGACGATCGCCCGCATCCTGCCTCTCCCCTTTCGTCCGATGACTCGTTCGGTACCGGGACGGTTGGGCGGTCGCAACGCCCAACGGACCCCGCGTCGCACCGCATCGACGGCCTCGGCGTTGATGATCGGACTCGCCCTGGTGAGCACGGTCTCGGTGGTCGCCTCGTCGATCCAGCAATCGTTCAAGGATCAGTTGCAGGGATCGGTGACCGCCGACTTTTTCATCAGTGGTGGTCCGGCCAACTTCCAGGGGCTGCCGGTCACCTTCGGTGAACGACTGGGCGAACTACCCGAGTTGTCGGCGGTGAGTCCGTTCCGCGGGGCCAACGCATTGATCGATGGGGACGAGAAGCAGATCGGAGCCGTTCGCGGTTCGGCTTTCGCCGAGCTGGTCGATCTCGATCTCGTCGACGGCAGTGTGGAGTCGCTCGACGATGGCAAGTTGCTCCTGCACCGCGACCCGGCCGACGATCTCTCCTTGTCGGTCGGTGATTCGGTTCTGGTGACCTGGCAGAACGGCAAGTCGTCCGAACTCGAGGTGGGTGGCATCTACGGCGATTCGTCGGTCGCCGGCAACTGGCTGGTGGGAATCGATCTGCTGGCCAGCGTCTCGACGGCGACTCCACGGGACTTCTTCATCGGCGCCAAGATCGCCGACGGGGTCAGCATCGAAGCCGCCCGGACCGCGGTCGACACGGTGGCCGTCGATTATCCGAGCGCCGAGGTGCAGGATCAGGCGGAGTTCCTTCAGAGCCAGGAGGACCAACTGAACCAGTTGCTCACCATCGTCTACGGATTGCTCGTGATCTCGATCGCCATCGCGGTTCTCGGGATCGCCAACACGATGGCTCTCTCGGTGTTCGAGCGAACC
>Ga0172372_10006816_pt1 | contig 15501 bp, 9 predicted proteins | sample LakKiv5m_2_FD_114544 | JGI IMG/M metagenome (GOLD analysis project Ga0172372, IMG submission 114544) | Freshwater microbial communities from Kabuno Bay, South-Kivu, Congo - kab_092012_9.5m | ecosystem: Environmental > Aquatic > Freshwater > Lake | place: Democratic Republic of the Congo...
ATTCTTCAGGGATTTCTTTGACTTCTGGTTCAGTGTCTTGTTCGTTGTCTTTCCAGTATAAGGCTTTTCTCTCCAAAAGTTGGATCATGCCTCTAAATTCATTTTCCTTACCCATTGGTAAGACCATGATGGCTGGCTTGACACCAAATTTGGTTTTGATATCTTCGACAGTTGCGAAGAAATCAGCACCTAATTTGTCCATTTTGTTAACGAAACAAATTCTTGGAACGTTATACTTGTCAGCTTGGCGCCAGACAGTTTCAGATTGAGATTGGACACCTTCTGAAGCGTCGAGAACAGTGATACCACCATCTAAAACGCGAAGTGAGCGTTCAACTTCAGCAGTGAAGTCAACGTGTCCGGGAGTATCGATGATGTTGAAACGATATTTAGCTTTGGTTAAATGAGTATCAAAGTGTGGTTCCCAGAAAGCAGTGGTAGCAGCAGAAACGATGGTAATACCTCTTTCTTGCTCTTGAGCCATCCAGTCCATGGTAGCTGCACCTTCGTGAACCTCACCAATTTTATAGTTACGACCAGTAAAGAACAAAATACGTTCTGTGGTGGTAGTTTTTCCAGCATCAATATGGGCAATAATACCGATATTGCGGACTCTTTCTAATGGGACACGAATGTTATAGCTACTCATATAAGAAAATAAATATTATTAACAACTGTAATACTGGAAAAGCTCAATTGGCCTACCACCTGAAGTGAGAGAAGGCTTTGTTGGCTTCTGCCATTTTGTGGGAAGCGTTCTTCTTAGAGATAGAACCACCCAAGTTTTCCAAAGCATCCAACATCTCAGCTGCTAATTTGTCAGCAAAAGTGTGATATTGTTTGTTTGGTCTCTTGTTTGATTCTTCAATTAGCCAGCGAACGGCCAAAGAAAAACCTCTTTTGGTGCGGATTGGCATAGGCACTTGATAAGCAGCACCACCAACACGACGAGAGCGAACTTCCATTTGTGGAGTAACGTTCTCTAAAACGGCATCTAACAATTCTAATGGTTTTTTGCCAATTTTTTCACTGGCAATTTCCAAAGCTTGATAGACTTCTTTTTGAGCAACGCTTTTCTTGCCATCTCTCATGGCGCGATTGATTAATTTAGCCACTTTAACTGAGCCATATTTGGCATCAGGAAGGACTTCTCGGATTTTAGCTTGTTTGGATCTCATTTTAACCCTTCTTTACACCGTATTTACTTCTACTAGTCTTACGGTTGGTGACACCAGCACAGTCAAATTTGCCACGAACGATGTGATATTTCACACCAGGTAAGTCTTTAACTCTTCCACCTCTAACCAACACTACAGAGTGTTCTGCCAAGTTGTGGCCTTCGCCCATGATATAGGCTGTGACTTCAACTTTGTTGGACAGTCTAACTCTAGCCACTTTACGCAAAGCTGAGTTTGGTTTCTTTGGAGTCATGGTTTTGACCAAAGTACAAACACCACGCTTTTGTGGATTGGTGGTTTTGGTAGGTCGACCAGTGATAGTGTTAAAACTACGTCTAAAAGCGGTAGCTTTAACTCTGGTTGGTCGAGTTTTTCGTCCGCCTTGGCGGATGAGTTGATTAATTGTAGGCATAAATACTTGCTTGTTTCACTAACAATACATTAATACAAAATAGGTCATGATTATAACACACATTCCCCTAGCTTTCGATTTCAATCGAAGCTTTTTCAGCACTGGTGGGGATGAGTCTACCAATAATGACGTTTTCCTTAAGTCCCTCAAGGTAATCAACAGCACCTGATGCTGCGGCATCGGTCAACACATTTTTGGTGTGTTGGAATGAAGCTGCAGATAACCATGAACTGGTAAAGAGAGATGATCTGGTAATACCCAAGATCATAACCTTAGCAGTAGCTGGTTCACCGCCAGCGGCCATGGTTGCATCATTTTCCTTAACGAACTTATTTCTTTCGATAACTTCTCCGGTCAAGAAGTCGGTGTCTCCTGGATTCTCGACTTGAACCTTGTCAGCCATTTTACGAAGAATGACTTCGAAGTGCTTGTCGTGAATTGGAATACCCTGAGATTCATAAACACCTTGAGCTTGAGCCAAGACGTATTCTTGGGTTGAAAGCAAACCTTTGGTATTAAGAATTTCTTTTGGATCAATTGAGCCTTTGGTGAGTTGAGCGCCCATGTGGACCATATCGCCTTCTGAAACTAAGAGTTCAGAGTTGTTGGCCACTTTGTAGGAAGCTTCTTCGTCGCCATCAGCAGTGATTTTGATCAAAGTGTATTTTTCAGTAGCTTCGATTGAAACTTTACCAGCGACAGCGGTGATTGGAGCTTGGCTCTTTGGAGTACGAGCTTCGAAAAGCTCTTCGACTCTTGGTAAACCTTGAGTCACGTCCAAACCGACGATACCACCGGAGTGCTTAACACGCATGGTAAGCTGAGTTCCAGGTTCACCGATTGATTGAGCAGCAATGACGCCAACTGGGACACCTAATTCAACTTCGTCTCTGGTTGAGAAATCCCAACCATAACACTTAGCACACATACCGAGTGGTGACTCACAAGTAAGTGGTGAGCGAACGTCAACAGCTTCGATTCCGAGACTGTCAACTTCTTCAGCCAATTCTTGAGTAATGATGTCGTTAGCGGCGACTAAAACTTTATTACCTTTTTTGATGTCTTTACTTGCGTAACGACCAGTAATTCTTTTAGCGAACACTTCTGGTCTGTCTTCTCTTCTGATTTCTAGACCTTTGGTGGTTTCACAGTCAGCTAATCTGATAATCACGTCGTGAGCAACGTCAACTAATCTACGAGTCAAGTAACCAGCGTCAGCAGTTTTCAAAGCTGAGTCAGTCAAACCTTTTCTTGAACCACGAGCAGAGGTCACGTATTCGAAAATTGACAAACCTTGTCTAAAGTTAGATTTGGTAGGCATTTCCACGATGTTACCAAGTGGGTCAACGACCAAACCTCTCATAGCGGCAAGCTGTTTGACCTGATCGCGAGAAGCACGAGTACCACCGGAATTGATCATGACTTTGACAGCGTTGTCTTCATCATAGGAATCCCAGGTTTGGTTGGCCACTTCGTCAGTGGTTGCAATCCAAAGGTCAACGTTCATGCGTTTTCTTTCGTCACCAGTAATCAAACCTTGGAGATAGTTTTCTTGAATCTCTTCAGCTTTTTTGTTGGCTTCAGCGATGATTACGTCTTTAGCTTCAATCATCTTACAGTCAGAGACAGCTACGGATAAGCCAGATCTAGTGATACTAGCAAAACCGAGGTCTTTGATAGTGTCAATTAAAGTAGCAACGCGTTCGTTGTCTTCGTGCTCAATGGCTTTGGTAACGATTTGTTTGATGACTTTAGCAGTCACAGCAGAGTTAATGAAGCCATACCAACCTGGCAAGATATCGTTGAATTTCAAACGACCAACGGTGGTTTCAATAATCTTAGTTTCGTTATCCACTTGAGTTCTAACTTTGATGAGTTGTCTTTCAGAAATACGGCCGATTTGGTTAGCGTGGTAAGCTTCATCTTTGGAAGCAAAAATGGTGCTAACTTTTTCAGCTTTAGTGTCAACATCAGTCATGTAGAAAACACCAAGTGCCATGTCTTTGTTAGGCACAGTGATTGGTTCACCGTTAGCTGGTTTCAAAAGGTTGTTTGATGGCATCATCAAATCTCTTGATTCTTCTTGAGCGGCTTTGGTCAAAGGCACGTGAACGGCCATTTGGTCACCGTCAAAGTCAGCGTTGTAGCCAGAACAGACACATGGATGAAGTTGAATAGCATTACCTTCGGTCAATTGTGGGTAGAAAGATTGCATACCCAATTTGTGAAGGGTTGGAGCACGGTTCAAAATGACAGGGTGATTTTTGGTCACTCTTTCCAAAATGTCATAAACGATTGGTTCTTTTCTCTCCAATAAGTGTTTGGCAGTTTTGACGTTTGGTGAAATTCCACCAGAAATCAATTCGCGAAGCACGTATGGCTTGAACATTTCGAGAGCAATGTCTTTTGGTAAACCACACTCGTTAAGTTTGAGGTGAGGACCAACGACGATAACGGAACGACCTGAATAGTCAACACGTTTACCCAACAAGTTTTGACGGAAGCGACCTTGTTTACCTTTAAGCATCTCAGAAAGTGAGCGCAAAGGTCTTCTGGTAGCACGTCTGTTTTGTCGAGCTTGAGTGGAGTCAATTAATGAGTCCACAGCTTCTTGAAGCATTCTTTTTTCGTTGCGCAAGATGATTTCTGGAGCACCGAGGTTGATCAAATGTTTCAAACGGTTGTTGCGGTTGATAACTCTTCTGTATAAGTCATTCAAGTCTGAGGTAGCAAAGCGACCGCCAGATAATTGAACCATTGGACGAAGGTCTGGTGGGATGACAGGTAAGATGCTAATAAACATCCAAGCTGGATCGATACTAGCTTTTCTTAAGCCTTCAGCAACTCTCAAGCGTTTGATGGCCTTAATGCGTTTGGCACCTTTGTTTTCATCCATCTTTTTTCTGAGTTTTTCCACTAAGGTGTCTAGGTTGATGTCTTTGACCAATTCCATGACACTCTCAGCACCCATACCAACTCTGATGTGATCAACAGCGTTGTATTCATCGAGTTTCAAGTACTCATCTTCAGAAAGAATAGTGCCTTTTTTGATCTTCTTAACCATAATTTTGATGGTTTTGTAGATCTCAGCGGTTTTTTCAATTTCTTCAGCTAAGTTTTCTTTGATAGTGGTGATTTGTTGTTTGGCTTTGAGTTCGAGCTCAGAAAGTTTGAGTTCCAAAGTTTCTTTGTTGGTAACTTTCTCTTTGAGTTTGGCGATATCGTCATCAAGTTGTTTCTTCAAAGTTTCGACAGCTTCTTTAGCTTCCTCTTTGAGGTTGTCTTGAGCGACGACCACATCTTGATCTAAGCCTTCCAAAACTTGAGTTCTAGCTTCATCATCAGTACTCAAAACGACGTAGCGTGAGAAGTAGATGATAGAGTTCAAACTTCTTGGAGAAATGTCCAAAAGTAAGGACAATTTTGATGGAGCACCTTTGAAGTACCAGATGTGAGCTACTGGAGCTGCTAAGCCAATATGGCCCATGCGCTCGCGGCGAACTCTAGCTTGAGTAACTTCGACACCACATTTGTCACAAATAATACCTTTGTATCTAATTCTCTTGTATTTACCACAGTAACATTCGTAATCTTTGGTAGGTCCAAAGATCTTTTCGTCAAACAAACCATCTTTTTCTGATTTGAGTGAGCGATAGTTGATTGTTTCTGGTTTCTTAACCTCGCCATGAGACCATGATTTGATGGTTTCTGGTGATGAGATTGAGATTTGTAAGGCTGAGAAGTCAATAATTCGTTGCATATGTTTGTTCCTTTTAGGCTCCTTAGTTAGTTTCCTCCTCAACTACTTCATCAGTAAAATCCTCTGGCATTTCTTCATCATAAGCTTCGTCGAATTCAGCTTCAGCATCAATAGTTTTTTCTACTTCTGCTTCTGATTCGGTGACGTCGTCGACAATTGGTTGAGCTTCTGGCTTTTCCTCTTCATCTTCAACGACTGTAGCTTCATGAGTTTTGACATCCAAACCTAATGAGTTAAGTTCTCTCATTAAAACTCTGAATGATTCAGGGACGGTTGGTTCTGGAATGTCATCGCCTTTAACCATGGCCTCGAAAGCTTTGGCTCTACCCATCACGTCGTCAGACTTGATGGTGATCATTTCTTGCAAGGTATGAGCAGCGCGATGTGCTTCAATTGCCCAAACTTCCATTTCACCAAGTCTTTGACCACCCATTTGAGCTTTACCACCCAAAGGTTGTTGTGTGACTAAGGAGTATGGACCGGTTGAACGAGCGTGAACCTTATCTTCAACCATGTGAATAAGTTTCAAGATGTAGGCGATACCAACGACGGTTGGTTCGTGGAATTTTTCACCAGTTCGACCATCAACTAAGGTAACTTTACCTGAAGCTGGTAAGCCGGCTTTTTCCAATTCTTCCCAAATCTTTTCTTCATCAATTTTTTCGAAAGCTGGAATAGCTACTTTGTAGCCGAGTTGTTTGGCTGCCCAACCCAAGTGAGCTTCAAGAAGCTGACCAAGGTTCATACGAGCCAACACGGAAAGTGGTGAAATAATGATGTCGACTGGAGTGCCGTCTTCAAGGTGTGGCATGTCGGCTTGTGGCACGATCTTAGAAATAACACCTTTGTTTCCGTGACGTCCAGCGACTTTGTCACCAACAGTGATTTTTCTGGTTTGAGCAACTTTGACGACGACTTCTTTGAGAGTTCCTGGATCTAATTCATCACCAAGTTCTCTGTCTAAGACTTTGACGTCAATAACAGTGCCACCTTCACCGTGTGGTAATCTTCTGGAGGTATCTCTGACTTCTTTGGATTTTTCACCAAAGATAGCTCTCAAAAGTCTTTCTTCTGGAGTTAATTCAGTTTCACCTTTTGGAGCGACTTTACCAACTAAAATGTCACCAGCTTTGACTTTACTACCAATTCTGACGATACCATCAACGCCTAAGTTGCTTAAGAAAGCTTCAGAAACGTTAGGAATGTCATTGGTAAGCTCTTCTGGGCCTAATTTAGTGTCCATGACTTGAGCTTTGTATTCACTGATGTGAACTGAAGTCAAAGTGTCATTGTGAACGACGCGGTCAGAAATGACGATAGCGTCTTCATAACCAAGACCTTCGAAGGAAGTGTAAGCGATCAATAAGTTGGCACCAAGAGAGAGGTCGCCGTTGTCAGAAGATGGACCATCGATGATGATGTCACCAGCTTTGACTTTGTCGCCCAATTTGACACTTGGTTTTTGGGTGTAGGCGGTACTTTGAGAAGTACGGACAAATTTCTCGAGGAAATAAGTTTCCTTATCGCCTTCAATGACGATATTTTTGTCTTCTCTTGAGTCTAATTCAGCTTGTTTTTTGGCGATTACCAATTCGGATTTGTCGAGTTTGATGACAATTTTCTTGCCGTCAACGTATTCAACAGTTCCAGCATGACGAGCAGCGATGGTGTGACCAACAGCCACAGCGATTTCGCTTTCGATACCGGTACCAATAATTGGAGATTCAGGTTTGACCAAAGGCACAGCCTGACATTGCATGTGAGTACCCATCAAAGCACGGTTAGCTTCGTCGTGAGCAATGAAAGGAATAAGTGAAGCAGAAGTACCAATCACTTGCCGTGGAACCACGTCAATATATTCGACGTCTTCAACTGGACCTTCGACGAATTCGTTCATGTAACGAATAGGCACCCATTCTTCTTTGATGACGTTACCGTCAATTTCAATAGAAGCGTGAGTAATTTTGTGATCTTCTTCAACGTCAGCACTTAAGTAGACAATTTCTTCAGAAATAGTAGCTTTGCCATTGTTGTGTTCAACGCGGTGGTAAGGAGCTTCTAAGAAACCAAAGTCATTGACCTTAGCATAAAGTGACAAATAGGTAACCAAACCAATGTTTGGACCTTCTGGAGAACGAACAGCGTCAATTCTAGAATATTGAGAAGCGTTAATGTCACGCATAGAGAAAGAAGCTCTCTCTCTGGTCACACCACCGGAACCCATCACAGAAAGTCTTCTCAAGTTGTCGATTTCAGCCAATGGGTTAGCTTGATCTAAGATTGTAGAAAGTCTGTTTCTTCTAAAGAATTCGGAAATTGTAGCGATTAAAGGTCTAGCATTGACTAAAGCTGCTGGAGTCAAAACTTCATCAGTTTTGGTCAAAGACATTTTTTCTCGAATTGATCTTTCAAGTCTAACTAAACCAATGCGGAAAGCGTTGCCTTGAACCAATTCACCGACGCGGCGAACGCGACGGTTAGAAAGGTGGTCAATGTCATCGACTTTACCATCACCATTTTGGAGTTTGATTAAGTATTTGACGGCTGCCACGATGTCTTTGTCAGACAAAATGGTAGTGTCTTTATCAATTTCGAGTCCTAAACGTCTGTTGAGTTTGTAACGACCAACAGGAGTCATGTTGTAGCGACGAGCATCAAAGAATAATTGTCTCAAGTATTCTTTTGAAGTACCAAGAACTGCTGGTTCACCTGGTCTCATTTTTTCGTAAAGTTCGACTAAAGCTTCATTTTGTGAAGCGGTGGTGTCTTTTTCGAGGGTGTTTTGGAGTAATCTGAGTTCGTCTTTTTCAATTTGGTTTTTGAACTCATTTAAAATTTCTTCATTGGTGCCTAAACCGATAGCGCGGAGTAAGACGGTGATTGGCATTTTGCGACGACGGTCAATTTTGACAGTAATCACATCTCTTCTGGTGGTAGAAATTTCTAACCATGAACCACGTTGTGGTCTAATTTCAGCTTGGTAGAGAGTCTTACCAGAAATATCGTCGACTTTTCCAGAGAAGAAAACACCTGGAGAGCGGACTAATTGGGTAACAACTGCTCTTTCGATACCATTCACGAGGAAGGTACCAGTTGGGGTCATTTTTGGAATATCACCTAAGAAAACTTCTTGAGTTTGTTCTTCGCCTGTTCGTTTGTTGAGAAGGGTTGCTTCGACATAAAGTGGCATGTCGTAGTTGACTGCCTTGTCTTTTGCTTGAGCAATGGTGTATTTTGGTTCACCAAAGCGGTAGTCGCCGAATTTGATTGACCAGTTTTTGCCGGTAAAGTCTTCAATACCGTTTTCGTTATTGATTTCGTCGAGTGATTCTCTGATGCCTGTTTGTAAAAATTCTTTGTATGATTCTATCTGTAGTCCTACGAGGTCTAATTTAGGAAGTTGCTTATAATTTTTTCCCCAGTTTTGGCGCGCTTGTCTCATGTAGGCTCCTTTAGCTTTTTTAAAATTATTTAAAGACACAAATTACTTCCACCAATCTTTTTGGTGGAATGAAGAATGACGGCAAGTATAACAAAAAAGTATCTTTAGCGCAAGTACTTATTGATGTTAGCTAAGTGTTCGTCGTAGTCTTTGGCATAGTGGCCTAAACCAGTTGAATCATGAAGATAATAAAGGTTTTCACTAGGGACTGGATTAATGACTGCTTGAATGGCATCGAGGCCTGGATTGCAAATTGGAGTTGGTGGTAAACCAGCATTCAAATAAGTGTTGTATGGAGAGATTGTTTCTTTATCTTTGGCCAGAGGTTCTTTCCACCAGGTTTTTTGAGTAGCGTCATAACCGTTGGCATACTGCAAGGTAGCGTCAACTTGTAAAGCCATACCAATTTCCAATCGATTCATCAAAATTCCTGCGACATTGCGCATATCTTGAACGCCTCTACCCTCTCGTTCGACTAATGAAGCTAAGATCAACACTTGATTGGCGGTTAAATTTTGAGGATTGTCAGTCAAATCTAAAGTGGCAATTTTTCTTTCGTAATTATTGGTAAGTAAATCGAAGAATTGCTTGGTGGTGATCTGAAGAGGAACTAAATAAGTATCTGGGAAAAGTTTGCCTTCACTGCCTTTGGCTAATTTTATAAACTCGTTTTTATCAAACTCAGCAAAATTTTGTCGGGCAATGCTTTCGGCAATTTCCTCATTGCGCCAACCTTCTTGCAAGGTAACCCAACTATCTTGGGTGCCAGTGGTCAAAGTTTGTGCAATTTCACTTAAAGTCATGGCTTTACTGATCTTGAAAGAACCAGCTTGGATTCTATTGCTTAAATTGTTGTTTTTAACCACAACTCTAAAAGCTAAAACACTTTTGATTAGGTCAGCTTCTTTAAGGCGCTCACCGATTCTAATAATTGATTGGCCTTTGGGAATAACAAATTGTTGTTCTGCAGAGTCAGCTGAGTTGACTGGCTTGATTAAATTCGCTACATAAACCCCAGTTCCAATTAAAGCTAAAATTGCCAAGATGAGAATAGCAAAAAGAATTTTGGGGAGTGATGATTTTTTTGGCATATTTAATTGAAATAAAAGTATAGCATAGTACCAACAATGGAGTTTGGGTTCCAGGCTAACTAATTTTCTATGTCAATCCATTCTTGAAGAAACTGACTAGCGGCGTAGTGATCAATTGGTGCTTGGCGCTTAGATCTTTTCATATGGGAAGTGGCTAGCTTTTGGTGGGTTTCTTTAGAACTTAGGGTTTCATCGGCAAAAATAATCGGTAAATCAATGACTCGAGCTAGTTCGCCCGCAAAAACTTTGGTTTTTTCAGCCATCACTTGTTCGGAAATTCCTAACAAAATTTGTTTGACATTTTCTCTTTGGCAAATTTTCTTAATCTCGCTGAGCGAATTTTCATCATTAGGGATAATGGCTAGCGGTTCGGCTAAGGTGGCAACAGAAATAGCTAGGCCAATTCTTTTGGTGCCAAAATCAATTGCTAATGTAGTAGGAATAGACATTTGGACGGTATTATAGCTTTAAAATCAATTATTACTCAACTAACTCAGCCGTGACGACGCCACGTCTTAAATATGTGCCTTCGGGGACACAGGTAACAAGTTTGAGTTTTCGACTATCGTAGTTTTGAGTCAAAATAAATACGTCATCTGGTTTGACTTCGGTTTTACTGACCACTTTATACTCATATTTAACCCCACCTCTTTCCAAAAAGATGCGATCACCATTGGCTAAAGTCATAATTTTGCTGAAGATAGAAATATAGCGACGACTGTTTTTTTCGTATGGGTTATAAAATTGTCTCAACACTGAGTGACCAAAGATGACAGGTGCGCCTGGTTTGCCTGGGTCAGCAGTGCCAGGATATTGAATTAAACTTTTGTCCAAATTGGTTCCGCCAATTTTGACCTCAGCATTAAGGACATCAAGTTTGGGGATTTCTAATTTATAGGAATCAGTATTTTCACCTTGCCCTAATTGTTCAATTTGTTCCCCATCAAACCAGTTGGCTAAGTTGGTGTAATCTAGTTGTGCATTGATAATTACTGGACCAAAGTCATCTGTTTGTTCGCTGTTTTCTCCCAAAACTTCGGCAGTACTAGCTTGAGCGATAACTGCCGGCGTAATATCGAGCACTTGGTCTCTAGGGATGGGTGCTTTGAAATCAAATAAGCTCAACTGGGGAGCAGTTTTGAGATAGTACTCTGAGATCGGCATTAAGGCATTACTTATTAAAACTATACCTACGACTATAAAAAGAATCGGCAAACCAAAAGCGCCCCATCTTACAACTCTTGGAACGCTACTTTTTAACTTCTTTTCTTTTTGGATAGTTTCTTTTTTTTCTACATGTCTCGTGACGTGGGTTCTTTCGACCAATTTCTCCACTTTTTGGCTCAATTTATCTAAATCTTGACCCTTAGCCAAAGCTTCACGGTAAATTTCCACAAGCGCTTGTCGATTGATAGTTGAGGCTTTTTGTTTTTTTGACACTTATTCAGCAGTAATGGTAATTTTGGCGGCTTTGCCAGGAATTTTTTTCCACAGACTATTCATGATTGAGGGAATCAATCTGATGGTGTGGCTTTTAATTTCGCCTTTACTATTCAAAATAGCTTGCGCGCTGGATAAGCTTTGACCCATGATTTCTTTTTTCAATGCTTCCAGGTCAATTTTGGGAACTGCTTTGGAGGAAATATTGGCAGCAATAACCACTGAGCTACCACTGGCTGTGGTATCAACGGCCGATAAAATTTCTGGGTCTTTGTTAATCATGACAAATCCTTCTGGCACTAAGTCATTGAGAACGTAATCAGCTAGCGGTCTTAAGTCTTCGTTTTGGTAGGCAATGGCTTGGACTTGGGCACTTAAGTCCAAAGTCAGTGTTTTAGTTTCATCGCCCACTTTGGCTGAGTATTTGGCTTCCAAGACGGTTAGGTTGCCGGTAGAAACAAAAGTCTTTTGTCCATCAGCAGTGGATTCATCTTTGAACTTTTGAGCAGCATTTTCTAAGATTTTCTTTTTGACTTCGGCTAGTAATTGAGCCTGATCATTTTCTGAAACAACTCTTAGTTCTCGACTGGAACCACCACTTAGTGCTCCAACGCTATAAGCTTCATAAGTACTGTCAGAAAAATCACCAACTTTGAATTTGGTTTCGGCTGGCAAGTTGCCTTCGGCGCCAATTTTAACCGCTGTTATATTGGCTTCGCTGTTGCCATAGGTTTTTACTTCTTCACCTCTTTTGACTTCAACGCTGGCTGAGGCGATAGTAACATCGTCATCGAGCGTAAATCTTAAATTACCAGCCGTGAGATTGGTACCGGCGGTGAAGGTTTTTACACCATCAGATTTGTTGGCAATCTGAATTTTACCCTTGGCTTTTTCACCTACTAAAGTTGTGCCGGTGGTTTCGTTGGTTTGGTTAAAGCTAAAATCACTTCTAACGATTTGGGATTTTAGAGTTAGGTTGGCAAAATCTGATTCAGTTAAAGTTGGGTCGAGGGTAATGTTTAAATCTTTACTCAACGGTCTTTGATTCAACATCAAGGTGACTTCGGCTTTTCCTGCTACAGCCATAAAGACAACCGAGATTAAGAGCAAGGCTAATATACCTGCGCCAAAACCTGCTCCAACAAATAATTTGTGTTCCCATAACCATTTGCGGAATTTACTGGGTTTGGGAGAATGTTTTTTGGGTGTTGCCACCGGCTCTTCGTCGTCATGTTTGACAATACTAACTGGTGAGTTTTGATTAAAATCCGGTAATGACTTAGTGCTAATTGGGATGCCAAAACTAGTTGGTACAACGGCTAAATTGTCGCCTGGCATTTCTGGTTCTGGTTTTTCTGGCGTTACATTAACTTCTTTGAAAGCAAATTCTGCTGGTGACATGGGGATTTCTTGATGGTGCTTGTCATTGGTGGCGGGTGGAAGCGGTTCTTTGACCTCAATTTCTTCCACTTGGGCAACGGCCCGTCCACCTTGGTTAACCAAGCTTTCAATAGTAATGTCAGCGTCAACCATCGTGATGGTGGGAGTGTTTATAAAATGACCTTCACCTACCCAGTCATGATCGATCAAAGATTGTTGTTGTTCATAAAGTTCTTCTTTATCAAGGTTGACAGAGACAAGTTGGATTTGGGGTGGAAACTCACGGGCATGAGTAGCTTTTGCTCTAGCTAGCCCTTCCACCAAGTCACTTACAGTATCTTCTGATCTACCAACGGACTCGGTCTTTTGAATTTGGCCATTTTCGACAATAACGACGTCAATTTGGGTGGCTGAGTAAAAAACTAAAACGGAGTTGAAGTTGGCATCATTTTTTTGCAGATGTTTGACGACGGCTTCGGTTAAGACAATGAAGCCAATGGCTTTGAGTGATAGATCTTCAGTGAGTTTTTTGAGAATAGGTTTTTTGGTATCTAAGACACCACTTTTGTTTGACCACGAAGGCTCAAGCCCGAAAACAACTTCTTCTAAACCTTCTGATTCTTCGCCCAAATCCTGTAAAGATTTGTCGGTTTGTTTTAAAGTTTCTTCTTCGTTAGTGATTTGGTAAATTTCTGATTTTTTTTCAGCTTTGATTTGACCATTATCAATGGACCACAAAACAGCCTGAACACTTTGTTCAGTGAGTAAAATTCCCAAAAAAAGCTTTTTACTTTTTTTGTCACCAGATTGAAAATTCAGCAAAGCCATAGCTGAATTATTATGAGTGAAAACAGGATGGCTGTCCAGTTTATTTTAGTTTTTGAGCTTGATGTAAATACGTCTCACACCGGCAGAAACAGCCTTTTCTTTTTCAATGTAGATTGATCCAATTTCTCCCGTAGCTTTGACGTGAGGTCCGCCACAAAGTTCTCTAGAGAGGTAATGTCCCTCAGTTCCAATGGAGTACACACTAACTTCATCTGGATATTTTTCTGCGAAGAAAGCTAAAACTCCACTTTCCAAGGCAACTTTTTTAGCCATGATCTGTTTGCTGACTTGATGATTTTCTTTGATCCAGGTATTGATTTGTTCTTCAACTTTGGTGATTTCATCTGCGGTTAAACCACGTTCAAAACTGAAGTCGAAGCGCAGTCTATCTTCAGTGATATTGGAGCCTTTTTGACCAACTTGTGGTCCCAAAATTAGTCTTAAAGCAGCTTGTAGTAAGTGAGTAGCAGTATGATATTTGGTGGTAGTGACCGAGTGCTCTTGAAGTCCACCTTTGAACATACCGGCTGAGGCAGTTCTTGATTGATCAGAGTGTTGTGCGCGGTGTTTGGCAAACTCTTCTTCAATTTTGGGCTCAATATTTTTATGTTGACGCTTGGCTTCTTCTAAAGATAGTTCCAATGGGAAGCCAAAAGTTTCATAAAGACCAAAAGCATCTTGTGCGGTGAATTTGTCTAATTTGGATAGCTCTTTCAACCCCTTATCAATAGCTTTTTTGAATTTGGTTTCTTCAACGTCAAAAATGTGAGCAATTTTTTCTTTTTGATTGTCAATTTCTGGATATGGTTCGAGGTATATTTTTGCCACTACTGGGACCAAATCAGCAATAAAGTTTTGCTCAATGCCAAGTTCTCGTCCATAGCGAACACTTCTTCTAATCAAACGACGTGAGAAGTAGCCTTGAGCCTTGTTACTAGGATAAACATTGTCAGCTGCCAAAGCCGTTGCAGCGCGAATATGATCAGCAATGACTCTAAAAGCCATTAAATTATCTTGGTATTTTTTGCCAGACAGTTCTTCGAGTTTGGCAATAATGGGAGTGAAAAAGTCTGTTTTGAAAACATCTTGTTCGTTTTTAGTGACAGCTAAAATTCTCTCTAATCCCCCACCAAAGTCGATATTTTTTTGTTTGAGCTCTTCAAATCCTGATTCGGTTTTGACATAAGCCATAAAAACGGAATTGCCGATTTCAAGGAATCTCCCACAATCACAATTGACGTGGCACTCTTCATTTTTGAAAGGACTATTTTCATGCAGTTTTAAATCTGCACCGAAGTCATAAAAAATTTCTGAGTCAGGACCACCGGCCTCGCCAACAGGCATGTTGGATGGTACGCCAGCTCTAGACCACCAGTTTTTATTAGCTGGGTAAAAAGAAATTCGACCTTTTGGATCTAAGTTATATTTTTTGAAAACTTCAAGCCAAATTTGCTCAGCTTCGGTGTCTTTGACAACACCTGCTTCTTTATCACCGGCGAAACAAGTGAAAAAAAGTTTGTCTGGATTCAAGCCCACTTCTTCAACTAAAAATTGGAATACCCAAGGAATTTGTTCTTTTTTAAAGTAATCACCCAGTGACCAATTGCCAAGCATTTCGAAAAAAGTAGTGTGACGATTGTCGCCGACTTCTTCAATATCTTGGGAACGGAACGATTTTTGTGAATCAACAATTCGTGTGCCTAGGGGATGAGTTTCTCCGAGTAAATATGGCACCATGGGTTGCATTCCCGATCCAGTAAAAAGAGTGGTTGGGTCATTCTCTGGAACTAAAGGTGCTGAGGGCACAATTTGATGGCCGCGCTGAGCAAAAAAGTTTAGATATTTAGAACGTAGTTCATCTGGTGTCATGACGCTAGATTATAGCAGAAATTTCCTTAGCTCTCTCTTCGAGCATTGATGAAGTTTAAACACCTTTAAATTTTGTATTTTTAGCTTGACTAGTGGTTTTG
>Ga0172372_10006817_pt1 | contig 15499 bp, 12 predicted proteins | sample LakKiv5m_2_FD_114544 | JGI IMG/M metagenome (GOLD analysis project Ga0172372, IMG submission 114544) | Freshwater microbial communities from Kabuno Bay, South-Kivu, Congo - kab_092012_9.5m | ecosystem: Environmental > Aquatic > Freshwater > Lake | place: Democratic Republic of the Congo...
GATCTGCTGCCATGATCCACTTGGATCTTCTTCTTTTGATATTAGACCCTGGAGATAAATGAAAATGAATATTTCTTGCACCCACATAAGAATCATCCTCTAAGGCTTTAGTGCCGATATTACTGAGAAGCCCCGATAATATGGATCGATGAATTTGCATATAATTTGCAGGCTTCTCATTTAATTTAAAATGCATCTCTAATATGAGATCGCGAATTTGTTCATAGAGATTTCGCCACTCACGCATCCTAAGATAGGATAAGAAATGTGCGTGACACAATTTTCTTAACTGATTTTGTGTAGTCTTCATCTTTATTGCTTCATCAAAAAATGCCCAGAGTTTTAAGTAAGAAATAAAATCAGATTTTTCATCAAAGAAGCGAATTTGTGCCGCTTCACTTTCTGCTTTTTTGTCTAAAGGTCGCTCTCTGGGATCTTGGATACTTAAAGCGCTTACAATAATAAGCAGTTCAGACAATGCATTTTCTTTTTTGGCTTGAAGTAACATGCGACCCAATCTAGGGTCTATAGGAAGTTTAGCTAAATCTCGACCGATTGACGTGAGTTCATATTGGTCATTCACAGCACCCAATTCTTGCAATAACAAATAACCATCCTGAATAAATCGTCGACTAGGCGGCTGTATGAAAGGGAATTGTGATACATCACCTAAATGAAGTGATGCCATTTTTAAAATGACAGAGGCTAGCGATGATCGATAAATTTCAGGGTCTAAGAATAAAGGTCTTGCATTAAAATCTTCTTCGGAATAAAGCCTCACACAAATACCGTCAGATACACGTCCACATCGACCACTTCGCTGCTTAGCTGAAGCTTGAGAAATTTTTTCAATCTGCAACTGTTCCACTTTGTTTCTGGTGCTATAGCGATTCACTCTTGCAATACCTGGATCGATCACATATTTAATGCCAGGCACTGTCAACGATGTCTCAGCGACATTCGTTGACAAGATAATGCGTCGCCCATTCGAACCTCTAAATATTTTTTTTTGTTCATCATGAGAGAGTCTTGCAAAAAGAGGGAGTACTTCGTAATGCGGTGGTAATTTGACTTTTAAGAAATCAGCAACATCTCGAATTTCTCTCTCACCCGGTAAAAAAACTAAAGTATCACCGCCTAGTTTTGCAAAATCTTTTACGACATCGAGAATAGCTTCTTCAATTTTTTCTTCTTGATCATCTTCATCCTTCACTTCTAAAGGTCGATAACGAATTTCAACAGGATATGTCCGGCCCGATACTTCAATAATAGGTGAGTTATTAAAGTGTTTGGAAAAGCTCTCGACATCAATCGTCGCACTGGTAATGATAATTTTTAAATCAGGGCGTCTTGAAGTAAGTCGCTTTAAATAACCTAAAAGAAAGTCAATATTAAGACTTCGCTCATGTGCTTCATCAATAATAATCGTGTCGTATTGTTTAAGATTAGGATCTGTTTGCGTTTCAGCCAAAAGAACACCATCAGTCATGACTTTAATGAGCGTTTGGTTTGAAACTTTGTCTGCGAATCGAATTTTAAAACCCACTGCATCGCCTAAGGGTGATTTAAGTTCTGATGCAATGCGAGATGCCACTGATCTTGCAGCAATGCGTCTGGGTTGCGTATGACCAATCAGTCCTTTAATACCCCTACCTAGGTTAAGACATATTTTAGGGAGTTGTGTGGTTTTACCTGAACCTGTTTCACCACACAAAATCACAACTTGATGGTTTAAAATTGCTTCATTGATTTCTTGGATTTTTTGGGAGACAGGAAGTATTTCTGGAAACTCTATGGATGACAGGCTCTCGAATCGAGCCTGTCTTGATGCTTCTATCGCTAAATGATGATCTTTCTTTTTTATTATTTCATTCACAATTTAAAAATTACTGCTTCACGCAATCTTCAAATCCTGAGTTGCCACCTTTAAATTGTGGTTCAAAATAAAACTTATGAAACTGCCATTGGCCTTTTGCATTTTTACTGAATTGCGAAATACCAGTCCCAAAATCATGGGTCGATTGATTTTCTAATGCAAAGTGCATGGCTGCATTTAAACCGTTGGATGCCATATGGCCTGGATATTTACCAAAACCAGGCACCTCGAGGAGAAAATCATAGCTTCCATATTGCGCTTGGCTATGTTCTTTTTTTAATTTTAACGTCACTTTACCTTTGTATTCACCTTCATGCATATCAAGTCCAGTACATTGATAAACGCCTGTGAAATCAGGTCCTGTGAATGCAGGGGGTTTGTGAGCAGCAAAAGTTAGTGATGTGCTCATTAAAAAAATAAAACTTACAATAAAACGCATACTGCTCTCCTTTATTAAATGATAGGTAAAAATCTAGATTTCAAAGATTCTAGATGGCATGTTTTTAAAATTTCTTCTAACCGATCTAATGCAATTTTTTTAGGCTGATGGATATTTTCAGCCAAGATGAGTTCGTTTTTCATAGAATGCTCCCAGCCAACCAATTCAGTCACAGTCACTTTATAACCCATACCTTCTAACAGTAGACATCTTAATACATTCGTCATATGACTTCCAAATTCCCTGGTATGAATGGGATGTCGCCATAATTCAGATAGCGTATATTTTAATTGGTCAGATTTATCTAGCTTCAAAGTTTTTGCAACCTCCGCCTGACAGCAAGGAATGATCGCCATATATTGCGCTTCTTTTTTGAGTCCAAATAAAATGGCATCATCGGTAGCTGTGTCACATGCATGAAGGGCTGTCACCATATCCACCTTATTAGGAAGACTCGAATCTTCTAATGAATTTTTTATGTCTGATGCAAAAAAATGCATACGATCAAATTTTAAAGTGTTTGCTAATGCTTTAGCTTTATCAATCAGCTCAGATCGATGCTCAATGGCGTAAAGCTCTCCATCTTTTTTCTTTAAAAAAAGATCATACAAAATAAAGCCTAAATAAGATTTTCCAGCTCCATGATCGACCAAAGTAAACTGAGGATTCATGGCTAACGCTTTTTCTAAATAAGGCTCGATCAATTGGTAGAGGTGATAAACCTGTTTTAATTTACGCCTTGAATCCTGATTCATTCGTCCATCGCGCGTCAAAATATGAAGCGCTTTGAGAAGCTCAATCGATTGCTGTGGTTTGATGTCTTTGATTTCTTTCATAACTTGATCAGTTTAACGTATACGTGAAGACTTATGACAGAGTAAAATGATGCTGTTTTAATGAAAGATTAATCATGAGTATTCAATGGTTCCCAGGACACATGGTGGCAGCGCAGAAAAAAGCTGCCGAAACGATGGAGTTTACCGATGTGTTGATCGAAGTGTTAGATGCCAGGGCCCCTGCTGCATCTCAAAATCCGATGGTGAAAGAACTTGGTGCAGCCCGCCAAAGAGCTCATCTTAAAATACTCAACAAATCAGATTTAGCCGATCCTAAAGTTACAGATCAATGGATTGAGTATTTCAACAAACTACCAAAAACTAAAGCGATTGCTATTTCATGTAAAAAAGCAAATGAGCCTAAAAAAATTCTAACCCTTTGTATGGCTTTAGCGCCTCACAGAGGCACCCCATTAAAACCACTTCGCATGATGATTATGGGCGTTCCTAATGTTGGTAAATCGACACTTATGAATGCTATTCTTAATAAAAGAATTGCAAAGGTTGGAGATGAGCCAGCAATCACAAAACAACAACAGCGCCATCAAATTAATGACCATATGATTTTGGTCGACACACCTGGCATGATGTGGCCAAAAATTGAGCATGCACATGACGGGTATTTATTAGCGGCGAACAATAATATCGGCAAAAATGCTTACGATGAGGAAGATGTCGCTATTGCACTTGGTGAGATTTTATTAAAACATTATTCTGAATTAATTAAAGCGCGCTTTGAATTGACTGAGCTTAAGGATGACGCTATCGAATTATTAGAATTTATTGCAAAGAAAAAGAATTTTCCACTGAGAAATCATTTACCTAATTTAGAAAAAGCAGCAACCGTTTTACTTAATGACTATCGCCAAGGCTATCTGGGTAAAATTTCAATAGAATCACCAGAATCAAGAAAATTAAAGCTAGCCAAATAACTCGAAAAAATCTTTTTCAATCTGCTGATGATTAATGCCATCAAGACATAAACGAGTTGGTAAAGGACATTCACTTCGAGCGCAGGTATTTACCCAATTGATTTTAATGCCATGAAAGGTATGCTTATCCTGACAATCCAGTGGCGCAGTTGCTATCGAACGAGATAATTTAAAAAACCGGCTTTGTGCACCAAAAAGCTTATGATCACTCTGCCCCATCACGGAAAGATTAGGTACTAAAAATAATCTTGCCCAATGAATAATGCCGGTATCAAAAGAAATAATACCTTTGCTGTTTGAAACTATCTCCAAGAGTTCGCGAAGATTTGTTTGACTCATTAAATTTATAATTTTTATTTTATTTCTATATCCATCTATGATTTCATCAAGCTCATTTTGATATCCATCTTGTTGCTTAAATCCAGTCAAAACAATAGTTTTTTTGGAAGCCACACTTAATGAAAACACAAGCTCTAATAACTCTAGTGGCCACAGTCTCGCATGATGGCTTGTACCAATATGAATGACGAGGTAATCATGTAAATCATTAAAACGTCGGGAAAGCTTGAGTAAATTTAAGTGAATATTTTCTATATCTTTTGTGGATGATTGAATTAAATCAAACATCATGAGTGAAGCTGGCATAGGTTCATCAGAAATAGGGATTATTTTATCAATTGTTTTATTTGATCTAGATTTGCCACCCAAATGGCTAATCACTTCTCCATGAGGTAATGCTTCCAATAGCGCAAGCCATTTCCACGAAAAAATATTGATAATTCTTCCGTAGCCTTCAGGCGAAGCTTTTCGTAATTCACCTAAAATACGCCAATTTAAATAATCAGCCTTAATCACTACTACATCAAAAAGATTTGCTGCATCACTTAAACTAAATTTACATAAAAGTATAATTTTTCTAGTTGGATTTTCTTTTTTCAGCTTAATAATCAGCCTTCCAGCCATGGCTAAATCACCAAAAAAAAGATCAGCAAGGACCAAAATGGAGCCTTCACTTTCTTTGATTTTTTTTGAAGGAAAAGCTTTTAAAAAAAATAAATAAAGAAGTAAGGACGACTTCTTGAGTCTTCTAAATAATGCAAGCTTCATTTAGCGAGAAAAAATGGAGGTTGTTTTGGATAATTCATTAGATAAAGTGAAGAAAGGTCATTATTATTTGATATCTCTCTAAGTTCTTTCATAAAGTCCCTGAGGCATTAACGTAAATATTATCATTACTAGTCAGTGTATTTAACATGCACGCTACCAATCAATTGATTAGTATAATGTTACTATCGACTTAATAAATAAACCACATCATCGTTGTTCGAAGCTTAACATATGCGCAATATAGATTTCATAAAACAGCCTTGGCTTAAATTTGAGCGATTTATTTTACATTTATACTTTTTAGCCATTCGAAAAAATATTAAATCAAAGCCTTATCCAAAAAATATTAAAAAAATTCTTCTTATAAGAAGAAATCGATTAGGTGATTCAATCAACGTATTACCTGTTATTGAATCTTTAAAGAAAAATTATCCATCAATCAAAATTAGCGTGTTAGCAAACAAATACAACGCTGAGATATTTAATTATTCTCAATATGTTGATCAAGTCTATTGTATAAACGAAAAATGGGGGCTTGGAAGAATCACGCTTTATTTAAATCCAGTGATACGAAAACTCCGCGGTGAAAGATTTGATTTAGTTATTGGCCTTGGAGGCTTTGCATCCATGCTATCTCAAATTAGTTACTGCGTTAAAGGAAAATATAGTGTGGGGCCAAGGTCATTAGAGGGTAATTTTAACGATTTATTATTTGACTTAACAGTTGAAAAAATAAAAAGTCTGGACAATCTTCACGTCGATGAAATGTCAAATATTGTAAGAGGTGCTAAATTAAAATTACCTAAAAAACTGCCCTTTCCAAAGCTTAATGTTTCGATCGCTAATAAAAAGAATTGGCTCGCCATTTGTCCGGATGTAAATCGCAAAGAAAGTCTTTACTCTATCGAAAATTACAAAAAAATTATTGAATACGTCATCTCAAATAAAATAACTAAAAAGGTAGTTTTGTTTCTAAGCTCTCCTAAAAGTTCTTATATCGTCTTAACAAAATATGGGGCTGAGTTTCAGGCTACAAATAATCTAAAAGAATTTATTGAAAAAATAGCAGAATGCAAAACTGCATTAACAGCGGCAGGTGGAAGCTCTCATATAGCTTCTTCTCTAGGTTTAAAAATTGTCGTTATCTCAGGGGTAAAAAACCAATCCTTCTGGCGCCCTTATGGAAAAAATATTAAAGTTTTTGAGAATGACAAAAATGTAAATTTTATTGATCCAATAGATATCGTAAAAGCATTAAAAGCTTTATCTAGAAAGTAATTAAGTTGGCGCCCTCGACACGAATCGAACGTGTGACCCTCCCCCCCCTTTTTTTTTAATCTAGTCACGCCAGCCATTATTTATAAGCTCACTTTCATCATGCCAAGCATAATTTCAAGCCATTTTCGAAGTCATCTTTGGGCAGGTTTTTACCAATAAATACCATTACTGATTCGCGCTTTTCATTTGTTTTCCACTTGCTACCTTGCTCACCACCCATGAGCATGTGTACACCCTGAAAAGCCCAGCGGTTGTCATCGTCTGCTACGTGCAATATGCCTTTGTAACGCAAGAGTTGTGTGCCATATATTTCTAACATGCCACCTAGAAATATCTTTAGTCTTTCCATGCGGAATGGGCGCTCAGATCGGAACACAAATGAAGAAACATCATCGTCGTGCTCATGGCTAACATCACCTAAAAAGTCTGGTTCAATTTTTAGAATTTCCTCAAGTGAAAAACCAGCAATATCCAAAATATCGTTGATGTCTGTTTTGCCAAAATGAACGTGTTTAATGGGTGCTCGCGGGTTCACTTGGCGTACTCTTGTGGTGATTTCTTGTACTTTTTCTGATGTAACTAAATCTGTTTTGGAGAGCAAGATCCTATCGGCAAAACCAACTTGTTCAAGCGCTTCGTGGTGTTCATCCAATTGCTGCATCGCATGCACTGCGTCAACCACAGTAATAATTGCATCGAGGTTATAATGCTCTCTAATATCATCTTCTACAAAAAATGTTTGTGCCACGGGGGCTGGGTCCGCTAAGCCTGTTGTTTCAATAATTACACGATCAAAACGTAACTCACCTGCCTGATTGCGTTGCGACAAATCCCCAAGAATACGCACTAAATCACCTCGTACAGTGCAACAAATACAACCATTGTTCATTTCAACAATTTGCTCTTCACCTTGAATCAACAATTCTCCATCTACCCCTGCTTCACCAAACTCATTCTCAATCACAGCAATACGCTGGCCGTGATGTTCACTTAAGATTCTATTAAGCAAGGTAGTTTTACCTGCACCTAAAAATCCAGTTAATATAGTGACGGGAATCATGGTTTGTGTTGTCATATTAAGCTCCTAAATGTTCTATGGCTTTAGCAACTGTGACCACACCCAACCCTAATGCCATTAAACTCAGTTGAAAAAACATATCTCTTGGCGTTCGATGGTGATGCAATTCGGGGACTAAATCAGCCACAGCGATATAGATAAAACTGGCTGCTGCCATGGTAAGCACATAAGGAATCACCACTTGCGCATTACTTAAACTTAACCAACCTACGATACCGCCAAGGGTCATGGCCGCACCAGAAATGACATTCAAAAATAAGGCCCTGCCTTTTTTGACGCCCGCATCTAATAACACCATAAAGTCTGAAATTTCTTGAGGTATTTCATGCGCAGTAATGGCAATTGCCGTTGCCCAGCCTAACTTCCAGTCGGTTAAAAAAGCAGCGGCTAATAACACCCCATCGACAAAGTTGTGCATGGAGTCACCTATCACAATCATGGCAACTATGGGTTTATCTTGTGTATGCCCCAATGTGGTCGCATGGTCATGGCGCCATAAAGCTAATTTTTCTAGTAGAAAAAACCCCATGATTCCAGAGACCAGCACCCAACCAAGCTCGGGGATGTTTAGGCCAAGATGTACTGCTTCTGGGAGTAAATCTGTTAAAGCAAAACCTAATAATACACCTACAGCAAACGCCACCATACGATTGGCAAACTTTGCCAAAAAAGTCAGTGCAACGGTGGCGGCAAGAAAAACTGAAAATATGCCGCCGATGAGTGCGGCAAGAATTATCTGCAATAAAGTCATTTGGTGCGGGATATCTGATGAATGTTTGGCTACCCACATAATATAGGGTGAAAATCTTATAAATGCAACCGTGTTGCAAAATATACATTTATTTTAAAGATTGTTGCTTCTGATAACACAGTTTTAAGACTAAATCAGCAGTTAAGATGTAGATGTAAATTGCTTAGTTTTTAACCAAATGTGTTTGTTTGATACGGTGCCAACCAATAATAATGCCGGCAAGACTCAATATAGTTCCAAGTGCTGATAGCATCCATATCACCACTTGCCTCGGCAGTTCATATTGAGATAATGGTGGTATATCTAAACGGTGCAAGGCGTGAAATAACCAGCGGTAGAGGCGACTTTTATCATCTACACTGGAAGCGATATTGCTTGTGTTTGGATCGATGTAATAGCTGGTGTTTTGTTGATCATTAAAATTCAAACGTAATACTGGCACAATGCTTTTAGTTGGGCTTGATCGATAATATAGATCCCCATGATGAAGTATTGTAATGGAGGTAATTGCTTAGCATTTTTAACCATGTCTTATCCTTCATCACTCTTAAATCTATGCACTAATTTAGCAAGATAGAACCATTCATTACCAGCTAAAGCCGCTGGGTTAGGAAATAAAATAATCGCATCAAATTCAGCCATCATTTGCTCACCATTTTGACGTACACCAATCACATCACCCGCTTTTAACGTATCAAAGCTTTTCCATGCTTTGGTAAATTGATCATCAGCATTGATTTTGTCGATGACTTCAACGATTCGCAGATTTTGATAGTCACTCGTTTTTTGTGGTTGGGGTGCATCCACTAAGCCTAAATGCGCCAGTGTGTTTGAAATTGCCTGATAAGCCACTTGTGGCGCATTAGGATCATCGTGCTGACCGCACTCTAGCGTAATACCCCAGCCGTCTTGTGCGCGCATGTACTCAGTCGTACCAATACCGTATTTCACATCTAAATTTTGTAGCTTTGAATGTTCAGGGTAAGTATTTTTATTGGCAATACGATTAGCCACACCACGAGAGTATGTATCTAGCCAGCCGTCTACAAATATATGCACACCCAATCTTAAGGCAAGCGCTACTTCTTGGGCAGCGAACGTAAATGGCTCTAGCGTCCCTGCATTATTGAGCGGGCCGACTAAGGCAAAAGGCTTCCCAGGGGTATGAAAGGAGTGCAAATCTAGTAGCACATCATGCTCCGATAATAAGGGGCACAGCCAATTGGCGACATGGTCTTCAAAATCCTGCGGCTTAGGATTAGGGCCTAAATTGCGGTTCAAATTACGGTCGCCCATGCGTTGCTTTTTAGCATACGCAAGGGGGTTGGCGATAGGGACAAAAGTTACGCTACCACGTACTATGCTACGTTGGTCAGTTTCAAACTCTTGCATTATTTGTTTAATAGCTTGCGTGCCGCAGGTTTCGTTGCCATGTACCGCCCCTAATACAATCAATCGTAAGCCAGGCTGCAGGCCAGTGTAAGTAACGGATTTAAATTGCATGCTGCTCATTTCTTAAAAAACCTAGAATCAGTTTCTAGAAGTACTTGCTCTGAAAAGTGAATGCTTTCGCGCGTAATAACACCCATCTTGTCGTTATACGCGTCTTTAGCAAAACATTGCGCATAGCCTGTTGCGGTTTCATGCACAATAATGGAGTGAAGCGCAATATCACCTTCACCATTTTGCATCTTTGTTTGTTTGAGCACTTGTTCAATCAGCACAAAAAAGACGCGTGATAGTTGCTCAGCACTTGGTGACACCGGCAAACCTATCCAGCGTAGCGAATTTTTAACGCAAGCAGCAATGTAGTCTGTATCATCATCATTCCAATACACCAGTGTATGGTCAAAAGCATCCACGATGGCGCGCATGTCTGCTTTCATTAAGCCAAAGTCATACACCATCTGCCCATGGTCCAAAGTGTCCGCTTCTAGCAGAATTTCTACTTTGTAAGAGTGTCCGTGTATCGAGCGTGCGCAACGCTGCGTGGTGCAGTTGCGTACAATATGTGCACCTTCAAATGAAAATAATTTACGGATAATCATAAGTTTTGTTTACCCTGATTTTGAGGTGCCTTTGATTGAACACTTAACAGTTCAATTGCTTGAGATAAAGTCATGACATCCTGCGTAGCACAACCCAGCCAACGCATGGAAACCTTATCTTCAGCTGCCTCACGTTTGCCTACCGCCATGAACAATGGCACTTTTGTAGCAGAGTGTTCACGAATTTTATAGTCTATTTTTTCGTTACGTGTATCTAATGTAACGCGCAAACCAGCAGATTTAAGCTGACTAACTACCCTCAGCGCATAATCGTCCGCTTCATTGGTAATAGGCGCAACAACCACTTTTACAGGCGCAAGCCAAAATGGCAAGCGGCCAGCATAGTGTTCTAATAAAATACCTGTAAAGCGCTCTAAAGATCCAAATAATGCGCGATGCAACATCACAGGACGACACCGATCAGGATAGTCATCCCATAGCCAAATTTTATCTACCTCAGATTTCCGCACAGGATCATTCTCTAAAAACCATTTCACAAGAACCTCAAATTGCTTACCTTTGGTTTGTGCATTAAATGACGATAAGAATCTTGAGAATTTTGAAATCATGCATAAATTATAACTAAACTTGACTAACTAAATTCCTAGATTTTTTGCGAAATATTTTTTTGTTTTGTGTTTTCTTTTGATGACGGGGGTGTTTCCAAAAAATGAGGGGTCGTTTAAGTAAAATCAAGTGTAAAGGTCGCGGATTGTAGCTTGAGAAAATGGGGGTACCCCGTGGGTGGGGTCAAATAGATACAGCTTTAATGAATTTGATTACAAAATGGTTACAAATTAATTAGGTATAAGAAAAAATAATTTAAGAAACCCTTTAAATCCTTGATTTAATTGGCGCCCTCGACAGGAGTTGAACCTGTGACTCTCCCCTTAGGAGGGGGATGCTCTATCCACTGAGCTACGAGGGCAAAATATATGTGTTATTTTTTTAAAAAAGCTTTAAGTAAATGAATACCAAAATTAACACCGAATCCATTCACTTCACTTAATGCAGCGCCAAGTCCTCCCTTTCGATTGCTTGATGAAAGATCGGTATGTAGCCACGGTACATTTTTTTCAATAAATCGATTTAAGAAACGTGCGGCATGAATGTGATCTGCACCACCTTCCAAAGTGCATTGTTTGATATCAGCAATGCCGCTTTCTAAATCTTCTTCATAATCTTCATCGAATGGGAATGCTGCAATACGTTCGCCTGCATCACTTCCAGCACCGACAGCCAAACAAGATAACTCAGCGCGATTTGAAATGACGCCACTATAACGATCACCCAATGCTGTTGCCATGCTGCCTGTAAGTGTTGCAAAGTCCATCATCATGTCAGGTTTCAAACGTGATGCTAAGGTTAGTGTATCTGCTAAGACCATACGCCCTTCTGCATCGGTATGCATAATTTCAATCGTGGTGCCATTCAATGACTTCACGACATCATTTTGTTTGTATGCTTTAGGTCCGATATGGTTTTGTGCGATCGCCAACCAGCAATCAATTTGAATCGGCAATTTTAAAAGGGTTGCAGCCAATAAAATACCGAGAGAGACTGCTGAGCCATTCATATCTTCATGCATACCATGCATATAGCGTGCAGGTTTCAAGTTATGTCCGCCTGTGTCAAAACAAATGCCCTTACCAATGACGGCGATTGTTTTTTTAATCTGTTTAGGTTTGTATGTAAGATGCACAATCGCTGCATCTTGCGGCTCAGAACCTTGGCCTACTGCCACAAAAGAACCTGCACCCATCTTTTTTAATTTTTTCATATCAAACTCTTCTATTTTCCAGCCGTTTGATTTAGCGAGTGACTTAATTTTTGTGCGGTATATTGAAGGGTTAAGTTCATTAGGTGGCAACATCGTCAATTCACGCGTCAATGTGTTGCCATTGATAATAGCAACTTCTTCACTGAATTTATCTTTTAACTCAATACCTAATAATTCAATCGATTTGATATTTTTTTTATTATTTTCTTTTTTACGGCTGGGTAGCGTTTGGCTATTCATGAGTGCTACATAAATAGCAGCACGCGCATTGAGTTCTTTTAAAGCTTCATCGCCAAACACCGCAATCGTCAGTGTTTCAGGGTTTTCTGAAAGCAAGGGTTGTAGTGCTTTACGGATCAATGTGTGGCGTTGAAACGTATTATTTTTTTTATCTAAAATTACAAAGCTAAAAAAATGGCCATCCTGAGTCTCAATAGTGACAGGGACTTTAGCCAAGCTCTCCATTTTTTTATGTGAACGCTTGAGTTTGCGATCAAGCTCTTTCTTAAAAGGAAATGTTTTTAATGTTACGCTCTCCAACACAAAAAGATGGTGACTCCCTTTGAAATTTTTTTCTGTCGCCAATCCTCTTTTTTGTACAATTTGAATTGCCATAAGCCTTAATCCTTAAATAAACGTCCTATTAAAAAATATCAATAAAATCAATAGAATATTACTTTTTTCCACACTTTTTACTTACTTTTTTACTTGACCCAAAGCCTTAAAAACGCCAAACTTAAAACTATATGAGTTCATTCAACGCGTTATCACTCACAAAATTTAAAACCCCTTTAGGCACTTAGTAAATAAAGCACTTATTATACCGTTAGCGTCCTTATAAAAATTCTGGAGTTATATTAAAAGATGGCATCTATACCCGATATCGATAATCAAGAAACGCAAGAGTGGCTTGACGCTCTTAATGCCGTCATTGAAATGGAAGGTGTAGAACGCGCTCACTTCTTGATCGAGTCTATGATTGATCAAGCGCGTCGGTCAGGTGCTAATTTGCCATATAACGCGACCACCGCTTATCTCAATACCATCCCTACTCACCTCCAGCAACGCCATCCAGGTAATCCTGACATGGAACGTCGTATCCGCGCCCTCATTCGGTGGAATGCGGTGATGACGGTATTGCGTGCCAATGAAAAATCTCCTGGTGTCGGAGGTCATATTGCAAGTTTTCAGTCGGCGGCTACTTTATATGACGTAGGCTTTAATCATTTCTTTAGGGCGGCTAACGATAAATTCCAAGGGGATCTTGTCTATTTCCAAGGCCACTCATCCCCTGGTGTGTATGCGAGAGCCTACCTTGAAGGTCGTATCTCAGAGGAACAACTTTCTAATTTCCGTATGGAAACAGGAGGCAAGGGATTATCAAGCTACCCTCACCCATGGCTAATGCCTGATTTCTGGCAGTTCCCCACGGTATCAATGGGACTAGGCCCCATCATGGGCATTTACCAAGCAAGGTTTTTAAAATACCTACACGATCGTGGCATTGCAGATACTTCCGATCGTAAAGTCTGGGTCTTCTGTGGTGACGGCGAAATGGATGAGCCTGAATCATTGGGTGCGATTTCATTAGCCTCACGAGAAAAACTCGATAATCTTATTTTTGTGATCAACTGCAACTTGCAGCGTCTTGATGGTCCTGTGCGTGGTAACGGCAAAATTATTCAAGAACTTGAATCTGACTTCAGAGGCTCGGGTTGGAATGTAATTAAAGTCATTTGGGGTTCTTATTGGGACCCTCTAATCGCCATGGATAAAACAGGATTACTCAAAAAACGCATGGAAGAATGTGTCGATGGCGAATACCAAAACTTTAAAGCTAAAGGTGGTGCTTACACACGCGAACACTTTTTTGGTAAATATCCAGAACTAAGAGAGATGGTGGCGGCCATGTCAGATCAAGATATCTGGCGTTTAAATCGTGGCGGGCATGATCCACATAAAGTTTATGCAGCGTATGCCGCAGCCACATCATACAAAGGTCAACCTTCCGTGGTCTTGGCTAAAACCGTCAAAGGTTACGGTATGGGCGATGCAGGTGAGGGACAAAATATTACGCACCAACAAAAGAGCATGGACATTAGTTCTTTAAAAGCTTTCCGTGATCGTTTTGATTTGCAAATTACCGATGAAGAAGTTGAAAAATTATCTTTCCATAAACCTGCACCTGATTCCCCTGAAATTAAATACATGATGGAAAGACGTGAAGCGTTAGGTGGCTTTGTACCGCAGCGTAAACGTAAAGGTAATAGTCTTAAAACACCACCTCTTTCAGCATTCGAAAATATGCTGACTGCGACGGGTGAACGTGAGATCTCAACGACGATGGCGTTTGTGCGTATCTTATCGACGCTTGTACGTGACAAAGAGCTTGGTAAATATGTTGTACCGATCGTGCCTGATGAAGCCCGCACCTTTGGTATGGAGGGTATGTTTAGGCAGCTGGGTATTTATTCTTCCGTCGGTCAATTATATGAACCCCAAGATTCTGATCAAGTCATGTTCTATAAAGAACAACAAGATGGTCAGATTTTAGAAGAAGGTATTAATGAAGCAGGCTCATTCTCATCATGGGTAGCCGCAGCGACTTCCTATACCGTCAACGGTATTCAAATGATTCCGTTTTATATTTTCTATTCTATGTTTGGTTTCCAACGTATTGGGGACCTTGCATGGGCAGCGGGTGATTCCCGCGCACGCGGATTCTTACTGGGAGCCACTGCAGGTCGCACCACATTAAATGGAGAAGGTTTACAACACGAAGATGGCCATAGCCAATTGATGGCAGCCATGATTCCTAATTGCGTTTCTTATGACCCCACCTTCTCATACGAACTTGCTGTCATTATGCAAGATGGTTTAAAACGCATGGTTGAAAATCAAGAAGATGTGTTCTATTACATCACCCTCATGAACGAAAATTATAGCCATCCTGAAATGCCTAAAGGGGTGGAGGCAGATATCATCAAGGGTATGTATCCATTCTCAACTTCTAAAGTGAAGGGTGAGAAAGTACAACTCATGGGTAGTGGTGTGATTCTTCGTGAAGTGATTGAAGCACAAAAAATCCTAGAAAAGGATTACGGTGTATCAGCGGATGTATGGAGTGTCACAAGCTTTAACGAACTTCGTAAAGACGCATTAGAGATAGATCGTTGGAATCGTATGAATCCTGATAAGCCGCAAAAAGAATCGCATATTACAAAACACCTTAAAAAAGCAGAAGGTCCTATCATTGCATCGACCGATTATATGAAATCATTTGCAGAACAAATTGCCGTCTTCTTGCCGCATAAATTTGTAGCTCTTGGCACTGATGGATTTGGACGTTCTGATTCAAGAGAAAATTTACGTCA
>Ga0172372_10006818_pt1 | contig 15498 bp, 11 predicted proteins | sample LakKiv5m_2_FD_114544 | JGI IMG/M metagenome (GOLD analysis project Ga0172372, IMG submission 114544) | Freshwater microbial communities from Kabuno Bay, South-Kivu, Congo - kab_092012_9.5m | ecosystem: Environmental > Aquatic > Freshwater > Lake | place: Democratic Republic of the Congo...
TCACCACGCTCTCAGCGGGTGTGGCGGCCGGGGCCTACGACCTCGTCCTGGCCGGCGGCGTTGAGCACATGACCAGGCATCCGATGGGCGAGGGGATGGATCCGAACCCGCGCTTCCTGGCCGAACGGCTCGTTGATCCCGAGGCACTGGTGATGGGCCAGACCGCGGAGAACCTGCACGATCGCTTCGGGCACCTGACCAAGGAGCGAGCCGACGCCTTCGCCGTGGGCTCCCAGGACAAGACGGCGAAGGCGTACACCAACGGGCACATTCAGCCGGATCTGGTGCCGGTCGCGGTGCGCTCCAGTACCGACGGGTGGGGGCTGATCTCGGTGGATGAGATGCCGCGACCCGGAACCAGCATGGAGGGCCTATCCGGATTGAAGACGCCCTTCCGCCCGCACGGACGGGTGACGGCCGGGAACAGCTCGGGGCTGACCGACGGCGCAACCGCCTGCCTGTTGGCGTCCCGGACCACCGCCGAGGAACTCGGCCTGAACCAGCGGATGCGCATGGTCGGCTACGCGTTCGCCGGGGTCGAGCCGGAGTTCATGGGCGTCGGGCCGGTCCCGAGCACCCAACGGGCCCTGGCCCGGGCCGGCATGACGATCGACGACATCGACGTGTTCGAGATCAACGAGGCGTTCGCGGTCCAGGTACTGGCCTTCCTGGACCACTTCGGTATCGCCGATGACGATCCACGGGTGAATCCGATGGGCGGTGCGATCGCCGTCGGCCATCCGCTAGCCTCCAGCGGCATCCGGCTGATGCAGTACCTGGCCCGGGATTTCGAGGCCAACCCGAGCGCTCGCTTCGGACTGACGACCATGTGCATCGGCCTCGGCATGGGCGGCACCGTGATCTGGGAGAACCTCGGCCACGAAGGCGGTGCCGCGTGACCAGCCAGGAAACACCGGGAGCCAACCCCGATGAGGTGGTCACCCACGCCAGGATGCGCACCCTGGACCTTCCGCACAATGCCGGGACCTTCGCGCTGATCACCCTGGACAACGATCGCGATCACACCCGGCCCTCCACCTTCGGGCCCGCCGGGCTGGCCAGCCTCGATGCCGCGATCGACGCTGCGATCGAGGTCCCCGGCCTGGTGGGGGTCGGGGTCACCGGGAAGCCATTCGTCTTCGCCGTCGGAGCCGATCTCAGCGCCGTCGGTCTGGTCGCGGATCGCCGCCAGATCCTGCAGGTCGCCCAACTCGGTCACAACGTCTTTCGGCGCCTGGGCGAGCTCGACGTTCCCAGTTTCGCCTTGGTCAACGGGGCCGCGATGGGCGGCGGGCTGGAACTGGCCCTGCACTGCACGTATCGGACCCTGTCCGCCGATGCCGCGGCGATCTCGTTGCCGGAGGTGTTTCTCGGCCTGGTCCCGGGCTGGGGCGGCACCTGGCTGCTGCCCAATCTCATCGGGCCGGCGAAGGCCATCGAGGTCATCGTCCACAACTCGATGGCGCAGAACAAGCAGTTGCGCCCGGGCCAGGCGCTCAGTCTGGGCATCGTCGACCGGCTCCTGGAGCCGGCCGACTTCCTGGAGCAGTCGCTGCACTGGGCCGCGAGCGTCCTGCGCGAGGAGGTGGTGGTGGAGCGGGTACCGGTCGATCGGTCCGACTGGCAGGCGATCGTGGCGGGTGCCCGATCCGGTGTGGACGCGCGACTGCACGGCGCGACCCCGGCTCCGTACGTCGCACTCGACCTCATCGGGGCCGCCCGGGATCGCAGCCGCGATGAGGGCTTCGCCGCCGAGGACGAGGCCCTGGCTGACCTGGTGATGGGCGAGGATCTGCGCGCCAGTCTGTACGCCTTCGACCTCGTCCAGCGACGGGCCAAGCGCCCCGCAGGGGTGCCCGATGCACAACTGGCCCGACCGGTGACGAAGGTGGGTGTCATCGGTGCCGGCCTGATGGCCAGCCAGTTGGCACTGCTGTTCGCCAAGCGGCTTCAGGTTCCGGTGGTGATGACCGATCTGGATCAGGAACGAGTCGACAAGGGCTTGGCCTACGTCGCCGCGGACATCGACGGCGCGGTGGCCAAGGGCAGGATGTCCCCCGACAAGGGCGCCCGGCTGAAGGCGCTGGTCACCGGCTCGGTGGACAAGGCGTCCTTCGCTGATGCCGACCTCGTGATCGAGGCGGTCTTCGAGGAACTGACGCTGAAGCAGCGGATCTTCGCCGAACTCGAGGGGATCGTGTCGCCGACCTGCGTCCTGGCGACGAACACCTCGTCCCTGTCCGTCACCGCGATGGGCGAGCACCTGCGGCACCCGGAGCGGGTCGTCGGCATGCACTTCTTCAACCCCGTGGCCGTGATGCCGCTGCTGGAGATCGTTCGGGCCGCGACCGATGACGCGACCCTGGCGACCGCCTTCGCCGTGGGCAAGAAACTGAAGAAGACCTGCGTGCCGGTCCTGGACTCCCCCGCCTTCGTCGTCAATCGACTGCTCACCCGGTTCCTGGGTGAGATCACCAACGCCGTGGACGAGGGCACCGACATCGAGGTGGCCGACCGTGCACTGGAGCCGCTGGGACTGCCGATGAGTCCGTTCGTGCTGCTGCAGTTGGTTGGCCCGGCGGTCGCGCTGCACGTGTCGCAGACCCTGCACGCGGCCTACCCCGATCGCTTCACCGTCTCGGCCAACCTCGAACGCCTGGTGGCCACCGGCAAGTCCGGCATCTACTGCTGGGACGAGCAGGGGCAGCCGTACGTCGACCCGGAGGTGGCCGCCCTGTTCGTTCACGGGGAGGTACGACTGGATGCGGATGAGGTGCTGCGCCGCGCCGTCGATGCCATGGCGAAGGAGGCCCGGTTGATGCTGGACGAGGGGGTCGTCGCCGAGCCGGCCGACCTCGACCTGTGCATGATCACCGGCGCTGGATGGCCGTTCGCCCTCGGCGGGCTGACCCCCTACCTGGACCGATCCGGGGCTGCCGAACGGGTGACCGGACGACGGTTCCTGCCCAAGGGGGTTGCCAGCCTTCCCTGAGCGGGCGGCACGCGCACGGTCAAATGGTCGCGTCTGATCCGGCCTGCTGAGGCTGACTGGCCTGGCCGCCTTCGGCGGTGGACTCCCAACGGGCCACCGCCTCGACGATCTCCCGTGAGACGTCCTGGGCCGTCAGACCACAGTCGACCAGGATCTCGGCACGCTTGCCCTGATCCAGGAATCGCTCGGGTATCCCCATATTGCGGACCGGGACGTCGATTCCGGCGTCCCGGAGGGCCTGACTGACGGCGGAGCCGACGCCGCCGGTTCGGATCCCGTCCTCCAGCACCACCACCAGGCGAACCTGGCGGGCCTGGGTGACGATCCCCGCGGGCACTGGCTTCACCCATCGGGGGTCGACCACCCGCGCCCCGATGCCCTGGGCCTGGAGCCGGTCGGCGACGTCCAGGGACATCGAGCCGAAGGCTCCGACGCTGACCAGCAGCACATCGGGCGCCTCTGCGTCCACCAGCACGTCCAGCCCGTCCAGCACCCGCACCGGATCCAGCACCGGGCCCAACGCCCCCTTGGGGAAGCGGATGACCGTCGGAGCGTCCGAGACCGCCACCGCTTCCCGCAGCGCCCGTCGCAGGGTGCTCTCGTCGCGTGGCGCGGCCAGGAGCAGGCCAGGAACCACCTGCAGCATGGACATGTCCCACATGCCGTTGTGACTGGGCCCGTCGTCCCCGGTCACCCCCGCCCGGTCCAGGACGAAGGTCACCCCAGCCTGGTGCAGGGCACAATCCATCAGCACCTGATCGAATGCCCGATTCAGGAAGGTCGCGTACAGGGCCACCACCGGATGCAGCCCGCCGTACGCGAGGCCGGCGGCGCTGGTGGCCGCGTGCTGCTCGGCGATCCCCACGTCATAGGTCCGGGCCGGGAACGAGGCGGCGAATCGGTCCAGGCCGGTCGGCCCGAGCATCGCCGCGGTGATCGCCACCACGTCGCTGCGCTCATGTCCGATGCGGACCAGTTCGTCGGAGAAGACACCCGTCCAGGTGGGCCCGCCCGCGCTCAGCGGCTTGCCGGTGTCCGGATCGATGACACCCACGCCGTGGAATCGGTCAGCCTCGTCCTGCTCGGCCGGCTCGTAGCCCCGTCCCTTGGCGGTGATGGCATGGACGATCACCGGCCCGTCGAAGTCCTTGGCCCGGCGCAGGGCATGCTCCAACTCCGCGATGTCGTGTCCGTCCACCGGGCCGACGTACTTCAGGCCGAGGTCCTCGAACATGCCCTGGGGGGCGACGATGTCCTTCAAGCCCTTCTTCATGCCGTGCAACGCGCCGTAGATCGGATGTCCCACCAGCGGCGTCCGGTTGAGCACCCGCTTCCCCCAGGACATGAACCGCTCGTAGCCCTGGGTGGTGCGCAGGGTGGACAGATGATGGGCCAGGCCGCCGATGGTGGGCGAGTACGAACGCTCGTTGTCGTTCACCACGATGACGACCTGTCGGTGTGAGCCGGCGATGTTGTTCAACGCCTCCCAGGCCATCCCCCCGGTCAGACCGCCGTCACCGATCACCGCCACCACATGCTGCTGGCCCAGCAGGCCTCGATGCTCCCAGGCCTTGGCCAGGCCGTCGGCGTAGGCCAAGGCCGTGGATGCGTGCGAGTTCTCGATGACGTCGTGCGGGCTCTCGGCCCGACTCGGGTAGCCGGACAGGCCCCCGTGCTGGCGCAGCCGATCGAATCCCGCTGCCCGTCCGGTGAGGATCTTGTGCACGTACGCCTGATGCCCGGTGTCCCAGACGATGACGTCCTGGGGCGACTGGAAGACGCGATGCAGGGCGATGGTCAGTTCGACCACCCCGAGGTTGGGACCCAGGTGCCCGCCGGTTGCGGACACCTTCTCCACCAGGAAGGCCCTGATCTCCCCCGCCAGGCTGGGCAACTCCTCCGGGGACATGGCTCGCACATCCCGCGGGTCGCGAATCCGTTGCAACAGGACCACCGGCACATCCCTTCGCTCGAGCCGCCAGTCTAGGCGCCATCCGGCCAAAGAGCCTGCGCGACGAGGCGCAGTTCACGATGCACCTGCAGCAGTCTGGCGCCCTCGGCTTCCAGGGCTTGCTGAACCTCGGCGAGTTCGGTGGGCTCCAGGTGCGGGCCGAGTTCGACCCGGGCGCGCGCGTAGGCCTGGCGGGTCGCACTCAGACACCCCTGCACGTAGTAATCGAGATAGGCCGCCAGGGCGCGGGGATGTGCGCGCAGCCGGGAGGTCCGCAGCTCACCCGGACCCTGGTCCAGCAGCCAGGGCACCACGCGCTCGGTGAGTTCGTCGGTGCCCGGCCCAGGCAGGTCCCGGGGCCAGCCGGCCGGTACGCGCACCGAACCCGCCACGCTAGAGCAGGGACCTCAGCACGTAGGGCAGGATCCCGCCGTGCCGGTAGTAGTCGGCTTCGCCGGGGGTGTCGATCCGGACCACCGCGCTGAACTCCACCGTCCGGCCGTCGGCTGCCACCGCCTCGACGTCCACCGTCCTGGGGATCGTGCCGTCGTTCAGCGCCGAGATCCCCCGAAAGGTGAAGACCTCGTCCCCCTGGATCTGCAGGGACGCCGCATTGGACCCCGGCTGGAACTGCAGCGGCAGCACACCCATCCCGATCAGGTTCGATCGATGGATGCGCTCGTACGACTCGGCGATCACCACGCGCACCCCCAGCAGGGCCGTACCCTTGGCCGCCCAGTCCCGACTGGAGCCGGACCCGTATTCCTTGCCGGCCAGGACGACCAGCCCGGTGCCGTGAACGGCGTAGGACATCGCCGCGTCGTAGACCGGGACGACGTCCTGATCGGCCGTGGTGAAGTCGATGGTGTACCCGCCCTCGACGTCCTGCAGCATCAGGTTCCGCAGCCGGATGTTGGCGAAGGTCCCCCGGATCATCACCTCATGGTTCCCGCGCCGGGACCCATAGGAGTTGAAGTCGGCGCGATCGACCCCGTGCTCGCGCAGGTAGATGCCAGCCGGACTGTCCGGCTTGATCGAGCCGGCCGGGGAGATGTGATCGGTGGTGACCGAGTCACCGAGGAGCAGCAGAACCCGGGCGCCGGTGACGTCCTGGACCGGCTCGGGCACGCGTGCCACCCCGTCGAAGTACGGCGGCTTGCGCACATAGGTGCTGGACGGATCCCACGCGAACGTCTCGCCGGTAGGAGTCGGCAGCTGCTGCCAGCGTTCGTCGCCAGCGAAGGCATCGCGGTACCGGGAGGCGAACATCTCCTCGTCGATCGCCGAGTCGACCACGGCCTGCACCTCGCTGGCCGCGGGCCAGATGTCCGCCAGGTAGACCGGAGTCCCGGTGGGGTCGGTCCCCAGCGGATCCTTGTCGAAGTCGATGTCCATCGTTCCGGCGATCGCGTAGGCCACCACCAGCGGTGGTGAGGCGAGGTAGTTCATCTTGACGTCCGGGTTGATCCGACCTTCGAAGTTGCGGTTCCCGCTGAGCACGGCGGTGACCACCATCTGCTCACCATTCACCGCAGCGCTCACCTCGGGCAGCACCGGCCCGGAGTTGCCGATGCAGGTGGTGCAGCCGTACCCGACCACGTCGAAGCCGAGTTTCTCAAGATACGGCAGGAGCCCGGACTTGGCGTAGTAGTCGGTGACCACCTGGGAGCCAGGTGCCAGTGAGGTCTTCACCCAGGGCTTGCGCAGCAGGCCGCGCTCGACCGCCTTCTTGGCCAGCAGGCCAGCACCCAGCATCACCGAGGGGTTCGAGGTGTTCGTGCAGGAGGTGATCGCGGCGATGGCAACCGCTCCATGCCCGATCGTGGCGGACTGGCCGTCGATCTGCAGGTGCGCCACCTGAGCCGGGTCCTTGGCGTAGTCGACGATGGCGGCGCGGAAGGCCGATTGAGATCGGTCCAGCGGGATGCGGTCCTGTGGTCGCTTGGGGCCGGCGATGGACGGCACCACGGTTGCCAGGTCCAACTCCAGCACTTCGGAGTAGGTCACCTCGCGCATCGGGTCGTGCCACAGGCCCTGCTCCTTCGCATAGGCCTCGACCAGGGCGATCTGTGCAGGACTGCGCCCGGTCAGCCTCAGGTAGTCCAGGGTGACCTCGTCGATCGGGAAGATCGCAGCGGTGCTGCCGTACTCCGGACTCATGTTGCCGATGGTCGCCCGATTCGCCAGGGGGACTGCGGCGACCCCGTCGCCGGTGAACTCCACGAACTTGCCGACCACACCGTGTGCTCGCAGCATCTGGGTGATGGTGAGGACCAGATCCGTCGCGGTCGCCCCGGGTGGCAGCTCCCCGGACAGCCTGAAGCCGACCACGCGCGGAATCAGCATCGACACGGGCTGGCCGAGCATGGCTGCCTCTGCCTCGATCCCGCCGACACCCCAGCCGAGGACCCCCAGGCCGTTCACCATCGTGGTGTGCGAGTCGGTTCCAACGACGGTGTCCGGGTAGGCCTGACCGGAGCGAGCCATGACCACCCGCGCCAGGTGCTCGATATTGACCTGATGGACGATCCCGGTGCCGGGCGGCACCACCTTGAACTCCTCGAAGGCTCCCTGTCCCCAGCGCAGGAACTGGTACCGCTCGCGATTTCGCTCGTACTCCAGATCGACATTGCGCTCCTGCGCAGAAGGAGAGCCGAAGTGGTCCACGATGACCGAGTGGTCGATGACCAGTTCGGCCGGTGCGAGCGGCTCGATCCGTGCCGGATCGCCGCCGAGGTCAGCGACCGCCTCGCGCATGGTGGCCAGATCCACTACCACCGGCACGCCGGTGAAGTCCTGCATGATCACGCGCGCCGGGGTGAACTGGATCTCGTCCGTGGGCTCGGCCGCCGGATCCCAGCCGGCCAAGGCGCGGATGGTCGCCGCGGTCACGTTCGCGCCGTCCTCGGTGCGCAGCAGATTCTCCAGCAGGATGCGATGGGTGAAGGGCAGACGCTCAGCTCCTTCCACCGCCCCGATCCGGAAGATCTCGTAGGACTCACCCTGGACCACCAGGGTGCTGCGGGCATCGAAGCTATTGGCGCTGGGCACGATGTGACCTCCCTAAGTATCTTGACGTCAAGATATCTCATCTACCCCGGCACGCGGTACCAGGGCCGCCACCAGTTCCACGTGGTGGGTCATCGCAAAGGCGTCGAACGCTCGCAGTTCCTGCAGTCGGTAGCCACATTCGGCAGCCACCGCGACGTCCCGAGCCAGGGACACCGGATCACATGCGACGTAGACGATCACCCGCGGTCCGACGGCTGCAAGTCGAGCCATGGCCTTCACCCCGAGTCCAGTGCGCGCCGGGTCCAGTACGACACCGTCCACGGGTTCACGCGCCGATTCCAGCCAACGACCGACCTCGTGATGGTGCAGCCGAATCTGGGGAAGGTCGTGCAGGCTGCGCCGGGCATCCCGGACCGCCTGGGCACTGCCCTCCACCGCGTGCACGCAGCCCTGCGGGCCGACCGCCTTGGCGAGGAAGGCGGCGAACAGCCCGGCCCCGGTGAACAGGTCCCACCAGGACTCGCCGATCGACGGAGTCGCCATCCGCAGCACGGTGTCCACCAGGACCGGTGCGGCCAACGGATGGGACTGCCAGAACGTATCCGGGTCCACCCGCCAGATGCGATCCCGGACCCGCTGCTGGCTGCGCCTCTTCCCGCGGATCACGTCCTGGCCGGCCAGAACGGTGACCTCGCCATCGGTGCCCACCACTGATCGCAGCATGTCGACCCCGGCAGGCAACTCCAACCCCCGCAACCCGGCAGCAGCGGGCGGCTCGTCGATTCCTTCGGCCGCGATGAGGCACCGGGTCACCCCGATCACCTCACTGGATCGATGGGGATGCAGGCCGACCACACCACGGGCGTCCACCTGCCAGCGCATCCGGGTGCGCCAGTGCCAGCCGTCCGCACCCGGTCCCCCGGTGAGATCGGCCGGGTCCGCAAGGGGCTCGACCGCAACCGCGAGGTCCGGCATCGACGCATGGCGGCGGAAGGCGTCCGCGATCACCTGGGCCTTCAGTTCTCGCTGGTACCCCAGATCGGCGTGCTGGAAGTCGCAGCCGCCGCAGCCACCCGGCTGGAAGTGCGGGCAGACGGGTCGAACTCGGCGGGGACTGGCCCGCAGGATCTGCACCGCATCGGCACGGCTCACCTTGCTCGCCACCGCGGTCACTCGGGCCAGCACCCGCTCCCCGGGCAGGCCGTGGCGGACGAGCAGGGTGCGGCCCTGGGCATGTGCGATGCAGTGCCCGCCGTGGGCGATGGTCGTCAACTCCAGTTCGATCAGGTCACCGACATCAAGTTCGCCCGTGCGCACCTCACCCATCGCGGTCGATGACGAGCTCACTGGAGGCCAACTGCCACGGAACGCTGGTCACCGTCACCCCGGGCGTGAACAGCAGTCGACTCTTCAGCCGCAGGGCCGACTGATTGTGCAGCAACTGCTCCCACCAGTGCCCGACCACGTACTCAGGGATGTAGACGGCGACCAGGTCATTGGGATTCTCGGTACGCAGATTGCGCACGTAGTTCAGCACCGGTCTGGTGATCTCTCGATACGGGCTGTCCAGGATCTTCAGCGTCACCGGAATCTGGCGAGTCTCCCACTCGCGGACCAGGGCATCGGTCTCGTCCTGATCGAAGTTGACGTTGATCGCCTCCAGCACGGTGGGCCGGGTCGCGCGCGCATAGGCCAGGGCCCGCAATGTGGGCTTGTGGATCTTGGAGACCAGCACCAGCGTATGTACGCGGGCCGGCAGGATCATCCGGTCACGATCGCTGGTGGACAACTCCACCCGCACCCGACCGTAGTGGCGATGGATGCCGCGCATGAGCAGGTAGATGAGCGGCATGGCGATGACCACCAGCCAGGCTCCCTTGGTGAACTTCGTGATGAGCACGATGACCAGGACCGATCCGGTCAATGCCAGGCCGAAGGCGTTGATCGCCCGCGAGCGCATCATCGATCGGCGCCTGGACTGGTCTGACTCGGTGCGCAGTTGTCGATTCCAGTGCCGAACCATGCCGAGTTGGCTCAGGGTGAAGGAAACGAAGACCCCGATGATGTAGAGCTGGATGAGCGCGGTCACATCGGCCTGGTACGCCACGACCAGGGCGATGGCCAGGCCGGCCAGTACCAGGATCCCGTTGCTGAAGGCCAGCCGATCCCCGCGGGTGTGCAGCTGCTTGGGCAGGTAGCCGTCCTTGGCCAGGATGGACCCCAGGACGGGGAAGCCGTTGAACGCAGTGTTCGCCGCCAATGCCAGGATCAACACCGTGGCGAAGGTGATGATGATCACCGGGAGGTAGGCGTTGTCGAAGACCGCATTGGCGACCTGGACCACGACCGTCTTCTGAGCGGACCCTTCGGGCAGTCCGATCAGATCCCGATTGAACTCCGCCACATGCACGCCGGTGGCCAGCGCCAGCCAGGTGATCCCGCTGAACATGAGCATCGAGATGACCCCGAGCATCAGCAGCACGGTCGCGGCATTGCGGGACTTCGGCGGCCGGAAGGCAGGTACCCCGTTGGACACGGCCTCGATCCCGGTCAGGGCCGTGGTGCCCGATGAGAACGCACGAGCCACCACGAAGGCCAGCGCCAAACCGGCGAAGGTCTCCTCCGGCTTGATCCGGTACTGGGCGGACTCGGCGACCAGCTGGGCCCCGGTGGCCATCCGCACGATCGCCACCGCGATCATCGCGAAGATCGCCAGCATGAAGAAATACACCGGGACGGCGAAGAGTGCACCCGATTCCCTGATGCCGCGCAGGTTGAGCAGGGTGATGACCACGATGAAGCCGACCGCCCACCACGTGCTGTGGTAGCCCACGGCATCGACCGTGGACGCCAGGTTCGCCACCGCTGACGAGATCGAAACGGCGACCGTCAGCACGTAGTCGATGAGCAGGGCGCTGGCGACGAAGACACCCCAGTTCTGCCCGAGGTTGGTGGAGACCACTTCGTAGTCCCCGCCACCGCTGGGGTACGCGTGCACGTTCTGCCGATAGGAGGCGACCACCGTGAAGTAGATGACGACGACGGCTGCGGCCACCCATGGGCCGAAGGCGTACATCGACAGTCCGCCCAGGGACAGCACCAAGAGGATTTCCTGGGTCGCGTACGCATTGGAGGACAGTGCGTCGCTGGCGAAGACCGGTAGCGCGATGCGCTTGGGCAGGAGGGTTTCGTTCAACCGGTCCGATCGCAGTGCCCGACCGAGAACGAGCCGCTTCACCGCATCGGAGACGGACACGACCGGCAATGCTACGCCCGGGCTCGGCACACCTTGCGCGATACGGTGTGCCGGTGCACATCGTGATCCTCGGTTGCGGACGGGTCGGCTCGATGCTGGCCACCGAACTGGATCGGATCGGGCACTCGGTTGCCGTCGTCGACGTGGATGCCAGTGCCTTCCGTCGGCTGCCCCAGGACTTCAACGGCCTGACCGTCAAGGGCGTGGGCTTCGATCGCGAGACCCTGGAGATCGCTGGGATCAAGCGCGCCGACGCCTTCGCTGCCGTGAGCAGCGGTGACAACACGAACATCATCGGAGCGCGGGTTGCCCGCGAGACCTACGGAGTCGATCGGGTCGTCGCCCGCATCTACGACCCGCGCCGAGCGGAGATCTACGAGCGCCTCGGGATTCCGACGGTCGCCACGGTGTCCTGGACCGCGGGCCAGTTCATGCGGCGACTGCTGCCCCTGGGGGCGGCCGCGGAGTACCAGGATGCCTCCGGCGCGATCACCCTGGCGGAGGTGAGCCTTGGGCCAGCCTGGCTCGGCATCCGCGCATCCCGACTGGAGGAGGCCGCCGGGGCACGCATTGCCTTCGTCACCCGCTACGGGGATCCCTTCCTGCCCGATGGGCAGACGGTGCTGCAGGAGGGGGATCTGGTTCACGCCCTCTACCAGACCGCCCGGCGCGCCGAGGTCGAGTCCGTGTTCCAGTCCGGCCCCGGGGGGTCATGATGCGCGTCGCCATCGCAGGAGCCGGGAAGGTCGGCCGGGCGATCGCCCGTGAACTGCTCGGCAACGGTCACCAGGTCCTGCTGATCGATCGCGATCCCGCCCTGGCCCGCCCCGGCGTCGTCGAAGGTGCCGAGACCCTGCTCGCTGACGCCTGCGAGATCGCCGCCCTCGAGGAGGCCCAACTGGCCCAGTGCCAGGTGGTGGTCGCGACCACCGGAGACGACAAGGTGAACCTGGTCGTGTCACTCCTGGCCAAGACCGAGTACGGCGTCCCCAGGGTCGTGGCCCGTGTCAACCACCCGAAGAACGAATGGATGTTCGACGAGTCCTGGGGGGTGGACGTCGCGGTATCCACCCCGCGGATGCTCTCGGCCCTGGTGGAGGAGGCCGTCAGCGTCGGCGACCTGGTCCGACTGTTCACCTTCCGTCAGGGTCAGGCCGACCTGGTGGAGATCACCCTGTCCTCGGACTCCCCGGCCGTCGGCCAGACCGTGGGCGAGCAGCAGTGGCCACCGGACACCGCCCTGGTCGCCATCGTGCGCGGACCACGGGTCATCACCCCGTCGGCCGATGAGCCCCTGGACGCAGGGGACGAGTTGCTGTTCGTCACCTCACCCGATCAGGAGCCCGAACTGCAGCGGCTCCTCGGCCACCTGTAGGCCACCTCCCCAGCGGCCGCGGGTCGCCCGGTCGGCTCAGTCCGGCTCAGTCCGGCTCAGTCCGGCTTTCCGGCTCCGTCGCCGGTCTCACCCGGATCCCCCGATGGGTTCGCCGGTTGGGACTGACCCCGCTTGGCATCCCATACCGGCTTCAGCAGTCGGTAGGTGAAGTAGGCGGCCGCGATGTACAGCGGAACCCCCATCACGACCTTCATCACGCCCAGTGGTCCGATCGCCCCGGCCAGGTACAACGGCACCTGCACGGCCAGCCGCCCGAAGAACAGGGCCACCCAGATCCAGGAGGCTGCCGCATAGGTGCGGCGCAGGCTCGGATCCTTGCGCCAGCGGGTTCCGTCCCCGGTGAGGTAGCCCAGGACGATGCCCAGCAGCGGCCACCGGACCAGGATCGAGATGAGGAAGGCGGATCCGTAGCCGAGGTTCTGCAGGAACCCGGGCAGGAAGTAGTCCTCGGGTCGGTTGGTGGCATTGGCCACGAAGGCGGAGATCGCCACCCCGGCGAATCCGGCGATCACCTGCTGCAGCGGCTCCCGGCGGATCAATCGCCAGGCGACGATCGCCAGTCCGGCGACCACGGCTGCGATCACCGATGCACGCAGGTTCTGCCCGGTGACCAGGTAGCCGATGACGAACACGATGGTGGGCACGCCCGAGTCGATGATGCCGCGCCAGCCACCGATGGCCCGCTCCAGCAGGACCGTCTCGGCCCGCACGTCGGCGGCGGTCTCGTGCTGGACCGCGCCGTCCGGCGCGACGGGGTCCTGCGACGACGCAGGCGCCGTCGAATCTCCCGTCCGGTCGTCGCTGCTCATGCGGCCGGATTCAGTCGATACCGGGGATTGAAGATGCGCGGCTGGTCGGTGCAGGTCATCCGGCCCCAGACCGTCATGCGGCGACCGGGATCGATGCCCGGGATGCGTCGACGGCCGAGCCAGACCACACTCACGCATCCGGTCCCGTCGTAGAGCTCGACCTCGAGTGCCGGCGCCTGTTCCCGCGGACGCAAGGTCACCGAACGCACCGTCCCGGAGAGCACCACCTGCTCCCCCGGTCGGCACTGGCAGATGGTCGAGACGTCGTCATCGCTCAACTCCGCCTGCAACTCGGCCGCCTCGGCCTCGTCACGACTGTGACGCAATCCGGTGAACAGGGTCCGCACCCGACCAACATAGTCCGCGTCGGCGCCGCCACCACCATGGGCCGACAATGGTGGCGTGCCGACATCGGTGCAGGACCCGCGCCCCACGCACGCCATCATGGTGACCGGCGCCGGCTCCACCGCCGCGTTCATCGAGCGGGCATTCCCACCGGTCGACGGCGTGGTGGCATCCGTGGTCGCGATCGCCGCGCATCGCGGTGACCTTCCGGCGGTGATGTCGGCCCTCTCCACCGGAGTGCTCCGGGCCCGGGAACATGACCGAGCAGTGATGGTCGGCGGGGTCAGTTTCGGTGCCCACGCCGCAGCCACCTATGCGAGCACCTGCCTGGGGCCAGAGCGGCCCGATGCCCTGGCATGCGTGATGCCCGCTTGGACGGGCTCCCCGAGTTCGGCAGCCGCAGCCACCGAGGAAACGGCGCAGCGGCTGCGAGTCCTGGGGAGCGAAGCGGTCCTGGCCGACCTGCGACGGCAACACCCTGATGACTGGATCGTCGATGAACTCCTCGACGCCTGGCCGCGCTTCCACCCTGCCGCCCTGGCTGCCGAACTCGAGGCGGTCGCGTCCTGCCCTGCTCCGTCCCTTGAACAACTGGGTCGGATCCGGGTGCCCACAGCCGTCGTGGGATTGCGGGGCGATCCCCTCCATCCGATCCAGGTCGCCGACGCCTGGGCTCGGGTGATCCCGGGCGCCCGAGGCTTCGCCTTGGAGCGCGCACAGGTCGGGGCGGAGCGATCCCTGCTCGGCCGAGCCGCCTTCGGTTGGCTGGCCGGCAGGATCAGCGCGTCTCGGTGATCTCCGGGCCCCGGACGAAGGGCGAGATCTGGGCCCGCTGCGCGGGTTCCGCCTCGTCTCCCGCTTCACCTTCCGGCTCGCCGGCAGCCAGGGGCAACTGCAGCGGGATCGGAGCACCCATCGGCATCGCCTCCTGGCCGCGGACGACGACAACCGATCGCAGCACCCCCTCGAGCAGGTCTGCCTGCTCCCCCGGGCGAGCAGCCTGACCGAGGAAGACGGCGCGCAGGAACCACCGCGGGCCGTCGACACCGACGAAACGGGCTGGCTGCAGGGCGCCGTCGGATCCCTTCAACTGAGCCTGAAGTTCCCTGCCGAAGGTGCCGTCGACCTCGTCCACCAAGCCACCGGCCGAACTGATCGAACCGGCGAGCTGCTGGCGGACATCGGCCCACATGCCACCCGATCTGGGAGCCGCGTAGGGCTGGACCTGCACGGAGGCCTTCTTGGTCGCCAGGGTCACCAGGGAGATCCGACCCGTCGCCTCGTCCACCTGAACCTGGACATCGATCCCCGGCCGGCCCTGGACCAACATGCCCCCGAGGTCCAGTCGCTCGACGCCGTCACCGGGGTCGATCTCCGACTCATCCCAGGGGCCATTGGCTCGTTCATCGCTCACAGCGACACCGTACCTTTCGGGCCGTCCCCGTCGACCTGCGAGCCTTCATCCGGTCGAACCGAACCCGTCGGCCGCTCGATGGGAGCACGGCAACTGCGTGACCTCAACCAGGTGCACCCGCGGGACAGCGAGCACCACCAGTTGCGCGATGCGATCTCCCCTGGCGATGCGCACCGGCTCGCCCGGATCATGGTTGATCAGGATGACGCCGATCTCACCGCGATAGCCGGCGTCGATCACTCCGGGGCCGTTGACCAGGCCCAATCCGTGGCGCAGGGCGAGCCCGCTTCGCGCGTGGACGAATCCGGCATAGCCGTTCGGCA
>Ga0172372_10006820_pt1 | contig 15497 bp, 13 predicted proteins | sample LakKiv5m_2_FD_114544 | JGI IMG/M metagenome (GOLD analysis project Ga0172372, IMG submission 114544) | Freshwater microbial communities from Kabuno Bay, South-Kivu, Congo - kab_092012_9.5m | ecosystem: Environmental > Aquatic > Freshwater > Lake | place: Democratic Republic of the Congo...
GCGCTGAAAATGATCACAATAATTGTTTTGTTGACATCAACGCTGGGGCTGGTGGAACTGATTCTTGTGATTTCGCTTTAATGCTTCTTCGCATGTATGAAAGATTCGCCAATATTCGTGGTTTTAAAGCCGAAATTATCGATATTCTTGATGGCGAAGAAGCCGGAATTCGCTCGGCAATTCTAAAAATTTCTGGTCAATTCGCTTATGGTTGGCTCAAAAATGAAATCGGTATTCATCGCTTGGTACGCATTTCACCCTTTAATTCCAACGGTAAAAGACAAACTAGCTTTGCCTCGGTGTGGACTTATCCCGAAATTGACGACGAAATAAATATCGATATTCAAGAAAAAGATTTGCGTATCGACACCTTTCGAGCCTCTGGCGCTGGAGGGCAACATGTCAACAAAACCGACTCGGCGGTTCGCATCACTCACTTACCAACTAATATCGCCGTTCAATGTCAAAGTGATCGCTCGCAGATTCGTAATCGCGCCGAAGCCATGAAAATGCTCAAATCAAAACTCTATGAAATTGAAATGAACAAAAAAAGACAAGATCAAGAATCGCAAGAAAATGCCAAGAGCGATAATAGCTTCGGCCACCAAATTCGTTCTTATGTTTTACATCCTTATCAGTTAGTAAAAGATTTGCGCACCAACTTCGAAACTGGCAATATTCAAGCGGTTTTAGATGGCGAAATTGAAGGCTTCATCAAAGCCATGCTTGCCAAAAATATTCAAAATAACAATTAAATTTCGAGTTTTACTTTTAAAAAAAATCCCTAACATATGCCTTGCAAAACTTCCATAATAATGCTTCGCTAACAATCTTAAAATTTCGTAGATAATGTCTAAAATTTTAATCTCAAACCTAAAAAAGCGCCATAAAAGCGAAAAAAGATTTGTTTTGTTTGGCAAAATCTCAATTGGTTTTTCAATTAGTTTTTTAGTTTTTTTATTATCCATGATTATTTTCAAGGGCTACGGGGCTTTTTTACGCACCAAAATTGCTCTTGAAATAAATCCCGAATTAATTACCAACAATCAAGATTTACGACCCGCCATTAAAGATGCTCTAAAAAAGCTAAATCCACAACTATCATCGCTCGAAGACCTCAATTCTCTTTATCAAATTGTTAGTAAGGTTGCCAATCTTGAACTTAAAAAACAAATTACCAAACAGCCAGTAAAACATTATTGGCTATCTGCCAGCTCACGGGTTGATATGTTTATTAAGCACAATCATCATGAAAGTTTGAACCAAACTCAACTTAATATCATAAAAAATTTGATCGAACAAAATCGCATTAAAACTTTTTTCAATTGGGATTTTTTTAAATTTGGTGATTCACGCGAGCCCGAAATTGCCGGAATTCGCGCCAGTTTTGTTGGCTCATTATTGGTGATGTTGGTTTTTTTGGCATGCGCTTTTCCGATTGCGGTTATGTGCGCATTTTACCTCGAAGAATTTGCCCCAAAAAATCGACTTACCGACATTATCGAAGTCAGTATCAACAATTTAGCAGGCATTCCATCAATTATATACGGATTATTGGGTCTAACCGTTTATCTTCAAACTCTTCACTTGCCTCGCTCATCAAGTTTAGTTGGCGGACTAACATTATTTATGTTGGTTTTGCCGGTAATTATTATCGCGACTCGCAATACCATCCGCTCAATACCCAATTCGATTCGCGATGGAGCATTAGCAATTGGCGCCTCAAAAATGCAATTGATTTGGCATCACCTTTTGCCTTTATCAATCCCTGGGATTATGACGGGAACAATTTTGGCAATCTCGCGCGCACTTGGCGAAACCGCGCCACTTTTAATGATAGGCATGGTCGCTTTCATTGCCGATGTTCCACAGAATTTTAGCGATCCCTCTTCGGCATTAGCTGTACAAATTTATTTATGGTCCGATCTCCCCGAAACGGGCTTTGTCGAAAAAACTTCGGGAGCAATAATAATTTTGCTAACTTTCTTAATCACCCTAAACCTGAGCGCCATCATTTTGCGTAAAAAATTCGAAAAAAAATGGTAAATTTCGAAAAATTGTCGAATTCAAAATCATTCAATAAACCTAAAATTGTTGGCATTCTGAATCTGACTCCTGATTCGTTTTCTGATGGCGGGAAGTTTAATCAACAAAATTTTGCCCTCACCCACCTCCAAAAAATGCTTATAGATGGCGCAGACATTATTGATGTTGGCGCCGAATCAACTCGACCCAACGCTCAAGTTTTGACCGCTTCTCAAGAAATTTTTCGCCTTGAAAAAATTTTGCCAAAAATTGTCGATGAAATAAAAAAATTTAACCACTCTCAACACAAAAACATTGAAATCAGCATAGACACTTACCACTTTGAGACCCTTGTTTTTGCACACTCTCTTGGCATAAATTTTATCAACGATGTGAGTGGATTAATTGATGAAGAAATTATCGACTTCGTGGCAACAAAAAATCTTAAAGCCATATTAATGCACAATTTGGCAATTCACGCTGATCACAATATTATCATCAATCGCGAACTAAATGTTTTTGAGCAAATTTCACAATGGGCGCAACAAAAAATCGCATTTTTGGAAGCAAAAAATATTAAAAAATCGCAATTAATTTTTGACCCCGGAATCGGCTTCTCCAAAGACCCCAAGCAATCAATTCGTATCTTAAAAAATATCGAGGCTTATCGACATTTGGGCTTAAAAATTTATGTTGGACACTCTAAAAAAAGTTTTTTAGATTACCTTAAAATCCCTAACCAACCCAATCTTGATCGAGCCCAAAAAACTTTGATCATATCGCAATATTTAGCTCACAAAAAAGTTGATTATTTGAGAGTCCATGATGTTTTAGAAAACTTTGGCGCCATCAATAAAGCAGAAGATTCGTTTGCATTTGGATATTAGTCTTTAATCGACAAAAATTGTTTTTTGTTCCAAAAAATCAAAATTATCAATAATTTTAGTCTCGCTAGAAATTTTATTAATGCATGCTGGAAGCTGATATTTTTTGGTAAGATTAACGATTGCATAAAATTTTTGACTTTGAATTTTTTGACAAATTTTAGTGATTTTTAGACGATTGGTTAAAACCAAAATCTTTCGATCTTTAAAAAATATTTCACAATAATTTTTATAACATTTTTGACAATCACGCGCGTTATTTAATAAAATTTTATTGCACTTTTGAATAACTCGAATGTCTTTGTCGCCAAAAGCTTTAAGCCAGTTTTTAATTTGCTTTGTTTGCTTTACTTTTTTAGAAAAAAATAAATTTTTTTGATCAAAAATCGCATAAAATTTTTGATCTTTTTCAAATATCAAGCTAGGCGAATAATTTTTTATTCCAAAAAATATTGCTAAGACAAATAAAAATACGGCCATCCATCGCAAAATTAATTTTTTACTCAAGCAAAAAAATATCACCGCCAAAATACATATTAAGGTACTAAAGCTTGATAGGTAAGGAGTGGTAATTGATGAATATGGAAATTTTATAAAAAAATTTACGCAGGCAATAAAAATTTCTATCAATTTTTCTAATGGCAATAATAGCAATTTTTCGAGGCTAAAAATCATTAAAATTAACGCCAAAAATGCACAAGGCATAATTAAAAAACTTATCAATGGAATGGCCATTAAATTAGCCAAAAAAGCTATTGGGCTGAAAGATTGGAAGCTGTTCATTAAAATTGGAAGGCAGGCAATTTGAATAATCGCGGTGATGATAAAAATATCTAAAAGATATTGTTTTGAAGTGGATAAAATTCCGGTGATAAATTTATCCTCAGCGGGCAAATTCAGATGAGGAAATAACGCCAAACGCCAACTCGATGCATAGCAAAGCGTAATTAGAACACCCATAAACGACAATTGAAAACTCACTTGATACAAATTGTAGGGATTGATTATGGTGAGTAAAAATAACGCCAAAAACAATGCCCGCAAAGCGTCAAATCTTCTATCGATTATCAAACTTATCATTGCCATCCAAACCACTATCAAAGCACGCTGAGCTGGTATTGGCCCATTGGCAATCTTAAAATATAAAAAACTTGCCAAAATTGCCAAAACGGCGGAGATTTTTTTTATATCAAATTTTAGCGCCAAAATTTCAAACCGCGCCAGAAAAGCTCTGAATCCAATAAAAAATATCGCACAGGCCAACGATAAGTGGAAACCCGAAATTGATAATAAGTGTGACAATCCTGTGTTACGAATCGCGGCAAGTAAATTTTTACTAATATTATTTTGCTCGCCAATCAAAAGAGCTAGAGCTACCGAGGCTTCATCACGAGAAAGGTGCTGATATATTTTATAACGAATTATCTCGCGCCAATTCAAAAACCACGAATCAAAATCGCTAATAACCGATTTGGCAATTAAATTTGGATTGGAAATTATATATCCAAAGCCATCGATATTTTTTGCAAAAGCATCGGGTTCAGGGTTAAAATTTTGAATAAAATCTGGCTTATCGACTGGATTTATAAGAGCTTTAAAGGCAATTTCGTCATTTATGGCAAAAGCATAAGAATTTAAATTATTTTTTGAAAAACTTAGCGATAAAATGTGCGGAAAATGTTTTAAAATTTTCTTTCCATCGACTTCGAGCCAATCATCAAAATAAATATTGTTTTTGGTATCAAGAAATTTGCGATCGAGCTCTTGATAGTTTGATACATTAATGAATTTTTTATAAATTCTTCGCGCCAAAGCCATCTCTTTCTTAGTTTTTTTGGGCTTAGAGAATTTTTTTGAAGAAGATTTTTTGTGACGCCTCGGAGCTTTTTTTAGCCGAGTTTTTTTAATTTTTTTAGTGAGTGTTTTTTGTTGAGGTTTGCTGATTTTATTTTGATTGAATTCAAGCTTGGATAAATCCGAAATTCGAATTTTCAAATTAACGCCCTGTTTATGATTTTGTGGATTTGAAAAAAATCTTGTCTCGATGATTTTTCCACGCGCTTCGACATATAATTTTTGATGAAAATAAGCATTTTGTAAAAAATTCTCATGGTAAAATATTACATAAAAAATGCCTAATAAAAACACTAATTGCGCGCCATAAATATAAGCTCTAACGCTAAAATAATCTAAAGAATAAAAAATTAATAAAGCGCCAAAAATTATGATAAATAAGCTCAAGAAATTGTCACAATTTTGTCGATAAGAAATCGCAAAAAGAATGCCACAAACGAAAATTAGAACTGCGCAGAATTTAAAATTTTGAATATCAAACGCCAAAACGTTCGATAGGGTTTTGAGATATTTCATTAAGGTGTTTTAGGGTTTAGAGTGGTGTTAAAACTTATATTTAATTATACCAAAAATTGGTTTTAAAATTTTTGGTTATAAATTCGCGATGATTATTTTGCTCTTCTGGCGTGATTTCAAAATGACGCGAAGGAACTATTGGCTTAGTGTTTTTTTGAATCAAAACTTCATTGAAAATAGGGTTTTTTTGCGATACTTTTTTGATTGACTCAAAACCGAAACCCCCTTGAGCACCGCCCATTAATTCAATATAAATATCGCACAATAATTCGGTATCAATAAGCGCGCCATGCTTATCACGCTTAGATAAATCAACATTGAATCTTTTACATAAAGCATCGAGTGAATTTTGCGCTCCAGGGAATTTTTTGCGCGCAATAACCAAACTGTCGACAACCCTAGACATATCAAGGGTTTTACGTCCCAAGATATTAAGTTCAAAATTCAAAAATTTAGTATCAAATGGCGCATTGTGAATAACCAAGATATCATCGCCGATAAAAGCTAAGAATTTATCAACTACCAAATCAAAAATTGGCTTATCTTTCAAAAATTCTGTAGAAATGCCGTGGATTTTAAAAGCATCTTGCGGAACTTCGCGTCTGGGATTAACAAAGCTGTGGAAAAATTTGCCGGTTTTAACTTTGTTAACAAGCTCAACACAAGCAATTTCTATAATTTTGTGTCCATCTTTGGGGTCGAGACCGGTAGTTTCAATGTCTAGGCATATTTCGCGCAACATAACATATTAATTTTTTGGTTGGCAAAAAGATCGCGAGGTTTCGGAATTAATAAAATTTATTACCTCTTTGACGGTTGAATTATTTGGGAATTCTTGGGCGATTTTAGATGATCTTTCAACAAAATTTTCACTAATGTTTTCTCCAAAAACTAATTTATAAAAATTTCGTAAAGCATGAATTTCATCGCGCGAGATGTTGTTGCGCTTCATACCAACCAGATTTAGCCCAGCTAAGGAGGCTCGCTCACCCATTACCAAACCAAAAGGAATAACATCGCTTTCAACTCCAGACATTCCACCAATCATGGCGTAACTACCGATTCTAACAAATTGATGTATAGCCGATAAACCGCCGATAACCACATGATCACCAACTTCGACATGACCAGCTAAAGTGGCATTATTGGCAAGAATTACATGATTGCCAACCTTACAATCGTGGGCAATATGAACTCCAACCATCAGTAAATTATTACTTCCGATTTGCGTGAGCATACCTCCATCTTGAGTTCCAAGATGAATAGTGGCATGTTCTCGAATAGTATTGTTATCGCCAATTATAAGTTGCGATTTTTCGCCATGAAATTTTAGATCTTGAGGAACAACGCCAATTGTAGCGAAAGGAAAAATTATATTATTTTTACCAATGGTTGTATTGCCTTCAATCACAACATGACTCTTAAGAATAGTTCCGGTGCTAATTTTGACGCCTTCACCAATAATGCAAAAAGGCCCAACCTCAACATCTTTATCGATTTGGGCGTTTTCATTAATAATTGCAGATGGATGAATCATGGTTAGACAATTTTCTTTTCTTTATCAACAATCATAGCGGAAAGCTGAGCTTCAGAGACTTTTTGACCATCGACAAAAGCATTGGCTGATAATTTCCAAACTGCGCCACGATTATGAACCGCCTCAACATGAAGCTCCAAAACATCTCCAGGAACTACTGGCTTTCGAAATTTCGCTCCATCAATCGACATAAAATATACCAATTTTTCGTCAGCTTTAAAATCGTCTGATAAAGTGACCATCAACGCCCCAGCTTGAGCAAGTGCCTCGATAATAAGAACTCCCGGCATAATAGGATGATCCGGAAAATGACCCATAAATTGTGGCTCATTGAAAGTTATATTTTTGACGGCCACAATTTTTTTCATGGGCTCAATATTTAAAACCTTATCAACCAACAAAAATGGATAGCGATGAGGAAGAGATTTGAGAATTTTCTCGATATTAATTTGTGAATTCATAAATTTGAAATTTGATTGCAACGCCAGAAATCTAGCCATTATAAACATAAAATCAAACCTAATTTTTTACTTGAACACAAAAGTTTTAAGTGATTAAATGCCAAGCAATTCATATCAAATTTAGGTCAAAAAACATTTTTCTCGATGAAACTCAAAGAAACTAATCAACTTAGTGGAGCTGAAATTATTGTTAAAGCCCTCATCAATGAAGGTGTTCACACAATATTTGGTTATCCCGGTGGAGCAATACTGCCTTTTTATGATGCATTATATCAACAAAACCACATCCGTCATATTCTCACGCGCCACGAACAAGCTGCCTCACATTCTGCCGAAGGATATGCCCGCTCAACTGGCAAAGTTGGAGTTATCACGGTTACCTCTGGACCCGGCGCCACAAATGCCATCACCGGACTCACCGACGCCTACATGGATTCAGTTCCATTAGTATGTTTTTCTGGGCAAGTTGCCACTTCAGTTATCGGAACTGATGGCTTTCAAGAAGCTGATATTACTGGACTTACTCGCTCCTGCACCAAGCATAATTATTTAGTAAAAGATGTTAACGATCTTGGTTATATAATTCATGAAGCCTTTCATATTGCCAAAACTAATCGCCCAGGTCCAGTTTTAATTGACGTTCCGAAAGATGTTCAAAACAGTCGAGGAATTTATCACGGCAAACCCGAAATAAATCGCGCTTCTTACCAAATAAAACAAAAAAAATTTTCAATAAATCACGATAACATTTCGCAAGCAGTTGATTTAATTAGCTCCGCCAAAAAACCGATTTTTTATGTTGGCGGTGGAGTTATAAATTCAGGCGACGAAGCCTGCGAGCTCTTGACCAAATTAGTTCGTCATCTTGGCTTTCCAATCACTAATACTCTGATGGGTCTTGGGGCATTTCCGGCGTCGGATTCGCAATTTATTGGAATGCTTGGGATGCACGGTACCTATGAAGCCAACATGGCTATGTACGAATGCGATGTTATGATTAATATCGGAGCACGCTTTGACGACCGCGTCACTGGCCGAGTTTCGGGCTTTTCACCCAATTCTAAAAAAATTCATATCGATATTGATGAATGCTCAATCGATAAAATCATTCGCGTAGCGGTTGCCATTAATGCCGATGCCAAACACGCAATCCAAGCTTTACTTGACGAAATAAGTCGTCGTAAAATCGGCAATCGTTATTCAGAAATCAAGGATTGGTGGCATCAAATTCATAAGTGGCAAAGCATAAAATCATTGTCTTACGAACCCTCAAAAACCTCTATCAAACCCGAATACGCTCTTGAAAGACTAAACGCCTTAAGCCTTGAATATCAACCATTTGTATCAACCGATGTTGGCCAACATCAGATGTGGACAGCGCAATATATTCAATTTAACCAACCCAAAAAATGGCTTACTTCGGGTGGGCTCGGAACCATGGGATATGGAGTTCCGTCGGCTATCGGTGCGCAAATTGCTTATCCAGAAAACCTAGTTATTTGCGTTAGTGGCGATGCTAGTTTTTTGATGAATATGCAAGAATTATCAACCATCAAGCAATATAACTTGCCGGTCAAAATTTTTATCCTTAACAATCGATACATGGGCATGGTTCGCCAATGGCAGGAGCTGATTTATGAAAAACGCGAAAGTCAATCTTACATGGAATCGCTTCCCAATTTTATGCAACTTGCCGAAGCCTTTGGAATTGCTGGTATCGAGTGCGATAACCCGAATCATCTCGATGAAAAAATCCTTGCCATGATCAACCACAAAGGTCCGGTTTTATTTAATTGTATTGTTGAAAAATCTGAAAATGTTTTTCCAATGATCCCCGCTGGTTCAGCTCACAATGAAATTTTGCTCGGAAGTCAAGCCAAGCAATATGTTACAAAAGACATTAACGCCGTTTAAATATGACTGATATTTCAAAAAGACGCGTGATTGCGGTTATAATCGATAATGAATTTGGCGCTCTTGCACGTGTTGTTGAGCTTTTCTCAGCGCGCGGATACAATATTGAAACCCTCTCGGTGGCTCCAATTTCCAACGATAAAAAACTATCGCGAATTACAATTACCACTTTTGGTACCGATAAAACCATTGAACTTATTTGCAAACTTTTGTGCCGAATTGTTCCTGTCCATCATTCTGCCGAACTTAGTAAAGACGATAATTACATCGAGCGCGAATTATGTTTAGCACAAATTATTTGTTCAAAAGAAATGTTTATCAAAGCCAAAAATGCTCTCGATAACTTTCGTTTTGACATTATCGATACCGAAGAAGATTCAACAGTTTTTGAAATTATTGGTTCGTCAAATCAAATAGATGAAGCCCTCACAATCCTCAACAATTATGGTTTGGCGACAGTTTCTAGAACCGGAATTGCTGGTGGCTTTAAAGGCAAAAAGCGTCTCGATAGACTCGATAAAATATAATCAAAACAACCTTCCCTCGATTAAAAATTACACAAAATATGATTGACATAAAATTTATTCGCGAAAACCCCGCTCAATTTGACGAAGCTATGCAAGCCAGAGGCAACTCGATTAGCTCAGAACAAATTCTTAGATTAGATGAAAAAAAACGCAAAAAAATCCAACTAATTCAAGAGCTTCAAGCTAAGCGTAACAAAATTGCTCAAGAAATTGCCACTCTTAAAAAAGCCAATTCCGACGCCACACAAATTCTCGAAGAATCGAAAAAAGTTAATCAACAACTTGTTGCAGAAGAATCAGATTTCTCTATCGATAACGAACTACAAGAAATTTTACTTACGGTTCCCAATATCCCAGCAAGCGATGTTATTAGGGGCCTTAATGAAAATGATAACATTGAAATTGAAAAATTCGGTACGCCACGCAATTTTGATTTTATCCCGCAGGCTCACGACGAAATCGGAGAAAAGCTTCAAATGCTTGATTTTGAACAATCGGCACAAATGTCGGGGGCGCGTTTTTCAACATTAAGCTCTGATTTAGCCCATCTCGAACGCGCCCTTGCAAACTTTATGCTCGACATTGCAATTGATCACAATTACACCGAAATTTCACCTCCCAACTTAGTCAAATCAGACGCCATGAAATTTTCTGGCCAACTTCCAAAATTTTCTGAAGAAGCCTTTGTAACCACTGATGGCTACTGGCTTATTCCTACTTCTGAAGTGTCGTTGGTAAATCTAGTTGCCAAAAAAACCTTGCCCGAAAATCAACTACCTTTGCGCTTTACAGCTTATACGCCATGTTATCGCCGTGAAGCAGGCTCAGCTGGAAAAGATACCAGAGGCATGATTCGTCAACATCAATTCAAAAAAGTTGAATTGGTTTCGATTACTACTCAAGAAAACTCAGATCTTGAACACGAAAGAATGACCTCAATTGCCTGCACAATTTTACAAAAACTTAATTTACCTTATCGTAAAATTTTATTATGCACTGGCGATATGGGATTTTGTTCACGCAAAACATATGATATCGAGGTTTGGATGCCTTCGCAAAACAAATATCGCGAGATTTCAAGCTGTTCAAATTGCGGTGATTTTCAGTCGCGTCGCGCCAACATAAAATACAAAACTAAAGACGGAAAAACATTTTTTGCTCATACCCTAAATGGCTCTTCTCTTGCAGTTGGACGCACTCTGGTAGCGATTCTTGAAAATTATCAAAATGCTAATGGCTCGGTTGAAATTACTCAAGTTTTACAAAACTACATGATGGGTAAAAAGAAAATTTCTTGCTAAATTAAGCAATGACTTTATCCTTCGCGCCTCAAAAAATTAATTCAGCATCTACAAACCTAATTTACTAAAACTTAAATTTTACTAACAATGGCAAATACAAAATCTGCTAAAAAAGCTTATCGTTCTAGCGAGAAAAAAAATCTGGTCAACACTGCCAGAGTTAACCGCATCCGCACTCATATAAAAAAAGTTGATGTGGCAATTAAAGCAAGCGATGAAAGCAAAGCTCGCGAAGCCTTCAAAGCTCTTGAACCAGAAATTATGCGTGGCGTTACCAAAAAAGTTCTAAAACTCAACACCGCCTCTCGAAAACTTACCAGACTTGCTTCAGCAATTCGTAAAATCAAAAAATAGCCTTAATTTATCGTCAAGATAATGTCGCTTCTCAAAAAAATCAGACTTTCATTAAACAATTGCCGAGTCAATTTTATGGCCTTTCACCAAATTGCCTTGGCTTTTTCGGTTATTTCGATTGTTATTTCAATCGGTCTAGTTCTAACCAAGGGTCTGAATTATGGCATTGATTTTGCGGGTGGAGTTTTGATTGAAGCGCGCATTGAAGATAAATTCGAAATCTCGCAATTGCGCCAAAAATTGTCGAGCCAAATCGAAGATATCCATATTCAAGAATCTGGCACTCACGATATTTTAATTCGCGTCTCCAAAACCAATGGCGAGCAATCACAAATTATCAAAAAAATTCAAGATACTCTAAACCAGAACTACCAACAAATTGAATATCGCAAAATTGATTTTGTAGGTCCACAAGTCGGTTCAGAACTTATTATGAAAGGCTCTTTAGCGCTTTTTTTATCGTTCTTCTTCATCATGATTTATATTTGGATTCGCTTCGATTGGCAATTTGGAATTGGTGGAATTTTCGCTCTAATTCACGATGCCATCTTAACTCTAGGATTTTTTGCCATTACTGGGCTTGAATTTAATCTCACTTCTATCGCTTCAATTTTAACTATTATTGGCTATTCAATCAATGATTCTGTAGTTATATATGATCGTATTCGCGAAAATCTAAAACTAAATCCAAAAATAGATTTGATTAACCTTATAAACTCCAGCACCAACTCAACTTTAAGTCGAACCATTCTAACTGCCAGCACGACTCTAATTTCATTATTAGCCTTAATATTATTTGGTGGCGAAGCTCTTTTCAGTTTTAGTATGGCAACTTTTTTTGGCATCGCTATCGGAACTTATTCTTCTATCTATATTTCAGCGCCAATACTACTTTATTTCGATCCCCGAAATAAAGACAAAAAGAAAGCTGAAAATCGAAAATAAAATTAATCCTAATTCTCTCGAATTTTTAACATCACAGTCCCCTCAACTCTCCTACTAAAGATTATTTATAAACTCTGAATTGCCTTAGAAATATCAACATATTTAAAGTCATAGCCATTTTCGATTGCTTTATGAGGCGCAACTTTTTGCGAAGCCAACAACAACTCTTCTCCCATTTGACCAAATAAAGCTTTAGCAACTATTTTTGGCATATGAAAAATACATGGGCGACCAAATTTTTTAGCCAAAGCTTTTGAAAATTCTGCATTTGAGCATGCGTTTGGAGCGCAAAGATTAATTGCGCCATTAATCGATGCATTATTCAAAACTAAATTCAAAATTCCCATGACATCATCAATATGAATCCAACTCATGATTTGAGAACCATCACCAATAAATCCACCAGCTCCACTCTTGAATGGCAAAGATAATTTTTTAATAATTCCGCCACCATTACCAACAACTACACCGGTTCTAATAATTACCACACGTAATTTTTCTTGCACTTTTAAGGCTTCATTTTCCCAATCTTTGCATAAATTTTGTGAAAACAAATTTTGTTTAGTGCAATGCGAATTTTCACTAAAAATAATATTATCAGAAGTGCCATAAAAACCAATCGCCGAACCATTTATTAAGAGTTTTGGAGGATTTTTAGCGCTAGCAATTTTTTCAACAATTTCGCCAGTAATTTTTAAACGACTTTGATAAATTTCTTGTTGATTTTTGTGCGTCCAATAAATTGAAATTGGGGCTCCGGCTAAATTTATTATTATGTCATAATTGAATTCATGATCGCCCAAATGATTAATATAAATTAAGTTTTTGTGATCTGAAATTTTATTTTTTGAACGCGTCAATGCTACAATTTGATGACCATCTTCCAGCAATTCACAACACAATCTCGAACCAATAAAACCAGTAGCGCCGGTTATTAAGAATTTGCAATTTTTATTCAAAAGTTTAATCATAAAAACACTAAATTTTAATTATTTATTTCGGATTCTCTTCTAAATCTTGGCCAATTTTAAATCTAATTTTAGCAATTTATGGCAAATTATCTAATTCTTTCAGCCTCTAGCGATATAGGTGAACTAAGCGCTCGCGACCTTATTGCCAATAATCATAAAGTTTTTATTACTGCCCGTAATTCAGAAAAACTTGAGTCTCTTAAAAGCGCCCTTAATTGCAATGGAAAAATTGTTGATTGCACAAATTTTGAAGCTGTCGACGATGCTTTTGACGAAGCAACTAAAGCCTTTGGCAATCTTGATGGCGTCGCCTGTTTTGCTGGTTCGGTAATTTTAAAACCCGCTCATCTCACTAATTTTGAAGAATATCAACAAACTATTGCTTCAAATTTAACATGCGCATTTGCTTGCGTTAGAAGCGCTGGCAAGTTTTTAAAAAATGGCGGATCGGTGGTTTTGATGGCTTCAGGCGTTGCCCTTCATGGCCTTGCTAATCACGAAGCCATTGCCTGCGCCAAAGGCGGGATCGTAGCGTTAGCAAAATCCGCCTCATCAACTTATGCTTCAAAAAATATTCGTTTCAATGTTGTGGCTCCCGGCCTTACAAATACCAAACTCACGCGCAAAATCACCGATAACGAAACTAGTCTCAATTATTCAAAAGCTATGCATGCTTTAGGTCGAATCGGCGAAGCGCAAGACATCGCCAATGCCGTGAATTTCTTGCTTGATATTCGCAATAATTTTATTTCGGGACAAGTTTTGGCAGTAGATGGCGGGCTTAGTTCGGTAATGCCAAAAATCAAAATATAAATTGATGCGCAATTTAATTTATATTCTTGGCGACCAACTCTCTGTTAACATTTCAAGTCTTGAAGATTTTGATAAAAAACATGACGCAATTTTGTTTACTGAAATTTGGGATGAAACAAATTATGCGCCACATCATCAAAAAAAATTAGTCTTAATTTTGTCGGCAATGCGCGAATTTGCTGACTTGTTGCGCCAACAAAATTATAAAGTTTTTTACAAAAAATTAGATGATAAAAATAATTTAAAAAGCTTTGATATCGAACTCCAGAATTTTATCAATCAGCATAAACCTCAAAAAATTATCCTCACTGAACCTTCAGAATACCGAGTTCTTAAACTATTTAATAATTTTTTTGAAACTCACCAAATTACCCACGAGATCCGTAATGACTCTCGATTTATCTGCTCTCATCATGAATTTACTAGCTACGCTAAGGATAAAAAAAATTTGTTGCTCGAAAATTTTTATCATTTGATGCGTCAAAAAACCCAAATTTTAATGGAAGAAATACCAAATTCTAAAAATAAATCCTTGGGCAAAGTTTCAAAATTAAAACCGATTGGTGGTAAATGGAATTTCGATAAAGAAAATCGAGGCACCATGCCTAACAATGTCAAACCACCCAAAATTGCGCAATTAAAAACCAACAAAAATACTCGAGAAGTAATTGAATTAGTAAAAAAATATTTTTCCAAAAATTTTGGCACGCTTGAAAATTTTAATTTTGCGACCAACCATCACGATGCCGAAATTCATTTTAATGATTTTCTCAAAAATCGCCTCGCCAACTTCGGAATATATCAAGATGCCATGCGCCAAGACATTGATTTTGGGTTTCACAGCATGATTTCGATGTACATCAACATCGGCTTACTTGACGCCCTCGATTGCGCCAAAAAAGTTGAAAAGGAATTCCAAAAGGGTACTTGTGATTTAGCAAGCGCTGAAGGATTCATTCGTCAAATTATCGGTTGGCGCGAATATATTCGCGGAATTTATTGGCATTTCATGCCTAAATACGGCGAGTTAAATTACTTTAATCATCAGCGCAATTTGCCGGAATTTTATTGGGATGACGAAAAAACTGCGATGAATTGTCTCAAAACAGCTATCAAACATACTCACCTTCATGCTTACAGCCACCATATTCAACGCCTGATGTTAACCGGCAATTTTGCACTACTCGCCGAAATTGATCCAAAGCAAGTTGAGGCTTGGTATCTTGGGGTTTACGCCGACGCGTTTGAATGGGTTGAGATGCCCAATACTCGCGGAATGGCACTGTTTGCGGATGGCGGTATCGTTGCCTCAAAGCCTTATTGTTCAAGCGGGAATTATATCAATAAAATGTCGAATTTTTGCAAAAATTGTGCTTACGATGTCAAAAAAACTAC
>Ga0172372_10006822_pt1 | contig 15494 bp, 13 predicted proteins | sample LakKiv5m_2_FD_114544 | JGI IMG/M metagenome (GOLD analysis project Ga0172372, IMG submission 114544) | Freshwater microbial communities from Kabuno Bay, South-Kivu, Congo - kab_092012_9.5m | ecosystem: Environmental > Aquatic > Freshwater > Lake | place: Democratic Republic of the Congo...
CATGTTCGATGAAGAGGGCTTTCATTCGCGCCTCCCGCACGCTTGATATGTTCTGAATTGCTTTCAATTGGTGCTCAAAGGGTCTTGCCAATCCTACCCCAACAAACCTTAGAATGTCGTTCGCGTCCTAATGAAAATCCAACGACCCGCAAGGAGATGACAATGTCGAGCTCAGTCGATAACTTGAAGAAGGAACTGAAGACTCTCGGCGTTGATGTGTTGCAAGTGATGTACTCCGATGTGCTTGGTGTGGCTCGATCCAAGTATGTCCTGACGTCAGAACTTGAGAAGGGAGTCAGCCATGGGCCCTCTTTCTGCCAAGGTGTCTGGGTAACGACCAATCGCGGCGGCGTCTTGGATGCCGGCAATATCGCTTCAGATGGGCTCCAGGATTTCATGACCAAGATGGATTCCAGTCGAGTCAGGAAACTCCCATATGAGCCAGGAATGGCATGCACAGTCGTCGATGCCTTCAACCCTGACGAATCCGAAAATCAATTCGCTCCCCGTACCGTCTTAAAGAAGATTATCGCGGGATATGCAAAGCATGGCTTGGTGCCCATAGTCGGACCAGAACTTGAGTTCTACATCGCAAAATGTGTCGAGGGGAAGTTCTCTCGCTTCCACGAGAACGTCGGATTCGTCTACACAACTGGGTCAATGGTCGATCCGGATGGAACTTTCTTACGCGTGCTTCGCGCGCTCGATCAGATGGAACTTGGTGCGTTCGCCGGAAATCATGAATTCAGCCCCAGTCAATATGAAATCAATCTGTGGCATGGAGAGGCGCTTGACGCGGCAGACCGAACATTCATCTTCAAGACTGCAATCAAAGACATGGTTTATCGCGAGGGGAAGATTGCTACCTTCATGGGCAAACCGTGGGGCGACGAAGGTGGTAGCGGATTTCATTTGCACTTCTCAGTGGCTGATAAGAACGGCCAGAATAAGATGCATGATGGAAAAGATGGTTTATCCGAAGTGGCACATTCCCTTATTGCAGGGATATTGGCCAATGCTGCCGCGATTACCGCTTTTGCCAATCCCACCGTCAATGCATTCAAGCGGCTTGGACCTGATACTTTGGCGCCGTTCCGCGCAAATTGGGGATTCGACAATCGAAGTTGCATGGTTCGAATTCCGCCAGAACGTGGCAGTGGCACACGTCTCGAAGTTCGCGTCGGTGATGGTGCAGCGAATCCGTATCTGGTCATCGCCGCGATCTTGGCAGCGGGACTAGATGGAATCGACCGGAAACTAAAGTGTCCAGATGCCGCAGTTGGCATGTCATATGAGATGGAGTCGGCTCCCATTTTGCCAATGACTTTTACCGATGCGCTCGATGCGCTCGAAGCAAATTCCCAGATGAGGAGTCAACTCTCCCCAGAACTAGTCGAAACTTTCTTAGTGCTCAAGCGTGAGGAAATCGAACGCTATAACAAGGAAGTCTCCGATCCCGCGACTCGTGACGTTACTCAATGGGAACAGGATGAGTACCTACTCCGCTACTAAGCTGAATTCAATCCATGAAAGTTCAGATTGCGGGATTAGATCTATCGAGGAGTAGTTTTCCACCGTTGAAAGTTACTCCCACTTCTCTGTAATACCCACCAATCATCTCTTTGATAGGAAGAATGGAAGCAAGTTCATCCCATGGAGAGTCAAAAAGTTCAAGCTCTGCATCGCCTGCCCATGGTTGTCCGAGATCGGCATCAACACCGCTCATAGTGATCAATTGATCCAGGGAATTTCCTAGACCTGGAGTGATGGAAGGAACCCACCGACTATGGAGCATCGGATGGCCATTGACGAATCCATTTGTTTGGGATGGTTCTCGAAGTGTGACTCGAGCGCTAGCCAGTCGATAGTCATAAGCGGCGATACTCGCACCGAGCTGCGCACCCGGTTCAAGTCGTGGTGTCGCTTTCCCTCGGTTGAATAGCCTGGTCAAGCCAATCGAACCAATCTTCTTCGGGTATCCCTGGAACCAACCTCGAGCTAGAGAAAAGTCCTTGGTAACCCAGATTGCGACACACCTACTGTAAGTCGTCTCTTTGTATTGGCAACGAATAACGAGAAACGCCTCAAGATATTGTGATCGAAGCGGATCAAGGAGTTCTACCTTTGATTGTGAACAACTTTGCCAGTCTGCCCATATCAACGCGACTGCACCAGGATCTTCTTCTGCCAACGAAATCTCTTCGGGTAGAAGAGCTCGCACATTCTTAGGTTCTGTTCGATACTCCACTGTGAGGAGATTTCCGGAATAGAACCAAGGCATATCTGGAGCGATGGCACTCTTTCCACTTGGCGTACGGGGTGCAAAGAAACCCCGTAATGGTGACATCGCTGCGACTCCTTGTGTGGACGAGTTGAATCTTCTTCGGAAACACCCGAAAATCCTTGACTTCGAGTGTTTCCTGCGCCACCCTATATCAAATTCGTTCGTATATGAACGATTCCGAACCGGTTAGCAAAGGAGCTGGCATGGCAGGAGAAAATTCTTCATTGAGGAAGGGCAGACTTGGCGTATTCGGCATAGTGTTCTTTGTCGTCGCAGCCTCTGCTCCCCTTGTTGGAATGACCGGTGCAGTACCGGTAGCGATGGTTCTAGGTAATGGTGCCGCAACCCCAGGTGCATATCTCGCCGCAGGAATTACTTTACTTATCTTCTCGGTGGGGTATGCAGCTATGAGTCACCACGTGACGAACACAGGTGCCTTCTTTGCATTTGTCGGCAGAGGACTTGGTATGAAGGCAGGTGTTGCTTCAGCCTATGCATCACTAGTCGGATACATCACCATCCAGCTGGCAATCTATGGATTCTTCGGCTTGGTCATGAATATCACGATGGCGGACTATGGTCTCAATCTTTCGTGGTGGGTCTGGGCACTGATCAGTTGGTTGCTGGTCACAGTGCTATCGGTCCTGAGTGTTGATGTTGGTGCAAAGATACTTGGCACGCTGCTTGTGATTGAGCTCTTCTCGCTCTTGCTTGTTGGCCTCGCCATCTTCGCGAAAGGTGGACCAGAGTCTATGGACTTCGGGGCGTCCTTTAATCCATCGGATGTATTCGCAGGAGGTTTTGCCGGCACGGCAGGAATTGCCCTCGCCTTTGCCTTCGCCTCTTTTATTGGGTTTGAAGCAACCGCTATCTACGGTGAGGAGTCACGAGATCCTAAGCGTGACGTTCCTAAGGCCACATATCTCGCAATCGTGACTATCTCTATTCTCTTCGCTTTCGTCTCATTTGCAATGGTTCTCGGAATGGGCTCTAGCAAAGCAGTGGAGCAAGTCCTGGCTCGCTCCGGTGATCTTGCCGATCCTGCGGGAGTTCTATTCAGCCTTGGTGGTGAGTATGTAGGAACATGGATTGTGGACGTGATGAAGATCTTGATCCTTACATCCCTATTCGCAGGATTGCTCGCATTCCAGAATGCAGCCTCGAGGTACTTCTTCGCAATGGGGCGAGCTGGCGTGATGCCAAAGCGTTTGGCGACCACCAATGATTCGGGTGCACCACAGATGGCGTCAATAGTCACCTCAGCTATCGCAGGTATTGTCATTGTGATCTTTGCGGCAGGAGGTCTGGATCCCTATACCAAGTTATTCAGTTGGATGAGCGGAATCTCGGTGATTGCTATCGTGGCCATTGAAATTTTGGTCTCGCTTGCAGTGCTTCGTTACTTTAGCTCGCAAGGTGGCGGCAATGTCTTTAAGACTAAGGTTGCTCCGCTAGCGTCTATCGTGCTCTTGGTCGGTGGCCTCTACCTGCTGATGTCTCGATTTAATCTTTTGGCTGGCACGGTCGCGGCGGAAGTGGATCCAACGCTTCCGGAGAGTGCTTGGAAACTTTCTGGTCTTGGTTGGTTCCTTGTCCTCTCGCCTTTCATAGCGATGCTAATTGGCCTGGTAGTGGCATCAAAATCAAAGAGTAAGAATGAATCCCTGACTCGGGATTTTTCATAGCAGAGTTCGTACGTTAGAGATCGACCCCGAGCCCTTTGGCCCGGGGTCGATCCAATTGGGAGCCCTGTGAGTCGTGGGCAAGCGTTGATTGCGGAGTGAGTTTCTCGAAGGAAATCTAAACGTTATTCAGTTAGTATTGCGTCAATCCTCAGCAAGTTCTAGGGTTTGCCCACTTGAAATTCGTTCGTGGTTGAACGAAGAAAATCGAAAGGGCATATATGAAGTCAAGAAAGTCGAAGCTGTTTGGCGCAATCGCCATCGCAGCTTCAATTGCTTTGACTGCGACGGGCTGCAGCTCAGATGAGGGCGGCAACGCAAGTGGTCAAGTAGAAGTGTTTTCTTGGTGGACCGGTGGAGGTGAAGAAGCAGGCCTCAACGCGCTCGTTGAAGTATTCAAGCAGGAATATCCAGATGTTGAATTCGTCAACGCAGCTGTTGCAGGTGGTGCAGGTACAAACGCCCGCGCCGTCCTAGCTACTCGTCTTCAAGCAGGCGAAGCACCAGATTCATTCCAGGGTCACGCCGGCGCGGAGTTGATGGACTACATCACTGCGGGTCAACTTGAGGATCTCTCCTTCCTCTATGACGAAGAAGGTTGGCGTGATGTCATGCCAGCAACACTTCTTCCGCTCATCACTGTCGACGGAAAGATTTACTCCGTTCCAGTAAACATCCACCGTGCTAACGTCATGTGGGCGAACCCAAAGGTCCTCGCTGACAATGGCATCACCATTCCAGGTTCATGGGATGAGTTCTTTACTGCAGCAGATAAGTTGAAGGCAGCAGGAGTTACTCCACTCGCACTTGGAGAGCAGTGGACTCAACTCCACCTCTTCGAGACCGTTCTTCTTGGCGTTCTTGGTACTGACGCCTATAACGGCCTCTGGGATGGATCAACTGGTTGGGACTCTGCAGAAGTTAAGGGCGCACTTGATACCTTCAAGAGGGTCCTTACCTATACAAACTCTGATGCAGCAAGCCTTAGCTGGCAGGATGCTTCCAAGCTCGTCATTGACGGCAAGGCAGCTTTCAACATCATGGGTGACTGGGCAGAAGGTTATTTCCGCGTAGACAACTCACTTGTTGAACAAGAGGGTTACACCTGGGCACCAGCTCCAGGAACAGCGGGAACCTTCCAGTTCCTCTCGGATTCATTCACACTCCCAGTGGGTGCGAAGAATCGTGATGCAGCGATTGCATGGCTCAAGGTCGCTGGATCATCAGCCGGACAAGATGCGTTCAACGTGAAGAAGGGTTCGATCCCTGCACGTAGCGATGCCGATAAGGCTATCTATCCTCCATACCTACAGTCCGCGATGGATGACTGGGGTAGCAATGAGATCGCAGGATCACTGACACATGGTGTGACTGCATCTAATGCATGGAAGGCAGAAATCGACACCGCACTTGGCCTCTTCCTACAGAATAAAGATGTAGCGAAGTTCCAAGCAGCGCTCGCTACTGCTGCAGCAAACGCAGGTAAGTAGTAACGAAGGAACTGGGAGCGGCCTTTGGGCCGCTCCCAGTTCTATTACGAGTAAGGAATCCCATGAAGCGGGCCAAGGACTGGATGCCTGGCTTGCTCTTGACCGCACCATCTCTTATCGCGCTCGCCGTCTTCGTCTATGGCTTCATCGGTTGGAATTTTCGAATCTCTCTCACAGATTGGAAAGCGCTCTCACCTGACTTCAACTTCATCGGATTGAAGAACTATCGAGACTTACTCGTCGATGAACGATTCAAGATCGATATAAAGAACTCTCTTATCTTCACCGTGGTCTTCATGGTTGCATGCCTACTCTTGGGTTTGCTCTTGGCAATCTTGCTGGATCAGAAACTGAAATTCGAAGGACTCTTCAGGAGCGTCTATCTCCTGCCTATGGCAATCTCCTTTATCGTCACGGGTGTTGTCTGGCGTTGGTTGATGAATCCTGCGACTGATGATCGAATAAGTGGAATCAACTTGCTCTTCACAAAAGTTGGTCTTGATCCCTTGGTCAATCAATGGCACTTGACTCCCAACTGGGGGATGGCCGGAATCGCCCTACCTGCGGTTTGGCAGATGGCTGGCTACACAATGGCGCTTTTCTTAGCGGGAATCCGAAGCATCCCTGAAGAGATCCGTGAAGCTGCTCGAGTAGATGGTGCATCGGAGTGGCGGATCTATCGCCATGTGATTTTGCCACAACTGCGCCCCATCGCACTCTCGGCGATCGTGATCCTTGGTCATATCTCACTCAAAGTCTTCGACTTAATCATTGCTATCGCAGGAAAACAACTCGCTCTTGATGTCCCAGCGATCTATATGTGGCAGACATCTTTTGATGCATATAACTTCGGTAGAGGTGCAACTCTTGCGACATACATTCTCTTTAGCGTCGCGATAGTCATCGTCCCTTATCTGATTTTCACCATGCGTCAGGAGCGAAAGTCATGAAGAAGTCTCGCCTCCTTCTCTATCCAGCGCTGATCTTCTTCCTCATCTTCTTCTTGCTTCCGGTCTATGTGGTTGTGGTGACCTCACTCAAACCACTTGGCGATATCTCACTCTCAACGATGTGGTCATTGCCAAAGTCGCTTGACTTCGTCAATTACTCACTTGCTTGGGAGAAACTCGGCCCTTCGGTCATCAATAGCTTCCAACTTGTCATCCCCGCTGCGGTGATCGCAGCATTCCTAGGCAGCATGAATGGTTTTGTCCTGGCTAAATGGAAGTTTCCGGGCGCAGATATCGTCTTTCCGATAATCCTCTTTGGGATGTTCATTCCCTATCAATCAATCTTGATTCCGCTCGTCACCACCATGCGCGAACTTGGTATCTATGGCGGTATCCCCGGATTGATCCTGGTTCACGTCATCTATGGGCTGCCGATCATGACTCTCATCTTCCGTAACTATTACGCCTCTGTTCCCACAGAGTTGATAGAAGCGGCGAAAGTCGACGGAGCTGGAATGCTCGGCACCTATTTCCGCGTCGTTCTCCCGATCTCTATCCCGGCCTTCATCGTTGCCATCATCTGGGAATTCACGTCGATTTGGAATGACTTCCTCTTCGCAGTCGTCCTCACTGGTCCCTCTTCATGGCCGGTCACGGTCGCGCTCAACAACATCGCAGGAAGCCAGATAGTCCAGTGGAACGTGCAGATGGCTGGAGCACTCATTGCTTCACTTCCGACTGTTCTGGTCTACATAATTCTCGGCCGCTATTTCCTTCGTGGGCTTATGTCAGGAGCGCTGAAGGGTTAATCAAACCCAGCTCAAAGTTTGTTTGGCCAGGTATCACTCAGCTTGTAGCCAAATGGGTAGGGATCAGTTGGATCAAGTAGATGCTCATAACTTCCGGTGATCCAGGCTTGTCCTGCAACAGATGGTCGAATCGCACGCTTTCCACCAACGCTCAACTCTTCTTCAATACGGCAGTCAAACTCGGAATCTATGATTGAGCGTCCAATCATTCGATCTCCTAGCTTGAGCTGACCCTGTGCATGTAAGAGTGCGAGCCTTGCCGAGCACCCCGTCCCAGTAGGGGATCGATCGATCTTTCCCGGTTGAATGGCCACTGCATTCTTGCTGATTGCAATCCCATCCTCAAAGAAGATGGGTTTGGCAATTTGAGTAAAGGAGAAGTGTCGCCAATCAGGATTTGTGGGATGTGAAAAAGTCAGCTGCTCATTCGCGGCTCGGGTGATTTTCATGCCGACCTCGGCAAGATCTCGTGCCTCATGGGGTGCTATCTCAAAACCAAGATCCTCCGAGTTGATAATCACGAAACTATCTCCACCGAAGGCTGTATCGACAGTGAAGGTACCCAGACCTTCGACTTCTAATTTCGTGGCTATCATGCCGACAAATGATGGAACGTTCGTCACCCTGATTTCTTTGACTTTCCTCCCCGAAACTTTTGCTTCCACCTCAACCAATCCACCAGGGGCTTCCATTTTGAATCGCATCACCTCGGAAGTTATTGGAATGATTCCACTCTCGAGTGCGACTGTCGCCACACAGATCGAATTAGATCCTGACATCGGTGGTGTGTCTTCAGGTTCCATGATGATGAAGCCGATTTCTGCTTCAGGGTTAATCGGCTTCACTAAGAGATTTACATGTCGAAATACGCCGCCGCGCGGCTCTTGAAGCATATAGTTTCGCAATCGCTGGTCTGTGGCAATGAAGCGAGACTTCTCCCAGAGAGTGGCACCAGGAATTTCATCAACGCCGCTGATAATCACATCGCCAACTTCGCCCTCTGCATGACAGCTGATTACCTTGATGGACTCAGTGAATAACACAGGAGCGATTATTGCGGTTTCATTTCGATAACGCTCTGTTGTACCCTTACGCCCGCGCAATCGATGCATGGTGGGTTGCCCGAGCGGCCAATGGGAGCGGACTGTAAATCCGCCGGCTCTGCCTTCAGTGGTTCAAATCCACTACCCACCACCAGAATTTCCGTCAAGTCCTTGTCTTGTGACCGCGTGAGGATAAGAATCGGTTCATGATGAGACCTTTCAAAACTTTATTGGTCGCTTTGCTTCTTGTTCTAGCAGGGGCGCAATCGGCAAGCGCCGACAAGATAGTCGTACCAACTCAGAAGTATTTGATGTCCTTCAATGTCTGTCTTGCAACCGTTGCCGATTGCAATAATCCTCAGAATCACTCAGTCTTGTTGGCACAGTCTGATGACGGTAAGAGTTGGTCCCTACTAGAAGGATGGACCGCTTCAAAAGGTTCGGTTCCTGATCTCTTCCGTCGCGGAAACACCATTTATCTATATGACACTCAAGGACTGACCAAGATTGATGTCAAGACTGGCGAGATAACGAAGACTCGAGCGAGTATCACTTCAGGCGAATCTTTTGTCGATCCTTCTTTGGCGCAGTTGCCTGATGGCCGCCTAATTCTCTTTTATTTGCCTGGAATGCGTGGTGGGGACCCAGCACAATGTGCTGCTGGGGAAACTACCTGCCAGAAGATGATTAAGAGCGCTGTCGAAGTCGCTGGCTCTGATGGAACAAGCTTTGTTGAAGACCCAGGTATGCGAGTCAGTGCTACCTTGAGTAGTACAGGCGAAGATCGAGTCTTCAGTGATCCCGACATATTCTTCAATGGGACGGATTGGGTTCTCTATGTCTCGCGTGGACGAGGGACTGAGGCCTACACCAGCAAAGATATTCAAGGAAGCTACACAAACAAGGTCAATCTAACCAATGGCAAAGGTGGCGTTCCCTCTGGAATATTCGATGAAAGTAGTTCGAAGGTTTGGACCTATACCCATGTAAATATCGGAGCTGAACAAGTAATTCGAAGAACTATTTCCGACAAAGGTTTATCGGGCGCAAGTAATGACTCGGATTATCAGACGATAATCGCTACGAATTTTGTGAGCTCTTTGGGATACAAGATTGTGGGCAGCCCCGGTGTTGCCATCAATAGCGCAGGAATTGAGTGCCAAGTCTGTAATCCAAAACCAACTTCATCACCCACCCCAACCCCAACTCCCACACCTACACCGACTCCATCACCCACTCCAACTCCTACCCCAACTCCGACAGCTTCTGCCTCACCAACTGCGGCTGCCTCACCAGCGAGCTCACCCGCAGTGATTTCGAGCAAGAAGGTGACGATTACTTGTGTCAAAGGAAAACAAACAAAGAAAGTCTCGGGGGCAAATCCAAAATGTCCTCAAGGTTTCAAGAAGAAGTAGTTGACCCCGATGAGAGTTGCAGTAGTTACCGGTGCTTCTGGCGGGATGGGTCGCGCCATTACAAAGGCTTTGATTCGGGATAGTCACTTTGTTGTTGGGCTCGATCTCAAGGACCAGAGTGAGAAATTCGATCCAACTCAATATGCCCACTTCACGTTAGATCTCACTAAATCCGAAGAGATTGATTCAGTCTTCGGAGAGATCGAATCACGATTTGGTGGCGTCGATGCTTTAGTCAACAATGCTGGCAGTTGTTTCATGTCGGATTTTCCTGAGATACCTGCCGATGAGTTTGAACTTCAGATGGCGGTGAACTTCTCATCTGCTTTCTATTGCTCGCAGGCCGCGGTTAAGTCAATGCTTAAACGAGATGGTTTCAAGAAGATTGTGAATATCTCATCGAATGGCGCATATAACTTCGATGTCTTCGATCCGCCGCATTATCGAGCAAGCAAGGCAGCAATGGATACCTTAACCAAGGATCTTGCTCGTCGTTATGCCAAGGAGAGGATTTGTTGTAACTCGATAGCGCCAGCAATGACTGAGACCCCACTCTTTGATCTTTTGACTGAGGAGACTCTCAATAAAGCGATTTCGAATATGCCCCAAGGAAGACCGATGCAGCCTTCACAGATAGCGGACTGGGTGGCGTTCTTGATTTCGCCAGCGGGAGATGTAGTAAGTGGAAACGTGATCATCATCAACCAAGGTAGGGACGTTCGGTAGGTCTCCACAAATCCCTTAACAATGGATTTGTACTAAAGGTAACGCTCTGGGGCCTTCTTCAACTCACTCCACTGCGTCGGACCGTGGCCAAAGATGACAAGAGCACCTTTTTCTCTACCAAGATCTAGCAGACGGTGCGCATGATGGAGAGCGAGTTCAACATTCCAGGAATCCTTACAACCCTCTTCAACTTCCTCAAGACGTGAGATCGCATCGCTAGTCCAGACTATTGAGCCAGTCTTTGGAAGTTCCACGTAAACGGCTAGTTCTCCGGGTGTGTGACCTGGTACGAAGAGAATCGTGAGGCCAGGTGCGATCTCAGTATCTTGGTTGATAAGAATGTAATCCCGGTCTGGCCATTCGTATGTTTGCTTGTCTCGCCAATAGAGAGGTTTAGACAACGCTCGCTCTGGTCCTCCGATGATGATCGGCTTACCAGGGAATGATTCGATATTTCCCATGTGGTCGATATGGGTATGCGTTATAAGAAGATAATCGACATCGGCCATTGTGAGACCCAATTTGGCTAACTGTGCTGCAGGCTGGTTCTCGTTGGTAAGTGATAGAACTTTTCCAAACTTGCCTAACTCGTCTTCCTCGCTAGCAGCACTGATATCGTCGGCGTACTTTTGAGGGAATCCTGAATCGATAAGAATTCGCTCTCCAGCATCTGTCTCGATCAATGCCCCCGGAATCCCAATGATTCGTCCATTGGCGTGGACTTGAAAGAGTCCGAAGTCCAGAACGCTCAGTGAAATAGGTCGACCTTTGAGGAGATGGGCCATGGGCTTATCGAATCACAGAGTTGGTGCTAGCGTCGTCTTTGATGTCCACACTCAGACTTGGTTTGATCTTGGCTCTCTTTGCTGCATCGGCAACTGTGATCGGGTGGTCACTCATCGCCTTACGCAAGCAGGTGAGTGAACAATTCCTTGCATTCACTCTTCTCTTGGTAGCCGGTGCCATGATTGCGGTCAGTTTCGTTCAGATACTTCCAACAAGTATTCGAGCGATTGGCTCTGCTTCGCAACCACTTCTCTGGTTTGTAGTTGGAGTCTTTCTCATTTGGATTCTCACTAGGATGGATTTCACCTCTGGTTCTCAATCAAGAGTCGCTCAATCGGCATTCGTGATTGCATTTGCGATTGGGTTACATAATCTCCCTGAAGGGACGGCGACTATTGCCTCTACTCTGATTGATATCGAGACGGGGCTAACGACTGCCATTGTTGTCGCACTCCACAATATTCCAGAGGGAATCGCGATTGCTACAACGTCAAGGCTTGCCGGCTTTGGAAAGGCTAAGACGCTTCTTCTTACATTGCTCGCCACCTTTGCCGAGATGGTGGGCGCACTTGCTGTCTTTCTCTTTGGGGAAGGACTTTCCAATCTGGGTTCGGCGCGATTACTTGCCCTGGTTGCGGGAATCATGGTCACGATCAGCGCTCGTGAGTTGATTCCTTTCTCGGGCCGAATTCTTCTTGCCAAGCGAAACGGGTAGCGTAGGAACCCGTTACCTGAACTCTCTGAAGGAGTATTTCCTGTGTCCACCATCAAGGCAGTCGAGTGGGTTGATGGAAAGTTAGTGCTCCTTGATCAAACTTTGATTCCGCTGGAGGAGAAGTACCTTCATCTCTCAGAAGTTGACTCAATCATTGATGCAATCAAGCGTTTGGTGGTGAGGGGCGCACCTGCTATTGGTGTCGCAGGAGCCTACGCAGTTGTAGTTGCGTTGGATGAAGCCGATAGAGAGAGATCCAGCAAGGAAGAGCTTGAGCAGATGATTGATGCGATTCGAGATGCCAGACCAACTGCTGTCAATCTTGCATGGGCGGTTGAGCGCGTCAGAAAACTCGTACCGATGGGACGAGAAGCGGTACTAGATGAGGCCCATCAGATCGCCAAGGAGGATCGACTCTCGGGTGATGCAATGGGCGCGATCGGAGCGGATTGGCTTATTAATCACTTAGGTGCCAAGCCACTCACTCTTCTCACTCATTGCAATACTGGCTCTCTTGCTACAACAAGTATCGGCACAGCACTCGGTGTTGTACGCACGATGCACTCGAGGGGTCTGGTCAAAGAGGTATATGCCGATGAGACTCGGCCACTACTTCAAGGGAGCCGGCTCACAGCGTGGGAACTTGAGAAATCATCAATCCCGTATCGAATACTCCCCGATGGTGCTGCGACGATGGCAATACTCTCTGGTCGAGTTGATGCTGCACTCATCGGAGCAGATCGCATCGCAAAGAATGGTGATAGCGCAAACAAGATCGGTTCTGTAGCTGTTGCGCTCGCCTGCCACGAAGCAGGGATTCCCTTCTTGGTAGTAGCTCCAGAATCAACGGTTGATCGAAGCAAGAAAGATGGAAGTGAGATCCATATTGAGATTCGAAAAGATGAAGAGATCACTCATTTCAAGGGGCTCCAAGTCGCACCGCTTGGCGCAAAGACTTTCAATCCAGCTTTTGACGTCACTCCTTCGAAGTACATCAGCGCTGTGATCACCGAGGAAAAGGCCTACGAAATCGCAAAGGGGGAGCAACTATGAGTGACCTGCGCCCGCTAGAAGAGCTAGTAAGCCGCTCTCAAAGAATTGGTTCAGATCAAAGCCTTGTCGTCTATGGCGGTGGCAATACTTCGAGCAAAGGCGAGATCAAGGATCACTTGGGTCGCCTTCGAAAAGTGCTCTGGGTCAAAGGCTCGGGCGCTGATATGCAATATGCAATCGATCGTGACTATCCCGCGCTCTACCTCGAAGAACTTCTCGCTCTCGAGGAATTCAAAGAGATGAGCGATGACGTGATGGTCGACTATGTGACGAGGGCGCTAGTCGATCCGACTTCAAGGCGACCATCGATAGAGACCCTCCTTCATGCCTTCTTGCCGGCTCGTCATATTGATCATGTCCATGCAGATTCAATTTGTGCGCTGACAAATCACGAGAACGGAGAAAGTGCTACAAGAGAGGCGCTTGGCGAAGGTTTCGCCTATCTCGATTGGATCAGACCGGGATTTGAACTCTCTAAACTCGTGGGAACACTTAAAGATTTTGATGGGGTAGTCCTTGCCCATCACGGACTAGTAGTTTGGGATGAGAGCTCTGATCGCTGTTATCAGAAGACCTTAGATGCGGTAGCTAAGGCAGATAGATATCTCGATTCGCTAAGCAAGCGTCCCGAGTCGAAGTTCACTCATCGAGATGTGAGCAATAGTGAACTACGAGAGATCCTTCTCAAACTCCGTGGAAAAATCGGAAAGCGTCAGATCCTCAAAGTGGATAAGCGCTTAGTAGAGATTTCCAAGCGTCCAGACCTGAAAGAGATAGTCGCTTCTGGAGCTTCTAGCGCAGATCACATGCTTCGAATCCGCCCTTTCTCACTCGCTCTAGACCCATCGAACCTCGATGGAAGTGTTGATAGATACCGCGATGATTACCAGGCCTACTTTGATCGCCATAGCGAAACACTTACTGCCGGATATTCCTCTCACGGAAATGATCCCAAGGTCATCCTCTATCCAGGAGTAGGTGCGATCACTGCTGCGCCAACCGCGAAGGAGAATCAGATGCTTGGCGATATCGCTCTCCATACCCACTCGGTAGCGGCCCGAGTGAGAGATTGTTTTGGTCAGGGTCGAACAATCCCTGAGTCTGAGATTTTCGGTTTTGATTACTGGCCAATGGAGTTGTTCAAACTCAAGAGCAGACCTGCGCCAAAGACTTTCGAAGGACAAATATTCATTGTTACTGGAGCAGGAAGTGGAATAGGTCGCGGGATTGCGCTCTATCTCGCGAAGAATGGGGCCAACCTAGTCCTTGCAGATATTTCCAAGGACGGCCTTGATGAGGTCTCCACTGCGATTGCGAAGGAAAAGGGTGAGAAGCCGCATCTGGTGTTAGCAGATCAGTCTAAGGAAGATGACGTGAAGTCAACCGTAGTCGAGGCGATTTCACACTTCGGCGGAATCGATGGTGCAGTGATCAACGCAGGAATCGGAGTCTCAGGAACTCTCGAAGAACTGGAAATAGATAAATGGAATCAAGGCCTTGCGATTAACTTGACGAGCGCATTCTTGTTGACGAAATACATGATGGTGGCGCTACGGACTCAAGGGATGGGTGGATCGCTCGTTTATATTGCGAGCAAGAATGCCTTTGCACCCGGTGCAGGATTCGGTGGATATTCAGTGAGCAAGGCGGGGATGATTCAGTTGATGCGAATCGCAGCCCTAGAAGGTGGCACTGCTGGCATCCGCGCCAACGCGATCAATCCTGATGCAGTCTTTGATAAGAGCCAGCTCTGGGCAGGGGGAATTCGAGAACAGCGCGCTGCGGCACATGGGGTAAAGCCTGAAGAGCTTGAAGATTTCTATGCTTCAAGAAATCTCTTGCATGCAAGGGTTCGAAGCATTGATGTTGCTGAAACAGCAGCATTTCTTCTCAGTGATAACTCCTCCAGAACAACAGGAACTGTGATCGCAGTTGATGGTGGGGTCGCAGGCGCTTTCCCGCGCTAAAGTGAGCAGAGAGTTCGAGCCTTAGGCGCCTATTCTCTTCTTCAATCCAGCGAGCTCATCTTTCAAGGCTTCGGGCAACTTCTTCCCGATCTTGGCAAACCACTCTTCAATCAATGGAAGCTCAGCTCGCCATTCATCAAGATCGACGCGATTTGCTTCACGCACTTGTTCCGAGGTGATCGCAAGCCCATCGATATCAAAGTCTTGAGGATTCGGTGCAAGTCCAATTGGAGTCTCGACTGCGTCAACATCTCCATCAATGCGATTGATTACCCACTTAAGGACTCGAGAATTCTCACCATATCCCGGCCAGAGGAATCCACCGTCTTTATCTCGTCTAAACCAGTTAACGTAGAAGATCTTCGGTAACTTCGATTCCTCGGTTCGCTTGGTCATCGAGAGCCAATGTGCGAAGTAATCGCCAGCGTGATAACCGATGAAGGGCAGCATCGCAAAGGGATCTCTTCTCACAACGCCAACTGCGCCAGTGGCGGCAGCGGTTGTCTCGGATGAGAGAGTCGCTCCCATGAATACGCCATGGGTCCAAGATCGAGATTGCATGATGAGTGGGATC
>Ga0172372_10006823_pt1 | contig 15493 bp, 15 predicted proteins | sample LakKiv5m_2_FD_114544 | JGI IMG/M metagenome (GOLD analysis project Ga0172372, IMG submission 114544) | Freshwater microbial communities from Kabuno Bay, South-Kivu, Congo - kab_092012_9.5m | ecosystem: Environmental > Aquatic > Freshwater > Lake | place: Democratic Republic of the Congo...
GGCTTGATGTCTGCCGCAATGTCGCACACCTGCTGGTCGTAGAAGTACAGCCCGGTCACCGCGTAGTTGCTCTTGGGTTGTGCAGGCTTTTCTTCAATGCTGATGGCACGCTGTTGCGCATCAAAAGCAACCACGCCATAACGCTCTGGGTCATGCACATGGTAGGCAAACACGCTGGCGCCACCGGTGCGCTCGTTGGCGCTGTGCAGTTGTTTGACCAGGTCGTGCCCATAAAAAATGTTGTCGCCCAGCACCAGCGCGCTGGGATGCTTACCCACAAAATCGCGCCCGATGATAAAGGCTTGCGCCAGCCCGTCCGGGCTGGGCTGCACCGCATATTGAATGTTCATGCCCCAGCGGACACCGTCGCCCAGCAGCTCAGCAAAGCGTGGCGTGTCCTGCGGGGTGCTGATGAGCAGCACATCGCGAATGCCGCTGAGCATGAGCGTGCTCAAGGGGTAATACACCATGGGCTTGTCGTACACCGGCATGAGCTGCTTGCTCACCGCCTGCGTCACCGGGTACAGCCGGGTGCCGCTGCCGCCGGCTAGGATGATGCCTTTGCGTTGATATTGACTCATCGATTCAAATTATTTGGGCGAAAGAATATTGACCACACCCTCGATGGCCTGAACACCCACTATAAACAATCGCCAATTGACCCAATGACAGATTTTTTATCGTGTGATGAACTCGGCTCAATTAATCAACTTTGCGCCGTCCGAAAACGGGCCGTTCAGAATCCTTCAGGAGCGCGCTGTGGCGATCGACAGGGCAACGTCGAAGAGTCTGGCCACGTGGCAAGGTTCGCCCAATCCCAAGGGAACTGGGGCATTGGGGGACAGGAATGAGAAACCACGGGTGCTGTGCATGCCGTTCTTGATAGCGACGAAAGCTACCATCGTCCCAAAGTTCTGAAGTCGATCTCCATTGGACCGCAAGAGAGCGTCATCCAGTTTGATTTCGTCAGGGTACGTAAGCGTGACAAACACTTGGGCTCCGTGCCGATCAATCTCACCGAATACCGGGCGGCTATCGCGCTCCAGCGTCAGTGCGGCCAACTCCTCAGCCGCTTGCACCGCTTGCGCTTCGTTCGCGAATTCGACTTCAAAGTCACGAGTCATCCGCGGCAACACGCGTACAGGCGAAATCCCTATCAGCTTCAGAAAATCGAAGTGATTCTTCAGGCGGTAATAGAACTTGACACGATCATAAGGTACCTGGGTCAGGCCAGTGGCAATCACCATGCGTGCTCCAGATTTCTGGAGTTCCAGATAATCGCCAAGAATGCTGTCATAGGCCTTGAGCATATCTCGTACTGGATCCGCATCTGCAGGAACATACCAGGCAGGATTGCGCGAACCCGCGCCGGCAGGTTCAGAATTGAGCATGTAATGGTGCTGAATATGCGCCCCAGAGTTTAGAAATACGAAGGATACATCCGGACGTTGCCGCCTCAACAACTTAAGATGTACGAGGTGAATCAGCCGGTCCAGCACCAGAGACTTGGTCCAGGGTTGACGCCGGGTAGCGGCAATAGCCCGGATCAAGTCAGACGTTCCTTGAAGACTAAAGCTGTAGACCAGGGCTTCCAGCAGGGTGATCACTGAACTCGCGCTGATCCGACCTGAAGCGTTTTCGTTCACAGTCTGGCGCAGCATCGCCGAGAGTCGGGTCGAGAAGCCAGAGGCATCCGCAGGAGTGTCCGTCCAAGGGTCCGGTATGAAGTATGCAGGGTGTTTGAGACGATTGCGTGCGTTCATCGGTGAAATAGCACCCACACGCAACCCGCGCTCCTCAAGCGCTTCAAACACCTGAACCAGATCGTCCGGTGCCTTCACCACGTCACCTAGCCTGAAAACACCATGTTCAGCATAGGTTTTTCCCGTTTGGGCCGATACCCACTGGATCCATGGCTCGAGTTCCTCGTAGGCCTCTTCACCCCGGGTTTCCATTTTGTGAAACGTACTGAGCACACGTGCAAACGAAGGCAGATCGTTGTACTTCCGAACGTAGTGCTCTACGAAATCGAAATTCACTTCATTAAGTTGCACGAAGATAAGTGGCAAAGAATTCATGGCAAATACCAAATTGGGCAGAGTAATCTAGGGTAGTGTCGGCGAAGCATGCGGATATGTGATCCGATGCATCTCAAATCGTCGTGCGGAGCGGTACGACCGACATTTGGCCAGTGCCAGCGCTCGCGGGGACGCACTCAGTCGCGACATCACTTCGGCCAGTCCGGATGCATCTCCCGCAGGAAACAGCAGGTGCCGCATGCGCGGCGTGAACATGATGTCGGGCCCTGGTACCGCTGAACTGACGATGCCGCAACCCCGAGCAGCTCCTTCTAACAAGGTGTATCCAAAACCTTCGTGGAAACTGGGAGAGATGACTACGTCCACATCTGCGTACACTCCAGCCATCTTCTCCACATAGCCCTTCACGATCACTCGAGGCAGGGCGTCTAGATTCACCCAGGCGGCTGCGAGTTGCTGTGCATCAAAGCCACACAGCCATAACTCGTCATCAGGGTAGCGCAAGCTGTGCGCTTGCCAAGCTTGTAGCAGGACGAAGATCCCCTTGCGGCCCTGCAGCCGGCCAGCATAGAGATAGCGTACCCCCGGGCGCGTTCGCTTGCGGCGCAGGCGAACAGTCTCAGGTTTCGCGTAGTCTGCCTCCCTCAAGCCGGAGGATGAGCCTGGGTAGGTAGAGTAACGCCAGGGGTGGTCGGCATCGCCGGGGCGGAGCGCCCGTGCCATCGATGGACTAACAGTAATGACGCGATGGGCCGCCGCTATATTTACCTGCTCCAGCATCCATAGGACCCAGCGCATTGGTCCACGGTGCCCCAGGTAGGGGACCCCATGATTGAAGTAGATGACCTGCCCCACACCCAGTAGGCGACACATGAGCATCGGCAAGAGTGCGAACTTCGTGGTGTGGCAGTAAGCTATGCTGTTTTGGTTCTCTCTGCCTCGGCCCTCCCACAGCAGTCGCCAAGCGCGCAAGAGCTCACGTAACTGGCCACGCAGGAGCGCGCGGTCATATGCAAAGCCCGACTGGCCGACTGCGAAGAAGTGCACACCGGCTTGCGCGTCATTTAGCAGCGGATGGAACAGGAACTTGAGGTCGAAACTAGGTGCTAGGCTGAAGTGGAGAATCCGTAAGGGCAGAGTGTACTGGCGCTCGGGCGAAGGGAGAGATCGGCTCATTTGGGTCGTCAGTATTGGAGCAGCAGCCGGCACTGGTAGCCCAGGCCTACGAGCACGGCTACGCGCATCGACACGACGCTTTGGCGCAAACAGGCCAAGACGATCAGTCCAAAGGCCACGTTAAGTAGCATGTGGTTCAGACGGTTACCGACGAACGGAATATCGACCAACAGGGCGAAGGTTAGGAAGCCTAGGTAAGTAAAGCGACGTGCGGCTGCACTGAGGTTATCCGGCCAGATACGATGCGAAATGAACACCAGGCCAGACAGCATCCCCAGACGTAGGAGTTCCGGTACGCTCGAGACATCTTGGTTTGCGTAGTCCTGCAGGCCAAGCAGCGTGAGCTTATCCTGGAATAGGTATGGGACGTCTAAAGCTACCAGGTCCACCACGCTGTATGAATTTAGCGCTGCCCAAAGCCCGCCCGCTAGCAAGGGGGTAATTAGCCACCAGAATCGGCAGATCTGTATCAGCACAACGTAAAGCGAGGAAGTCGTGTGTAGGATGCTGGAAATCAACGTTATTCGGATTGTTCGCCCCATACATGCAGGCAAGAACAGTAGCGGCAACAGCGACACGCCGGCGAGAAACTGTCGGGAGGTATGTGAAGCAGCGAAGAAAGATATGAAGGAAACACTGAAAGCCAGCTTGAGTCCGAAGTGTTTATTCCCCATAGTCTTGGAAATTATCCAAGCGTAAACAAGCACAGCGCAAGCGGTAACGACGAAGGTTAGCCAGAATAAGAAGGCAGGCACGGACAGCGGACCCAACAGCACGTACATCGCCCGAAGCACCAAGGGGAGGCCGAACTCCATCCCGCCTCCGAGGGCGGATACCATTGTCCAATCACCACTGCCCAGCGCCAAATACAGGTCGAGGTAATTCAGAACATCGTCTTGGTCATGCACAGTGCGTTGTGCGACCGCGAGGCTGCCCATGGCTGCGGCGAAAAGTGCCAAGCCCACGGCCAAGCGTGGACGCCCCACAAGATCCACCCAAGACAGCGTAAGTACGATCAGAACAAACAAGCTGATAGCCAAAACCGTCATGCGAACCACGCAGACCGATATTTATTAGTCTTCACCTTGATCCTTCAGTGCACTGCGCGACGCACGAATTTGATGAGCGACCATGCCAGCGCGATGGCGGTTGTGAGGCTGGAGATCGCGCCCTGCCGGCGCAAGGCCAGCCAAGCGCGCAGCTCCCGCTTTTCATGGCGCCACAACTGACCGCTGTAGCCACCGGGGCTGTTCTCTTCGCGAAATGACATCGCCAGTGGTGAATCGATTCGATAGCACGGCTGCCCCCCCAATATCACCTCCAGCCATAGAAGGTAGTCCTCGGTGACATCGCGGCTACCGAAACGGTAAGGCAGGCTACGTCGCAGTAGCACCGACCGCGTTGGAAAGCGGTTAGAGACCAGCATGTGCAGTAAGCTCACACGCCATACAGTCGGCTGGGCGGGCACATGAGGATGGTCATGCGCATGCGCGGCCACTACTGTGCCATGTCCGCACAACATGGCATCTGGGTGATCCGCTAGGCACCTCAATTGATGCGCCAGCTTCTCAGGGTGCCAGGCATCGTCTGCGTCGAGGAACGCAAGCCAGGGCTGCGTAGCGTGCTCCCACCCCAGGTTGCGTGCCCCGCCTGGGCCAGCGTTCTGCTCCAAGCGCAATACCTTCACCCAGTCTTGTGAATACGCAGCGGCCACGCGATGCAGAGTGGCCAGGGTTGTGTCACCGCTCGCGTCGTCTATAAGCAGGACCTCGGCGGGACGGAGCGTCTGCGCGGCGACCGAGGCCACTGCCCGTTCGATCGTTGCGCTGGAACGCCAGCAAGGAATCACTACGCTGACGGGCGCTACGTTCGCTGGACTTTGTACTTTGCTGTCGATCATGAAACGGTCCTTAATCGGTCGATGACTGCGTCCATGGCGCCAAGGAATCGCTTCACTACGGCCTCGGGTTGAAAGTCTGGACACTGCCGAGCCTGCGGACGCCCCTGGTGCCAGGCATCGAGTACGGCCCGGGTCATGTCTCCGATCTGTCTGGGGTTGAAGTAAACCGGGTAGTCTGTCGCGACCTCGCGCAGGACCTCGAGGTCCGAACACGCCAGGGGTGCGCCGAGTTCCATGGCTTCCAAGGCCACCCGTCCGAAGCCCTCGCACAGCGTGGGGTAGACGACGACATCGCAGGCGAGGTACTGTGCAGCCAACGCCTCGACGCTGATTCGACCCAGGAAGTGGAAGCGCTCACGCTGGGCCACAGGTTGATCGGCAAGGCAAGCTTTCCAGGCTGGGTCCAGCGAGCCCGTGATCCACAGGTTTGGGCAGTGCCCCATTTCGCCCAGCTTCGCAAAGACTAGCGTCAGCCGGCGAATGTTCTTGCGATGCTCAGATCCACCGGGGTAAAACAAATGCAGACCCGGCGCACGTGACCTGCGCAAAGCTGCAGCCTCAGCGCTCGCGGTGGCCGAACCCGTCATTCGCGGGTCAATAGCATTCGGCACGATGCCGGATTTTTCGTCCGACAACCCATATCTCTCCCGCAGGTCACGTCGACTGGTCTGCGAGACGGTGAGGACCTGCGCAGACCTCTTCAGGTTGTGCCGAAGCATGTGCAGATAGTAGCCGCGAATGCGCAGCGGATAGACATCCGGCAGGTCATGCAGGCAGGTGTCGTGCACCATCATCACGGACGGGATCCCTGTTGGAAGTCGCACGTCGTGGTAGGGTGTAAATATTAGATCCGGCTGCACCGCGCGCACGGCTCGTGGGAACAGAAAATTGTCGTAAAGCGGGTGCCGCAGGGGTCGCGGCAAACGCCCTGGCCACGGCACCAGGTGCTGGCGCCAATTGTGAGCCGGCTCCAGGGCCGAGGTGTCGAAGTCCGGACCCACGAGAGTGAAGTCGTGCTCGGGGCGCTGCTTCAACCAAGCGGCCAGCAGTGGACCAAAGAAGGCCGCGATGCCACCGGTGTAGAGTGCAAGGTTCTTGGTGTCCACCGCCACGCGCAGCCTTGTCGAGGTGTGCGAGGTCGAGAGGGTCATCGGGAAGGTCTTCAAGGGCGGCCCAGTCGCAGGAAAAGTAGCAGCACACGCAGTTCAACAAGTTGGCACAGCAGAGCCAGCAGCAGCACGGCGCTGCCGTAGATCAACCCACACAGTGCCAGAGATACCGCCGTTGGTAAGGCTGCTGTGATCGAGAGCATGAAGGGCACCCCATACAGGGGAATGCCGATCACGGCGGCGCTGACTAGGCTGCAGCGCAGGATGTGGCGGGCATAGGGACCAGCCCTACGCGAAGGCCCAATCAGCCAAAACCAGGCAAGTAAACAGCCACTGCCGTTGGCGATCATCCAATGCGCCTGGGCCAGTGGCAGGGAGCCGATCATCCAGGCTAGAGCAAGTACCCCGACACCCACCACGGCCATGAGAATGCCCACGGCGGCCACCTGAATGCTGCGACCCTGCGACATCAGTCCCCGCAAAGCAACCGTTACCAGTGCAATCGGTAAGGCAGCAAACAGGGTCATACGCAAGGCGGCCACCGTTTGCTGCATAGAGTCGGCATCAAAATTGCCCCTAAGATAGATGACATGCACTACCTCGGGAGCAGTCTTCCAGGTGAAGGCTACAAGGGCCAACAGCACAAACAAAACGGGGGCGCCCGTCTCCCAGGCGAGTTTGGGGATAGCATCTCGTTCGCCTTGGCTCTGCAATGCTAGGAACTGGGGCCACAACAGGTTGCTCAAGGGCAGCGCCAGCAGGCTGATCATCACGTTGACCAGAAGGGTCGCGTACAGAAAGGCGGAGAGCGCCCCGGGCTGCAGATCGCTGATCGTCCACCGCTCCATCAGCACGTACGACTGGGCTAGCAAGTAGTTCAGCAAGAGCGAGAAGAACATCGAGACGAAAGCGCGGTCTCTGAGCGGTGCGAATCCCACGGGGCGCCAGCGAAGTCCACGCGAGCGCAAAGCCTGCCAAGATACAGCCAGCACCACCAGCTGCCCGACCAGCAGGCTGATCACCAAGGCATAGACACCCAGCCAGCCACCAAGTAAGCCGACGGATAGAACGGCTACGATCGAGGACAGCAAACGGGCCAATGCTTGGTGCTGTGCTAAGTTAAAACTAAGCAGAACAGCGTTGAATGTCTCTGAAAGTGCGAACAGAAACACAAAGGGCAGGAAGGCCAGCAGCAGGTGCGAAAACGGGCCCGGCTCTGCCGAACCAGAAGGAAACAAGGACAGACCTGCACCCACGCCGAGCACCAGGGCCGCGAGGCAGGAACCCGCCAGCAGCAGTAAGACCCCGGCCGTCAGGACTTCGCTCGCTCGGTCCGGATGCGACTGTGCGCCGCGGAATACAACGCCGATTAACGATTCACGCAGAGGGTGCACATAGAAGCTGAGCGCGGTGGCAACGGCCAGGGCAAGCCAGTAGGAATCTAGGCGAGCCGATGTGCCGAAGTGGTAAGCAACCAGCAACTGGGTGCCGAAGCCGACCAGTGTCGCCAGCCCGGAAAGAGCGACAAGTGAGCTTAGGCGGCGTCGGAACTCAGTCATCAGCGAGAAGGTCTGAGCCCCCGGCGCAGGCCGTCAATGACTGCCACGAGGGTTGCCGCCAGACGTATCCACAGCGCCGCGCTTCGGCCCAAGAGGGACTGGAAGCGGCCCCCGCCCACCTGTGCGGTCGCGCTTGCTGCTGCACGCAGTCCGTCAGCCGTCAGCCCCAGGGCGAGGCAGGCGGCGAACACATCGCCCGGGGACGGCTTGGCTACGATCCGGGCCTGCGCGAGGTGCGTGGTGAGATCGACGGCGCGATGAGTGTAGGTATGGCGCGACAGCACAAGAGACTGTGCGGCGGTGCCGATCGCCCGTTGCCGGCTTGTATCCTGGAGGACATCGCTTACCTTGTGAAACAGGTCATCTTCGCTTTCGTAGCAGAGGTAGTGACGACCTTCCTCAAAAAGTGTTTCGACGCCATTGTCGACGACGCGATCGGTGACCAGCACGGCGCCTGCACCCATCGCCTCGAAGAAGCGCATGTTCAGGTCGTTGTTCACGGAGCGGTTGAAAACGACGCGGGTGGCGGCGTAAATACGCCCCATCTCCTCAGGCGTCGCTCGGCCGAAACGATGCGACGGAAAGCGGCCACGCAGTCCATTGAGCAGGGCACTGCGTTGCGGGTGGACGGCTGAGTCTTCGGAACCTACGTAGGCGATGTCGATATCCCGCTCTGGTGGTGTACTAGGCAGCAGTTCAGGTGCAAAGGCGAGCGGGAGCCACTGTACCTGCGTAAGTCCACGGGCTGTCAGTGGCACCACATACTGACGCTGTGCCACAAGTGTCAGATCGAACAAACGTCCAATTCGCACATGCTTCTCGAAATCCATGTGCGTGTCGATCGCATACCACAGCGTCGGACAGGAGCGTACTCCGGTGGTGTCGGGCAGCAGCCGCATACTCCCACCTTCGAAAAAGAGTACGGCATTAGCCTCGAATCGGTGGCGGCGCATGAGACTTGCGACATCGACCAGCCCGTGAGCTAAAACATTCACACCTGGTGCATCTATGTCCGAGCACACCAGTAACTCATGCCCGGCCTCGCGAAAAGCTGTGATGAAGTAGTTGGCCGTAGCGATCTTAGACAGCGAGGCAACAATTAGCAGCTTCATGGCTTGTGGGCAACCACGATGTACTGGCAGATATCGATATCGTCGATGAAGAGCTTCAGGGCGCTCGAAAGGAACTTGCGCCCCCCCGTGTAGTGGTCGCGGTTGGCATGCCATTGGTCGATCAGCAACCCGCTACCCTCGACTAAGGCTCCCACGCTGTGGCGCGTGAAAAAGCGCAGGTGCGTGCGATCCAGCAGGCCGGAGTCTTCGTAATCCCAGCGCCCTTTAACCAGCAGTCTGTAGAGGAGTGCGACATTGCGCACATTGGGAACGCTGATAATCGCTGTACCTCCAGATCGCAGCAGGCGCAGGTAGCGCTGGAGTGCACCCCAGGGGTCGACTAGGTGCTCGAGCACGTCAGCGAAGATGACGCAATCCAGGGACTCGTCGGGCAACGGAAGTTCCAATTTCTCGACGTCGCCAATCCAGTGCTGGACATAGATGCCTTCGAGTTTTGGGGTCGCATCTGGATTGATTTCAATCCCATACAGTTCATTGAATCCTCGGCTGCGAAGTTGACGTCCTAAGCCACCGAAGCCACAGCCTACGTCGAGAATGGAGCAGCAGGACTCGGGGACTAGGTTAGCCACCTCAGGACGCGACCCTTCGAAATATGTAGGAGCAAGTGTAGTCATCGATGACACCTTTCAGTCGACGCGCCGGAACAGGTTCTTGTCCCACTGATCCGGGCCGCTGGGACGTAGCTTGGTGTAGAAGCTGTCACTAGGCATCAAGTTCGTAACATCATGGCGGTCGCGGTCAAAGTAATCCGAAGCGTGTGCAGCTTTCATGCGAAAACACCCTGCCACTTCTTACGGAAGTAGGCGGTATTACGCTCATTAAGAGTTTCCGTGTCTACGACTTGGCCCATATAGTGAATGTCGGTGCGGTGCGCACTCACGCCGTGGTGATGAAAGTGCTTAATGGCAACTCCCGGGTCGACGATGCACTTCAGTCCGGACTTGCGTATCCGATAGCTGAGATCAATTTCTTCACAGCCAGCAGGAGTGAAGCCTACATCGAATCCTCCGAGGTGATGAAAGGTCTCCGACCTGAGCATGAAGGCGAAGCCTGACACAACATCGGCTTCCACAGGCCCATCCGCCTCCACGAAACGTTCATGTCGGCAGTCGCGCCAGAACGAGCCTGCAGGACCGACCTGCCCAACATCAGGATCCGATTCCAAGTGAGCGGCAAGCTGCTCAAGCGCGCCCTCCCCAACTGAGACGTCATCGTTCAGGTAGCAGAGATATTTGCCATCCGCCAGCTGAGCACCCATATTCCAGGCGCGTGCTACCCCCACGTTGGTGCTGTTCAAGCAGTATCGATCAACAACAGCCGATTGGCGGACATAGTCGCGCAAATCATCGTCAGAACCATTGCAGACAACGATGACCTCGTAGGGAGCCTTTACGTTTTTCTTGATGTCGCCCAGCAGATCCACGATAGTTTGCCGTGGCATGAAGAAACGCTTCTTGTTTAGTGGCCGGGTTAGGTGCAGCGTCGGAATGATGATGCTGATTTTTGGTTCTAGGCTCACTTTACGATTCCTTCCACTTGGTTCCAGAAACCGGCTTCCACGCCGGAGTAGTTTGCTGAATCGGCTAGATCCATTTCGAACGAAAGTGCGCCAACGTTTATGTTGCCGATGATGTTGCAGCCACACAGTGCCGCCTCCGCAACTACCCGCCCCTGTGGCTCTGGCCAGCGGGGAAGGAAGACGAAGTTTTTGGCGCGATTCATGTAGAGAGGCACCTCGTCGTAGGTTACGTGGGGGACATGGCGACCAAAGTCGAGCGTCACGTCCGGCGAAACCCTACCCACAAGCCACACGTTCTGGTCACCGTACTTTTCACGCAGGGCGGCCAGACCCTTGGCCTCGGAAATCACGCCAACAAAGAGGTAGTCGATGTCGCGCTCGATGCCGCGGTTGTAAAAACGCGTGGTATCGATCATGGGCGGCAATACATAGGATGGCGGACCGTCGTCGAGTTGGAGCAGCGACTGAGTCACCCGCTGATGTAGCGGAGAGAGGTATACGTTGAGCGCGGCATCCTCATACAGCCAACGCCGCGAGGCATCATTGGCGCTGCAGTCGGTGGTGCAGTCTCGTAATAGCACTCGCCTCTGAGTCCACGGGATGGTCGGCTTGGCCGGGCATCCGTCCCCCACTCGCTGCCCGGAGCACGGTAAGTAAGGCAGATTACAGACATCGACGTAAGCATTGCTAAGGTGCACAAAGGGGGCCTGCATTGCTGCTGCACGCAGGGTACTCTGTTGGAATCCACGCCACGCCCCGAGGGCTCGCCAAGTGTGACCGATGTTATGGATGTCGATGAACAGCACCAAATCCGGGTCAGCGTGCTGCTCTTGACGGTGTGGCCGCACCGACGATATCCGAACGTCATGCCCGCGCGCCCGGGCGGCGTCCAACAGCGCACGACTGATCATTTCACCGCCTCCCCCATGCACCTCCGGGTGCATAAAGGAGAACGCATTTATTCGTAATGCCATCTCTCCCTCGTCCCAGTCAAGCCACCGTGCGGAAATAGTCGATGGTCTTGCGCAGGCCTTCGTCTAACCCCACCTTAGGTTCCCAGCCCAGCTTCTCGCGCGCCAGTGTGATGTCCGGTTGGCGCTGGATGGGGTCGTCTGAGGGGAGGGGCTTGTGGACGATCTTGCTTCGACTCTCAGGGATAAGCTCCAGGACCTTGTTGGCCAGCTGCAGTATGGTGAACTCACCGGGGTTGCCAATGTTCACCGGCCCTGTGAATCCGTTCTCGTTGTTCATTAGACGAACCATGCCGTCAATCAGGTCATCCATGTACTGGAAGCTGCGCGTTTGACTACCGTCGCCGTAAATTGTGAGGTCCTGGTTGCGTAGGGCCTGCACGATGAAGTTGGACACCACGCGGCCATCGTTGGGGTGCATGCGTGGCCCGTAGGTGTTGAAGAACCGGACGATGCGGATCTGCAAATCGTGCTGGCGGTGGTAGTCAAAAAACAGTGTCTCGGCGCAGCGTTTGCCCTCGTCGTAGCAAGAACGGATGCCGATCGGGTTCACATGGCCCCAGTAGCTTTCGGGCTGCGGGTGGATCTTCGGGTCGCCATACACCTCGCTCGTCGAGGCCTGCAGAATCTTCGCCTTCACACGTTTAGCCAGGCCCAACATGTTGATGGCTCCATGCACGCTAGTCTTTGTGGTCTGTACTGGGTCCCGCTGGTAATGCATCGGAGAAGCTGGACAGGCAAGGTTGTAAATCTCGTCGACTTCAACGTATAGAGGGAAGGTGACGTCGTGGCGAAGCAACTCGAAGCGAGAATTACAAAGAAGGTGTGCTACGTTCTCTTTGGTTCCACTGTAGTAGTTATCGACGCACAGAACATCACAGCCATCTGCAAGCAGCCGCTCACAAAGATGCGATCCGAGAAAACCTGCGCCTCCTGTAACGAGAACTCGTTTGTTGTTTGAAACTTTTTTCATGGTGACTTTCTTTGATTAAATTGTTGCTGCAGCTAATTCTTAAATTCAATTAATCATTTCCAAATAAGTCTCGCGTGTAGACCTTACCAGCCACATCCAAAAGGGCATCCGATTTTCTATTGGCAATTATTATTTCTGCCTCCTGCTTAAAAACTTCCAGGTCGTTAACAACTCGGGAATTATAAAAAGTTTGTTCATTTAGTGCCGGTTCATGCACGATAACTTCGATTCCCTTGCCTTTAACTCTCTTCATAATGCCCTGTATACTCGACGCACGGAAATTATCTGAGCCGGCCTTCATGATCAAACGATAAACGCCGACCACTTTTGGTCCGCGACGTATGATATCTTCCGCAATAAAGTCTTTGCGCGTGTTGTTTGCCTCAACTATTGCGCGAATAAGATTTTGAGGGATATTGTGGTAGTTCGCCAGCAGCTGCTTGGTGTCTTTGGGAAGACAGTAGCCACCATAGCCGAAGCTTGGGTTATTGTAGTGATTACCTACGCGGGGATCGAGACAGACACCACTGATAATCTTCTGGCAATCTAGCTTGTGGGTTGCAGCATACGTATCAAGTTCGTTAAAGTAAGCTACGCGCATAGCGAGATACGTGTTAGCGAAGAGTTTGATTGCTTCGGCTTCGGTACTTCCAGTGAAAAGAATAGGAATGTCTTTTTTTACAGCACCTTGCGCGAGCAAATTAGCAAAATCTCTAGCTCTCTCAGAATTTTCGCCAACAACTATACGAGACGGGTGCAAATTGTCATAAAGTGCGCGTCCCTCGCGCAAAAACTCCGGAGAAAAGATTAGGTTTTTCGTTCCAAGTGCTTCTCGCGTTTGCGCAGTGTATCCGACAGGAATTGTTGACTTTATGATCATCACAGCTCGCGGGTTGATGAGCATTACGTCGCCAATCACTGCTTCAATGGACCTCGTATTAAAGTGATTGGTTTCCGGGTCGTAGTCAGTAGGGGTGGCAATAATGACATAGTCGGCGCCATCATAAGCCTCACGCTTATCGAGTGTGGCACGAAAATTTAACTCCCTATTTTTAAGGAAATCTTCAATTTCTTTATCCTCGATTGGCGATTCTTTTCGATTTAACAGCGCAACCTTTTCGGGGATAATATCTAAACACACAACTTCGTTGTGCTGCGCAAGTAAAATCCCATTAGATAACCCCACATACCCTGTTCCAGCAATAGCGATTTTCATATTTTCCTTCCGTACTGATCCTCGAAACGGATGATGTCGTCCTCACCCAGATAGCTACCCGACTGCACTTCGATAATTTCCAACGGAATCGCCCCGGGGTTAGCAAGGCGATGAACTTCGCCCAGCGGAATATAGGTGGACTGGTTTTCTGTAAGGGTCAGCACCTTGTCGCCGTTGGTGATCTCGGCGGTTCCAGTCACTACGATCCAGTGCTCCGCACGGTGATGATGTTTCTGCAAGCTGAGGCTGGCTTTGGGCTTAACCTGAATGCGTTTGACCTTGAATCGACCACCCTCGTCAATGCTGTCGTACCAACCCCATGGCCGATGCACTTTGCGGTGCAGCGTGTGCTCTTCGCGTTTTGTTTTCTGGAGCTGGCTGACGATGTGTTTGACGTCTTGGCTGCGGGTTTTGTCTGCCACCAGCACGGCATCTGGCGTTTCCACCACGATCAGATTTTCTACGCCGACCAAGCTGACAAGGCGGCTCGTAGCGTGAACCAAGGTATTTTTGCTGTCAGTGGTCAGTACGTCACCAAAGTGCGCATTACCAGCTTCGTCTTTTGGTAAGACGTTCCAGACGGCATCCCAAGCTCCCAGGTCATTCCAACCTGCATCCAGCGGGACCATCTTGATGGGGAAGTCGCTGCCTGGGCAATGCTCAATTGCGGCGTAGTCGACTGATTCGGACGGGATGGCCGTGAATTCAGCCTTACCAGGGCGAACAAACGTGTTGTCTTTGCTGCGCTTGTCCCAAGCGGCCTGAGTGGCCTGCAGGATGTCTGGGCGGAATTCCTTGAGCGCCTTGAGCCAAACAGAGGCTTTGAGCACGAACATGCCAGCGTTCCAGTAGTAGCCGCCTTCACTCAGGTAGGTTTGGGCGGTGTTGGCGTCGGGCTTTTCGACGAATCGTTGGACTAACTGGATTGCTTCGGCTTCGCTTCCCAACGACTTATCGGTTTGGATGTAACCGTAACCCGTTTCTGGCTTGTCTGGCGTCACTCCCAGGATGACGATGGTGCCGTTGACAGCCTCTGCCACTGCGCGTTGCATGGAGCAAGTGAAGGCGTCGGAGTTCACCACGGTTTGATCGGCTGGAGTGACGACCAAAACTGGGTCGGTGCCGCCCTCCATGGCCGCCAGCGCTGCTAATGTGAGCGCAGGTGCAGTATTTCTGCCCACGGGCTCCAAAAGCGCACAACCTAGTTCGACACCAATTTCGCGAAGCTGCTCTGATGCCAAGAAGCGATGGTCTTCGCCTGTGACGATGATGGGAGATGCGACTTTGATGTCTGTGTTGCCCAGATTGGCCAGACGTAGGGCAGCTTGCTGAAACAGGCTTTCGTTGCCAGTCAAGCACAAAAACTGCTTAGGAAAACCTGTGCGGGACAGTGGCCACAAACGAGTGCCTGACCCACCGCAGAGAATGACGGGGGTGACGTTAATCATGCTTTCTGTGCGCCTTCTCCGCCAGGCTTATCAACCTCGGACCTGAGCGCCTCAATTTAGGCCTTCAGCGCTTCGTACTCATCCATCTTGCGCTGCAAGAAACGGTGGGTGATGGCCGCCTTTTCTGCCATGCCAGTTGGGGTGAGCACATAGACGTAGCCAAACTTGTTCTTGGAAGTGGCGAAGTTTTTCATCTTCACCAAGCCTTTTTCCATCAGTGCTTTCAGGCAGTAATTCAGCCCGCCAACGCTGATACCCAGTTTCTCGGCCAACTCGCGCTGGGTGAGATCGGGGTTTTCTTGCAGGATGCGCATCACCCTGAAATAAGTGTCTTCTTGTAGTTTGGCTTGCCGACTTGTCATAAACTTGACGAGTTTCTTCTGTACGCTGCGGGTTTGAAAGGGCGGAATCAATAATCAAGTGCAACACCCAACCGGTAAGGTACCGCGA
>Ga0172372_10006824_pt1 | contig 15489 bp, 25 predicted proteins | sample LakKiv5m_2_FD_114544 | JGI IMG/M metagenome (GOLD analysis project Ga0172372, IMG submission 114544) | Freshwater microbial communities from Kabuno Bay, South-Kivu, Congo - kab_092012_9.5m | ecosystem: Environmental > Aquatic > Freshwater > Lake | place: Democratic Republic of the Congo...
CTTGGATGATTTCTTTGTCATTTTCTTACCTGTCTTTTTTGCATATGCTTTAGCTTTCTTTTCGCCAGCCTTTGAATATGCAAATGATTTATTTCCTACTTTTGGCATTTATTTCTCCTTGTTTCTATTTGTAAATAATATTCATTATAGTATAACTAATATAGTATTAACAATTCCATTTTCTCAAAGCCAAAGCTTTGCGTGTGGGTCTACCCTTTTTGTCTTTCATCGGGCCTTTCACGCCACTCATTCTAGCACAAAAAGACTTGCGGCGCTTAGCCGCTTTCGATCCCGGTTTTAGCTTGCTTGGCTTTGTCGTAACGGCCATTTTAAGTTTTGACCCTGGGTTTTGCTTACGATAGGAGGCGACTCCCTTACGATTTAGTCCACCCTTGGGATCCTTGCCGTTCTTTACGTTGCCATGCAGCTGTCTTAGCCATTAATGTTTCCTCGTCTTTTTAGCTTTGAGTCTTTACTTTTTGCCATTTTTTTTCTTTCTTTTTATTTTCTTTTTCTTAAGTGGCAATTCGATTCCCTTAACTAAATTATTGACACCCATTCTAGGACCAGATATATATATCTTGCCCTTAAATGCCATTACTTAGTCTTTTTTGCTGCTGGCTTCTTTGCTGCTGGCTTCTTTTTTGCTGGTGTTTTCTTTACAGCTTCAGTTACATTTTCAATTTCTTTCTTAACTTCATTGGTAACATTGACCACCGCTTGATCAGCAACCTCGGCCAACACCTCGGCCTGATCGACCAATTTGTCAACCACTGCGCTAGGAATCATAGAAAGAGGAGAATTCTTTTTGTTCTTCTCTCCATTTAAAATGGCTTCTAGTTTTGTAAATAACTTTTTAAACATTTTTTACCTCGTATTTTTAATTTGTAGTTTTAATAGTAATAACATATTATACATTATATACCCTAAACAATCAAGCTTTTGCCTGTTGAGAATCTTTAATGAGAGAATATCTATCGCCGGTTTCCTTTGAAACTACAGAAAAACCATAAGCTGCTGCTTCTTCTATGGCCTTTGATAAAGCTTCTTTATCTTCTAGTGATACGTTATTTAGCGGCAAACTTATACCAGCATAAACATCTACGTTTTCAAAATTTCCTATATTTATTTTTCTATTTACCCCACATATTAAAACGGGAGTACTAGACAAGGCTACGGAAGGAGAACTTGAAACCGCTTCGGCGACCGAGGGAACACTAGATTGTTCAAAGGCATTTTGTGATATTTTAGGCATTTGTAAACTCCTTAATTTTTAGTTGTTTTAATGTTTCTTCAGTCTGATCTTCCAGGGACATTCCATCAGTATTAATTATTAATGTAGCCATACTTTTAACTTCTTCTATTCCATTTTCTGAAGCGTGCAAAGCATGCTCTGGGTTCATTAACTTTCCATCTCTTTTAAAAAGACGTTCATTTAGCGTTTCTGTTGAAGCTTCAAAGCACACAACAACTCCGTTTGGCTGCTTAAGTATATGTTCAGCTTCATTTGGATATCTTACATCAGAAACTAAAACTGACATTGGATATGGATCTTCGTCTTCTGGAACCTGATTTAAATAAGATCTATATATTCTAGAAGATTTGATTATTGCCCATCGGGCAAAACAATCTGGGGAAACTGATCTACAAATATCGCCAGCTTTTTGTAGAAAATCTCTTGGCTTAATTCCTTCTGGCTCTATAGGCATGGAGTATATTTTTTCAACCATACTTGTTAGATCTTCGTACTCTGGAATATCGCCCAAAGATGTTCCACCATAAAGGTCGTATAAAACTTGATGAATAGCATACATTCTTCTTCTTTTTTGATTTAAGCCTTGAATGTTCTTTTTTATTGAAGCCATTTCATAAAGAGGTAAAGCGTAAAAGATATGATCCCATTTTATTCCATATTTAATTGATTCGATAGAGCCCTTGGGAACTATATTTTCTGCAACTGAGGTCTTGCCACTGCCCGCTTTGCCGGCTAGTCCAATTATTATTGGTTGATTTTTACTAAGATCTATCATGCCCATAAGTATATCATATAGTTCTTTTCTTGTCTTCTAATTGATTCAAAAATTCGTTGGCTAATCCATCAGGCTCCCAAACAAATGCTCTAGGAACTTGCATGACTCTAAATTTGTATTCGCTTTTTATTTCTTGGATAGTCATTAGGAGAGGAATTAATGATAAATTTTTACATTTCCATTTTCCGTTGATTTGATTTGCCACCACAGCTGAATCAGTATACAGTATCGGATCAACAAAGTCGGACATTGAACAGATTAAAAGACCAGCAATAACTGCTTCATATTCGGCTTCGTTATTGGTTCTTCTGCCCAAACCTCTGGCAAATTGAACAACTCTTTTTTTGTTCTTATAAACAACTACAGCGCAAGATGCTTCGCCAAATTTCTTTTGGCCTTGACCCCTTGATGCTCCGTCACAAAAAACTTCTATATTCATTTAACTCAATTTAACGTCGTATTTTATATTATTTTTTTGAGCTGTTGCCTTTAGGCCTTTGTATTGTTTTGAATTTGAGATTTGTATTGATGCCCCAAACAAATATCTTTCGCCCTCAAGTTCTACTTGCATTGGAAAATCTAAGGAATTTCTTTTTTCCGAATAGAATTCTTTAGGACTATTTACGGATTTATAATGACCTATAAACATGGTTCTCCTTTAGTAGGTTTGAAAATCACTCTCAGCGTAATACCCTTTGGTCTCTCTAGCTGAAGCTATCTGCATTGATTGAACTTTATCCATCAGCTTTCGAGATGATTCAGATGCTATTCGAGCAGAATTTTCAAGGGATTCTGCAAGATTTACTATTGCCTCGCAAGTAACCAGGGCTGAGTACTCTGTTTCTGCTGCCTCCATTGCGGCGGCTTCTCGTTCGGCCTCATTCTTTCCAACTCTAGAAGATTTGTATACTTTTTTGTATTTACCCTCTATGATTTTATAGTTTGCTCTTGCCATTCCTGCAAATCTTGCAGCTCTGCCGTATACGTTTGAGGTTCTTGCAACAAGAGAAGCCAATTTATCTAAGCCTAGATCCACAACATCCTCTTCTGGTATTTCTACAAAGTATTGATTTTTAGATTCCTTTTTTACATAAGAATCAATAACTTCTTGTATTTGTGGATTCAAAAACTCTGATAAGAGTTCTTGTAGTTTTTCTATTCCTTGAAAGTTCATATTATTCCTTTGATAGTTTTAGGTCTCTGATTAAGTCTTCTAAGTTATCGCCTAAAATAATGTTCTCTATTTTATCTCTTATCTTTGATAAATGTTCTCTAACGGTATTGGGGTGTTCATTTATTTTTTTGGATATTTCACTAGACTTTTTACCATCTACGTATTTCCATTTTATAAGCTGCCTTTCCTGCACGGAAAGCTTATCAAAAGGGGCCATTACTTTTTCTCCTAAAACCCACATCTCATCAATGAAATCTGTATTCATAACCTGCTCAAAAGTATACTCTATCGGATCGGCCTTAAACCCAACTTTGCTATCAGGTTCGTCTTTATCAAAAGATTCATCCGATAGAAGCGGAAAAGTTTTTCTTCCCAATTGATCTATTAAAAAAGTGTCTACATTCTTTTTCAAAAGATAAAAGAAATAACTGTAAAGGAATCCGACTAAATGGAATTGGGCCTTTGGCTGAATCTTTTCTCTCATATCTTTTAATGCATTGAAAGAATGTCATGTTTACGGTTTGTCTTATATCTTCTTCATTTCCGTATCTTTTGGCCATGTACTGTATTCCGCCGCATGACTTCATTGATTTCTTTAAAAGCTTTTTTATTTATCTTATTTTTCATCAAGGCAAATCTGACGTACGGATCTTTAATAAATAGGCTTATAAATCTCCTGACGTCATAGTCTGCTATGTTGTATCTACTGTAATACAGTAGTGCAACATATTTACTCAAAAAATTATGAAAGACTTTTAATAGTTCTTCTTGGGCTTTTGAATTGCCATCTTTTGCCTTAGCTATTAAGCTTTGCATTTCCGATTCTTCAAGGGAATAATACTGCTCTTTATACGCGGCCATTATTTTCCCTCCCAATTAATTACAAGAGAATTGTATTCCGATCTTATGTCTTCGTAATAAACTACTTTTGGAACTTGCAGTTCGTCCATAAAATTACAAGCTTCTTTAGAATACCTACTTATTATACAAACAAGTTTTTCAAATTCCTGAGGATAATACCTTTTAAATCTTCTAAGTTTTATCTTACTCTTATCATCTAGGTATCCTTTTATTTCTATCCATTCATCTGATTTAGTTAGATAAAAATCTGGAGTATATCCTTTTGTTCCCCTTTTTATGGGAAAAGCAAAAACGGTTGGCTCAAACTCAAACTTGATCTTATAGGCATTTAGTATCCTGACAAAATTGGCCTCCCAATTTGACCTTACGTTTAAGTCAATGTCTTCTCGATACCCTGTTTTTGTATGCTTGTAAGCGTTTCCCCTGGATGAGTTTGATTTATGGTCATCTGGTGATATGCTATTCTTTATGGTTTTTGTTGTTAGAAAGTTTGGAGACTTTAACAAAGATCTTTCTGAAAAAAAATCGCTGGAGTGGACAGACTCTATTGTCATGGTGTAACCTCTATTTTGTTGATATAACACTATAAGTATTATAGTTCATAATTAAGCAAGACACAAGCAAAGGAAAAAAAAATGACCACATTAAATCAGATAGTTGACACATTCAAGAAGACTGTCAACCAGAACGTCATTGAGAGCCTGCAAGAGGCTGGATATGACAATGAGACGGCAACCAAGCTGGTCACCCAGTTTGAGGGTCTCATCTCTGATGAACTGACGTTTGAGTCAGACTCAGAGTTCTAATCCTTAATTTACTTTACCGCCTCCTCGTCAGCGCAAGTTGACGAGGAGGTATTTTTATGCTCCTGCTTTCTTTTTTAATCTAAATGCCCCGGGTTGGGCAGGCCCCTGTTTTAGCGTGATCGCAATAGCTACAGGATCTTGAGTTATCTGTTGGCCTGAAAGATGTATCGTCTATAATTTGCTTAATAGAATTAATAAGATTTATTTTTACATTTTCAATATCTTCCGGTAAAAAAGTATGCCTTTTCCTTCTTCCGGATCTTAAATAATATAGTTCCGCTGTTATCTTTTTGTTGGGAAAAGCTAATGAAACTGCTAAAGCATATATGCCTAGCTGTAAATTAGTCGAAACATCTTTTTGAGCGACTTCCCACTTGCCGGTTTTATAGTCTATAATTAAAACTTCGTCGTCATATAAATCTATTCGATCTATGTAACCTATAATATTATAGTTCCCTATAATGAAATTAAATTCATATTCTTTATCAAAAACTTCAAAAGTTGACCCTTCATTTTGATCATAAAACTCGTTCAATATGGTTTCGCCGGCTGATATTAAATCAGCTGATATTTTTTTATTAGGATCAAATTTAGATTTTTGAGTTTCGTACTCTGACTTTAGTTCATCGTATACTATTGGCTTGGTATCACTAACTAAGTTTTCTAAAACAGAGTGAACTATATTGCCGCAACACTGCGGCTTCTCCAAAAAGCCTTGGCTCTTTCTTTATATATGTATAAAAATATTTTGAAGGACACTGCTTATAGGTGTCTATCCTTGAGTATGAAAAATCCGTCAAAGACAACCTTTGAATCGGATCTATATCATGTATATTTTTTATCTCTATAGACATTAATGATTTTTAATTACTTTCTATTACATTTCCCTCGGAATCATACTCTATTCCATTTTCGTCAATAATATGACCATTGTGGATATTCTTGTATTTGCCCTCTCCAACCGGAATCCAACCCGTATTTCCTATTTCCATATGATCTTCTTCAATATATGGCCACTTCATGATGCCTACTTTACTGAGATAACAATTTCGTTAGCTGTATCCATATTGTAATAGTAACTGAGAAGACAGTATAGGTCATATAATTCATCCTCCGTAGCATAAAAGCCAACTACACCAGACTGAACAAAGAAACTACTGCTTTCGTTGGGCTCTTCGTATTCAATAAGAGTTAAGTTATTATAAACTAATCTTCCTACTTCTTCTTTTTTCATATTACTCCTCATCTATAATTGTTATGGGATTAAAGTTTGGATCATTAAGTTTTTCTCTCATATCTCTAACGTATGAATCCCAATCTCTTTCATCTTGGGTTTTCTTTTCATAGTTAACTTTACCCTTAAAGGGATTTGATTTGAATCTGGTTATAATCACTTTGCCTTGTTGGGTACGCCATCTAAGAATGCCGTTTCTGCAGTCGCAAAAATCATCTGGATGTGGGTCAATCTTTCCGAGTGGATCGTATCTACCGCTACAGTTAGCACATTTGCTATACTTACCCTTGTTCTCGCACCTATTGCATGATCTACAAAAACTCCAGCATGGTTTTTCAGTGGGATTTTGATAAGTTCCAGGTAATGTCATATGGATGGTTCCAATTCTATGATTTGCTCTATTAGTGGCACTATTTTAGTTGAAGACAGAAGATCAAATTTGTAAGTATATTTACGTCTATCATCTTGAATTTCAAGAAAGACTGGCCTATTTCCTTTATTCAAAGATATTATATCATAGATTTTATCTAAAGTCACCTGAGATATAAGGCTATTTAATTTAAAAATTATTGGTTTTCCACCATGAAATATATTAGCGTTTATTTTTTCTGAAGAATTATAAAATATTTTCACCACTGCGTTTTCTTCGTCGCTCTCTTTATTTAGAGTTCCATTAATTAAAAATATATCTCCAGTAGAAAAATAATTTTCTAATATACTTTTAGACGCTCTGGGAAAAACTAAAACCTCTACACTAGAACTTATGTCCTCTAGCTGAAGCTTGTACATTTTTTCGCCTTTTTTGGTTGTCATTTTTTTAACAGAATCTATTATTCCGCCTATCTTTACTTGTGTGCCAGACTCTAGCTCACTAAGATCTATTATTTCATTTGAAATTTGATTGCTCATAATTTCCCATATACCCATAACCGGATGATTAGAAACATATATACCTAATTCTTGTTTCTCTTTTTCAAGTATTTGCAGTTCTATTCTTCTTGTTATTTCGAGTGGAACGTCTTCTTCAATAAGTTCGTCGAGTGCACCAGCCGAAGACAGATGTTCTAGTGTAGACTTTTTCAGTATAGATGGATCGCATCTTCTAAAAAAATCGTACATATTTACGTATGGTTTTTTATTATTCCTACTTTTTACTATTGTTTCAGCAATTGTGTTTCCTATTCCATCTATAGCTGACAATCCAAAAATAATTTTATTTTCTTCTATAACATCAAAATCTACACCAGACATATTGATAGATGGAGGAATAACTTCCAAACCCAATCTTCTACAATCCGTTAAGTAAAAAGATTGCTTGTCTTTATTGCCAACGACTGAAGACATCAAGGCGGCCATATATTCAGTTGTATAGTTTGTTTTTAAGTAAGCTGTTGTATAGGATATCATGGCGTAGCTCGCTGCGTGAGCTCTGTTGAATCCATATCCACCGAAGTACTCTATATCAGAATATATTTTATTTGCTTTTTCAGGAAGCATTCCAGAATTTTTTACGCAACCTTCAACAAACTTAGCCCTAAATAATGCAATTTTGTCCATGAGCTTTTTGCCTATGACCCTACGTAAATCATCTGCTTCTGCCGAACTAAATCCAGCTAGCTCTCTAGCTACTGCAAGAACATCTTCCTGATACAACATGATTCCCAAAGACTGACCTAAAACTTTCTCTAGTTTTGGGTGATCGTAAAATACCTTAGATTTCCCGTGCTTTCGATCTATGTATAGTTTATCCATTCCAGATCCCATTGGACCAGGGCGATACAATGATATAAGGGCCATGATGTCTTCAATATTTTGAGGCTGCAGCTGCACCATTAACTGTCTCATTCCCGAGGACTCTAGTTGAAAGACTCCGGCACAATTACCCCTGCAAAGTTCATTAAATGTTGCTTTATTGTCTAATGGAATTTTGTCTATATCTATTTCTATGGCTCTATGTTTTTTAATCAAGTTTATACAAGAATCAATTACGCCAAGATTTCTAAGGCCAAGGAAATCAATTTTAAGCAGACCGCACTGTTCAACTCTTCCCATGTCCCATTGAGTAACAATTGGATTATCTACGCCCTTTTGCATTATTGGCAAGTAATCAATCAGTGGACCTTTTGATATTACGATTCCGGCAGCATGAATTCCTGTTTGTCTCACCAAGCCCTCAAGAGTGAAAGCTGTGTCTATAATATATTTAGAATCTTTATCTGAGTTATATTCTTTTTTAAATTCTTCTGTGCTCATACAGTCTGATAGAGATTTTGATATCCCAAGAACTGGGGGTGGAACTAGTTTTGATACCTTGTCACCAAAAGAAAAATCATAACCTAAGGCTCTCGCAGCGTCTCTAACGGATTGTTTCGCACCAGTTCTATTGAAGGTACATATATGCGCCACTCTATCATTGCCATATTTACTTCTGGCGTAATCTATTACCCTATCCCTATGCCTATCGTCAAAGTCTAAGTCAATATCTGGCATTGACTTTCTTCCTTCAACAAGGAATCTATCAAATAAGAGTCCAAATTTAACGGGATCTAAATTTGTTATATCAAATGCATAAGATAGAACGCTACCAGCAGCAGATCCTCTACCCCATCCAACTCTGATCTGATTTGCTTTTGCCCATCTAACTAAATCTGATACAACTAAAAAGTATTCTGGAAATCCCATTTCTTTAACAACTTTTATTTCATGATTAGCCCTATCTACAATATTCTGTGGCAGTTGCTGTCCATACTTTACCTTAAGTCCATCCCATGCTAATCTTTCAAAATATTCAATAGAAGATTCATTAGTAGGAATTGGAAACTTTGGAAAATGTATTTCGCCAAACTTTAAATTAATATCGACCATGTCGCAAACTGACATAGTGTTCTTAAGCCATTCATCTCCAAACAAAGATGACATTTCATCATATGACTTTAGGTAAAAGTTGTCACCAGAAAAAGAGAATCTATCTGGAGTATGTATTGTTGTATTGGTTGCCACACAGAGCATTACATCGTGAGCTCTGGCATCCTTTTGGTGAACATAATGACAGTCTCCAGTAGGAACTACTTTTGCTCCTATGTAGTTTGCAATTTCTATAAGTTGATTTGATATTCTTCTTTGCTCTGTAAGACCATGGTCTTGTATTTCTATAAAGTAATTTTCTTTTCCGACAATGCTTTGCATTTTATATGCTGAATCTAAGGCATAGTTAAAATCGCCTCTCAAAAGAGCCTGAGATATTTCACCATTAAGGCAGCCAGAAAGAACTATTATTCCATCAGAGTGTTGTGATATTAAATCGTGATCTATTCTTGGCTTAACATAATAACCTTCTAGAAAGGCTCTAGAAGACATTTTAATAATATTATGATATCCAGTATTATTTTTTGCAAGTATAGTTATGTGATAGGGGCCTCTTTGTTCCCATTCATTTTTGGATGGACCAGATCTTTCTTCTTCATCTCTATCAAATCTTGTTTTTCTAGCCTGGTAAAACTCGCTTCCGAAGAATTGGCTTTACTCCAACGGCATTTGCTACGTCATAAAAGTCCAACCACGAATGTATGTTGCCATGATCAGTTGTTGCTAGGCCAGACATTCCAAGCGATTTTGCTCTATTCAAATATTCTTCCACATCTCCATGTCCGTCTAGCATTGAGAAAACTGTGTGGTTATGGAGGTTTGTCCAGTTTTTCAACCGATACCCCTATCCTTGTCTGAACTGTTCAAGGAACTATCTCTTGTCTCTCTATATGTAATAATCACTATTCCCCCACAGTATTTGCACGGTACAGCTAGTCCCTGTTGGGCAAATGCATTTCTGTACATGTACCCCATCGGCTGATCTGATTTACACTCAGAGCACACCCCTATTACATCATCTGGATTTTTTATATTATCAGTCATTTTGTTGTTCTTTTACATTTTTATATGCAAATCTTACTGGAGAAGGCATTGATTCTTCGCTGCCCTCTACGTACCTATCCCCTATTGTAATCCATTTTTTCTTTTTTTCCAAATTACAGTCTCCACATCCGACTCCAGCTGAGTTTGCTCTATCGCAAGTGTAAGGTCTGCCGCCAATTCCCAACTGTCTTCTTTTAATCCAATCATTTATATGGCTAGAAGATTTTTCATAATTGAAGTCATCGCATAGACTCAGTATCTCATATAAAAACTGTATAGATTCTTCACTGTATGTGAGTATTGAACATAGGAATAACCTAGTTTCATGGCTTAGTGTTTTGGTTCTTTTAGCTTCCTCAACATGTCTTTTTATTGCAGGACAGTTTCTTAATAATTCTTTTTTGGTAAATCTTTTTTCAAATTCCGATAACTCTTTAAAAGACTTGGATCCAAACTTATTAAAATAATCAAGGAAGTCTTTAGATCTTTCTTTATCTATTTCCATATTATATGTAAAATTTAAATACCATTTTGCGGCTTTTGCGCTAAACAATTGTTCAGGAATCGTATTGTCTCTAATCTTTTCGCAGTATTTCTTAATGCTAGACATGTCCGAAAACAATATATCTTTGTCTAAAAGGTTCTTATATAAACCGGTATCTTGATGAATAGTCCCCGGATATCTCCACATTCTTCTCATATCATAAACACTGAAATCTAAATTGTTCAATTTTAAATCGTCTTTTATTTTATTTGCTATATATCTATATAGATTCGGAAGAACATTTGATGGACTTATGCCCAGGCATATAGCCTCGCATTCAATATGGAAACCTTTTTTGCCAGTAAAATATACAATAAGGGCCTCAGCGGGTATGAATTCTTCCAAATATGAATATAATTTTCTAGCTTCTACAAGAGATGTTTCTCCATCTTCAGAATCTATATCAAAATAAAGTGAGCCCAACCTAATTGATTTATCTATATCAACTGTATCGTAATGCCATATTGAGGTATATATTCCGAATATTTTGGTGCTGTTTTGCGTAACTATCCACCTCTTTTATGTCGAGAAAGACAGGAAGATTATCTTTTTTTTCTCTAATAACTTTATTCAAAGACTTTACATATTTTGCTACTTCAACGAATTTCCATCTATTGGTATATTTTGTTTCATCTGAAGTTAGTTTCATAGTATTTTTGACTTGTTGTTCTCTTGCTTTACGTTACACACTATTATTTTTTTGTTGTCCTCGAAAAAACAGTTATTATTTCTATAGTACACAGATTCTTTTATGTAGAATTCTATATTAGAAATTATCTTATGTCTTCTTTTCAATCTCTGCTCTAGGTCCATTTACTCTCCATTGTGGATTTATTAGATCACTGTCTTGTATAATTAAATGCATTTTGGATGCAACGTTATCGGCTAGGTGTACTATGAAATCAAGATAGGTTATTGGATATGTTTCTGGAACCGGAGACCAAGGGCCAAGATGGCATCTAATTAGTCTCAATATTGATTGTATTACTTCTTCTGAAAGATATAGTGTTGACGAATCTGTTTCTGAAGACATCTTTTTATCTTTAATTCTACATTTCTCAACAAAACCACCGACGGCATAGGGATGCATCGGATCATATCTTGCACTTCCATTTTCTGAATCTTTTACTCCCTTGCATACGTCGTGCAGGAGAGATGCTGCAAATACAACATCTTTTTCTTCTACACTCAAGGTGTAAGAATCAGAAAACACTGCGGCTATTCTTACGACTCTTTTGGTGTGAAGGACGTTGCCACCAATGCCGTGCTCATCTTTGGGATGATATTTTCCGCTAAAACTAGAAGGTATATCCCAAAAGTTTTCTGCCTTTAAAAGCACTGATCTTACAAAAGATTTAATAGAATCATCTGATATAAAATTTATTTCCTCTAGGAGAGGAGCTAGCTTCTCATCTTCTGCTTTCAGCAAAGCGTTTGATCTTTTGTCGACAAGAATATCATCTAGTATTGACTTAGTCATCTCTATTCTTTCTTCCATTTTGAACATGGATCATCAAAGGGGCATTTTTTGCAATATGGTATTAGGCCTCTTTTATTCATAAAAATTTCTGTTGCATCTATTTTATCACACCAATCATCAAAAACCATTATATCATCTTGACTCAACAAATATTCTTGAAAGCCTATGTTTTGACTCATCATATCTATGAATCCATATTTTGTTAGATGAGACTTATCCGGATGTCTTGATTCAAATCCCTTTTTCAGGCATGCGAAATCAGTTTTATAAATATCTTTTTTACTATTTTTGTAATTAAAAAGTATTTTTATAACATAGAATGTCTTATTAAAATACACTATAACATCAAATGAATCTTTTATGCTAATTCCTTTTTTAGTAGAAATATAGTACTCTTCTGATATTGATATGGGAATAAAATCTACCTTAGAATAATGACTATAAAACAACAAGAGTGAGTTCGCGGCTTTTGTAGTTAAGCTAGACATGTTTCCGTAGACTGTTTCATGCTGTTCCGTAATAATGTCATAAGAATTTGTGTCTTTTGGAAACCACATCTTTTCCCACCTATTTAATATTGCTGCGTAGGAAGGCAAAGATCCAGATTGTTTTTTAAACATAAAAAAACATATAATATTTTTTATTGTTTTTTCAAATTTGTCTGAATTTATTTCGCGGGAATACATCTTTTCAGACATTTTTTGTATGTGCCTATAGTCAAAAAGTCTTTCGCATATTTGAAAATCTTTTATTGCCTCGACTGTTATGGTGCTCATTAGTGAAAATCCTTATCGTTTAACAGGTCATCTAATAGGGAGGATCCAGAGTAAGAATCACTAGTAACCGGCTCGTATTCTTCGTATATCTTTTTGCTATCAACGTATCTTACTAGCGGAGGATCGTATAAAAATGCAGACCCCGTTATTCTATTTTTGGGAATTTGAAGCTGCATTATATTTTCGTCTTCTGTTTCATCGTCAGTAGCTAATCTTTTTTCCGTTAAGAAAATGGTGACTGCACATTTTTGTTGAATTGTTAAAGATCCACCAGTATCAGATTGTTGAACGACTTCTCTTTTTTCTTTCATTCTATTAGCGTTCTCTTGAGCAGTTATTATTAATGCGCAATTCATATCTCTAGCCAATTTTTCTAGGCGAACCATCATTTCTTCAAATTCTCCCCACCTAGGCTTGCCCTTACCACCACCTCTGGTAAACATTGATTGTATTGTGTCAATTATTATAACATCTGGAAGGTCAACACTATGACCCAGTATATCCCTAAGCCAGAATTCTAGATCTTCAAAATAAGGAGTATCTGGATCGTGCCTAACCATTAATCTGTCACCCCAAAATAGAAGCTTTTCTTTAAATATATCTAAATATTTATTTTTTTCTTCGTCTGTCCATTTTGAATACTCTGCATAAACGTTTTTTCCTATTATTTGGGTCATTAATATTCTTTCCCAATGACCTATTGCTTCCTCAAAGTTAACGTATAAAACCCTATATCCATTATCGAGCCAATGATTTGCCAGACATTTAGCAAACGTGCTTTTACCCTTGCCGGATGCGGCTATGATTGCATGTACGGCTCCCCTAAAAAATCCACCGCTATCCGTATATCCCATTGCTCTATTTAAAGACTTAAATTGTGTTGGCAAAAAGTTTGGTATGTCAAGAATTGAATTGACTCTTTTAATAATATCACTACCGCTAGTAACTTTTTCTAGTGGATCATACCTTATCTGATTTTCTAACTCTCTTATTTCAGATGTAAGAACCTGTATTCTTTCTAGGTCCGTCTCATCTTTTAATCCCTTTTGAGTTAATATTGATTGAAGTTCTTGTAAATAATTTATTTGTTTTCTTTTTTTAGCCTTATGCTTAACTAATTCAGTAATAGATTCAGGTTCAGATAATTCAAGAGAGTTAAGAATATCTAACATAATTGAAACCCCTGCGTTGCCGCCGAGGGCCTCATATATATCCGAATCTGTTTCAAGCCAAGATTTAAATGCTATCGGATCTATTATGTCAAGATTTGTTGCACTATAATAGCCAAGAATAGCTAAATAAAATTCGTTAATTCCCTTTTCGTTATGTATCAAACCAACTATTTCTTGTGGTAGATTTTCCGCAAAATACTTTATTGCACCATGCTTCTTTAAGCACAGGGCAAATATTTGATACTCTAGTGGTATCTTATCTTTACTTGTTTCGTTTGCTTCTATTGACATTTCTTTTTTCTTTAAATATTTGATAGGATTTTTTTCTGTATTCGGAGTTCTTTTTTTTAGCAATTCTGTATGCCGTTGTGTCCACTACGCGTTTCTTTGATTTTTCTTTTGGCATGTGAGGACTATTTCTTATGGCTTGTATCATTCTTTCAAATACAGCCTCTTCGCTTAGCTTGTCATTATATCTAAATACAATTAATGCAACACCGTTCTCTTTACACCAATCTAACTTTTTAGAATCTCTCTGCAGGGCTTCTTCAAATTCATATTTTGATTCAAAAAATCTTTGAGTATAAAAGAAGTGCTGCCTACCATGATACTCTGCTGCGACCTTGTACTTCGGACAGTAGACATCTAGTTTCATTTTATCGCCTATATGAAATTCATTGACTATTTTTTCACCAGGCAATAATTTTTTCATGATCAATGTAAGGGCTGTTTGGCCCCTTGACATTTTTTTCCTGCTATCTTTTAGCCAAGATAGACCTATTCTATTTATTTCTTTATTTGTTTTTGCAATTGGCCAACCCAATTGCCTAGATATTTCTGATATAGAAAGTGAAGTATCAAACATTAAATCTGTTAGATATTCAATATCGTCAGCGTCCTTATCTTGCAGCATGTCTTGATGCCGAATTGTAATCTTTGGTGAAATTTAAGGCCTTTCCAAAGTCTATTATCGACATATCTAGGTTCTCCCAAATTTTGGGAGACAAAGCCAATCCCAAAGAACTGCAATCTAACAGGCAATACTGAACCTTACCATTCATAGAATGGATTTTTTCATATATTTCATCAAATTTTTTATACAAACTATGATAACTTACGCTAATAACGTTTGATCTAACACCAAGTAAATTATTTATTCTTTTATAATCGTGAAGCGTAACTATAAGATTTGGTGTATTTTGTATAAAAAATTCAATAATAGAATTAAATACTGATTTATCTCTTTCGTAATAATACTCAAATACATTTGGAGAATAGTATCTATGATTCTTCTTGATGCCTATAGAGTTATGCTTTTCTTCTAGTATCTCACTTGCTAGATCCAAAGAAACGCTTTTCATAACTCTTGGATGATTTATGTTAATTGCTTTTATAATTTCCTTGGAAATATGAGATGGAAATGATTTGTCGCTCTTTTTATTTAGTCCAATAATTGAAGACTTAGATACATTAATAAATGCAAATTTTTCATCTTCTGACATC
>Ga0172372_10006825_pt1 | contig 15488 bp, 11 predicted proteins | sample LakKiv5m_2_FD_114544 | JGI IMG/M metagenome (GOLD analysis project Ga0172372, IMG submission 114544) | Freshwater microbial communities from Kabuno Bay, South-Kivu, Congo - kab_092012_9.5m | ecosystem: Environmental > Aquatic > Freshwater > Lake | place: Democratic Republic of the Congo...
ACGGTGCGCGCGGACGCGCTCTCCAGCTACGGCAACCCGCGCCCGACCACCCCCCACCTCGACGGGCTCGCGGCTCGGGGCACTCGCTTCGCCTCGGCCTATGCGCCGGCGCCGTCCACCCTCTCCTCACATTCGACCGTGTTCACCGGACTCGACCCGCACGGCACGCAGATCGTCCGTAACGGCTGGCCGCTACGCGCCGAGGTGGAGACGCTGGCCGAGCGACTCGGCGCCTCGGGGTGGGACACGGCGGCGGTGATCGGCTCCAGCGCGCTCGCCCGCCCGATGGGGGTGGATCAGGGCTTCGTCCGCTGGGACGAGGAGTTCTCGATCGCTCGCCGGCAGCGGCACGAGGCCACCGCGACCGAGGTGACCGACCGCGCCCTCCGACAGTTGGGCGAGCGAGCCGCGGGCAAGCCGCTGTTCCTGTTCGTGCACTACTACGACGCGCACTCCCCCTACGACGCACCCGAGCCGTATCGGAACCGCTGGTCCGCGGAGGGCATGGCGGGTCGGTACGAAGGGAAGCAGGGGGCCCTGAAGGAGCTGGCCGCGCAGATCCGGGCCGGGATCCACGATCCAGCCGAGCTGAAGCACGTGGTGGACCGCTATCTGGGGGAGGTGAGCTACGTGGACGCCGAGCTCGGGCGCCTCCTGGCCGGGCTCCGCCCTGGAAGCATCGTCGTGGTGTTCGGGGACCACGGGGACATGTTCGGCGAGGTCCCCGACCGTCCGTTCGGGCACGGCGCGGACCTCGATCCCGCCGTGTCGCACGTCCCGCTCCTCGTCGTCGCTCCCGGTCGGGCTCCGTCCGTGGAGGAGCGACCGGTGGGGCTGCAGGACGTGCCGGCCACCGTGCTCGACCTGCTGGGCCTGGGGCAGAGCTTCGGCGAGGGACGGACGCTCTTCGACCCGGCCGAGCGTCACCGGTTCATGGAGGCCACCCAGCCCGAGCCGGCGGCGGGGCAGCCGGGGTGGAACAACCTCCGCACCGAGCGTGCCGTCCTCGGCGGCGGCCAGCTCCTGCTCCGCGCCCCGTGGCTCGGGACGGAGGAGACCCTGGACGCGCGCACGCGGAGCCCCACGACTCCGGATCCGGCGCTGGGGCGGCTCCTGGACGGGTGGGACGCGGCCGCTCCCCCGCGGCGCGACGTCGAGATGGGCGACGCCACGCGCGAGGGGCTCAAGGCCCTGGGGTATCTGGAGTAGCGGGCTCCTCGGGGGGAGGGGCCGCTTCGGCCGGTTCGCTCTCCGGCGCAGGGGGCTCGGTCTCCGGGGACGCCGGCTCGGCGGGGGCCATGGCCGGGGCGGGCTCGCCCTCGGCACGCCGGGGCCAGTCGTAGGTGACGATCACCCGGAAGGCCGCGGGGGCGGGTGGGTCCACCTCGAAGCGCCAGCGCTGGACCGCGGCGACCGTGGGGGCCACGAAGAGCTCGTCGCAGGCGAGGGGGGAGACGTCGTCGGGCACACCCTCGGCCGTCACCCGGACCAGCACCGAACACTCGACGTGTTGCGGTCCGAGCTTCTTCGCCGCGCGGGGGAACCTCGGTTCCACCTGGCGTACGAGCGAGATGTGTTGCGGCGTGTCGAGGGCGAGGGCGACGGCGGCGAGGAGGATCACCTGCTCCCCCTATCCGACCTGGCCGCGCGGAAGGGATACCTGGGCTCCGTGTGGCTGTTCCTCCTCGCCTGCAGCTCCCCCCCGGATCCCGCTCTGCTCGCCGCCGAGTGCGCCGCCGGCGTCGCGCCCAGTTGCCTGGAGCTCGGCACGGCCGAACGCAACTCCGCGCTCCTGACCCTCGCCTGTACCGGGGGCGTCCCCGAGGCGTGCGACGCGGTCCTCGCCTCCGGGACCTCCACCCCCGCCCGGGTGGTCGGGCTGCGCGACACCATGCGCGGCATGCCGGCGTCGGCGTCGGTGGCGCGGGCTCGGGCGGCGGCCAGTCCACTCGACGCCTGGCTGGACTACGAGGCGGCCTGTTGGCGTCGGGACGCTTCGGCCTGCGCGGAGGCGGCGACGCTGTACCGCGCCGGCGCGGCCGGCAGCTTCGAGGCGGCCCGGGCGTCGGGGCTGCAGCGCCTCGCCTGCGCGTACGGTCACGAGCCCGCCTGTCCCGGGGACGGTCCCGCGCTCGCAGTGGGGCGCCCCACGGACCTGGCCCCCGGTCGCGCGGCGGCCGAGGCCGCGTGTGCGGGGGGCAGCGCGCGGGCCTGCCGCGTGGTCGGGGAGGTGTACGCCTCCGGCGCGCGGGACCGCGGCCGGATGACCCGGGATGCCACCTGGCGCGAGGCGGTGGAGGCGGCTCGCGCGGCCTACGCCCACGCGTGCGAGCGTGGCGATGCCTACGCCTGCGAGGTGGTCCCGGGCTTCACCGGCGACGTGGACGACCCGGTCGCCGCCCTGCGGTGAGCTACTCCTCTCCGCCCTCGCCGTCCGAGCCGCGCTCCTCCTCCTCGAACTGACGCCGGCGCGCCGACCAGCGCCCCCCGGCGTCGTCGGCGGGAGGGACGGGGAAGTCGCCGTCCTGCTCGGCGTCCCAGTCCATCCGCAGCTCGTAGAGGGCTCGGTCCCAGCGCGCGAGCATCGGGGGGATGGCGAAGGGCACGGGGAAGGCGCCGGCGGCGCGGGCGGCGAGGTCGATCACCCCGTCGCTCTCGAGCGGCTCGCGCGTGTAGATCGCGAGGGTGGGCCGGTGCTTGTCCAGGTGCAGGAGCACCACGCCGCGCGCATGGGCCAGGCACAGGGGGATCCCGTCCGCGCAGTACCGCAACGCCGGCGTCTCGTCCGGGTCGGAGAAGCCGACCAGGTGGAACAGGGCGTCCGCGAGGGGCTCGCCCACCTCGGTGGCTCCCACGAGGAACCCCTGTGCGCGCGGGGCGGCGAGCCCGTCCTGCTCGCCGGCGATCCAGAGATCCACGTCGGCGTGCGCCACCGGGGCCACCCAGCGGACGGCCGGCTCGGAGCGCGAGCCGCCGTGCAGCGGGCGGGTCCAGTCCTCTTCGAGCAGGAGCTCGGCGGGGAGGGCGCGGGGGTCCCCGTTCTCGCAGAAGCCGAGGAGCGGCTGACCTGGGAACAGGGCGCCGAGGAGGGCCCCGGCCGAGACGCCGCTGTAGGCGAAGCCGCGTCGCGCGTCGCGCGCGCTGTCGTCCGAGAAGGTGGCTCCGCTGCACACGGTCCGGGCGAGCCGCACGCCGGGCGTGTCGGGGAGGCCCTCGATCCAACGCTCACGCCCGCGGCAGAGGCGACCGGGCGCAGCGGTGTCGAAGGTGTCGTTGCAGAAACCGAAGGCCCGAACCATGGCGCGGGGCTACCGCGCGACCGGCCGGCTGGCAAGCGGCGCGATACCACGCCGGCCGCGTGCGACCATGACCACCTACTACGTCTCCACTCCGATCTACTACGTGAACGACGCCCCCCACGTCGGGCACGCCTACTGCACCGTGCTCGCCGACGTGGCCGCGCGGTGGCACCGGATGGCGGGCGAGGACGTGCACTTCGTCACCGGGACGGACGAGCACGGTCAGAAGGTGATGACCGCCGCGGCGAAGCTCGGCCGCACGCCCGTCGAGCACGCCGACGCGCTGCACGTGCGCTTCAAGGAGCTCTGGGAGCGGCTGGACATCCAGTACGACGACTTCGTCCGCACCACCGAGCCCCGCCACGTGCGCGCGGTGGTGGCCATCCTCGAGAAGCTCCACGCGCGCGGCGAGTTCTACGCCGCGGACTACGCGGGCTGGTACTCGGCGGTGGCGGAGCGCTTCTGGAGCGAGGAGGAGGTGGCCGAGGCCTCCGGTTGCACGGTGGCGCAGCTCCGCTCCGGCGAAGCGAAGGGGCGCTGCCCGGACACCGGCACCCCGGTCGAGTGGGTGACCGAGAAGAACTGGTTCTTCCGGATGTCCGCCTACCAGGAGCGGTTGATCCGGTGGATCGAGGAGCACCCGGACTGCATCGTCCCCGAGTCCCGGAAGAACGAGGTGCTGGGGTACCTCCGCAAGCCGCTCGCCGACCTGTGCATCTCGCGCCCGCGCGCCCGTCTCCCCTTCGACATCCCCCTCCCGTGGGACCCCGACTACGTCACCTACGTCTGGTTCGACGCGCTCACCAACTACCTGACCACCCTCGGGTACGGCGCCGACGACCCCCGCTTCGCCCGCTACTGGCCGGTGTCGGTCCACGTGTTGGGGAAGGACATCCTCACCTTCCACACCGTCTACTGGTTCGCGATGCTGATGGCGGCGGGCATCGACCCCCCCCGGCAGGTGGTGGCCCACGGCTGGTGGCTCAAGGCCCGCGAGAAGATCTCGAAGTCGCTCGGGAACGCGGTCCGGCTCGAGGACTACCTCCCCGTCTTCGGCCCCGACGCCCTCCGCTACTTCCTGCTGCGCGAGATCCCGGTCGGCCTGGACGGGGAGTGGAGTGACGAGGCGCTCTACGTCCGGGTCAACGCGGACCTGGCCAACGACCTCGGCAACCTCGCGCACCGCAGCCTCACCATGGCGGAGCGCTGGCTGGGCGGCGTGCTGCCCGGCCCCGGTGCGGTCGAGGGTACGGACGCGGAGCTGGCCGAGGTGGCGGTCCGTGCGGTGTCCGGGTTCCGCGCGGGAATGGACGCCTTCCAGTACCGCGCCGCGCTCGACGCCCTCTGGGAGCTCGTCCGCGCCGGGAACAAGTACGTGGACACCGAGGCGCCCTGGGCGCTGAACAAGGCCGGGCGGACGGAGCGGCTCGGCGTGGTGCTCCGCAACGTGGCGGAGGTGTGCCGCATCGTGGCCTCCTGCCTCACGCCCGTCATGCCCCGCAAGTCCGTCGAGCTCCTGGCTCGCATCGGGGTGGACTCCCCCGACCTGGACCCCTCCCTCCGCCGCCTGGCCGCCGGCACGCGTGTGGCCGCCCGCGACCCCCTCTTCCCCCGTCTGGAGCTGCCCGTGTCCACCCCCACCCCCGTCGCCCCCCCGGCCGCCCCCGCGGCGGCCCCCGCTCCCGTTCCCGCCGTGCCCGCGGTGGCCGAAGCTCCCGCGGCGCTCCCGCCGGAGATCGCCTACGAGGACTTCGCCAAGCTCGCCCTGCGCATCGGCAAGGTGCTCGCCGCCGAGCGCCATCCCAACGCCGACAAGCTGCTCGTCCTGAAGGTGGACGTCGGCGAGCCCGAGCCCCGCACCATCGTGGCCGGCATCGCGGCGGCCTACGCCCCCGAGGAGCTGGTGGGACGGACCATCACCGTGGTGGCGAACCTCAAGCCGGTGAAGCTGCGGGGCGTCGTGAGCCAGGGGATGCTGCTCGCCGCGGGCGGAGCCGAGGTGGCGGCGCTGCTCTCGCCCATCAAGCCGGTGGAGCCGGGCACGATCGTGAAGTGAGCCGGCCGCGCCCGGCGAGAAGTCGCGTCACACGCGAGGCGCATCTGGCGTTATCATGGGCCCCGGTTGGAGTCCCCGATGCGTTCGATCCCCGTCCTCCTGCTTCTCGCTGGCTGCTCCGAGAACTCGCTCATCGAAAACGGAAAGAACATCGAGGACGTGGATGCCGGGCTCGAGCCGGACATCGAGGTCACGCCCACGGCGATCGACTTCGGGTCCGTGGCGGTCGGTGATCCCTCGATCAGCGAGGTGGTCACGGTGACCAACGTGGGCGACGCGGCGCTGCAGATCAGCGACATCCGCCTCGAGGACCCCTCCACCCCCTACAGCTACTCGGCCATCGGCTCGGTGCTCCTGCAGCCGGCTTCGTCCACCACCTTCACCGTCACCTTCGAGCCGATCACCGCCTCCGCGGTCGGGACGAACGTGCTCGTCTCGTCGAACGACCCCGACGAGGCGGTGGTCCCCGTCGCGCTCTCCGCCAACGGCATCGCCCCGGCGATCCTGGTGGAGCCCGAGGTCTACGACTTCGGCGACCTGTACATCGGCTGCGAGGTCGGCGTGCCGGTCACCATCACCAACGTCGGCAACTCCGACCTGGAGATCTCCTCCTTCGAGTACAGCACGGCATCCGTCACCGAGCTGACCTTCGATCACGACCCCGCCACCAACGGGGACCTGCCCTGGTCGCTCGCGCCGTCCGAGTCGCGGGTGGTCACGGTCTACTACGGGCCGCTGGACGAGTACAACGACTCCGGCACCCTCCGGATCGCGTCCAACGACCCCATGCGGCCCACCGCCCAGGCCACCCAGAGCGCCGAAGGCTCGCTCTACGGCGAGAACCTCGACGTGTTCGAGCAGCCCATCCGCGGGATGTCGGACATCCTCTTCACGGTGGACTGGTCGTGCTCCATGTACGACGACATCGAGCGGGTGCAGAACAACTTCAGCGTCTTCATCTCGACGCTGGCCACCCTCGACGCCGACTACCAGGTCTCCGCCATGGTCTCCGACGACGGGTGCACCCTGGGCGACGAGCCCTTCATCACCGGCGAGATGAGCGCGGACGACCAGCAGACCGTGTTCGACGCCCTGATCGGCACGGGCATGAACGCCGGCTCCTACACCGAGATGGGCTTCACCATCCTCGAGGCCGCCACCACCTCCACCAACACCGGTTCGGGTGGGTGCAACGAAGGCATCCTCCGCGAGGACGCCACCCTGGCGATGGTGGGCGTCACCGACGAGGTGGAGCAGTCGGCCAACAGCTGGTCCTACTACGTGAGCCTGTTCCAGTCGCTCAAGTCCGACGCCGACGACCTCGTCGTCCACGCCATCGCGGGGGACTACCCCTCCGGCTGCGGCGGCAACGAGCCCGGGCGCGGCTGGTACGAGGCGTCGGTGGCGACCGGCGGCCTGTTCCTCTCCATCTGCGCGGAGGACTGGGCGAGCCACCTGGAGGCCCTGGCCGAAGGATCGGCCCAGAACCTCTCCAGCTTCGCGCTCACCGAGCTCCCGGTCGAAGAGACCATCGTGGTCCGGGTCGACGGCATCCGCACCACCACCGGCTGGACCTACGCGACGGAAGGCAACTCGATCGACTTCGACGAGGAGCACGTCCCGCTCGGTGGCTCCACCATCGAGATCGAGTACGCCCTCTTCGGCGACTGCGACGGATAGGTCGGCGGCTCAGCCCAGCCGGGCCGCGAGGTCCGCGGCCGACACCTGGATCTGGGTGCCGGTCGTGAGGTCCTTGAGCGAGACCACCCCGGCCTGAGCCTCGTCCGGCCCGATGACGACGGCGAAGGGGATGCCCTTGCCGGCCGCGTACTTGAACTGCTTGCCGAGCCCTCCAGGCTCGCCGAGCCAGGTCTCCACGTCCACCCCACGCGCGCGTAGCCGCGCCGCGAGCGCGAGCGAGGCGGGGACCAGGTCGGGGGCGAACAGGGTGACGAGGGCCCGGGTGCGGGTGGGCGGAGTGGCGAGGGTGGAGCGCTCCTCGAGCACGACGAGGATCCGCTCGAGCCCGATGGAGATGCCCACCGCGGGCACGTCGCGGCCCGAGAACATGCCGATGAGCCCGTCGTACCGGCCGCCCGCGGCCACCGTGCCGATGGAGCGGTCGCCCAGCTTGGCCTCGTAGACCGGGCCCGTGTAGTACGAGAGCCCCCGGGCCAGGGTCGCGTCGAAGCGGACCCGGGTCGCTCCCAAGGCTTCGGCGTGCTCCATCACCTCGCGCAGCTCCGAGGCGGGCCCGGCGGCGGCGGCCCCGACGAGCTGGGCGGTGGTGTCCAGGTCGGTGGACGCGGCCAGGAGGTCCCACAGCCGCTGGATGGACGCCTCCGGGATCGCGCGCCGACGGAGCTCCTCGGTGACCCCTTCGCGCCCGATCTTGTCGAGCTTGTCCACCGCGACCAGGACGTCGGTCTCCCGGTCGGCGGCCCCGGCAGCCGCGACGAGGGCGGCGAGCAGCTGCCGGTGGTTCAGGTGGATCGTGACGTCCTCGAAGGCGAGGCGGGTGAGCGCCTCGTTCGCGACCGCGAGACACTCGGCGTCGGCGACCCGGGAGCGGGAGCCCACGATGTCCGCGTCGCACTGGTAGAACTCGCGATACCGCCCGCGCTGCGGCCGGTCGGCCCGGTACACGGGCTGCACCTGGTAGCGCTTGAAGGGCAGCGCGAGGTTCTGGTTCATCGCCATGACCCGGGCGAGCGGCACGGTGAGGTCGTAGCGGAGCGCCATGTCGGCCTTCCCCTCCTTCCCGCCTTCGCCCCGCTCCAGGATGCGGAAGATGAGCTGGTCACCTTCCTCCCCGTACTTGCCCATCAGCGTCTCGATGCGCTCGATGGCCGGAGTCTCCAGCGGCTCGAAGCCGTAGCGCGCGAAGACCTCCCGGATGATGCCGATCACCGCCATCCGCCGGTGCATCGCCGCCGGGAGCAGGTCGCGGGTTCCTCGGGCGGCAGACACGGGCATGGGGAGCCTCCAGGCGGGCGGCCCGCCCTAACCCGCATTTCCCGCCGCCCCGCCAGCCGCGGCGGCCGAACCGTGCCCCGCTACCCGGGGTGGACCCCCATCGCCTTCAGGAGGGACGAGGCGACGAGCTTGTTGCCCCACACCGGCGCGGCGCGGCGCAGCCAGTCCAGGACCACGGCGTCGCCCGTCACCAGCGCTCGCCGCTGGCCACGCCGGATGGCGTCCACGATCCGGGGGGCGACCTCCTCCGGCGGGGGCGTACGCTTCTGGAAGAAGCGGCCCAGGCGCTCCAGCGTGTCGTCGCGGGTGGCGAGGGAGGCCTGCGTGGCGTGGGCGACGATGTTGGTCCGCACCCCGCCCGGGTGCACCACGGTCACCCCCACGTTCGTCCCGCGGAGCTCTTCGGCCAGCGCCTCGGTGAACCCGCGGACGGCGAACTTGCTGGTGCAGTAGGCGGACTGGCCGGGGATGGCGACGATGCCGAACACGCTGGAGAGGTTGACCAGGTGGGCCTCCTCGGCCTCCCGCAGCTGGGGGAGGAAGGCGCGGCAGCCGTTCACCACCCCGCCCAGGTTGACGCGCATGACCCGGTCGAAGTCCTCCGCGGTGTGCTCCTCGAAGCGCCCGACCACCGTCACGCCGGCGTTGTTGACCAGGATCTGAGCGCCCCCGAGCTCGGTCCGGACCCGCGCGGCGAGGGTGTCCACCGCCTCGGCGTCGGAGACGTCCACCACCTCGCCTCGGCCGCGCAGGGCATCGGCCACCTCCCGCACCTTCGGGTCGCGGTCCACCGCCACCACGCGGCACCCGGCCCGGCCCAGCTCGCGGGCCACCGCCGCGCCGATCCCGCTCGCCGCACCCGTGACCACCGCGACGCGACCCTCGAGGCGCTTCATGGTCCGAGCTTAGCCCGGCGAGATGGGGCGCCCCGGTCGGGCTACGCGGGAGGGGTGCGCCCGCTGCTGGTCTACCTGCTCCTCGCCGTGGGTCTCACCTGGCCCGCGGCCCTCCATCCGGTGGCGGCGGTACCCGGCGGCGCGCGGACGGACCTCTGGGACGGCCTGTGGTCCTTCTGGTTCGTCTGGGAGCGGCTCTCCAGCGGTGCCAGCCCCTTCCGGGTGGACGGGCTCCTGAACCTGCCCAACGGCGGCGCCTTCTGGGTCGCCGACCCGGTCAACGCCGTCCTCGCGCTGCCCCTCGTCCCGCTGATCGGTCCGGCCGCGGCCTGGACCGTCCTGGTGATCGCCCACCTCACCTTCTCGGGCCGGGTGGCGCACGCCCTGGGCGAGGCGGTCACGCCGGGCTCGGGCTGGCTCGTGGGGGTGGGGGTCGCGTCGGCGCCGATGGTGCTGGCCCAGGTCCAGAACGGCGCCACGGAGGCGGTCGGGCAGGGTTGGCTCGTGCTCGCGCTCCTGCGCGCGTGGCGGCTCCGCGAGGCGCCCGGCCTTCGGAACGCCGTCCTCGCGGGGGCGGCGGCCGGACTGGCCGCGGTCGCTCACTGGTACGGCGGGGTCGCCGCGGTGCTGGGCCTCGTGATCCTGGGGGGGCGCGCGTGGCGCCCGCTCGTCCTCGCCCTGGGCCTCGCCGCTGGGGTGGCGGCGCCCTTCGCGTGGGGGGCCCGCACGCTCTCCACCGCCCCCGACAACGTGGTGGGCATCAAGTCGGAGCGCGAGCTCGCGACCGTGCGTCGGACGATCGGCGCGGCGGACCCGCGGGGCTTCCTGGCCGTGGGCGACTTCCGCTCCCCCGACTTCGCCTCGCTCTCCCGGTACGACGAACGCTACGTCCACGCCCACCCCCTCGGCTGGGTGGCGTTCCTCGCCGCGGTGGCCGGGCTCCGTCGGCGCACGGGGATGGGGCCCTGGTGGGCTGCGCTCGTGGTGGCGGTGGTGCTCGCCTGCGGCCCGGTGCTGGTGAAGGACGGGGGCCCGCTCCTCCTCCCGGGGCGGCGCGGGGTGCCGCTGCCCTACTTCCTGATCGAGCGGCTCCCCCCCTTCGACGCGCTCTCGCTCGTCTACCGGCTGGCCCTGCTCGCGGTCGTCGCCGTTCACGTCCTCGCGGGTCGGGGGCTGGCCGGGACGCGGCTGGGCCGCTGGGCGCCGTTCCTCTTCCTGGCCGAGACCCGGCTGCTCTCCCAGGCGCGCACGCTCCCCGAGCACGTGGATGCGCGCGTGGACCCGGCGATCGTCGCCCTCGCGGACGCCCCCGCCGGCGGGGTGATGAACTACCCGCTCGTGGCCGGCCGCCCGTACCTCTACGAGCAGACCGCGCACCGGCACCCCGTGGCGGCCACCCTCAACTTCCCGAACAACGGGGCCTCGAAGAAGGTCTGGAGCGTCGTCGAGCGGGAGGCCGGAGCCCCGTGCGAGGAGCTGCGCGCCTCCGTGGGCAAGGTGGCCCGGTCGCAGGGCATCGCCTGGCTCGTGGTGCACGAGGACGCGCTCGCCGAGCCGGACCCGTACGGGCCCGGGGTGCAGCGGCTCCTCGCCTGCGTGGGTCCGCCGCCGGGCCCGGTGCGGATCGTGCGGCTCCATCCTTGAGGGAACGCGCGCGACCCGGCGCACCCGGCGCCCGCGCGGCCGCTGGGCTAGGATGAGGCGCCCATGGAGCGCTCCCCCGAACCCCACTGCGAAGGGCTGAACGGCCCATGGGGCGCGCTCGCCTTCCTCGACGGAACGCTCGCCGACTGGGCGCGCGGGGCTGAAGGCGTCACGATGGAGCCCGGCGTGATCGCGGCGCCGCGGGCCGTCGCCAAGGTGGCGGGGCTCGGCCGCGCGAGGAGGGCGCCCGCGCGCTTCGTCCCCGACGCGGTGGGGTCGGAGGCGATGGCCGCGCTCTCGGGAGGAAACCCCGGGGTCCTCTGGGCGGGTGGAGGCGGGCCCGAGCTGCGCTTCGACGCCGAGGAGCGCGCGATCGACCTGTTCCCCATGCCCGACGGCCCCTTGCGGGTCGCCGATGCCTGGGTCTTCCCGGTTCGTCACTGGGTGCAGCTCTTGTGGGCCAACCTGCTGGCCCTGGGCCCCTTCCTCTGGGAGCGGCTGGTGGGACGGGGCGGGGAGGCCGCCGCGCGCCTGGCCTGGGCGACGATGCGGTCCGGCTCGACGCGGCCCGAGGCGATGGCCGCCGCGCTCACCCGCCGGGCGTCCGGTGCGCGGGTGCACCGGAGCGCGACGGTGGAGTTCTCCTGGCTCGGGGCGGGCGCCCAGGTGGGGGCCGGGGCCATCGTACGCGGCTGCGTGCTCGGGGAGGGGGCGGTGGTGGAGGAGCTCGCGGTCGTGGAGGGCGCGGTGCTCGGACGCGGCGCGCGGGTCCAGCGGCAGGCGCTCGCCAAGTACGTGGTGCTCGACGAGGGCGCCGCCCACGCCGGCATCGCCCAGCTCTCGGTGCTGGGGCGCGGGGCGGTGGTGAAGCAGGGCGCCACGCTCATGGACCTCGGGCTGGGCCAGGGCGTCTCGGTCCGGGTGGGCGGCGAGCTCCGCCGGGCCCCTCACGACATGTGCGGGGTGTGCGTGGGCGAAGGGACGGTGGTCGCCAGCGGCGTCCGGGTGGCCCCGGGACGGGCGGTGCCCGCCGGGCTGACGGTGCTGGCCGATCCGGGAACCGTGCTCACCCGGGTGGACGTGCCTCCCGGAGCGGACCGCGTGGTGGTGCGCGACGGGCGCCTCGAGCCGGCGCCATGAGGTGGGGCGACCCCGACCTCTCGGCGGTGCTCCTGGGCGCCTACCTGGTGATGCTCACCTTCCTGTGGGGCGGGCTCGTGGTGGGCGTGGGGGCCTGGCAGCGCCGCTTCCGCCTGCCCGCCACCCCCAGCCCGGCCGTCCCCCGGCTGAGCTTCTGCGTGCCGGCGCGCAACGAGGTGGACAACATCGGCGCCTGCGTCCGGGCGGCGCTCGCCTCCGACCATCCCGACGTCGAGGTGGTGGTGGTCGACGACGGCTCGACCGACGGCACCGCGGAAGCCGCGCACGCCGCCGCCGCCGGGGATCCCCGCCTCCGGGTGCTGGTGGGCACCCCACCTCCGACGGGCTGGGCCGGCAAGCCCTGGGCCTGCACGCGCGCCGCCGCCGAAGCGACGGGCGCCCACCTGCTCTTCGTCGACGCGGACGTCGTCGTGGCGCCGACCGCCGCGCGGCGCGCCGCCGAGACCCTCCTGGTGCACCACCTGGGCCTCGTGTCGCTGTTCGGCACCTGGCGCCTGGAGAGCTTCTGGGAGCGCGTGGCCATCCCGGTGATCGGGTGGTTCATCCGGGGTGCCACCGACGTCGCGGCGGTGAACACCCCGGGGCGTCCCGAGGCCTTCGCCAACGGGCAGTTCATCCTCGTCGATCGCAACGCCTACGACTCGGTGGGCGGGCACGGGGCGGTGCGCGCCGAGGTCCTCGACGACGTCCGGCTGGCCCGCGCGTTCAAGCAGCACGGGCACCGCCTCGGCCTCTACTTCGCCCCCGACCTGTTCCAGGTGCGCCTGTACCGCAACCTGGGGGAGATCGTCGCCGGGTACGGGAAGAACCTCTACGAGGGCATGAACCGGCAGCCCGCGGTCGCGCTGCTGGCGCTCGCGGCGCTGGCCACCGGGGTCCTCGTCCCCTGGGTCTGCCTCGGCCTGGCGCTCTCGGCCCCTGGGCTCCTCTTCCCCGGGACGTCGGCGCCCGGCGTCTGGATCGGCTGGATCGCCGCGGTGTGTCTGCTGCCGGTGGTGCTCCGCTGGCGCCTCGAGCGCGCGGAGGGCCGCGGGGGCGGCTACGCCTGGACCCACCCGCTCGGCAACGCCGTGCTCGCCTGGATCCTGCTCGGGGCCGTGTTCCGCGTGCGCACCACGTGGAAGGGCCGGGTCTTCCACGACGGCAAGGCGGCCTGAGCCGCCCGCGTCCTTCGCCGGCCCGCCGGTCGCGGCCGCCCGTCCGCCGCGCCCGAAACGTCGAACCGCCGGCGGCACAGGGCCTACCGGCGGTTTGATGAAGTGGAGCGGGAAACGGGACTCGAACCCGCGACCCCGACCTTGGCAAGGTCGTGCTCTACCAACTGAGCTATTCCCGCAGCGGGCCGGCCACCTAACATGAGGGGTTTTTTGTGCAACCAGGGCTGATCAGATCCGTCAGAGACGTGACGAACTGCACGAAGTGCTGCTATGGTACAGAGCCGTTCGGAGTGTCGATGACCCCCCGCGCCCTGATTCCTTCCGCGCTCTTCTCCCTCGTGTTGATGGCCTGTCCAGGCGGCGACGACACGAAGACCGACGATTCCGCGGGAACGACGGACTCTTTCGTCGACACCTACGTCGCGCCCGTGGATGCGGACGGAGACGGTCAGACGGCGGAAGACGGCGACTGCGACGACTCGGACCCGGACCGCTACGTCGGTCGCTTGGAGGAGTGCGACGGGATCGACAACAACTGCAACGACCTCGTGGACGAGGGCATGCCCGACGCCGACTCCGACGGCACCGCCGACTGTATGGACGAGGAGTCCTGCGACGGCGTGGACAACGACGGGGACGGCGCCATCGACGAGGGCTTCGCGGACGCCGACGGCGACGGCGTGGCCGACTGCGTCGGGACCGAGCGCTGTGACGGCATCGACAACGACGGCGACGGCGACGTGGACGAGGGCTACGACGCCGACGGCGACGGCTACACGCAGTGCGGCAGCTCGACCCGGGACCCGGACTGCGACGACTCGGACGCGTCGGTGAACCCCGGCGCCCCCGAGCGCGACGGCAACAGCGTGGACGACGACTGCGACGGCGTGATCGACTCCGCCACCTGGGCCGCCGGCGACCTGTCCATCACCGAGGTGATGACGAACCCGCAGGCGGTTTCGGATCCCTCGGGCGAGTGGATCGAGATCCGCAACAACACCACCGAGGACATCGCCATCAACGGGATGGAGCTCCGTTCGTCGGACGGGGACTACCACCAGATCGTGAGCGACTCGATGCTCATGGTCGAGGCGGGCGGGTTCATCGTGGTGGGCAGCAACGCCAACATGGACACCAACGGCGGGGCCCCCGTCGACTACGAGTGGTCCGGCATCAGCCTGGCCAACGAGACGGACGACATCGAGCTCTGGGGCGGTTCGGTCCTGGTGGACTCGCTGGCCTGGGACGACGGCTTCACGATGCCCGACCCCGCGGGCGCCAGCATCATGGTGGACCCCGGCTACTACGGCGCCACCGCCAACGACAACCCCGCGGTGTGGTGCGCCGCGACGATGATCTGGGGCACGGACCCCACCGCCGACAAGGGCTCGCCCAACGGTGAGAACGAGCTGTGCTCCACCTGGGACCACGACGGCGACGGCTACTCCGCCGACGAGGGCGACTGCGACGACAACAACGACACCGTCTACCCGGATGCCTACGAAGGCAACCCCAAGCTGGACAACGACTGCGACGGGGACGTGGAGGAGGCGCCGTTCGCGGTGGCCACGCTCATCACCGGCGCGGAGGCCTGCACCGACTTCCAGCTCTCCGGCACCGGCTCCTACGACAACCAGGGCTCGGCCCTCACCTACCGGTGGGATCTGGTCAGCGCCCCGGGGCTCTCGAGCCGGACCAGCGCGGACATCACCACCACCACCTCCTCGCAGCCGACCTTCAACCCCGACGTCCCGGGCGACTACACCTTCTCCCTCACCGTGAACGACGGCGGGACGGACAGCCTCCCGGACACCATCGTGGTGACCGTGAACGGCCGTGAGTACAACAACACCCCCGTGGCGTACGCCGGGGCGGACCAGACCACCGCGGCCTCTGCGGACTGCCAGCCCATCTCCTACGGCGTCTCCTACGACTGCGACGACTGCTCGGGCGGCGACTTCTCGCTCTCGGCGACCTCCTCCTCCGACCCCGACGGGGACCGGATGGAGTACGCCTGGACGCTCGAGGGCAGCTCCTCCAGCTACGCGACGATGTCGGAGACCTCCGGGAACTCCACCACGGTGAGCTTCAGCGCCGTCCCCTCCACCTACGGCGTGGAGACGGACTACACCGCGACCGTGACCCTCACCGCGACCGACTGCATGGGCGCGGTGGACACGGACGAGGTCGTGCTGACCTACGGCTGCACGGGGAGCTGAGTTTTCTGAGGGGGGACCCCTGCAGGTCCCCCCTGCATTTTTTGGCGGAGGACCGCCAAAAAAAGCACCCCCACCCGGCG
>Ga0172372_10006827_pt1 | contig 15488 bp, 25 predicted proteins | sample LakKiv5m_2_FD_114544 | JGI IMG/M metagenome (GOLD analysis project Ga0172372, IMG submission 114544) | Freshwater microbial communities from Kabuno Bay, South-Kivu, Congo - kab_092012_9.5m | ecosystem: Environmental > Aquatic > Freshwater > Lake | place: Democratic Republic of the Congo...
ACTTAAATATAAGAAATTTTTAATATAAGACCAAATTTCTTTAAAAAACTCTTTTACTTTAGTTTTTTAAATATAGATTTAACCTTTTCATCATATGCTCCTGGTTTTGAAAAGGAGCTTCTATTGAGAAAGGATCACAAGACATTCCATAATATGTTAGGAAAATCATTATATCGGTTATTGTTATGAACCCGTCATTGTTTAAATCATACAAATCACATCCCTCATAAGGACCCACACAAGATAACAATTCCATTAAGTCAGCTGTTCCCACAATATTATCCCCATTAAAATCAGCAATTAATATATCACAATCATAAACATATTCAAATACATCAGGACGATACTCAGCTATATAAGCATGCATTCGTTCTATTTGTCCAGCAGTAAATTGAAGTTTACATTCATCAGGATAATAACCCATATAATTAATTGACTGATAACCATTCCAAGGAGAATCATTGGGCCATATATAATCAGGACATAATGGAGTGCAACTAAATACTTGCTTGGTAGGAGCAGTATCACATACTAAATCCCCTGTTGTTTCGCATACTGAGTATGGGCTTCCAAATGGGACACCTATAGTTTCCCCGCATGCTGTTATACCTTGAAATACGTGGTATAATCCTAAGTAATGTCCTACCTCATGGACCAATGTTCCATTATTATAAGCTGTTGAAGACATTCCTTCTCTATCTTCATCTCCGAATACACTAGATTTAACCCATACTCCATCCCCCCATGTAATATTAGATTCTGGGGTCCAAGGGTAATAAATCATTGGGTCTCCAATATATGGGGGAATATAAGACCATCCTAAAATCCCCGCGTTACATTCTCTAGGGTAAATATAAACATTTAAGTAGTCTTTTGGGTGATATTGGGTGTTTGTTCCATTCCAATTAGCTATTCTTCGCAGTAATGGGGCACTCATACGATTAAAGCAGTATGGGCTATTCATTAATGCGTCTCCAAAGTCAATCTGGTCCCAAGTATCTCCTTCTGGGGTGTATGGTTGGGCTGGGTATTCGGCTAAGTTAAAATATAGTATATCTGCTAACTCAAAAGATATATTGCTACCTTCAAAAGCATTAACCAAATCATTAAATGCTACCACTACATATTCAGGGTCAATATAGGTAGTAGTATTATAAGGAGGGGGTAAATTAACAATAGTATCAGCCCAAATAATATTAAATACTACTTTAATTCGTTTTTCAACATTTGTTCTGCTGTAAGCTATTTGTCTTACAGCTATGGGTTCATAAAAAATGTCACCACACCATTCCAATGTGTCTTCGCTTGCTTGAGTTTCTGGTAAATGGAGGATGGGGGAGATAGGAGTTTGAGAATAGGCTTTTAAAGTAAATAAACTCAATACCAACAAACATAGCAGTTTTTTCATAGTTGTAATATTTAATATTTTGGTTGTGAACCTTTATTATAAATATTAAATAAAACAAAAAAAAGGCCCCGAAATCGGGGCCTTCCTTTTGTATAAGATTTAAAAAAAACAACAACCTAACAACAAAACAATTTTATATAATCACCATTGCTCGTGGCAAGGGCGTTCTTTGTAAAAGAAAAATCCACCATACCTTCCATGAGCTGATTCTATAACTCTAACATCACCTCTCCTAACTGGTTTATTTTTATGTCTGGGGTGGTTAAGATGGTTTCCCCCAGTTCCAACAAATTGTTGGTTTGAGTAACAAGACGTCATAGTAATCATCACACCCAAAATCAAAAGAATGTTTTTCATTTTATTTTTATTAGTCATTATTAGGAGCTTCATATTTCCAGTTTACTTGATCTTTAACTTCAAGACTAAAAAACAATTTATTCATATTACCACCTCTACGATTTTTACTAAATACAATATATCGTTCACTATCTTGAAACTTCATATGAGCCATTCCCGTAGTCATATGCTTGATACGATTACTACCTGCAAATGCTCCTGATTTAGTAACTTGTTGAATAATCAAAAACGCAGTATTAGTATTAGTATTATTCTTACCCAAGTTATGTTCCTCCATCAATGTCAAAAGTTTGCTGGTAGCAGATTTGTAAGTGCCTTTGCCTTCAAAATCTACAATTGAGTTAGCTACTTCTGCCAAACTATCAATCAATACACAATCATATCCTTGGTTGAACACAGCGGCCAAAACACTCATTGGGTCTGAATCTGCATAGTCACCCAAGAATAAAATTTCCAAATCGGAGAATTTAGGATAACGTTTGCAATATCCCACCATATCAATGGCATTCATTTCACCACTAACAAACAATACACGTTTGCCTTTTCGGTGAAGGTCGGCCAAAATATCCAACAATACAGTCGTTTTACCAACACCAGGATCACCTGTAACTACAATATTAGTACCAGGCATCACACCACCATCAGAACTGAAAAATGGATCAATTTGGGTTCCGGTTTTCATTGGTGAAAACAACTTGGAGTCAAATTTGAAATTTGACATTTTCTGGATTTGAACTTTCATAACTTTTTTTTAAACTTATAATATAAATATAAGAATTTTTTTTACGGGGCCAAAATTCTAAACCTTTTTTAAGGACTTAATATGCTTACATTCTCCGTCTTTAGCCCTCCATTTACCAGGACAATTGCAATAATATTTCACCTCACCAGTTGGGAGATGAGTAATTGATGTTTGGTATTTAATAGAGGCATCACTTGACGAGACAAACGTTTTAATTTCTTTTTTGGCTTGTTTTTTAACAACGGGTGGTTCCCATCTAATGTCACACAATTTAGTAGCAGGATGAACTTCAACCCAAGTTGGTACTATGAACTTTTTCCCTTCTTGGTTAGTATACAAAGCTGGAGAATATGGGTGCTTATGGTAGTAAAGGATCCGGTGGGCACCATTGCGCTTACTTCCATCAGGTATAAAAATATACTGACTAGATTCCTGAACCACTTCTTTATATACTCCATCAGTCCAAACTCTAAATATGGGCATTTTTCTTTTCTTAATATTTAAATATAAGAACTTTTTTTACGAAATCAAAATTCTAAATTTTTGAATTTTTCTTCAAATGGACATTTAAAGTCCATAACATACAAATAGTCTCCAAAAGATTGGGGCTATACTCAGCAATGTAGATTAAATCTTCATCGGTTAGCTCATCAAAATTTTGGGATTTAAGGTTAAACATCATAATCCCACTCTTCATCGTCCCAAACATCAAATTGTTGAGGTTGGGGCTTGAACTTAGCGCTTTTGCGGCGAGCGGCTTGATCGGGGTATTGAAGATTCATCCAGTTGGACCATTCTTGAGATGCCCGAACATTGGTCATTTTGCTGTTTTTACTCATCGTCCTTGTCCTTTATAAATTTTACGATAATTTTTAGAAGTCTTGTTTTTACTTGTTTTTGTTTTTGCGTGAACGTTTGGTCTTGAAACTTTTATGTCTCTAGGTTCATAGGTATAAGCACTTGTTTGTTTAGCCATTTACTTTATTTTTAAGGAATTTAATTGCGTCAATTATTTGGGCACATTCCTCATAAAGTTCTTCTCTTTCGTAATGAGATAAATTTTTTTCTAATGCATCTATAAAATTGCTTCGGTCAATAGTTAAATCATATACTGCGTCTTCATTTTCAACCTCAATTTCAAAAACATGAATATGTCTCTTTTTAGTATCAAGGTTGTTTAGTATAGTATCAACTATTGCTTTGGCAATGCTAATATCTTTACAGCGGGCTTTTTCCAAAAAATCTTCATAGTCCTTAACTTTAAAATATACTGCCATTATTTTTTTAAGTATTTATGTAAATATAAGAATTTTTTAATAAAAAGCCAAATTTCTCTTTAAAAGAATTTTAAGAACTCTCCTGAGGAGGGTTTGTTTTTTAAGCGTTGGTTTTTTTCGTCTTGGTCTAACATTTTAGAAGCTAATTTTTCCAAATGTTTAGCCTTTTGGTTATCATAATCTTCTACTAAGGATTTATGTTTTTTAGATTTTTTCATATTCTGGAGATGTAGTCTAATTCAGGTGCTTCATCATCGGTATCTAATCCTAATTCTTTTAGGCGTTGTAAGTGATAATCATCTATTTCCCAATCTACTTTACCTTCATTTACGGGTTTAAAATCTTCAATATGTTGTATCTGTTTGTCGGTAAATATATCACCTATTGTCAAAAAATAACAATTATAACAAAGAAGTTCTATATTGCCAAGATTATAATGTTTTTTATTCCCATCCTTGAAATGCATAAGTAAAGGAACTTTATAATCAAGAACTCGCCTTTCATTAAACCCACAATGATTACATTTATCATCTATTAATCCATCGTGGATTAATTTATTTTTAATTTTATCAGGAGTAAAATGGGAGGCATCAACTCTTCCTTCGATTACTTCGAGAATACCCGGTGATTTCTTGCCAAAAGTAGAGAACTTAGGTATGCCGACGCCAGCTTGATTAAGGTGAGATTCAAACAGACTTTGCCCAGTATCTTCGTTTTTATAAAACTTAGCCCATCTTTTATAGTGAGTATAGGAAACTCCTAAATAGCGAGCCGCAGCCTTATTAGACTTTGTTTTAGCCATAGCAGCTAAAACTACATCTTTAGATAGTGGTCTCGCCTTCGGCATCTCCTTCTTCTTCTAAGTCCGTAACTCCATCAGTATGTCCTATTTGTTGTAGATACATTTTATACTGATCTTCTTCTAATATAACTAAATCGTTGTAAATATCTTCTCCTTCACCTCCAGTTACTACAACTCCCCTTTTAGCTCCAACATTGGAACAATTAACACAAGTTTTAGTATTTGGGAGGGCTTTTAAACGTAAAGGATTTATTTCTGTATCACATATAATACAATTCATATTTATTGGTCGTATTTTTCACCTATTAAAATTATTAAATCCCATAGATCATCTATGGTTTTGAATTCATATTTTGCTCCGTCGGCATTGACAAATGCTACTAAGTTTCCATCATCATCAAATCTGGAGTAAACGTAGAATAATACTGCTTCTGCGGCTTCAGGTTCAAAACAAAAGTGAATAAGGTCTTCAATTATTCTAAAAAACTTATCATCATAGAGTAGGAAATTAATTCCTAATTTCTCCATGTTTTTTTGTCTCTCTAAAGCTTGAGTTAAGTTGTTTATAATTTGAGTAAAATTTTCTTTTAACTTTTCCTCCTCAACATTATAAGACACTCTAAAATCAAGAGGAGCTCCTAATATCAATTCAAATGCTTCTTGTATTTCACGCTTTTGATTCCACAACATCGTATATTTCTAATAGTTTTTCGGGAAATAATTGTTTTTGAATAGTAAAATAACTAATAGCGGCATTTAAGTCAGGGGTTGTAATAGTATTTATTACTTCGCCACTTTTAGTTGTTAGGCTAAATTTTTTCATATTTTATTTTTTAGTTTAACTAATTCACTACATTTGGTGTAATCTTCCTTTTTTTCATAAAATGAAAGAGCTTTATTTATTACTTTTTTAAAGTTTGATTTTTGAATAAATATAGAACTTTCTAAATTAGAAATGTAAGCCAATCGAACTGATGGTTCATTTTGTTCAATAGCCTCATCTATTACTTTTACAGCTTCATCTAATATAAGCTTATGGAAATCTTCATCCTCAAGTAATGTGTCTAACTCCTCTTTATAGTCATATAAAATCTCTAACGATAGTATTTCTTTCTTTTTCATAGTAAGTAATTTAGGAGTTAGTGTTGTGTATAAATATTAAATCATTTTGATATTCATCAAGTGAATTAATTGTAATATACAAATTACCTAATTGGAACTCACCTATTTCTCCACTTTCTTTTATAATATCATTTAATTGTTGAATATATTGAAAATCTTCTTGAAAAAACTTATTACCATCAATTCTAACAACTATATCTTTCCCCCCATTAAACCAAGGTTCTAATATTTCTTCTAATTGAGGGTTAGAATTTTCTATAATAATAGATTTTTTATAAACAGGACTTATAATGGGGTGGCCCCAATTATCATTTTTAATCCAGCTTCCCCATTTTTTTAGATAATATTTTCTAGCTTTTTCTTCAAAAGTTTTAAATTCATTATCATTTACACCTATTTCTTTATTCCATCTATGTCCTCTACAAGTTAGATGGTATACTAAAGCATCTCTTGATTGAATTAATTCATATCCAACTAATATCCACCTTTGAAATATATCTGAGTCTTCATAAGGAAAGGGGGCAAATTTTGGGTCGTGTCCTCCTATAGTTTGGAAATCTTTTTTATAGATAACCCAAGGTGCAAACATACCTCTTGTAGTTATATCTTTATCTTCTTTTTGGGTTTTTAAACAAAATTCTTCAAATAAAGGTATATTTAAGTCATCAAAGTCTGTACCAAAGTTTTGAATTATTTTCTCATTACCAGCGGGATGAAGAGGAGGTTCAACTCTAGTAGCACAAACTACTTTCCCAGATTTAAGATGTTTAAGAATATTTTCAACATAATTGGGTCCTATAATCATATCAGCATGTAATATTCCTACAATATCGTTAGTTGCCATCTTAATACCTTTATCATAAAGTATCGTATGCCCAACTCGTTCATCTGATTTGTAACATTTTACTTCTCTATGTTGATATGACTCAGCAAGTTCCCAAATCCATTCCCATGTACCATCAGTTGAACCATCATCCAATAAAATAACTTCAGCTTGAGGAGCGTGTTTTTTAATACTTGTATAAGAATTTTTTAAGTGTCTTAAGTTATTATAACTTGGTATAATAAATGAAATCATATATTTTTTAAATAAAATTAATAAAAATAAAATTTTGTTATCTTAAAAAGATTATTAATTGTTTTATATCGCATCTCATCTTATTTGTTAAGATAAAATTTGTTAACTAATTGATAAAGCTCATTATCTGAGATTTTTTGTTTATCTTGAATTTTTATCTTAAGCTGAGGTTTAAGATAATCTTTATTTTCTGAAAATCGTTTTCCTATTTCACTAACTACTACTCCCTCTAAAATATATTGAGGAATAATCTGGTCTCCACATAAAGATAAATAAGTGTCATCAGGAGCATAAGAACCTAATTCATCTACAAGAGGTATTTTATTAAAAACTGTAGATTTGATTAGAGTAAACCAACCTCCTCCAAATTTTATGGTATTATTTTTACGAATAGAGATATCATTATTATTGACTAAATTATCAATGTTGTATAAATCAAAATAATCTCTATGATTATAAGATTCATTTAAGAATTTATGATGAGTTATAACATCCCAACTACTATCCCAATATTTTATAATTTCAGGTGAAAGTATAAAATCACTATCATTAATTTGTCTAGAAGCTTGAATTAAAAAAGGAAGAGTTAAATAAGAAAAATATAAATCAGAGTCTAACCAAATTATAAAATCTTGAATTTTAAATTGAGATTGTCTTCTTTTATCAGTACATCCTTTGATGGTTGAGTCTAAATCAAACTCTGTGGTAAAATATTGTTTTAATTTGGTTTCAATATATTTAAATTTATTTAAAAAATATTCTAATGAGATTTTACTACCATCCCAATCAATAATATTAATATTCATAGTTACATCAAAAATAATTTTATTATTATTTTCAATATAATATGAACTTTTTATATGTTGATCTATTTGTCTATCTAAATCGTCTATTTCCCAGGGTTGGATATACTGTACTATCCTAAAAATTTTAGCCATACATATTGGGTGTTAAAGTAAATGGTTGATTAATGGGAGTATGTTTAAATTTAATCCATGATGGATAATATAAATCTTTAACATTTTTATCTTTATAATTAGGACCAAACCAAGGATCAGGAGCTATTATAATCCCATCATTATTATTAAGATATGCCCCCCACCAAGCAAAAGTGCTATTTGACATTATCAAATGTTTCATTTTGGTCATTAAGAATAACTGAACACCTATATCATCTTGGACATAAGTAACCTTATCCCCAAAAATTTGTTTACACCAATCTAGATCATCTGAGAAAATAAAGATTTGGTCGATGTTAGTTGAAAAATACATATCAAGTATTTCTTGATAATAATCAGTGCTTAAAACACAATGATTATGTTGGAGCATTAAGTAGTCTCCTCTTCTAATACTAATACCTAGACTGTTTGAAGTGATCTTGTATTTAGATAAAGGTTGAAGTATGTTCTTTGAAGGAATAAAATATTTAGAAAGAAGAAGATCTTTTATATCTTCAAAATATTTCCATGACTGGAAGAAACCTTTAATTTTGAGTTTATCTTGGGGTTCTATTTCAATATACTCAAATACTTTCTCATTATGTTCAAACTCAATATCATCACATATTCCTTGTTTAAAATCATACCCAAACATATCTAGATTAACATGGATTTTCCCTCTATGCCCAGCATGTGTATATTCAGGAAGAATGAAATCAACTTTAAGTTTTTCAGATATTGAAATTAAGGTAGCTATTTGAAATAAATTATTTCCTAAACGACCATTAAAATCACAAGTTATCATTTTTTAAAGTAAATTATTATATTGAAAAATTTCTTTAACTTTTTTAGCTATTCTAATCTCATAATCACCAAAATTTATAGCTTTTAAAAAATTTTCTTCAATAGCTTCTAAACGATTATAATAATCTTCTTTAGTTAGATTATTAATAATATAAATTAAATCATCTATATTATTAAATTTTATAATTCCCCTGTCATTAAAAAAATTAGATATATTTGAACAACCCCAATATAAAGGTAAAGTTTTTAAAGCAAAAGAATCTAAAATTTTTTCAGTAAAATATCCCCTATGTGAAGTATTTTCAATAATTATACCAAACATTGAATCACCAAAAATAAATTCTTTACCTTCAGCCGCTTCTTTAACACTTGACATACCTCCATACTCATTATAAAAATTTATAGGCATTTTAATTTCATTTTGTCTTTTAAAAATTTCATGTCTTAAAGATTGACCATAAGTTAAAAGTTTTTTTCCACAAAGATGTGATACTTCAAATTTTTTCTGTCTTTTTTTAGAATATAATTCTTTATCTATCCACATATTTCCAAAAGGAAAAAATATAGAATTAGGACAATTATTTAATATTTTATCATCCCAAGTTAGTATAAATGAAAATAAATGATGATTATCTATAGCCCAATCATGTAACCCAAAATATTCATTTGGTTCCTGTAGAACTAAAATATTTATTGGGGATAGTTCATAATTAGATTTAGGGGTACCATCAACAAATAGAGAAAAATCAATGTGATCTATTTTAAGATCTATTAAATGTTTTCTAATATTTTCTTCATTAAAGAAATGTACTTGTAATTTCATTTTTAAAAAAACAATTTTTTATAAGTTAAACTGGGGTCTGTTTTTTGCCTATTACTAACATACTTTTATAAAAATGAATAAAATCAATATTTCTTTCATAATAATCTAAATATTGATTATTAATTTCTTTATACCCACAAAAACTTTTTCCATATAAATTAACTTTGTCAACTAAATTTTTAAAATAATCAATTCCTGTTATATGATAATCTGACCAAATACTATTAACAGGATATGAAGTATGCATATCTTCTATAAGATATAAACCACCTGGGGTTAATTTAGGGAATAAAGTTTCAAATGATATTATTTGTTGTTTCCAAGAATGTCCTCCATCATCCAATATTACTTCAAAATGATCATGTTCTTGGGTGATTTGGGTTAAAAATTCTATATCAGTTTGATCTCCAATATGGATATTAATTCTATCTTCTTTGTATTCTTTACATCTAGGATCTATATCTAGAGCTACAATATTAGCTTTAGGAAAATACTCTTTCCACATTTTAACAGAAGCCCCATTGTATACTCCTATTTCAAGTAAATTAAATTCTATATCTCGATATTGTTCTAGATATAAATTATACTTGTCAGTATACATATGTTCTTCCGGACCTTTATCAGTACCATATTTTACAGCTAACTCATTTAATGTTATAATTTTCTCCATAATTTCTTAAATCTAAATATAACAAATTAAATTCTGATTTCCAAAAGTATTGGTGCATATTTTGATCTGCTTTTTGGCAAAATTCATTTACCCCAATATCAATTTTATTTTCTTTGAATGTTAAAGAATTCATATGGGTAATAGTATTGTTATCAGATACAATAGTATTTAATCCTTCTTGTTCTGAAATGCATCCAGCATAGAAATCTAATCCCCAACCATAAATTAATTCATCAGGGAAATGTTGGATTTTTTCTAGAATGTCTCGTCTAAGTAAAGGACATTGAAAATCAATCCATTTTACTTTACGTAAACCTTTTCCCCAATTCCACATTTGCTTCCAATGACATTGATCCATTGAAGCGTTTATAACTGATGGGGAATAAATAGCAGCGTCTGATTCTTTTGCTTCACGTAATGAAGTGGTTAAGAATGAAGGGCCGTGAAATACCAAATCATTATTTAAAAAATATAAATAATCATGGTCTGTTGAAAGAAAATAATCTAATACAACATTAAAACCACCTCCAAAAAATATATTTTCTTCTAGTTGGTGGGTTGTTGATTGAGCTAAAGGTTCTTTTGAACCATTATCTACTACCATTAATTCACACTGTGAAAATAATGGATCTCGTTTTAGTTGGTTGACTAAATTATCTGTCCATTGAGGCAGATTGTGATTAAGTGTTGCTATTAACATGCTAAATATTTTATTCCTATCCCCATTCCATTATCCCCAAAATGAATTTCTTCATCCAATGTTATATTTGAATCCTTAATAGCTTTATCTACACTATGGCCTGAGGGGCGAATATCATGGAATATTAGCATATCTTTAGCTAATGGGGCATAATTTTTAATGTCTAAAGTTACAGCTTCATAACTATGATCTGCATCGATATAAACTATATTAAATTGGGATTTATAATTTATAATTTTTTGAAAAGATGACTCCAAAAGAGAATTTTCATTTATTAAATAGGTTTCAAGATTTAAAGAATTTATATAATCTAAACTTTTAAATAAAAATTGATTATTAGGATCCTGATCAATCATTGTTACTGTAGCATAAGTCCCCTTAATATTTTTAAGGCGGCAAAATTCAGCTAATGCAATACCCCACAATCCTTTCCAAGCACCTATTTCTAAAAATGATAACTCTTTAACAGGATTTTTAGAATAGAAATCTGAGATTAGATTCCAAGCTGTGAAAAATTCTTTTTGTTTTTGGGAACCTTCAAATGATACTTCAATTCCATTAGTATAAGAAATTAAGTTGTGGATCTTCGAATATGATTCAATAATTTTTTGTTCTAAATCATTCATAAATTAATTAAATTTTAATATTTTAATGGGCCGTTAAAATTTGATTGCATAATAATTCCCATATAATTTTGTGCAATCATTTGAGTTGTTATGTTTTGTTGTTTGTATTCAATATACTGTTGCGGATAATGAAATACTTTAAATAAAGGTTCTGCTGGTCTAATTTTAATAGGTTCAAAAGCTAATAACGCTTCTCCATACCAAGTATATTCATCATTACTAACTTTAATTAAATCTTCAGTAGTTAAATTGTTTGGAACTAAATATTGTTTATTCAAACATTCTAAAACTTTAGAGCTAAATATAACTGGGTTGGGGCCAAAATCATAAAGTCTACCTTGACGACCAAATATAAACATGATTAGATTTCTATCATTAGCAAATCCTCCTTTTGGATCAAAACCTAATTCTTTAGTTTTAGTAACTGTCCAAGAAAATAATTCTTTCTGTTCATGCATTACTGTATATGGGGTTTCTTCATCAAACATAAAGTCTTCAACTTTAAATGGTCTAATGAAATAAGCATCCGAATCAAGACAAAAATAATTTTCTGCTAAACCAGCCATCCAAATATTCAACCGGGTTGAAAATGCTAGTACTCTAGGATCAATTCCCCTGTTATATAAATTAGAATCTCCGTTTATTTGTTCATCTGAAATAATGGTAGTATTGGGGAAATGTTTGTTGATAAATAATTCTACATCAGATCCAGGAACACTAATATAAAATGGAATTTTATCAATATTATGTAAATTAATAGATTCAACTAGATTTGATATTCGTTCGATATCATTTTTGTAAGATTTGCAATATAAAACTATTTTTTCCATTAAGCTATTCCTTTTATCATTCCGTATTCATCAAATATAGGCATTTTTCCCCATTTTGACAACCATTTTTGAGCATTTTCAGCTTCTGCTTTTCGTTGGCGATCTGAAGATTTGCCGTTATTTTCTTCTAGTCTATGACTACCTCTGGCTCCAAAATGCCATATTAAGGAAGAACCAGTTAGAACAAATTTAAACCCATTCTGCAACATACGTAAAAATAAATCCATATCTTCCCAGCTTGTAGGAGCAAATAAAGAATCATTACCTCCCACTTCATCCCAGTCACATTTTTTAATTAATCCTGAGACACCTTCACCTTTTGGAATTTCATATTCTGAGTTTTGTTGTGTGAATTCTTTAGACCAAGATTCAAAGTCTTGGAAGTCAAAATTATTATAATATTCACCCCAAGTTTCTTTGGGGGCAATTAATGTGCCCGGTCTACTTGATGTATTATTAAACATGTTAGGTTCTACTCTATAAGAATTAACCCATAATTTTTTATTTGGGTATTTTTCAAATATATTTAATAAAGCTATATCCCAATTTTTAGTAACATAAAAATCAGAATGTAAAAACATTATATATTCAGTTTTAACATTTTCAGCACATATATTCATTCCCCCCCCAATACCCCTAATAATTTTATTATTAGGTTCAATAATTAGAGTTAAATTATATTTTTCCTTATTTTCTTCTAACCATTCATTAGTTCCATCTGTACAATTTTCTGCATGTACAATAAAGGGAGCTTCTTTATAATAACTATTTTTTCTAACAGAAATAATAGCTAACTTAAGGTAAGATAAGTTATCCCATGTAGAAATGCAAAATGTTATTGGATTATCAGATTGTACCATAAAATTCATTTTGTTTTTCTTGACGTTCTATAGTTTTAGGATGGAATAAAGCATAACTTTCATCATCAGGTAGAGGAGCATAAGCTTTAAACCCATCTAACCTCTCATGAACTTTATTAATCCATTTTATTTCAGGCTTATTTCTCCAAATCCTCCATTGATAGTCAGGCCAATTTACTCTTTCTTTACTATCAACATTCCATCCCCATTTTTGAATGTGTTCAGGTGTTATACCTTCTACATTATTAACTCGAGGAACTAAAAGAACTTCTAAATCATTATTGTTTTCTAAAAGCTCAGGGAGAGCATCTATTAAAAATTTATGAGGAATTTCATCAGCATCAATTTGAAAAATATAATCACCCGAGCATATTTGGGTTAGTTCATTTTTCCAGTCAGCAAAATGACCTTGAAATGCTGATTCTTTAAGCATAATCCAATTAGCAGATGAATATTTGTAAAGTTGGTTTACCAAATAGTCATCCGCTTTGGGTTTGTCTAATAAAACACAAATCTCATCTTCAGCACGTTTGTTTAAATGGAGAAATTTAATTAGTCTTTCAACTTCTTCCAATTCATTACACACTGTGATAGCATAACTAATTTTCATTATTATATGAATATAATAAAATTAGGGTAATAAGCCAATGTAACTTAAAGCTTCCATGAAATCTTTTTCACCAAATTCCTTAGCATTAGCCATATCCATTTTATGAGTGGTTCCTTTAGAAAATTTGTCCTTATCTTCTTCAGATAATTCAACAGCTTTAACAGCTGTCCATTTCCAACTTTCAAGAGTTTTCCCACTTACAAATACCATCCCTGTAGTAGGAATATTGATGGTGGAGGGCATCCAATGTCTGCCCTCCCCATCAACATAAATTAAATCCTTATATAATTCAGGTAGTATTTCAATTTGTTCTTCTAAAAACTTATTGTCAGCTTTCATTAAAGTATTAGTGGTAAAACCACAACCATAACAAACATAAATAGAGTATTCAGGTCCGGGGCTATGCTCATAACAAGCATCACTACCACAACGAGAACAAATTGTTAAATTATCCTTCGACATTTTCTACTTTTTTAAGTTTTGGCAACTCAATTTTTTTCAATTGAGGAAGTTTAAGTTGAACTTGTTTTGGAAATTCAGGAACATATTGAGTTAAATATCCATCTAATTGTTCAACCATTTTTTCAAAACTAAAATTAGATTTACTTCTAAATGCTTGTCTAACAGCTTTTTCCTTATATTCCTTGTAATCAGCAAATACATCTCTCAAAGCTATAAAAGCTGCTCCATTGTCAACTCCAAACCATTGAAATTCCTTCATCAACATGTCTTGGACTACTGAGCTATCATCTAAGTTATGGAGTTCGCCTGAGAGTAGTGTTGTAAATCCATCAGATAGGAAATCAGTATGCCCTGACCAATTTGTAGCAATGATTGGTTTTTTAGTTAAACTAAATTCAAGGAGTGGCCTGCCATATCCCTCACCCTTAGTTAAGCTAACCATTGCTTTAACTTTAGAATGATTATATAGTTCATTCATTTCTTCATCGGTTAATTCACCATGAATTAAATAAACATTAGGTGTTGAGCGAGCATCTACAGATTTACGAATCATATCGATTCGTTTAAGAAGTTCATCTCTATCCATATAAGACGCACCTACACAAGTAGTTTTAAGGATAAGGGCAGGTACATTCTTTTTATTCTTAAATGCTTCAAAAAACAGCTTAACCAATAACCCTACGTTTTTTCTATCGTGTCCTATATTACCTTGCATCCAATGTCCTACAAACAAATAAGCAAATTCTTCTTTAATTTGGGACAAATCAAAATTAGATTTTTTAGGACCATACTTTTCAGTATCAACACCTTCAATCAATATTTCAACAGGCTTTTGTAAGCTATATTTTCCTACTACTTGATTGGTTCTTTGGTCTCTCTGTTCAAATTCAATTTTTCTAAACACTTCAGCACTATGAGTTGAAGATGTCAAAACCAAATTCATTCTATTACAACCTTCAATCCAAGATGGATGACAACCTGTTGTCTCAATGCCAGCAGTTAAACCAATATTAAATTTACCAATTGGTTGAAATTCATTAGGCACTGTGATTTGGCACCAAATTTCAGGCTGTTTAGGAATTTGATTACCCATAGGCAACAAATGGGGTTTTAAAAAATGCCACTCAGAATGGTCTTCAATAAATCCCCAAGGTGTATTGCCCCATCTTTGAGGCAACACTTTAACATCATATTTATCTAATTTGATAAGTGCTTTTACAAAATCTCTGGAACGTGCCCCATAACCTGAAAAGGTATCAATTGGACAGCTTACAATAAACATTGGTTTCATTAATATACTAAATTATGAGGTACAACTTTTTTATCAACAGGTTCACACTTAATAATGTGATAATTCTTTCTTGGAGTCCAAGTATTTA
>Ga0172372_10006828_pt1 | contig 15486 bp, 11 predicted proteins | sample LakKiv5m_2_FD_114544 | JGI IMG/M metagenome (GOLD analysis project Ga0172372, IMG submission 114544) | Freshwater microbial communities from Kabuno Bay, South-Kivu, Congo - kab_092012_9.5m | ecosystem: Environmental > Aquatic > Freshwater > Lake | place: Democratic Republic of the Congo...
CCCCAGGCCCAGCACCCCCAACACGCGCCCCTGGATCTCGAAGCGCTCCGACTGCGACTTGTCGAAGCCGCCGGCCCGGGTGTGGTCGTAGGTCTCGAACAGGCGGCGGGAGAGCGCGATGAGGTGGGCGATCGCGAGCTCCACCACGCTGCGCGCGTTGGAGACCGGGTCGTTGAAGACCATCACGCCCTGGTCGGCGCAGGCCCGCTTGTCCACCGAGTCGTCCCCGATGCAGCAGAGCTGGATCGCCATGAGCGAGGGGCAGGCCTCCACCACCCGGCGCCCCACCGGGACCCGCGAGCGCTTGAAGAGGAGCTGGTGCCCCCCCTCGTGGAGCATGGCCACGAGCCCGGCCTCGTCGGGCACCTCGCGGCGGCGATCCACCCACACGCCGTCGGCGGCGAGCAGCTCGTCCAGGCCACGGTCGGGCTCCTCGAGCACCAGCGCGCGGGTGAAGGGTCCGGTCCAGTTACGCACGCGCCTGCTCCTTCCACACTTCGTCCGGGTCCTGGAGGATCTCGGCGAGTCGGGCGAGGACCCGCCCGGCCAGTACGCCGTCGGCGAGTCGGTGATCGAAGATGAACACCAGGGGGAGCACCGTCCCGACCACCACCCGATCGCCCTCGACCACCGGGGCGCGCTCGATGGGCCCGAGGCCGAAGAGGCACCCGAGGTGCACGAGCTTCGAGGGGGGGGAGAAGGAGACCGCGCGGAACCGGGCCCCCGGCGTACGCCCGAGCGCTGCCCCCACGTTGGTGATGAGGGTGGAGATGGGGAACTGCCGAGCCAGGAGCGCGGCGGTGCGCGGGTCGTGGGCGGCCATCGCGACGGTGCGCAGCGCGAAGCGGAGCGCCACGGGGCTCTGCTTGCCGGCGTTGATCAGGAGCTCGACGACGGGATCCGACGGGCGACCGCTGCGCTCGCGGGCCACCTTCGGTCCCACCGCCTCGGCCACTCCGCGCGGGTCGAGCCTCTCCACCCCGCGCACGAACATCATGGAGAGCTCGCGATCGTCGGCCTGGTCCAGGTGGATGGGCATCACCACGTCCACCGAGCTCAGACGGACGATGGACCTCCCGAACACGCGCGCGTTGATGGCCGGGAACTCGGTGAACAGCCGACCCACGGCGGCGCAGAAGAGGTGGTGGCTGGTGATGCGCACCCCACCCTCCTGGTTCTTCCGCTCCAGCCAGGCCAGCGCGTTCTCCCAGCGGATGTCCACCGTGGCGGAGATGTACGGCTCGCCGAACGGGACGTCGAAGAGCCACAACATGAATTCCCGGACGACCGAGACGCGTTCTTTGGCCATGGCCTGTCGGGTCCTATCCCAGCCGGAGGCCCTCCGCCGGGCGCCCGGGGCACGCGGAAGGGAACCGCCGGGCGTTCAGGGGGCGGGCTTCTCCCCGCCCGTCGGCGCCTCGCCCAGCGCCCGCAGCCGCTCCTTCGCCCGGGCGTACGCGGGGTCGTACGCCAGCACCGAACGCCACACCGATCGCTCGGTCTCGGCGTCCCCCCGACGTGCCGCCACCTGGGCGAGCCCCTCCCAGGCCCAGGTGTTGGTGGGAGACTCGGACACCGTGCGCCGAAGGCGCGCCTCGGCCGCCTCCAGGTCGCCGAGGTGCAGGAGCGCCCAGCCCTCCATCCCGCCCGGCCGCTCCTTCGCCACGAGGAAGCGGCGGAGCAGGGACTCGGCGAGGTCGTCCTGCCCCTGCGCGCGCGCCACCGAGGCCCGGGCGTACAGCGCCGGCCCGTAGCCCGGGTCCGCCTCCAGCGCGGCGTCGAACCAGCGGGCGGCCGGGCCGAGCTCGCGGCGGGCGTCCCAGGCCCGGCCCAGCTCGTAGAGCACCCGCGCCCGGTGCGCGCCGTCGGGGGGCGCGGCCTGCGCGATGCGGGTGAGCGCCTCGGCGGAGAGCCCGCGTCCCAGCTCGAAGGCGTCCCGCGCCCGCCACGGGTCGTCCTTCACCGCGCCGACCAGGAGCTCCACCGCCCGCTCCTTGCGGGCGTCCGGGTAGCCCGTGGAGGCGAGGCCCAGGAGCACCCGGGCCACCGCGAGGTGCAGCCGCGGCTCCCGCGGGCGTAGCCGCAGCGCGCGCGCGACCGCCAGCTCGGCGGCGTAGGCGTGCTGCTCCACCGCGCCGCCGGGAGAGGGGGTCCCCGCCGCCACCTGGGCGAGGCGCCCTTCCGCGATGCCCAACGCCACCTGCGCCCAGGGGTCCAGGGGGGCCCGCGCGGCCCCCGCCGACGCCGCGGCGTGGAACGCGAGCCGGCCCGCCTCGTCGTCGGGCCAGTCCTGGAACAGGATCGCCGGGCGCTCCCCCAGCCGCTCGTCCCGGGTGCCGGGATGGGCCGCGTCGGCCAGGGCCGCCGATCCGGCGCCCGCAGCCACGAGCGCCGCGACGAACAGCGGGACCGGGGTGGGAACCGCGACGGTGGGCGGATCGGAGAGCGCCCCCAGCGCCACCCCCGCGGAGACCGCGGTGCCGAGGAGCACGGCCGGGGTGTGGAGGGGGAAGTCGAAGAGCGACTGCAGGAGGACCGCGACGACCGCCACGGCGGAGCCCACCCCGACGGAGGTCCGGACCCCGTGGTCCGCGACGTCCAGACCGGCCCGGACCGCCCGCGCCCAGGCCACGAGCAGGAGGAAGAGCCCCGTCGCCCCGACCGCGCCGAGCTCGACGAGCTGCTCCACCGGCCCGGAGTGGGCATGGTGGAAGTCGTAGAGCGCCACCCCCTCCACGTGCACCCCGTGGGCGAGCCGCCACGCCCCCGCCCCGGCGCCGAAGACCGGCGCGTCGAGGAAGGCGGCGAAGCCCTCCCGCCAGACCTGGAGGCGCGATTCGACCGAGACGTCGGTGGCCTGGAGGAGCGAGCCGAACCGGCCGAAGGCCCCCCGGAGCCCGAAGCCCACCGCCGCCAGCGCGCCGCTCACCAGCGGGAGGCCGAGCCCGATGGCGAGGTGGAAGCGCTCGTCGCGCCGTCGCCAGGCCCAGAGCCCGACCCCCACGCTGGCCAGCCCGAAGGCCACGACGGGACCACGGCTCTGCGAGGCGACGAGCCCGATCCCCACCAACCCGGCGGCGAACGCGAGCAGCACCAGGCGGGGGAGCTTGTCGCCGCTCACCTCGAAGACCGACGGGGGCTGGCTCGACCGGCGCTGGCGCGCCCGGTGACGGCGCACCTCCTCCGGGACGAGCGGGAACAGCGCCGCGCCCAGCCCCCACGCGGCGCCCAGGGCCAGGATCAGGAGGGAGCCGTAGTGCCCCCGGTTCACGAGCGTGCCGGTGGCGCTGCCCAGGTAGGCCGTCTTCACGCCGATCCCGGTGGTGTTCCCGTCCCGCCAGGCCACTCCGAGCACGGCCTCGACGAGCCCGACCAGGAGCAGCAGGAGGGCCCACGTGCGGATCGCCGGCTCGGAGCGACCGATGGCCATGCCGACCACGACGCACAGGCCGGCGCCGACCAGCCTCGCCGCCGCCCAGGGCCAGGCGGAGGGGTGCAGCGCCCCGGGGCGGGGCCGGCTCGCTTCGGCCCCCGCGAGGAGGTCCCAGTCCCACGGGGGCGGGCCGCCGATCGCCGCCAGCACGTCGTAGCGCGCCAGGGCGTCGAGGAAGCGGTCCACGTCGCCCACCCACTCGGGCGCCACCTGGGCGAGCCAGGCGGCCTGCCCGGGGGCCACGAGCGCCCGCAGGGGGGTCGGGATGGGGGCCACCTGCCAGATCAGGGTGAGCGCCACCAGCGCGAGCCCGATCCGCCCGAGCCGCGACGGCAGGGGCGTAGGCTGGGTCCAGGCCACGAGCGCCGACAGGGCCGCCATCGCGGCGAGCGCGCTCCCGCCGAAGGCGGGGACGGTCCCCCCCTCCAGGGCCGCCGCTCCGGCCACCACCCCCACCGCCGCCGCGGCGATGGCCACTCCCCGTGCCTGCGCGCGTTCCACCGGCGCTCAGCTCGCCGGCTTCTTGGCGCTCCGGCGCTGGCGGCCGACCTCGTCCCGGTCCGCCCCGTAGTAGGTGTAGTAGTAGTAGTAGCCGTACGACTTCCGCTGGATGTCGAAGTCGTTGAGGATGACGCCCAGGAGCCGCGCGTCCACGTCCACGAGCTGGCGCTTGGCCTGCTGGACGAGGTCCTTGACGGTCTTGAAGGCCTTGATGACGATGATGGCCCCGTCCACGTCGGTGGAGAGCACCACCGCGTCGGTCACGGCGACGACGGGCGGGGAGTCGATGATGACGAGGTCGAAGAGCTCGTTGAGGCGGTCCAGGGCGGCGCGGCAGTCGGGCGAACCGAGCAGCTCGGCGGGGTTCGCGGGCCGGGGGCCGGAGGGGATGATGTACAGACCGTCCTGGGGGGTGGGCTGCGCCACCTCCTCGGCGCGCGCGTCGCCGGTGATGATGGAGCTGAACCCGACGTCGTTGGGGAGCCCGAAGGCGTGGTGCAGGGACGGGCGGCGCAGGTCCGCGTCCACCAGGCACACCCGGCGCCCGGCGGCGGCGAAGGTGATGCCCAGGTTGATGGACGAGGTGGTCTTGCCCTCGCGGGGCCCGGCCGAGGTGATGAGCAGCCGGCGCGGGGGCCGGCCGTCCTCGCGGGCGGTGAAGTTCACGTTCGTCCGGATGTTGCGGCAGAACTCGGCGAAGGCGCTCTTCGGGTACTTGAACGCGTAGAGGTACCGCTCCCGCGCCATCTCCCAGCCGTCCCCCGACAGGCCCGGGACACTCGGGATGATGCCGAGGAAGGGCACCCCCAGGGCCTCCACCTCCTCTCGGGTCTTGATGGTGGTGTCCATGTAGTCGAAGAAGAGCGCGAGGGAGACGCCGGCGAGCAGCCCGGCCAGCACGGCCACGCCGAGGTTCCGGCCGTAGTTCGGCTCCACCGGGCGCTCCTTCGCCTCGGCCGGGTCGATGATCCGGACGTTGTTCTCCTTCAGGGACGAGGTGACCGCCATCTCCTGCTTGCGCTCGATGAGCTGGCGGTAGATGCCCGTCTTCGACTCCAGCGTGGACCGGAGCAGGTTGTACTCGGCCTCCTCGCTGTCCTGGTCCAGGGCCGAGGCGGTCAGGGCGTCGATCGCCTCCGAGAGCCGCGCCTCGTTGTCCGTGGCGAGGTCGAAGAGCGCCTTGCGCCGCGCCGACTCGGCGATGAGCTCGGCCTGGATCTGCGCCTCCACCTCGGCGATGCGCTCGGTCACGTCCACCATCTTGGGGTGGAGCTCCAGGTAGGTGGTGCTCAGCGAGCGCCGCTCCTGGTTCAGGGTGGTGAGCCGCTCCCGGAGGTCCGACATCAGCTCGCTCGAGACGAGGAGCGAGAGGCGACGCAGGTCCGGGTCGCGGGTCAGCGCGTCCTGCAGGCTCCGGTACTCGGCCTGGCGGCGCACCCGCTCGGCTTCGGCCTCGGCGCGCTGCACGGAGAGGCGCTCGAGCTCCTTCCCCACCAGGTTCTCGCTCTCGGTGGTCGAGAGCGCGATGGTGTTGTACCGCTGCCGGAACGCGAGCAGGTCGGCCTCGGCCGCCTTCACCTCGCCCTCTGCACGGCTCGTCTCCGCGGAGAGCCACTGGAGTCCATCCTGGACCCCCTTGTTGATCTCCGCCATGTTGCGCTCGACGAAGACCTCGCCCCAGGCCTGGCAGATCTGCTGCACCAGCTCGGGATCGTGGTGACGCACGTAGATCCAGACGAGGCGGGTCTTGTCCACCTTTTCGATGGTGACGAGCTCCAGGAGCGCCTGCACCGGCTCGTCGTGGTCCTTGAAGTCCGGGTGCTCCCAGAGGTCCAGGCGATCCATCACCGCCCGCGCCTGCACGCGGGCGCGGAGCTTCTTCAGCTCGGTGTTGAAGTACTCCTGTTCGAGGAGGTACTGCCCGTTCCCGTTCTGCCCCCAGGCCCGCAGGTCCGTGTACGCCTGTGGCTTCCCGTCGATCTGCACCGAGCTCGAGGCTTCGTAGACCGGCGGGGTGAGCAGGGTGACGATGCCCACCAGCCCCACGATGATGCAGAAGGTCGCGATGAGCGTCCACTGGCGCTTGCGGACCGTGCGCCAGTAGTCGCGCAGGTGCAGCATCTCGGTGATGGACTCACCGCTGTGGTCGTCGTCCCGCATGGAGCGCCGCGGACGGTGGGGGCGCGCCGAGGGAGCGGTGGGCAGGGGGGTGGGCGTCGCCAATCCAGCTCCATCGTGGCGGTCGGACACGGGCAGGGGTATCAACCTACCCTGGTGGTACGAAAGATGGGCGCACCCGGCCGAACGGTTCCCACGCGAAAGTCGATGATCATCGGGCTGGACGGCGCGACCTGGAGCCTGCTGGACCGCTTCTGCGCCGAGGGCGTGCTCCCGAACCTCGCCCGCGTGCGCGCCGAGGGGGCCAGCGGCCCGCTCTGGTCCGTCGTCCCGCCGATGACCGCCACCGCCTGGACCTCGTTCCAGACCGGGAAAGGCCCCGGCCGGCACGGCATCTTCGACTGGACCGAGCCCGTCCCGGGCACCTACCTCTACCGGCCCATCGACTCCACGCGGATGCAGTCCCGCACCCTGTTCGAGACGCTCTCGGAGCGCGGGCGGCGGGTCGCGAGCGTGAACCTCCCCCTCACCTTCCCGGCCCGCCCCGCCAACGGCGTCATGGTCGGCGACATGCTCACGCCCTCGAAGGAGAGCGACGGCTTCCTCTTCCCCAAGGACTTCAAGGCCACCCTCGATCGTATCGTTCCCGACTACCAGATCGACACGCACCTCTGCGAGTCGGAGGAGGACCTGAGGCCCTTCCTCGGGCGGCTCCGGCAGCTGCTCGAGGGGCGCGGGGCGCTCGTCCGCCACCTCCTCCAGTCCGAGCCCTGGGACGTCTTCTGCTGCGTCTGGGTCGAGATGGACCGCATGCAGCACTGCCTGTGGCACATCTTCGACGATCGCCACCCCCGGTACGACGCCCGCCTGGCCGGCCTCCACCGCGACGCGATCCTGGACGTGTACCGGCTCATCGACACACGGGTGGGCGAGATGATGGCCCTCCGCCCCGAGGGCGCAAACCTGTTTTTCATTTCAGATCATGGGTTTGGACCTTGTCGTTACAAGGTCTTTCTCAACAAGTGGCTGGCCAAGGAGGGGTTCCTGAAGTTCCGCGAGGGGGGCGGGCAGACCCGGGATCGGCTCAACAAGGTGCGGGGGCTCCTCGACCGGGCGGGGATCGACACCCGCCGCCTCCTGTCCATCGCCCGCGGGGTGGGCGGCGACCGCGTGCTGGCCGCGGGGGACTCGCTCTCCCGCTTCGCGGCGGAGATCGACTGGGAGCACACCCAGGCCTACTGCCACGGCACCAACGCCATCCGCCTCAACCTGAAGGGGCGGGAGCGGCAGGGCTCGGTGGAGCCCGCCGACGCCGAGCGGGTGATGGCCAGCCTGAAGGCGCGCCTGGAGGCGCTCCGCGACCCCGAGGGCAACCGCTGCATCCGGCGGGTGGCCGCCCGCGAGGAGCTCTACGACGGGCCGGAGGTCGAGCTGGCCGCCGACCTGCTCATCGCCGATCACGACGACTCCGTGTGGTTCTACTACTCCGAAGGCGAGAACCCCGACCGGGTGTTCGAGCCCTCCGGTTGGGCCAGCGGCAACCACGAGCCCGACGGCATCTTCGCCGCGTGGGGCCCCGACGTGGCTCCCGGCCGCGTTGAGGGCGCGAACGTGGTCGATGTCCTCCCCACCGTGTTCGCGTCGATGGACGAACCCATCCCGGACGACGTCGACGGGCGGGTGCTGCACGAGGTGTTCCGGCCCGAGCGGCGGGTCGCGCCGCGCTGGGCGGAGGCCACCGCCTACCACGCCGTCGCCGGGGCGCGGGACGCAGCCACCGACCGCAGCATCGAGGAGCGGCTCCGGGGCCTGGGCTACCTGCAGTAGTCGGCTACACTCCGGGCATGCTCCTCCTCGCCCTCGTCCTGGCCTGCGCCGGGTCCGACTGTGAAAAGTGCGACACCGCCACCGACGACACCGCGGTGGAGGGGGACGCGGACACCGACGCCGACGCGGACGCCGACGCCGACGCCGATTCCGACGCGGACGCGGACGCCGATGCTCCCGCGTTGGAGGCCATCCCCGACGTTCGCGGCGACATGCCGGCCGACGGCTCCGCCTGCGACCGGATCGGGGGCTACGACGGCGTCCTGGGCGCGGCGGTCTGGTACTGGGGCCAGTTCGCGGCCGACGGTACCGGGCAGGAGGCCTGGTACCTCCTCGTGAACGAGCCCTGGGCAGCCAAGGGCGGCGCGGACTGCGTGGTCACCTGGGATCTCACCTGGGAGGACACCGACGCGGGGTCCTGCTCGGACTGCGACGGCGGCGTGCTCGTGACCTCCGCGAGCGTGGCCCCCGAGTGGACCACCTGCCCCGACGATGCCTGGTCGTTCTACGACCCCACCGGGGAGGCCTACGCCATCGACGTCGAGAGCGACGGCGTGGTCTTCTGGCACTTCCCCAGCGGGACCCGCTTCGCGTCGGGCTACTGGGCCGTGAACGTCGGCATGAACTACCTCGCCGACGGCGGCTGCGACGTCGCCTGGTTCTGACGGCGCGCGATCAGATAGAGCCGCGCCATGCTTCCCTACGCCTGCCCGGTGGACAAGACCCCCCTCGCGCTGGGCGACCGCGGGCTCGTCAGCGCGACCGGCCGGTACTACCCCGAGGCGGCCGGCGGGTGGGACCTCCGCCCGTCGGGCCTCGCCTCGGAGACGAGCGCCCAGGCCGACATCTTCGACGGGATGAGCGGGGAGCCGACCGACTTCGACCACCCCCACAACCTCACCCTGGTGCACCAACGCTCCCTGCTGGAGCGGCTCGAGCTCAGGCGGGGGGACCGGGTGCTGGAGATCGGTGGGCATCGCTCCGGGGTGTTGCCGTGGCTCGAGAAGCACCGCGGCATCAGCGGCTTCGGCGTGGACGTCTCGGCCGCGTGGGTGGCCGCGCAGAACCGCTGGGCCCAGGCCCGCGGGGCGGACACCCGGTGGGTCATCGCCGACGCCGAGCAGCTCCCCTTCCCCGACCGCAGCTTCCGCGCCGTCGTGGCCTTCGACGTGTTCGAGCACATCCCCCACCTGGACCGCGCGGTGGCCGAGGTGTTCCGCGTGCTCGGGGAGGGCGGGCTCCTCGTCTGCCACCTCCCGGTGCAGGACATCCGGGGCTCGCTCGACGGGCTCTCGCGCTGGCGCGACCCGGCGGACTTCGCCTCGCGGCAGGCGACCGTCGGCCACTACCACGAGCGCATGCCCAGCCGGACCCGGATGCGCACCCTCCTGGAGCACGTGGGCTTCCACGTCGAGGACGTGGAGAGCTTCAACGTCTGGCTCCAGCCCATCCACGACTACCGGATCCTCCCCGCGCTGGGCCGCCTCCGCCGGCGCGCCGAGGCCGCCGGGACCGGAATGGGGTCGGGCAGCGAGCTGCCCACCGGCCCGTCCGGGTTCCAGCGGCTCTACGCCGCCAGCGTCATCCCGCTCGCCCGCGCCTTGTGCACCCCGGACCGGCTCGGATCGGCCATGGGCATCGGCGGGAGCGCGTCCTTCGTGGCCCGGCGCGGCCAGGGGGCGGGGGCCCGGACCGCGCGCGGGGGTCGACGCGGGTCTGCCGGCGCGCTCAACCGCGAGTAGACTCCAGCCGACCCGGACTTCCATGCTGCTCGTCCTCCTTGCCTGCGACGAACCGGTCCCCTGCCCGCCCGGGGTGGCCACGCTGCCCGACGGGTCGTGCGACGTCACCACGCCCACCGAGACCGACGCCGACGCGGACGCCGACGCGGACGCCGACGCCGACGCCGACACCGACTCCGACTCCAGCCCGCCCCCACCCGTGGACGTCACCGTGTGCGGCTCCGGGGGCGCCGACTACGTCGAGCTGCAGGACGCCGTGGAGGCCGTGCCCACCGGGTCCACCCTCACCGCCTGCCCCTGGGTGTACGGGGGGGTCGAGATCGTCGGCAAGCAGCTGTACATCGTGGGTGAGGATCCCCTCACCACCACCATCAACGGGGGCGTGTACCCCGCGATCGTGCTGCAGGGCGGCGGCGTGGAGCTCTCCGGGTTCACCCTCCAGGGCACCGGGAGCGCCTCCGTGGGCGCCGCACTCGACGCCACCGACGCCGTCACCGTCCTCTCCGACGTCGAGATCGTGGGCAACGTCACCCCCGTCACCGTCCGCGTGTCCGGAGGCATCGCCGACTGGGACGGCCTCGTGCTCCGCGAGAACGAGCCGGGGGTGAGCGACGACCTCGACCACGTCCTCCTGTCGTTCGGCGGCGGCGCCTCGGCCGAGGTCCAGCACCTCGTGGCCGTCGACAACGTCGCCGACCAGCTCCTCGACCTGAACGGGGCCGACCTCGACCTCCACAACGCCGTGTTCGCGCGCAGCACCTACGGCAACATCGCGCTGCGGGCCGCCGCCTTCGGCGGCGAGGTCCGCCTCCACAACCTCGTCCTGGACGGCCTCGTGGGCGACGCGCCCGGCTACTACGTGATGTACGGGGACGCGGCGTTCTACAACAACATCGTCGTCGACACCGTGTCGCAGTTCGACCCCGTCGGCGTGGAGAACCACCACAACCTCTACGACGGCAACTCCGGCGGTGACGCGGTCGAGGGCGACGGAAACCTCACCGGCGACCCGCTCTTCGTCGACGCCGGGGGGGGCGACTGGCGGCTCGCCGACGGCTCACCGGGCATCGACGCCGGCGATCCGAAGGTCTTGGACGCCGACGGGTCGCGGAGTGATGTGGGGGGGTGGGGGGGGCCATCCGGCGCTTGGTGACGAAACCGGGGCTCGTCCTTCACCGCGTACTGGACGTGCGCCCCACCCTCGTCGAGCGTGATCTTCTCCAGCAGCCGGTCGAGCGCCTCGCGGCGTAGCTCCATCGGCTTCGCGGACCAGGCGGCGAGCACCGAGGCGCGGAAGGCGTCGGCGTCGATCTTGTCCGCGACCGGCAACTCGCGGCGCTGGGGAAGCGCGGCGAGCTTGAGCTGCGCCGTCTCGCGCTGGGCGAGCAACGGGGCGTTGAGCGCCTTCGCGTCGGACGGGCCGAGGATGCCGTCGAGGACCTGCTGCCCGACGAGACGGATCTTGCGGTCCAGCTCGGCGATGTTGGCCTCCAACACCGAGCGCTCCCCGGTGACCGAGTCGGGGGCCCCGGCGAGTTGGACGAGCGAGCGGTCGATCAGCGCGCGGATGTTGTCGGCGGTGAGCACCTCGCCGGCGATGTAGTCGAGGAGCGCGGGGTCCATGACGTCCACGCGGACGGTAAGGCCCTCGCACAGCTCCTTGTTCTCCTGGCGCGTCGAGCAGACGTAGTAGTAGTAATCGGCCTTCCCCGAGCGTCCCCCGACGGTGAGGCTGATGCGCCCGCCGCAGGAGCCGCAGCGCAGCCAGGGCGTGAAGAGGCCACGGTCGCCGAGGCGGATGGGGTTGTGGCCGTTGGAGCCCTCGGCCTTCGCGCGGTCGCGGAGCTTCCGCATCGCCTGGACGCGGGCGAACTCCTCGTCGGTGACGGCGGCCTCGTGCGCGTCGCGGGCGACGATCTCGCCGTCGTAGGCGATGTGACCCGCGTACACCGGCGAGGTGAGCACCTGCTGGACGTGCTTTCGCCGCCACGACCCTGCGTTGCGCTCGCGGGCGACATCGTCGCGGCAGGGCGGGGGCACCTGCTCGCGGGTGAGCCGCTCGGCGAGGCGCTTCCCGCCGTCGCGGCCGTCGAGGTACTCGGCGAAGATGCGCTTGACCGTCTGGAACTCGGCGCGGGTGTCGTCGGTGACAGCGAGGCGGCCGTCCACCACCGCGTAGCCGAAGGGCGCGTGCCCGTGCTGCCAGAAGCCGCGCTCGGCCTGCGAGCGCATCCCGCGGACCACGTTGCGGCTCAGCTCCTCTGAGTAGCGTTCGGCGAGCCACGCCAGGATCGGCCGGATCAACTTGCGGAACGACTTGTCGCCTGCGTCGGGCTCGGTCAGCGAGATCACGTCCACGTCGGCCTCGTCCAGCGTGGCGAGGGCCTTCAGGCAGTCCATCATGTTCCTCGCGACGCGCGAGTAGGCCCAGACGTAGAGGCGGTCGATGCGCTGCATCGGGATCGCGCGCCTTGCCTTCGCGTCGCGCTGGGCCTCGGCGCGGCGGAGGAGCGCCTGGTACGCGGCGCGCTTCTTCGCGCTGCGCCCGGAGATCCCCTCGTCGATGAACCATAGGTCGTCGGGGATGATCACCCCGTCGGCCGCGGCCCGTCGCGAGATTTCGTCCCGTTGTTGCTCGATGCTCTTGTCCTGGCGGGGGTCAGAACAGCGGAGGTAGGCGGCGCCGATGAGGGGCATGGGGGAGTCCTTGGAGGGGTAGGATCAAGTAGTCATATTTCTGGGCGCTACGCGACCGCCCTGAGGATCGAGTGCTCGACATCGCCGAGCCCGAGGCACGACACGAACGCCGCCAACGACGGCGTGCCCGACGAAGTGATCGCCGTCCCCACCTTCGGCACCCTCGGCCGCAGCCGCGGCGCGTGGTCGCGGACAGTTGCCAGGAGGGCGAGCAGGACGCGGTGTTCGTCGCCGACCAGCGGGCGAGCGCGCTCGGCGAGCACGTCGAGGGCCTCGGGGAAGCCGCGGTTGGCGGCGGCGACGGCGAGCGGGCGGCTGCCCGAGCCCGGCGACCACAACCGCACGGTCGGCACTGGTGCGGTGAAGAAGCCGTCGTTGCCCCCGACCATGCCGTTCGGCCCGAGCACGTCGAGCCGCGTGCTCGTCCCATCCTCCCGGTCGAAGGCGTAGAACAGCGAGCGCCCCTCGGTCAGCTTGGCGCGGAGCAGTTCGACGTGGCGGGCGATGAACCGCTCCTCGCGGGCGGCGACTGCTGATGCGAGCTTCACGACTTCCCCCTCTTCGGCGCGAAGATCGCCGAGATCGTCGGCCCGCCATCGCGGGCACTGGCGTCCACGTTCTCCGCGAAGTCCACGATCCACGCCATGACGGCGGGCGGGAACTTGGCGATGTCGTCCTCGGTGAAGCCGTCGGGCCGGAAGCGCTCGTGCAGCATCAAGCGGGTGAAACGGCGCTCGTGGAGGTTGGCGACCTCCTCGGCCACGTCCTCGGGAAGCTCGTAGCGGACCCCCAGCTCGTGCAGCATCGCGCGCTCGTCCACGCCGTACAGCCGCGCCAGCTTTCGCACGAGCTTCAGCTCCGGCATCGAGCGCAGCTCGTACTGCTCCATCTGCGCGAGCCAGGTGTGCGAGATCCCGACCTTGCCCGCGGCGGCGCGCAGGGAGAGGTTCGCGTCTTCGCGCGAACGCTGGAGCCAGGCGCCGAATGCGGGGTTCGCGCCCCATAGGACGCGCCCGACGAGCGCGTCGCCACCAACGTCGTCGCGGTCGTCGGGGATCGCGCCCACGGCGAGGGCGAGGGGGGAGACGATGCGGGGGCTCGGACGGCGGGACATGGTGGAACTACTACACCACCGAACCGGCGTCGTCAACTTGCCATACCTCCCAGACGGCAGTAGCTTCGAGGCACCCCTGTGGAGATCTCATGTTCCGCTCCCGCCGCTTCGAAAACCCCTACGACCCCGATGACGATGGCCGCGATCTCGAGATCACGCCGGAGGAGGAGGCCGCGTCGGATGACCAGGGCCGCGAGGAGGCCAAGGTGTTCATCGACCAGATGGGCACGAAGGAGAGGAACCAGAACGACCGGAACTTCCGACGGTGGCTCCTGCGGTTGGCGAAGAAGGCGCTCGCCGAGGGAGCCGAGCGGCGACGCATCGCGGGGAGGAAGGAGAAGGCGCGCGCGGCGGCCGAGGCGGAGGCGGAGCGGCGCCGGGAGGAGAACGCTGCGAAGGCAGCGAAGTCGAGGCGCGCATTCGAGCGGTACTGTCGCGAATCGGATGAGCGGTGGGCGCGCACCGACGAGGAGACGCGGGCGGCCAACGCGGAGTGGCAGGCCGGTCGGCCCGCGCGCGAGGCGGCAGAGCGGGCGGCGAGGGTCAAGTCGCCGAAGTCGATTGCCAACGCGGACACTAGCGGGAACAGCGTCGCCCCCCGGTTCAGCGAGCCGAGCCCGCGCGAGATCTCCACCCCGGTGGCGCCGGCGGCGCGGAAAGCTGCATCGAAGCCTGCACCTCAGCCGCGGGCGGCTGCGCTGGGCGCGGCGGCGAGACCGACGCCGACGACCGCGGCACCGACCGGGCAGCCGCGCCGGGAGCCGGCCACCTCGGTCATGCTGAACCCGCCGTCGACGCTCCGGCCGTTCACGCCGCCCGCGGTGGGCAAGGCGGCACGGCCCGCGCCGCCGCCCGCCCCGCCCATCGCGGCCACGCCGGCGTCGCCGATGCGCTCGAACGCGAGGCCGTCGCCGTCGAGCGAGACCGGGCGGTCCACGCCCTCTGGCCGCCCGATCCCGATGCTCGCTTCGTCGCAGCCGCTCCCGCCGCCGCCACCCCCCGTCGCGCCCGCCCCGCCGGAGCCGCCGCCCTTCACGGGCGCGGACCTCGCCGCCTACCGGACCTCGCTCGGGCTCTCGCAGGGCGCGCTTGCCGGTCGTCTCGGCACGACGCAGGGCACGGTGTCGAAGGCGGAAGGGAACCCCACCGCGCTGCTCGGGCCGACGCTTCGGCGTGCGATGTGGGAGGCGCAGCGGGGCGCGTGAGGGCCTCCCGGCCTCCCGGGGGGTCCGGGTCCGAGTTCCGAGCAACATTCCAAAGCGAATACCGCCACTATTCTGGAATGGAATGGTTGGGCGTGGACCGGCTGCTCGCTGCTCGGGAGCGCACCGCGCACCGGGCACCCATGCCGATGCCGCATGGGCGAAACGCGGAACGCCGAACGCCGGAACCGCGCCCGACCCGTCGGGCTCGCGGTCCGGGTAGCGTCCGCTACCGACCGGGCCCGCCGGTCGCCGCCGACGAGCCCTACCGAGCCCGTCGCCATCGTCGTTGTTCGGATGGGGCTCGCTCCGACGCGCCGTCGCGTGGTAAGCTGTTTCACGCGCAGGCGAAGTGCCGCTGGCGCGCAGGCAACCTCTTGGCCGCCGGATGAACCATGACCAACCCCGCCTTCACGCTGACGTCCCGCATACTGTTCCTCGCCGGTGCGACCTTTCCCTCGCTCGCTTGGGCGGTCGATGCCGACCAGGACGGCGCGCAGCCGCCATTCGACTGCCGCGACGACAGCGCGGCGATCAACCCGAACGCCCAGGAGGTCACGGGCAACTACGTCGATGAAGACTGCGATGGCATCGACGCGAGCCGGCGCCCGCTCGCCGTTCCCTTCTTCCCCGCGGGGCCGTGGAGCGACACCGGCACGGTCACGCGCCAGGGCGGCGACACGGTCACGGTGGGGGACGCTGCGAACTCCCAGGCGGGCAGCACCTGGCGCGACTTCCAGGCTCCGGCCCCCCGGGGGAAGATCCATGCGACCATCGATGTCGAGTCAGTGAGCGGTCAGGGCTGCAAGGCGGTCTTCACCTCCGGCCGAACGGGAAGCGCCGACATTGTCG
>Ga0172372_10006830_pt1 | contig 15483 bp, 12 predicted proteins | sample LakKiv5m_2_FD_114544 | JGI IMG/M metagenome (GOLD analysis project Ga0172372, IMG submission 114544) | Freshwater microbial communities from Kabuno Bay, South-Kivu, Congo - kab_092012_9.5m | ecosystem: Environmental > Aquatic > Freshwater > Lake | place: Democratic Republic of the Congo...
ATGTGAGGGCAAACACGCTAAGCTCGTAATTGCTATATTGAGATCAATTGTAAGTTATAATATTAACTTTCTTTGGTTATCCATTCTACCCAATAGTCAGGTACAGGGTCTCTTGGAAAGCCCCCAAGGATGGATTCATGTCATTCACCATCATATGTTAAACAACCGTCCATGCCTCGACCTCAGGTTGACGGAATACCGATCCCCCAATCAGGTGATCCACTCTTTTACCTGTACCGAGGAGGCCCATCCAATCGCAGGTATTCAGGCATCCAAATAGTGCCAGCGGTGGTCCATCTGTTTCACGGATGTGGGCTTGAACCCTACAAAGACCCAAACGTCCGTGCCCCTTGCCTCTGCGGGGTTCATGCGCATCGCCGGGTGAGGGCACCCGGCCTTCAGGAAGAGTTTCCAGACGCCAGATCCCAGTTTGCCAGAGCTTCACCTCTGCCTCCTGACGTCGGCAGCTACCCGCAGACGACGTGAGGAGGCTGGATCACCCGGCCTTCAGATCGGCGGACGCGGACTTGAATGAAACGCCCCGGTCCTGCATCCCTTGCCCCATGAATACGTGGAACGGAATCGTCCTTGCGGGCTGTGCGGCCCTGGCTCTGGCCCCGAACCTCGCGGCCGACGAATGGGCGCGGTGGCGCGGCCCCAGCAACAACGGCATCTCCACGGAGAAAGGCTGGAAGTCCACTTGGCCTGCCGATGGCCCGAAGATCGCCTGGAAGGCCAAGGTGGGCTTGGGTTATTCGTCCGTCGTGGTCGGTGGCGGACGCGCCTACACCCTCGGTCACGCCGACGACAAGGATACGATCTTCTGTTTCGATGCGGCCACGGGGAAGGAAGTCTGGAAGCACTCGTTCGACGCCGAACTCGGCGACAAGTACTTCGACGGTGGCACCACCGGAACTCCCACGCTGGCCGGCGACAAGCTGTACGCGTTGAACCGTTGGGGCGAGGCCTTCTGCCTCGATGCCGCCACCGGGAAGGTCGTCTGGCACCGGAACGTCCAGGAAACCACCGGCGCCCAGGTGCCCGACTGGGGATTCACCGGCGCTCCCGTCGTCACCAACGGTCGCGTGTACCTCAACGTCGGCGAGGCCGGCCTTGCCCTCGAGGCCGGCACCGGCGCCGTCGTCTGGAAGTCTTCCACCAAGAGCGCGGGCTACTCGACGCCTTTCGCTACCGGGACCGCGGACCGTTCCATCCTCATCCTCGGCAACAGCGACGCTTACGTCGCCATCCGTCCCTCCGACGGCAAGGAGGCCTGGCGGGTCAAGTGGACCACCCAGTACGGGGTGAACGCCGCCGACCCGATCATCGAGGGCGATCGCCTCTTCATCTCCTCGGGCTACGGCAAGGGTTCGGCCCTGTTCAAGCTCGGCGCGGGAGAGCCGGAAATGTTGTGGAAATCGAAGGCGCTCCGTTCCCAGATGAACGCCGCCGTGCTCTTCGAGGGACACCTCTACGGTGTCGACGGTGACACCACCGAGAAGGCCGCGCTCAAGTGTCTCGACTTTGCCACGGGCAAGGAGAAGTGGAGCCAGGCCGGGTTCGGTTCCGGCGGCGTCATCATCGCCGATCGCCAGCTGATCGCCCTGAACGGCACGGGCGAACTCAGCGTTGCTCCCGCCTCCCCCGAGGCATTAAAGCCTACGGCACGCGCCCAGGTCCTGGGTGGCAAGACCTGGACCGCCCCCGTCCTTTCCGGCGGCCTCATCTACTGCCGCAACTCCCGCGGCGACCTCGTCGCGGTCGACGTCCGCTGAACACGCCCCACCGATATTTGGGGGCATCGACGTCCGCTCCACCGGGGAAAGTGCTTCGGCACGGCGACGAGGACGTGGCCACCCTGCATATTTTACAGCTCCTGCCCCATCTGTGGAATCTGTGAAATCTGTGGACCGCTCCTCCCGCTTCCCCCATCGGTGGAATCCGCAGAACTCCAGACTTGCCCCTCACCCTCCTTTCCGGTTGAACCACAGCGTTGCCTATCTGGCTTTCAACAATCCTTCTCGGCCTCATTGAGGGAATCACCGAGTTCCTGCCTGTTTCCTCCACGGGACATCTCCTGCTGGCCGAGCACTGGCTTGGGCATCGGTCGGAGCTTTTCAACGTGGTGATCCAATCTGGCGCGGTGATGGCGGTGCTCACCGTCTTCCTGCGTCGGGTGAAGGATCTGTTCGGCAACTGGCGCAAGCCGGAGAACCAGGATTACCTGCTCAAGCTCGCCGGGGCCTTCCTGATCACGGCGGTGGGCGGGTTGGCCATGAAGAAGGCGGGACTGGATCTCGAACCAGACCCCGCCCCGGTGGCTTGGGCGACACTGATCGGAGGATTCCTGTTCCTGGCGGTCGAATACACCTTCAAGGACCGGAAACCCTCCGAGGATGTCACCTGGACCATCGCCATCGCGGTGGGCCTGGCGCAGCTGGTGGCGGCGGCCTTTCCCGGCACGTCCCGTTCCGGATCCACCATCCTGTTCGCCCTGGCGCTGGGGCTTTCCCGACCGGCCGCCACCGAGTTCGCCTTCCTGCTGGGCATCCCCACGCTGCTCGCCGCCGGCGCAAAGGAGATCTGGGACTTCACCTCCGAATCCAAGCCCCACGAGCCCTGGTCGATGATCCTGCTCGCCGGGGTGGTGGCCGCGCTGTCCGCGTTCGTGGTCGTCCGTTGGCTGCTCTCCTACGTCCGCTCCCACAAGTTCACCGGATTCGCCATCTACCGGATCCTCCTCGGCACCGCGATCCTCCTGCTCGTCCGGAAGTAACGCCCGGACCGGGAGTCTCCATTTCCCAGTGAAGGCCGGGTGCCCTCACCCGGTGTTTTCCATGGCTTGAAACTTGAATCTGAAAACTCGGAACTCCTGTCCTACCCCCTCAACCGCCGCCAGCGTGCGTAGAACAGCACGAACACCGCCGGCCCGAAGGCCAGCAACATCACCGTCACCCCCATCGTCAGGCCGAAGAACGTCAGGAAGCCCGCACAACACTCCGTCCGTCCCCGGGCCACGATATGGGTGGGGACCGCCACCAACAATTCGAGCACGCTGCCGCGCAGCATCCACGTCTGCTGACGTTCCATGAGCGAGCGCGGATCCATCCGACCGCTCCACCGCCAGAACACCACCGTCCACCCGCCCCACAAGAGGAGGGGCAGCCCCGTCCAAAGCAGCCAGTAATCGCCGGGATTCTCCGCCGCCTCCAAAGTCATGAAATACTCGATGCCGCTCAGGATCCCTCCCATCAGCAGGCATCCCATCCAGAATCCGGTGGCCAGGATGGGCAACCACAGCCCGGAGCGCGACACAGGCCGTCCCACCCGCAACCGCACCGGCACCCGGATCAGCAGGAACTGGCTGATCAGGACCAAGCCCAGGAAGAGCGGATAAGGCACGTTCACGAAGAACTCCCACGGGATCCGCTCGATCTGCCGCATCTGGGGGAAGGCCGCCATCAGGAAGGGCATTGTCATCGTCAGCAACAGGACCAGGTACAACCCGGTCATGATCGCTCCCCAATGGAGCCACGGATACCGCGGCCCCTCATGCGTCGCCTTGTCGGACATGCGCTACAGACTGCCCATCCGCCAAAACTCTCAAACTCCAAACTCCGGACTTTGAAAGCGGCAGGTCCTTCCGCCAGCATCCGCAGCATGTTTCACTCCCTGACTCCCTCCCGGGGCCATCGCGTCGCGCTGTGCACCCTCGCTTCGGCCGGTGCCCTCGTCAGTTCGGCCCTCCACGCCGACGTCCGCCTCCATCCCCTGTTCACCGACCACACCGTCTTCCAGCAGGGCAAGCCCGTTCCCGTCTGGGGCTGGGCGGACCCGGGGGAGAAGGTCTCGGTGCAATTCGGCAAGCAGACCCACGCCACCGTCGCCGATGAACATGGCCGTTGGTCGGTCAACCTGAAGTCCCTCAAGGCCACCGCCGCCCCCGAAACCCTGCACGTCACGGGAAAGAACGCCCTGCACGTCGAGGACGTCGTCGTGGGCGAGGTCTGGATCTGCTCCGGCCAGTCCAACATGGAATGGCCCATGCGCGCCAGCGCCAGTCCCGAAGCCGACATCCAGGGCAGCGCCAATCCCTTGATCCGCCTCTTCACCGTCCAGAAGAACACGTCCACCCAACGCCTCTCCAATTTCTCCAACCCCGCCGCCCACGCGTGGTCCGTCGCCTTCCCGGATTCCGTCCGCGGGTTCTCCGCCGTCGGATACTACTTCGGCCGCGACCTGCAGGCCGCCCTCGGCGTTCCCATTGGCCTCATCCACACCTCGTGGGGCGGCAGCCCGGCCGAGGCCTGGACCAGTCCGCAGACGCTCCGCGAAACCCACGTCTACGCCCGCGACATCCTGCCCAACGCCGTCAACACCCTCCGCAACCGCAAGAACACCCGCGCCAAGTGGGAAACCGATGCGGCCGCAGCCACCGCCGCCGGCAAACCCGTCCCCGGCAAACCCTTCTCTGGCTGGCTCCCCAGCGATCTCTACAACGCCATGATCGAACCGCTGTTGCCGTACGCCATCGGCGGCGCCATCTGGTATCAGGGCGAGTCCAACGCCGGCCGGGCCTGGCAGTACCGCAGCCTCTTTGCCGACATGATCACCGATTGGCGGCGCGCCTTTTGCCAGGGAGACTTCCCGTTCCTCGCCGTCCAACTCGCTCCGTGGGACAAGAACCGCAAGCGCTCGATCGAGGACATCACCAAGGAACCCGGCGAAAGCGACTGGGCCGAACTCCGCGAGGCCCAGAACCATGCCACCGAGGTCCTCCCGAACGTCGGCGTCGCCGTCATCACCGACGTCGGCGACAAGGATGACATCCATCCCACGCAGAAGGCACCCGTCGGAGCCCGTCTCGCCCTGCTGGCGCAGAAGATCGGCTACGGAAAGCGCGTCACCGCCACAGGCCCGGTCTACCACTCCAAGGTCGTTGCCGACGGCAAGGTCTACCTGAACTTCACCTCGCTTGCCGGTGGCATGAAGACCAGCGACGGCAGTGCCCTCAAGGGCTTCTCCATCGCGGGCAAGGACCGCAAGTGGCACTGGGCAAACGCCGAGTTCCGCGGCCCCAACCAGATCGTCGTCTCCTGCCCTGACGTTCCCGAACCCCTGGCCGTGCGCTACGGATGGGCCGACTTCCCCGTCGTCAACCTCGCCAACGGTGCCGGCCTGCCCGCGTCGCCCTTCCGCACCGACGACTGGCCCGCGATCACCAACAAGCCCTGAACCGGGCGTTCTGTCCCACGCAAAGCAGGCCTGCGGCAATTCCCTCCCCTGCGCGGCTTGGCGGCTTTTGAGGATCCGCAGCCTCACCTCCCTTGGCCCCTGCGTTCTGTCTCACGCAAAGACGCCAAGACGCAAAGCAGGCAAGAACCACCGCGTGGGCGGTCAGGAATCCGAACGTTCCAATCTGCCCCAGCAGCCTTCTCCATAAGCCGCGAGCCCTGGCCCCAGGTGCGGAGCACCGGCAGACGATAGCCCAGTGCGTCAGCGCTGGGTTCCATTTCCCAAAAGAAAACCCAGCCCCGGCAGGGGCGACAGAGCCCTCCTGTCCGCAAGCCCTCCGACATCCGGCCGTGCCTCCAGCACCTGACAGCATGCAGGAACGACCATCGGAAAAGCCGCGAAGCCACAAAGCCGCCAAGAGGGGACGGCGATGCCCTCATCGCCCTGAGAGAGGCTTCGGAACGGCGACGAGGACGTCGCCTCCCCGTTCCGAGCGGGGGCATTGCCCGGATGAGTCCCGAACCAACGCCAATTCCGCTTCCGTTTTGCGTCTTCTTTCGATTTTTGCGGCTAACCTTCTCCCCGCCGACGGGCCTCTGCCCTCTGCGGACTCAACCGCCGTCTTTGGGGCAGTCCATGGTCAGGCTCGTGACACGGGCCATTCCCCCGGCGCATTCCAGTTGGCCAGCAGTGGCTCAAGAGCGATTTCCAGCGCCCATTCCCGCATCCAGCCTCCGCGCACCCCCGCATCCACCAGGCGCCGCGGCGACCATTCGTCCATTGCCTTCCACCCCGACACCTCCGCCCGCGCCACAGCCACGGGCAACACAGCACAGAGTGGCTCGCGTCCGCGCTGCGTAACCGGAACCACGCCGCAACCGTCGGCACAACGCTTCAGCAATGTGCGCAGGAAACCCACCTCCAACGCCGGCAGATCCACCGCCAGCACCAACAACCACGCAGCCGTCGTCTGCTCCAGCACCTGTCGGATCCCTTCCATCGGTCCGGCGTCCGCGGTGGCATCCTCCACCCATCGCACGCCGCTCCCGATCTCCGGATGGGCCGATGCCTTTCCCTCCGCCACCGACACCCAGCATTCGCCGACCCCGGTTGCACGCAGCAACCGCACCTGCCGCACCACCAACAGCTCGCCGTCCACGCACAGTCGCGCCTTGTCGCAGCCCATCCGACGCGACCGTCCCCCCGCCAGCACCAATCCGGCGAGATCCACCGTCCCCGTCATGCCTGCGGCACCCTGCATCGCGGACAGGCTGGCAAACCGACCCTGCGCAAGGCGAGCCGAGGAACGGGGAGGGGGGGTAAATCCCCGAAACCGCCTTTCCACCCTGCGATTCCCGGCACACCCTCCGCCCATGAGTGCTCACACCGTCGAGCCGACCCCGGAAGACAAGCTCGCCCGTCGCATGGCGGCGCTTGGGATCACCGAGGAGGACATCGAGGAGACCTTCGTCCGTTCCGGCGGCAACGGCGGCCAGAACGTCAACAAGGTCGCCACCTGCGTCGTGCTGCTCCACCGCCCCTCGGGAATCCAGGTCAAGTGCCAGACCACCCGGCATCAGGCCCAGAACCGGTTCCTCGCCCGGGTCCAGCTCATGGACCGCATCGAGGCCGAACGGCAGTCCCGCATCGATGCCGAACGCGACCGCGTGGAGAAGGCCCGACGCCAGAAGCGTCCCCGATCCCGCGCCGCCAAGCAGCGCATCCTCGCCAACAAGGCGCATCAATCCGCCAAGAAGTCCTCCCGCAAGGCCAGCTACGATTGAGGCGATCGGGTCCACAGATTTCGGGATTCTGGGAAACGGGTGGGTCCACAGATTACACAGATTTCACAGATTTCCGCAGCCGTTACGACATCGGAGGTGTCAACGATCACCCACCCACGCCGTCAAACCCGACCTGCTCCAAACCTCCTAGCGATCCGCAAAAACCATGTCGGCTGCGGACCGACGATGCCTCCCCTCACATCTGTGTAATCTGTGCAATCTGTGGACACCTTACCGCAATTCTCACCATGAAATCTGCGGAACACAGCTGCGGACGGAGCCGTTCCGTGCTTCCTTCGGGCATGAGCTCGAAGTCTGTGACCCTGGTTGGCTGAACGCCCCTTCTCCGGATGTCTGCCTCCCCGTCCACTGCCTCCCGACACTCCTGCCTGTACGAGTGCCGGGTGATGCACCATCGATTCTCCCCGCGCAAACACCGCTTCGAATACGGCCTGTTCCTGATCTGCGTCGACCTCGACGAGCTCGACGCCCTGGATTCCAGCCTGCGCTGGTTCAGCCGGAACCGACGGAACCTCTACGCATTCCGCGACAGCGATCATTTCACCCGGCCGGATGCCAGCCGTCCGCACGACCCCCAACGCGGCCTGCGCGGGAGCGTCGTGGATTGGCTGGCGACCCAAGGCGTCTCCGTCCCGACCGATGCACGCATCCGGCTCCTGACCCTGCCGCGCGTGCTGGGGTACATCTTCAACCCGGTGTCGTTCTATTTTGTCACGCTCCCGGACGGATCGCCCCTGTGTGCGATTGCCGAGGTGGGAAACACCTTCGGCGAGCAAAAGCCCTACCTCGTGCCAGTTGAAGCGCAGCCCGCCGATCCGGCCACCGGAAGCGCCGCACGGTTCCGGCTGATCGCCCCGAAGCATTTCTACGTGTCACCGTTCAGCCCGCTCGACCTGAGTTTCGACTTCAGGCTCCGCGAACCGGACGAACAGCTGTCTATCGGCGTGAACGACCTGAACAGCGCCAACGACACCGTCCTCATCAGCGCATTGACCGGCCAACGCCGGCCGCTGACCGACGGGGAGTTGGTGCGGCTCACGCTGCGGTATCCGCTGGTCACCCTGCGCGTCATCACCCTCATCCACTGGCAGGCCCTGCGCCTCTGGCTGAAGAAGATTCCCTTCCTGCGCAAGGCCGAGTCCCCCCACCTCCAGCGCCAGGTGCTCCATCGGTGACGAAACTGTAGGCCACGTGCCCTCACGTGGCTGGGTTCCCCATCATTCCGCCTCGTATCGGTTCGCGAAGCTTCGGATGGGGGCCTGTTCGGTATCGGGATCGCAATCGGGATCGGGATCGAACCCGTTCCTTCCCTCTGAATTTTCGATACCGATACCGACGCCGATCCCGCGCAGACTTCTGGGAACTGGTTTCTGGCCTCTGGAAACTCCGTTGGCCCCGCTTGAATCTTGAATCTTCAAACTTGAATCTCTGTGCCACCCTCACCGCGATGATTCCTCCCGTGCATGCGCGCCGGCTGGCTCCCCTGATTCTTGGATTGGGTCTTGCCCTGCATGCCGCGGAACCGCCACCCGTCCCACCCAACGACGCCGCCCACCAGCTCCCCCGTCGGGCCGGCCGACCCGACCGCAGTCAGGTCAGCGACACCGACCGCCAATGGTGGGCCTTCCAACCCCTCCGTTCCGCGCCACCACCTGCCGCCCCGGACGGAACCGTTTCACACCCCGTCGACGCCTTCCTCCGCGTGCGGCTTTCCTCCGCCGGCCTGCGTCCAAACCCTCCCGCCGATCGCCGGCGCCAGCTCCGTCGCGCCGCCTTCGACCTCATCGGCATGCCGCCGTCGCCGGAGGCCATGGACGCGTGGCTCCGGGACACCTCCCCCGATGGCTGGCCACGGGCCGTTGCCCGGCTGCTGGCCGATCCGCGCCACGGCGAACGCTGGGCGCGTCACTGGCTCGATGTCGCCCGCTTCGCCGAAAGCTCCGGATTCGAACACGACTACGATCGACCGTCCGCCTTCCATTACCGCGACTTCGTCATCAAGGCCCTCAACGCGGACATGCCCTACGACCAGTTCGTCCGCTGGCAGGTCGCCGGCGATGAACTCGCTCCCGAGAATCCGCTGGCGATGATGGCCACCGGATTCCTTGGCGCCGGCGTGTTCCCCACGCAGATCACCGCCAACGAAGTCGAGCGCACCCGCTACGACGCCATGGACGACATGCTGTCGACCACCGCATCCGCCGTCCTCGGCCTGACCGTCGGATGCGCCCGCTGCCACGACCACAAGTTCGATCCCATCCCCACGCAGGACTACTACCGGTTGCTCTCCACCTTCACCACCACGGTGCGCAGCGACATCGAACTCGACCTCGATCCCGACGCCTACGCGCAGGCGAAGCAACGCTTCGACGGGGAGCACACCCCGCTGGTCGCCGCCCGGACCACCTACGAATCGCGCGAACTCCCAACGCGTTTCGCGGAATGGCTGGCCGCCGGCGCCCCCGCGGCAACCTCCACCACCTGGGAACTCCCCAACTTCGACGTCGTCATTTCCGAGGCCGGAGCCACGTTCCGTGCCCTCGGCGATGGCTCCTTCCTCGCCGAAGGCACCAATGCCGATACCGACCGCTACACCTTCACCACCACTGTCGAGACCCCTGGCCTTAGCGCCGTGCGCGTGGAAGCCCTGGCCCATCCCTCGATGACCCACGGCGGTCCGGGCCGCGCTGGAAACGGCAACATCGGACTCAGCCGCATCCGCGTCTTCGCTTACTCCGCCTCAGGTGGGCCCACCAACGAGGTCAAACTCACCCGCGCCCGGGCGACCTTCGAACAGAACGCCTCCAACCTCTCCGTGGCCTCCACCCTCGACGACAACCTGCAGACCGGATGGGCCGTCGATCCGCAATTCGGGAAGGACCACGCCGCAGTGTTCGAGTTCGAGCGTCCCCTCGACCTGCCCGTTCCCACGCGCCTGAGCGTCGTCCTGGAATTCCAGCTCAACACCCGACACAACATCGGCCGCCCGCGCCTCACGCTTTCGGCCGCCGCGAATCCGGGGCTGACCAACACCGCCATTCCCGCGGAGGTCGCCTCCACCCTCGACGCCCTGCGCTCTGGCCGGACCACCGCCACGCAGCTCTCCGTCGTCCAGCGGAACGCCCTCCTCGAATTCTGGAAACCCTCCGATCCCGGCTGGCGGGACCTCCAGGCGCGCGTCGATGCCCACGCTGCCCGCGCTCCGAAACCCGCGTTGACCCGTGTGCTCATCTGCGGCGAAGGCTATCCCGCGGTCCGCATGCACACGCAGGGCGCCGACTTCTTCCCGGAGACGCACCAACTCGCCCGCGGCTCCACCGACCAGAAACGCGGCGTGGCCAAGCCGGGTTTCCTGCAGGTGCTCGGTGCCACTGCCGAACCCGACCGCTGGCGAACCGATCCTCCGCCCAACGCCCGCTACTCCGGACGCCGCCGGGCGCTGGCCACGTGGCTGACCGACGTCGACCACGGCGCGGGTCACCTCGTGGCCCGCGTCATCGTCAACCGCCTTTGGCAATACCACTTCGGGCAAGGCCTCGTTTCCACGCCCAACGACTTCGGCGCGCAGGGAACCAGACCGTCCCACCCGGAACTCCTCGACTGGCTCGCCACCGAACTCATCCGCTCGGGCTGGCGCCTGAAATCCATCCACCAACTCCTCCTCACCAGCGACGCCTACCGACAGGAAAGCACCGCCGATCCCGAACGCATCGCGGCGGATCCCTCGAACGCCCTGCTCTCCCGCTGGACCCCGCGACGCCTCGAAGCCGAGGCCATCCGCGATTCGCTCCTGCATGTCTCCGGAGCCCTCGACAGCACCCCGTTCGGCCCGGGCACCCTCGATCCCGGCAGTCGTCGACGGAGCATCTACTTCACCGTCAAGCGCAGCCAGATGATCGGAGCGATGCAGGCCTTCGACGCCCCCGAACCCCTCGTCAGCCAGGGCACGCGTCCCACCACGACCGTGGCTCCACAAGCCCTGTGGCTCATGAACAATCCCCACGTCCGCGCGTGGGCCGCCCGCTTCGCCCAACGCATCGACGCCGGCCCGATGCACCCTTTCGGCGACACGGTCATCCGGGCCTACCAACTTGCCCTCAACCGCGCACCCACGGCCGACGAACTTCCCGCCGGAAGCGAATTCCTCCGCACGCAGTCCGAACGTTACCGCACCGCGGGTCTGGCCGATGCCCGCGAACGCGCCCTCACCGATCTCGCCCAGGTCGTCCTCAGCCTCAACGAATTCATCTATGCCGACTGATCCCTTCCAGCTCTCCCGCCGCGACCTGCTCCGCCGCGCCGGGGGCGGTGCTGGACTGCTCGCGCTCGCCGGACTCATGCAGGACACGGGCCTCCTGTTTCCCCGCGCCCAGGCAGCCTCCGACCCGCTCGCGCCCCGTTCACCGCACTTCCCGGCACGCGCGAAGTCCGTCATCTGGCTGTTCATGAATGGCGGTCCCAGCCAGGTGGATACCTGGGATTACAAACCGGAGCTCATCCGCAGCCACGGCACGGAGTTCGCCGGGTTCGACCGCAAGACGGGCTTCTTCGCTGATTCCGTCGGTCCCCTGATGAAGTCGCCGTTCGAATGGGCCCAGCACGGACGCAGCGGCACTTGGGTCAGCGACCTGTTCCCGCACATGGCGCGACACGTCGACAAGATGGCCTTCATCCATTCCTGCCACACGGAGTCCAACAACCACAGCCCGGCGCTGTTCATGATCAACACGGGTTCCACCCGCATGGGATCGCCCTGCGTCGGCTCGTGGGCCACCTACGGACTCGGCAGCGAAAGCCGGAACCTGCCGTCGTTCGTCGTCATGAGCGACCCGCTCGACCGCGGCCTGCCCAAGGGTCACGCCTCCAACTGGGGCGCCGGTTTCCTCCCCAGCGTCTACCAGGGCACGTGGCTCCGTCCGAAGGGCGACCCCATCGACAACCTGCGTCCGCCCGAAGGCATGACGACCGACGCCCAACGCGCCCAGCTCGACCTGCTCTCACGCCTCAACCGCACACCCACGGTCTCGGCTCCCGCCGAAGGGGAACTCAACGCCCGCATCGAGAGCTTCGAGCTCGCCTACCGCATGCAGGCCGCCGCCCCCGAAGCCTTCGCCATCGATCGCGAACCCGATTCCATCAAGCAGCTCTACGGAATCGACCAACCCCACTGCCGCCACTTCGCCGCGCAATGCCTCATGGCCCGTCGCATGGTCGAACGCGGCGTCCGCTTCGTGCAGATCTACTCCGGCGGCATGGAGAACCAGCGATCCTGGGACGGACACGAGGACATCGTCGGCAACCACCGCGGCTTCGCTGCCGAGACCGACCAACCCATCGCCGCCCTACTCGCCGATCTCGAGCAACGCGGGCTCCTCGACGAAACCCTCGTCGTCTGGGGCGGTGAATTCGGCCGCTTGCCGCTGTCCCAGAAGGGCGCGAAGCCCGGACGCGACCACAACCCCCACGCCTTCACGTACTGGCTCGCCGGCGGGGGTACCCGCGGTGGGACCCACTACGGCGCCACCGATGAACTCGGTCACAAGGCCGCCGTCGACAAGGTCAGCGTCAACGACCTCCACGCCACCCTCCTCCATCTCCTCGGCTTCGATCACGAACGCCTGACCTTCTTCCACAACGGCCGCAACTTCCGACTCACCGACGTCGCCGGGGATGTCGTCTCCAAGGTGATCGCGTGAGGCCAGCGATGGGGTCAAAGGGAGTTGCCAGTCGCCAGATTCCCATATTCCAACACGGTAGCTGACGAGGTAACGAGGCAGTGACTGACCACAGCCTCCGGACGTCAGCTGCTACGATTGAGAGGGGTAACCGAGGTATCGAGACAGGGGTCGAACTCAGCCTCCTGACGTCGGCAGCTACGATTTGGGAGGTAACTCCCCCTCGCCTCCCCCCAAGGATGGATTCTCCTCATCGGATCGATCACATCCAGCAAGCTGGAACACATCCACTTCATGCAGAATTTCTTGGGCAGCAGGAGCCCGCCAAAAATGGATCCGTCTTGGTGGTTCACACGTAGCCATTATTGGGATAAATTCATAGTGGTTCTCCACCATGACATCGGATTCACCGACCGGAATGGTTGCCTCCCGCCTCAGACTGATGGTCCTCGACGAACACTTCGTGGTCCGCGTCGGCACCCTCGAGGATGCCCGTGAGCAGGCGAGCCGCGGAATCCTTGATCTCGCCGTGGTGGAATCCCGACTCCCCGATGCTTCCGGACCCGAGATCGTCCGGACCCTCCGCGAGGTGCGCCCCGGCCTGAAGATCGTCGTCCTGTCCGCGCACGCGGGCGAGGAGGAGATCTGCCGGACCCTCGAGGCTGGAGCCAATGGCTACGTGCTGAAATCCGATCCCTGGATGGAGGTCATCAACACGATCCGCGCCGCGGCGTCCGGGCACCGCCCTCTTTGCCGCGCCGCCCAGGCTGCCGTCTCCGTACGGTCCGGGCGGATCGGCCTCACTCCCCGATTGGAGGAGTTGCTCGTGTTGTTGAGTGAGGGGATGAGCAACAAGCAGATCGCGGAACGCCTCGGCTTGAGCCTCGCGACCATCAAGGAACACAACACCCGCCTCTTCACCCGCCTGCGCGTGGAGAACCGTACCCAGGCCATCGCCGAGGGGCGCCGGCGTGGGATCGTCCGATGAGGATCAACCCTCCGATCTCTCGCCCAACCTTCGTTCCAGTTCGTGGACCCGCCGCAGGAGATCCGGCAGGCGCTCGATCGCCAGCAACTGACGCTTCGTGATGCGGTCCGGCTGCGCCGGTGATCCCATCCACTTCTGCCCTTCGGGAATGTGGTGCATGACGCCCGATTGCGCTGCGAGCGTGACCCGGTCGCCGATGCGGAGGTGTCCAGCAATGCCAGCCTGGCCCGCGACCGTCACGTACGCCCCGATCTTCGTGGAACCGGCGATGCCCACCTGCGCCACGATGATGGAGTGATCGCCGATGTGCACGTTGTGGGCGATCTGCACGAGGTTGTCGATCTTCGTGCCCTTGCAGATGACCGTCGCCCCGAGCGCGGCCCGGTCGATGGTCGTGTTGGCCCCGATCTCGACGTCGTCCTGGATCTGGACCTGTCCGACCTGGGGCACCTTGCGGTGCTCCGATCCGTCGAACACATACCCGAAACCGTCCGCGCCAATCACCGCTCCTGCGTGGATGCGGACGCGCTTCCCGAGGTGGGAACGCTGGTAGAGCGTCACGTGCGGGAACAACCGGCACTGCTCGCCCACGGTGCAGTCGTCACCGACGTAAACCTGCGAGATGAGCACGGCCCCGGGGCCGATCCGGGCACGCTCGCCCACGACGCAATGGGGACCGACGTGAGCGGTGGGATCCACCTGTGCGGTGGGAGCCACCACGGCGGAGGGATGGACGCCTGGAACAAAGGTGGGATCCGGGAAGAAGAGGGGCAGGACCTGCGCGAACGCAACCCGGGCGTTGGTGACGCGCAGGAGGGTCTTTGCATCCGCCGGGAAATCGCCCGCAACCAGGATGGCGGAAGCGAGGCTCTGGCGGGCGCGCGCGAAGTACGATTCGTTCTCGGCGAACGTCAGGTCGCCTGGCTTGGCGGAATCCGCGGGGGCGAACCCGGTCAGGGGCAGGTCCGGATTGCCGATGACCGTGGCCCCGATGCGCTCGGCGATCTGTCCAGTGGTGTACGTGGGCATGGGCGACTGCGGGTTGGGGGTGGTCAAGTGCCTCTTTCGTTGACGATGCGGTTGCCTTCGCCGAGGACGATCACGCGGGGCTGCCAGCCAGCGGCTTGCGCGGAGTCCACCTCGGTAAACGACATGATGGTGATGCGGTCGCCCGGCTTGCCCAGATGGGCGACGGCTCCGTTGAGCTCGATGGCTCCGGAACCGCGCGGTCCCCGGATGACGTACGTCTCCCAGCGCGCACCGTTGGCCATGTTGGAGCAAAGGATGCGCTCAAAGGGAAACAGGCCAGCCTGTTCGATGAGGTCTTCCGCGATGGTGAGCGAGCCTTCGTAGTCAACGCTCGCAGCGGTGACCGAAGCCCGATGGATCTTCGATTTCAGCAGGTGAACCAGCATAGGAAAGCACGCGGTGACGCCGGAAACGCCTCGTCCGGCAGGGAAAAATCCTGCCCGCGTCGCAGTGGATAGGCCAAAAGACGCCGCCACTATAGGCGGTTGCGCCCGTGGCACAACCCCGCAGTCCGAAGGGGGGTGGGAGGTCGATGTTTCCGGTTTCCCATGCGTAGCAGTCGACGTCAGGAGGCTGTGGACCGAGGAGTTCCAGGCTTCATGATTCAAGTCTCAAGCCACACCAACCCTGCCTCGTGACCTCGTCCGCTACGATGGTAGCAGTCGACGTCAGGAGGCTGTGGACCGAGGAGTTCCAGGCTTCATGATTCAAGTCTCAAGCCACACCAACCCTGCCTCGTGACCTCGTCAGC